>OJAV01000032.1_pt1 | contig 113763 bp, 89 predicted proteins | sample 1590081 | NCBI WGS metagenome assembly OJAV01 (sample SAMN05416852, study PRJEB24817) | seawater metagenome | isolation source: Sea water | place: Canada:Atlantic | collected 2013-07
TAAGCCCTTTTAAACTCTCGCTGAGTGATCACTTATTAACGTGGAATGGTATAAAGTCTCGCCGCAAGTTGAAGCTCAGCCAAGGGCCGGCAAAAAAGTGGACAAACGAAAGAGCAAACTAAATTGATTGCACAAGGCATTCAAAAAGGTATCGCCGACTACAAAAAACAACAAGGTATTAAGCTACGTGCAATCGATAAACAACGTAAGCAAAAGGCCAGACAACCCCAAAATAATCCGGCCGAGCCCCAAGCAGAAATCGCGAATAATTCATCGATAAATTATCTCCCCTGGATTCTGTTAGCACTGAGCTGGGCTGGCTTTCTCACTTATTTTATATGGCAGTGATATAGCTTGAATGAAACGCCGTGAGCTTAAGTAAGAAGCAGTGAATCACATAATAAACTCACCTTTGCTTTCACCTTTGTGCCACTTACGCCACTAACGCCACCTATGCCACCTATGCCACTAACGCGAAGATTGCTGCACGCTCCCTTCTTGATTGTTCACTCCCTTTTCGTCACTGCCCTGCGTATAGTTTCTTAGCTCTGGTGGGTAAGTATCTCTTAATATTTCTAGCACAGGAGAATGAAAGTCCCGTACGTAAAGGATATAAGTGACCCAAATGGTCGCCACGATAAATGCCACCGGATGTAAAAACCAAGTGGAAGCGGCAATGCCATAATAATAAGAACGGATCCCGCGATTAAACTCGTTCCCAGCACAGGAGTTGACTCTTGCCATGCGCTTAGCGGTTTTAACGCGGTACTCCTCTGAAGGCATGTTCCCATGGTAGGGGCTACCGCCAATCAAAATACACAAGAAGTTGAACTGCCTTAATGACCAAGTGAACTTAAAGTAAGCGTTTACAAAAATAAGTAAGATAAGCTTTAGTTCGATTAAACCACTGGAGACTGCTTGAGCAAAAGGCATGTCTTCAGAGAAGCTTAACAAACGTTCTACCGAGCCGACCAAGGCAAACAAACCAGCAATAATATAAATAGTTGTAGAAGCATAAAACGACACACTTGCCATTAAGTTACTGGTGAGACCTGCACAGGCAACGGGTATTTCACGCGCTGCAGATTCCATCGCCCACTGCAGACGATATTCATGAGTAATGCCTATCAAGCCTTTACGCCCTATTTCCCCGCGTTCGAGCACAAAACGATAGCCCATCCAGCAGCTAAAAAATAACGCAATGCCCAAGTAATCTACCCAGGATAAAAGCAAAACAATGTTCTTTAAGTCATCCATATCTTCAACTTCCTCTTACGTCTCAGGCTATACACTCGTAGCAACTCAGGTTTGTGTAAACTCAGCAGGATTGTAGCAACTAATTTACGCTGGCTATAGCGAATCTATAAGTGGTGTAAGAAGCGCTATGTACGGTGCAGAACCAAGCGTGCTAAAGTACGCGAGTCTTTTCGACAATCAAATTTTTACCTCGTGGCCAGCCATCAATTTAGCGCAAGTCCATCGATGTAATACCAACGAAATGAGGACGACCTCATCCCTCGCGCTTTTTTCTGGGACGACCCAGCTCAAAATGAGTAGGTATAAAAATGAACTGGATTATTTTGGTTATAGCAGGTTTATTCGAAGTGGTGTGGGCAATCGGGCTGAAATACAGTGACGGTTTCAGTAAGTTGTGGCCGTCTATTTTGACCCTAGTGGCCATGGCGATCAGTTTTGGTTTACTCAGCATTGCGATGAAAACGCTACCCGCTGGAACTGCCTATGCGGTGTGGGTTGTTATTGGCTTGGTGGGTACTGCTATCGTTGGTATTGTTATGCTCAATGAACCTGTCAATCTTTGGCGAGTGATGAGTTTACTCACTATTACAGTGGGCGTCATTGGCTTAAAACTAAGCAGTTAACAGGGTAACGTCGGTTTTTGTTACGCTTTGTCATATTGTTGCGCACGTTAACTGGGTACACTTCGGTTCAACAGATCAGTAAATAAGGACCAGAATGCGTTTATTACACACCATGTTGCGGGTGGGAAATTTAGACCGCTCACTCGCTTTTTACACTGAATTGCTAGGCATGAAACTACTGCGCACCAGTGAAAATGAACAATACCGCTATACGTTGGCTTTTATCGGTTACGGCGATGAAGACAGCAACACAGTGTTAGAGCTAACTCATAATTGGGATCAAGACAGTTATGACATGGGCACCGCTTATGGCCATATTGCGCTCGGGGTTGATGATGTCTATCAAGTCTGTACACAACTTAAAGCCCAAGGAGCTGACGTGTATCGCGATGCAGGGCCTGTAAAAGGTGGCACTACGGTAATCGCCTTTGTACGCGATCCTGACGGTTATGCAATTGAGCTTATTCAAACCAAATAAACCTTATCTCAGGAAACAGTGACATTGGAGTCAATATGAAGAAATCAATTTTGTCGTTAGCATTGTGCGCTTTGTTATCAAGCCACTTAGCTTGGGCTGATCCCTTGGTTATTGCCCACCGAGGGGCGTCAGGTTATTTGCCTGAACATACCATGGAGTCCACTACCCTCGCCTTTGCACTAGGCGCCGATTTTATCGAACAGGATGTGGTTATCAGTAAAGATGGCGTACCTGTGGTGCTGCATGATATTCATTTAGATACCGTGACCGATGTTGCTGCTAAATTTCCTCAGCGTATGCGTGATGACGGGCGTTTCTATGCATTAGATTTCACCTTAGCAGAATTAAAAACTCTGACCGTACACGAGCGAAGCACAACAGAGGGCAAGCAAGTATTTAAGCAGCGTTACCAAGGTAACGCTCAGTTTAGCATTGCCACATTTGAAGAGCAGATTGAGCTCATTAGCCAGCTTAATCGTCAGTTCGGTAAAAATATTGGTTTTTATCCTGAAATTAAGTCTCCTGCTTGGCACCGCGAACAAGGTGTCGATATCAGTAAAATAGTCATGAAAACCCTGCGTAAACATGATCTGGATGATGCTGAAAAGGCAATTTACGTGCAATGTTTTGACTACGCTGAACTTAAGCGTTTACGACATGAACTAGGGGCTAAAGTTAAACTTATTCAGCTACTTGGCGAAAATGATTGGGGAGAATCCCCCACTGATTATGACGAACTGCGCACACCAGAGAAACTAAAAGAGTTAGCCGCCGTTGCTCAAGGTATCGGCCCATGGATCCCGCAACTTGTTAACATGCAAACCATGCAACCTACCGGCTTGGTTAAACGTGCTCATGAGGCAGGGCTTGACGTTCATCCTTATACCTTTAGACAAGACGCGCTCCCGCAAGGCATTAGCAGTCAACAAGCTCTAGACTTACTGTTCAAACAATTAAAAGTGGACGGTTTGTTTACGGATTTCACCGATACTGTCGTGAACTATGTAAACGCGCAAGCGCAATAACGCATCGGTGAACTGACATTAGCAAAAAGCCGATTAACTTAGTTAATCGGCTTTTTGCTAATATGGCTTGGCACTAAGACCAATTCTATTAAAAAACAAAAGAAACGTTAGGGTTTTGCCATACGGATGACAACTCTGCGGTTTTTCGCTCTGGACATTTCGTTACTATTGGGCGCAATATGTCTGCGCTCACCATGCCCAGTGACTTCAATTCGCTGAGGTGCGACCCCCATTTCACTGAAGTAATTTTTTATTTCAACGGCGCGGCTAACCGATAAGGTCTTATTCATATCTCTGCCACCATAACTGTCGCTGTATCCGTCTAACAGGACTAATTCCATATCACTGTCTTCTTTCAAATATTGCCCAATCATGTTCAAACGTCGCTGGGAATACTTAGTTAGATCAGTACTGTTTTTTTGATACGCGAGAATGGTATAGGCGATATCATCAAAGCTATAAGGTAATAAATTCGACACGCACTGGGCAAAATTTTCGTAGGGCACGGCAAAATTGCTGGCATTTAGCCCAACAGCAATTCGGTCACTTTGGTTGTACCAATCTTGATAATAAATAGTGGGCCAAAACCCCTTTTCTAATTCAGACAACATAGTCCAAGCTGCTTGTTCAGGTAAATCACCGTTATATTGCTTACGAATTGTCATGTCTGCGATGGCATGCTGCATGTGACCAGGCATCCAACGCGGGGGGACGGAATAAACAGAAGCCATACCAAAGGTTTTCGGCAATCGCAGCATATCAAGCTCAAATTCCATGTTCAGTTGCTTCGAAGCCATACTGGTAAACAGCGCTTCACCATAACCTGGAATCTTATGCGATAAAGTGCACTGCAAGCGACTTTGCTGGCTTAACTGCCAGTCAGAAGTTTCGACTTTTGCAGCGTATTGACGCAGGCCAGCTGATATAGAGCTGCTCAACGTCAGTGACACGATAAATAAAATAAATTTCATAAGTCTTTTCGTCTTGTTAATTCGCCTGTCAGTGGATCGTGGCGTGTGTACTTTGTTTATCGACGCCTAAGGTAAAAGCTTAACTCTGATTTACAGCCTTGCCCAGTCAACTAAAGAATATAGTTACGTAGATAAATCTGTATATAGGTAGCGAGGTGGCCCGATAGTTGACATAATCACGCCATATTTTCATCTCTATAGGCAGCTATGTCAGATCCACAATTTCTCCTCAAAGACAGATTCAGAGGCTACTTTCCCGTTATCGTAGATGTTGAAACCGCAGGCTTCAATGCACAAACCGATGCCTTACTTGAAGTGGCAGCCATTACCACTAAAATGGACGCAGATGGTTATTTAACGCCAGACAAAACGTTTCATTATCATGTTGTTCCTTTTGAAGGGGCAAATTTAGAAAAAGCGGCATTAGAATTTAACGGTATCGATCCTTGGTGCGCCTTGCGTGGGGCATTAGATGAAACAGAGGTCATGAAAGACTTATGTAAGCAGATCCGTAAAGAGCAAAAAGACGCGGATTGTCAGCGCTCAGTCATGGTGGCGCATAATGCGGCATTTGACTTGGGGTTTATCAACGCGGCTATTGAACGCAGTAAGATTAAGCGCACGCCTTTTCACCCGTTTGTGTCGTTTGATACCACCACATTAGCAGGGTTAGCGTTAGGACAAACCGTTTTAGTCAAGGCTTGCCAAGCGGCAAATATTAGCTTCGATCAAAGTGAAGCGCACTCAGCCTTGTACGACACGCAAAAAACGGCAGAGTTGTACTGTTATATTGTCAACAAATGGCATAGCCACTGTGGTTGGCCTATCCCGCAAAGCGATTAGGCCTTTAATTGCGAGGTAGCAGATATAAAAAAACCGCTAGCATCATGTGATCCTAGCGGTTTTTTTTGAAAAGCGTTACTGCTAACGAATTAACGTTATAGCAAATTAAAGTGAATCAGCGTTCTCTGAAAGGTAGCTCGCAACACCTTCAGGGCTGTCTACCATACCTTTCTCGCCTGCTTGCCAACCTGCAGGACAAACTTCACCGTGCTCTTCGTGGAAGTTAAGCGCATCGACCATGCGAAGCATATCGTCAATGTTGCGACCCAAAGGAAGATCGTTAACCACTTGGTGACGTACAACACCTTCTTCATCGATAAGGAATGAACCACGGAACGCAACGCCCGCTTCAGGATGCTCAACATCGTATGCTTGGCAAATTTCGTGCTTAACATCAGCGACCATTGCATATTTCACTTTACCGATACCACCATCATTGATGGCAGTGTTACGCCACGCGTTGTGAGTAAACTGAGAATCGATAGAAACACCAATGACTTCAACACCACGCTTTTTGAACTCATCATAACGCTTATCAAATGCGATCAATTCAGATGGACAAACGAACGTGAAATCTAGCGGGTAGAAAAACAATACTGCTTTTGTACCTTTAATTGCTTCACTAAGGGTAAAGTTTTCAACAATATCGCCATTTCCTAATACTGCAGCGGCGGTAAAATCTGGGGCTGGGCGACTAACTAGTACACTCATTTTGATCTCCATTCTATTGGGGTTATAAATAACTGGCGCATAGTGTAACGACTATTTACGGGTTATCACACTCTTTTACGTTCCATTAATGTAAGTATGCTTTGGTTAAAAACCAAGGGGTGAATAATTATTTAACATACGCCCTACTCCTCTTCCCTTAGTTGTGGCCAACAACGACTAAAAATCGTGCAAAATTACAAATAAAAGCTTGAAAGCGTTGCAAACAACAACTATTATCATTTACATCAAGATTCAGTAAGGTTAACTATGTACGTTTGTTTGTGTCACGGCATTACCGATAAAGCCATTAAACAGGCCGTTCGCGAAGACGGTGTGGGCAATATGCGTCAGCTGCGTGAAGCGCTGGGCGTAGGTGATCAGTGCGGCAAATGTGTGCGCATGGCGCAAAGCATCGTTGACAGTACGATCATTGATGAATCTCTATTTAAAGAAGTGTGTTAACCCAACCTAGCAGGGCTAAATGCTCAGCAGGAACACCGAAACCCAATTTGCCTTAACGTTCAGATACATTGAGCTAGTTTAAAAGGGCACAAAAAAAGAGTCTATATAGACTCTTTTTTTATGCCTTCATTTTACTCGGTGGCTAAGCCAGCGACTGGACATAGCCTGAATAAAAAAGGCTATTTACTTAGTGCGCTTGGCAACACTTTCTTTAACAATAGCTTGCAATTCACCTTGTTGAACCATCTCCATGATGATGTCACAACCACCGACAAGCTCGCCATCAACCCATAACTGCGGGAATGTAGGCCAGTCAGCATATTTTGGTAACTCAGAACGGATATCAGGATTTTGCAGGATATCTACGTAAGCAAACTCTTCTCCGCATGACATCAACGCTTGAGACGCTTGGGCTGAAAAGCCACAGTTAGGCAATTTAGGTGATCCTTTCATGTATAGAAGAATAGGATTTTCGCTAATTTGTTGCTGAATTTTCTCAACTGTTTCCATGATCACTCTCACTAATATTTGAATAACGCTAATAATGCGGCCAAGTTTACCGTTTTCAAGGCAATATACCAATGCTCCCTTGTGATCTTTATTGGTTTAAAATTATTATCAAGTTTACCCCTTGTATTGTGCTCTGTGCGCCCTAAGATCGGAAACTGGGTTTCAGGATAACCTTGGACAAGCTGTTTTATATTCGTGTATAAAACGCTAGCGCTTACTCAAGGTTATACACACGATTATTGTTAACTTTAAATGGAGAATTATCATGGCTTTTGAATTACCAGCTCTTCCGTATGAAAAGAATGCTTTAGAACCACATATCTCAGCTGAGACATTGGAATATCACTACGGCAAGCATCACGCCACGTATGTTTCTAAGCTAAACGGCTTGGTTGAAGGTACTGATATGGCGAATAAAGATCTTGAAGAGATCGTAAAATCGTCTGAAGGCGGAGTGTTCAATAACGCTGCTCAAATCTGGAACCACACGTTCTACTGGAACAGCCTAAGCCCAAATGGTGGCGGTGAACCAACTGGCGCACTTGCTGATGCAATCAACGCCAAATGGGGTTCTTTCGCAGACTTTAAAGCAGCCTTGAACGACAAAGCAGTGAACAACTTTGGTTCAAGCTGGACTTGGCTTGTCAAAACAGCTGACGGCAGCCTAGACATTGTTAACACAAGCAATGCGGGTACACCTTTGACAGATGCTAGCCTTACTCCTCTACTTACCGTAGATTTGTGGGAACACGCTTATTACATTGACTACCGTAACGCTCGTCCTAAGTACCTTGAAGGTTTCTGGGCACTAGCAAACTGGGATTTCGCAGCGAGCAACTTCGCATAAGCATCCCTTTATCTGGTCAATGACTCAGATATTTCATTAGCCTCGAATATATCGGGGCTTTTTTATGTTTTCGTATTTACCTCGCGGTAAAAAAATAGCGGTTCAAATCCCTGCAGACGCCCGTTAATTTATCCCAACGAGCCCATTCATTCATACTCTATTCAGCAACGTAAATTTCCTTGTGCAACAAACTGACTCCGTTAGTGCTTAAAGATCAGTTTTTATCCTTTCCTAGAAAATATTGTTCTAAATCCGAAACATACAAATGCTAATTAGGGTCTAATCTTACCAGTGAAGCCGGAAAATTTTCTATATGTGAGGTCGAGTTATGGGAATTTTAGAGCAATATCAAACGCGCTATGAAGCGCGTAAAGAAGAAGAGTTAACCATCGACGAGTTCTTGGAAATCTGCAAAACAGATGATTCAGCATACGCCAATGCAGCAGAACGTCTTCTTAAAGCGATTGGCGAACCAGAAATGGTAGACACTGCCAAAGATGCCACCCTAAGCCGTATATTTTCAAATCGAATCATCGCTCGTTACCCAGCGTTTGATGGTTTTTATGGCATGGAAGAATCAATAGAACAGATCGTTTCCTATCTTCGCCATGCCTCCCAAGGGTTAGAAGAAAAGAAACAAGTTCTCTATTTGCTTGGGCCTGTAGGCGGCGGAAAATCTTCATTAGCTGAGAAGCTCAAAGAGCTTATGCAGCAACAACCAATTTATGTACTCAAAGACTCGCCAGTCAATGACCATCCTCTTAGTTTGTTTGATTCAAATGAAGACGGCGCCTTGTTATTGAATGAGTTTGGTATTCCCCAGCGCTACCTCAAAACGGTTATGTCACCATGGGCCCGCAAGCGTTTGCATGAATACAATGGTGATATTCGAAAATTCAAAGTCATCAAATTGCATCCATCTATTCTCGACCAGGTCGCTGTAGCGAAAACCGAACCCGGAGACGAGAACAATCAAGACATTTCCGCTTTAGTAGGTAAAGTCGATATCAGGCGCCTTGAGCACTTCGCGCAAAACGACCCGGATGCCTACAGTTATTCAGGGGCGCTATGCAGAGCAAACCAAGGTCTGATGGAGTTTGTTGAGATGTTTAAAGCGCCCATAAAGGTGCTACATCCGTTACTCACCGCTACCCAAGAAGGCAACTATAATTCCACCGAAGGGCTCTCTGCCCTGCCCTTTGAAGGAGTAATATTGGCCCACTCTAACGAATCAGAATGGCAAACCTTCCGAAATAATAAAAACAATGAAGCATTTCTCGACCGCGTATTTATCGTCAACGTACCGTATTGCTTGCGGGTGTCAGAAGAAATTCAAATCTATCGCAAACTTATTGATAACAGTGAACTAACAGGCGCGCCATGCGCACCAGATACCTTAGAAACCCTTGCCCAATTTAGTGTGCTCTCGCGCCTAAAAGAGCCAGAAAATTCAAGTATCTATTCAAAAATGCGTGTTTATGACGGCGAGAGTTTGAAAGACACGGATCCTAAGGCCAAGTCTTATCAAGAATATCGTGATTACGCTGGTGTAGATGAAGGTATGCAGGGGCTCTCTACTCGCTTTGCCTTTAAAATACTGTCAAGGGTGTTTAACTTCGATCCCCAAGAACTAGCGGCAAACCCTGTTCACTTATTCTATGTGCTTGAACGTCAAATCGAACGGGAGCAGTTCCCCACAGACTTAGCCGACATGTATAAAGAGCACTTAAAAGGCTACCTCATTCCTAAGTATGTAGAGTTTATTGGCAAGGAAATACAAACCGCTTATTTAGAGTCTTATTCAGAATACGGTCAAAACCTGTTTGATCGTTATGTGATTTATGCTGATTTCTGGATCCAAGATCAAGAATATAGAGATCCAGAGACAGGCCAACTATTCGATAGAGAAGCTCTGAACACCGAACTTGAAAAAATAGAAAAAACGGCCGGTATTAGTAATCCTAAAGATTTTCGTAATGAGATCGTCAATTTCGTACTGCGCGCAAGAGCCAATAACAAAGGCAAAAACCCTAGCTGGACCAGCTATGAGAAACTTCGCACAGTGATCGAAAAGAAAATGTTTTCAAATACCGAAGACTTGCTTCCGGTTATTTCATTTAACAAGAAAGGCTCCGCAGAAGACGAGAAAAAACACGATGACTTCGTTGCCCGTATGGCTGAAAAAGGCTACACCCAAAAACAAGTTAGATTGTTGTGTGAATGGTATTTGCGGGTTAGAAAATCTTCTTAATTCGGCACTGAAAAACAACAGCGCTCCAATGGAATCCATTGAGGTAAAGCAGTATGGCCCATTTTATTGACAGACGACTAAACGGCAAAGGGAAAAGCACAGTCAACCGCCAACGATTTTTGCGCCGCTACAAGGAGCAAATTAAGAAGGCTGTGTCTGAGTCAATCAACAAACGCAGCGTCACTGATGTCACCAGCGGAGAGAAAATTGGTATTTCTAGCCGCGATATATCAGAACCTATTTTTCATACCGGAAAAGGTGGCGCCAGAAGTATTGTTCACCCTGGCAACGACCAGTTCACTGCAGGCGATAAAATAAAACGCCCTGAATCTGGTGCTGGCCAAGGTGGTGATAGTAACGCCAGTGACAGTGGTGAAGGCCAAGACGACTTTGTCTTTCAAATTTCAAAAGACGAATACCTAGACCTGCTCTTTGAAGACTTGATCTTGCCTAATCTTGAGAAAACCCAGCAAGATAAATTAGTACAGTATGAAAGCTATCGTGCGGGGTTTGTGTCTGATGGGGTGCCAAGTAATCTAGATGTTGTGCGCTCATTAAAAGGCTCGGTCGCGCGGCGAATCGCCCTTAGCGGGGGTAAAAAAGCACAGTTAAAAGCACTGCAAGCTCAACTTGCAGAAATGCTTGAAGCGAAAGTGCCAGATCAGCTTGCACTCGCGAAATTGAAAGACGATATAGAGCAGTTAGAGAAAGCCATCGCCCGGGTGCCCTTTATTGACACATTTGATTTGCGCTTTCGCAACTACCAAAAGCGCCCAATTCCGTCCAGTAAAGCCGTCATGTTTTGCTTAATGGACGTGTCCGGCTCTATGGACCAAGCCACTAAAGATAAAGCCAAGCGTTTCTATATTTTATTGTATTTATTTTTAACCCGTACCTATAAAGATGTGGAAGTCGTTTATATTCACCATCATACCCAAGCCAAGGAAGTCGACGAGGAGGAGTTTTTTTATTCCACGGAAACAGGCGGCACCATAGTCTCTAGCGCGTTGGTGCTGATGAAACAGATAGTAGAGCAGCGCTATTCCCAGCAAGAGTGGAACATCTATGCTGCACAGGCATCTGACGGCGACAACTGGACAGACGACTGTGCCAAGTGCACCGAACTACTTGAACGTAGCCTATTACCTTGTGTTCGTTACTTTGCCTACATTGAAATCACCGCGCGCCAACATCAAAAGCTATGGCATGAGTATGAAAAGCTTAGCGAGATACACAACAACTTTGCCATCAAACATATTGTCGATGTGGACGATATTTACCCAGTTTTCAGGGAGTTATTCGATCAAAGCGTCGAGAAGCCCTCAGGAGTAAGCTAATATGGTAGCCAAGAATCGCGCTGAAACAGAACACAAAGCAGCATCCAATGTACTAAGTGATGGCCCTGATTGGACATTCGATCTTCTCGCTCAATATGAACAGGAAATTGATCGCGTAGCGAGACATTATGGCTTAGACATCTATCCCAACCAAATAGAAATCATCACCGCTGAACACATGATGGACGCTTACGCCAGCATAGGTATGCCGGTCAATTATGCCCATTGGTCATACGGCAAAAAATTCATTCAGTCAGAACAAAACTACCGCAGAGGTCAAATGGGGTTGGCTTATGAAATCGTGATCAATTCTGACCCTTGTATCGCTTATTTAATGGAAGAGAACACCATGCCAATGCAGGCGCTGGTGATGGCTCATGCTTGTTACGGGCACAATTCATTTTTTAAAAATAACTATCTGTTTAAGGCATGGACGGACGCCAGTTCGATTATTGATTACTTACTATTTGCTAAAAACTACGTGGCAAAGTGTGAGCAAAAGTACGGTGTAACTGAAGTTGAAAACGTATTGGACTCTTGCCATGCGCTGATGAATTTTGGCGTAGACAGATACAAACGTCCGCAAAAAATTTCGATGCAAATCGAGCGTGAACGTCAAGAAAATCGCGAGCAACATATCCAATCTCAAGTGAATGAGTTATGGCGAACCCTACCAAAATCGGAAACCAAAAGCAGTCAGCCAACCCAAAGGTTTCCTTCAGAGCCACAAGAAAACGTGCTTTATTTTATTGAGAAAAACGCCCCACTCTTAGCACCTTGGCAAAGGGAGCTCGTGCGTATAGTACGTAAAATATCGCAGTACTTTTATCCGCAAAAACAAACCCAAGTCATGAACGAAGGGTGGGCTTGCTTCTGGCACTATCACATACTCAATCATCTATATGATGAAGGAAAACTCACCGACAAATTTATGCTGGAGTTTTTGCATAGTCATACCAATGTTGTGGCGCAGCCTGCTTATAATCACCCTAACTACTCTGGGCTTAATCCTTATGCATTAGGATTTAATATGTTTATGGACATTAAGCGTATTTGCCAATCGCCTACAGATGAAGATCGCGCATGGTTTCCAGACATCGCAGGTAAGGATTGGTTAGAAACAGTGCACTTTGCTATGCAAAACTTTAAAGATGAGAGCTTTATCAGTCAGTTTTTATCGCCAAAACTCATGCGCGATTTTAAATTTTTTGCTATTGAAGACGACGAGAAAAATGCGTTTGTCAGTGTGTCCGCCATCCATGATGAAGCCGGTTACCACAAGATAAGAGAGAAGTTGTCGGCGCAATATAATCTGAGTAATTTAGAGCCTAATATTCAAATATATGAGGTCGATTCTAAAGGCGACCGCTCCCTGACATTATCCTACCTACCACAACAGAGCATTCCTTTAGCTGAAACCCAGCATAAAGTCCTTAAGCACTTGCATCATTTATGGGGGTTTTCTGTTAAATTAGAACAAGTAGATGATCAAGGTGCTAGGCACTTACTTGGCGCCTACCCTGAACAGCCCAAAGGAGCTGATGCCCCTTTGTCTAGCATTGTAATTTAATGTGCTCATAATGCGTTCAGCCCAACAGCGTTTTAGCTAATAACAAACTATTTCAGATGTGACACAATGACAGCTCAAAAAAACAACCCTTTGCACGGCTTAACCCTACAGCATATTGTAGAAACCTTGGTCGAAAAGCTTGGCTGGGAGCAAATGCATGAACAGGTAAAAATTAACTGTTTTGCCAATGATCCAAGTATTAAATCAAGCTTAAAATTTTTGCGTAAAACCCCTTGGGCAAGAAGCAAAGTTGAGTCCCTTTACTTATACACCATGCGAAGTAAGTCCCCCCAAACTAAAAAGCAGCCGGAACCAGTTTCTGCCGCTGAAGAATTTGTTTGGCCCGAACCGAAAAAACCCAAAGATTAATAACAACAAATGAAGTACTTAGCGGCTTATCCGGCACATCTGCAAAACCAAATCGAACAACTTTTAGAACAAGATAAACTTAAAGAATATTTACTGACTCGTTATCCAAGTGTGCATGATATCAGTAATGATAGTGCTTTACGCGACTATGTAATGGCATTAAAGAACCGTTTTATGCGTAAATCAGCGCCGCTAAGTAAAATCGCCTTCGACCCCAAAATTCATGTGGTTAATCACGCCCTTGGCTTACATACTTATGTGTCTAGAGTTCAAGGTTCTAAGCTAAAAAGCAAGAATGAGCTAAGAGTCAGCGTCCTGTTTAAGCGCGTTCCTGAACCATTTTTAAACATGATCGTGGTGCACGAATTGGCACATTTGAAAGAGAAAGACCACAATAAAGCATTCTATCAACTGTGTTTGCATATGTTGCCTGATTACCATCAATTAGAATTTGATTTACGCGTGTATTTAACCCAAATTGACGCGCTAGGCGACATTTATTAATTTACTTTTGGATACCCAATGGATTATCAATTTATACGTAATGATCGCGCAGAGCCTGCGGCCATTTTTGAAATGGGCGCAGAAACACTCGGCCTTTGGTTTAGTGAAGAGCTAGGTCGAGACCGCAAAAAGTTAGCCCATATACTGAACGTTATTCAGCAGTTAGAAGATAAAGAAATTGAACATTATCTGCTGCAAGGGCGTGAATTTAATATGGATTTAAATCGAGACGAAATAGAAGTATATGCAGCCATCACCCGAGATGAAGGTGAAGTTGATATTCCGGAAGATACCGAATTGTACGACCAAGAATCTATCACTGGTTGCGGTTTAGAAGACTTCAAGGAAGTGCTGTTATCGTGGCAAGAATTTGTAGGCAGAATGTAGCTCACGGACCGGACTCTTATCGTCAAAATTGTATTTCAGCGCTCCATTTAATCTGTTTGCGCTCACATATATTGTGATATTCGGGACAGAATGGTTTCGAACGACTGTGACAGACGGCTATAAGCGAAAAGCGGTCATTAACACTAAGTTTTGGGGCGCAGGCACGGGGCTATAATCGAGAAGCGGCCCCGTGTTTGCGCCCCAGCGAACGAAGTGAGTGACAATAGCGTTTTGTTATACGCAATGATACTACCAACCATTGGTAATATATGATGCGAGATCGAAAAGTGCATCTACCTTATCGCTTCGTCTATGCCAGTTGTCATGTTTATGATGAAGACCTTTAACTTCGATCCTCTCGTGTTCTTTCATCAACTCGTGACGAAGAATTGCCCGATCCTTTTCGTTTAGCATCAGAGACTGCAACTTTTCAAGTTCGCCAGTATCCAGCCATATTGCACCGCACCCTGGACATTCATCTATTTCAACTGCATGTAATGGACTATAGAAACGTCGTAGCATTATTGTATCCGAGCACAAAGGGCAACTTACTCTCTGCTTAAGATCAGCTATTTCATTATGGAATTGACTTAAATGGTTCGCTAAAGCCTTTCCTCGCTCGTCGCTAGGGCATTCAAAATCTCTGAGGGTTTGATTTTCGAAAAGTACACCACCGCAAGCTTCACTCACATATACTGGAACCTTGCCGACATTAATTTTTTTAAGAGCTGTTTTGGTTCTGGGACAATACATAGTTCAACAACATCCTTATTGTGTATAACGCCCTGTTAACAGGCAATAAAATAGTTGGTTAAAATAAGCGACGAAGGAGCAAAACCAACTGTTTTTTGTCCTTGTTTAACAGCTTGTTATGTTTACTTTAACTTTTTTGAGGTGTTATGTGTTGCTACCTCATTATTGAGTTTTGCCCTAATTTCAATGTCGCGTTTTTCAGAATTAATGTTATCAGCATGACCTCTGCCAGCTAATGCTGAAACACCAAGAAAAAAGATACAACCTGAAACTAATGAAAAAGTGAAACTATCAATTAGAAGTTCAACTATCCCCAATTGTTTTGGATCAGCGCCATTAGTTGCTTGAATCATATATCCAAAAAAACCAATCGCAGCACCAATATAAAAACCATTCCGTGATTTATTTATTTTCACCTGAACCCTCGGTAAACATAACGCTTAACATATGGGGATTTTAGGAGCGCTTTACCAGCGAGTAAAATTCCCACCATGATGTTTTTGTTATACAACTTTAACCCCCAAAGCTGACCGACCAGCTAAAAAAGACACGCTGACACCAACCAAAATTGAACCTAATGTTAAATATGCATAATACGAATTAAATTCGCCACTCAAAGCGAAAAATGAATAGCTAAAAATTAAGCCTAGTAAAAAGCCTGTTACCGCTCCTGCTGCCAAATAAACCCACAGATATTTAACTGTTTTCGATTTTAAATATAAAAGAACGGGTAATAAACATAATGGGACTAAGATAAGTGGCATTGCCATGACTAAAAGCAAAAATATAAAAAAGCCCACTACTAATCCTTAAATTGTATAACGCCTCACTAAGAGGTAAATTACAGTTGGTTAAAATAAGCGACGAAGGAGCAAAAACCAACTGTTATTTGTCCTGCTTGAGTGACTTGTTATGCGTATATTAAAACAAGTTTATCCTTTATTTTTGATGCGGTTTCTCAGGCTGGATTCTAACTTGTGTAACTTATAGTCCCTAATTTTGAACCATATTTGATAAATTATGGGAACAATTATAATCACGGCGATTAAACCATACCAATAAGGATATTCTAAAACCCGAGATAACCTTAATAACGAAAAAGTAGTTGCCATAGTTAATATGGTAAGCCACAAGGGATACTTTTTTATTAACTCATCATTGAAACCTTTCACCATACTTCCCTATACGCATAACGCCCCACTAAGGGGCTGATAATAGCTTGCTAAAATTGTGTAGCGTAGCGAAACTGAGCAAGCTATTAGCAGTCCCGCTTTAGTGCCTTGTTATAAGGCAATTACTCTATATCGTAAATGGTTATGCTACTAAATTGCTCCATGATAGTTCGAACAAAGTCTATTTCCATTGCTGAAACTTTTACGCAAGATCTATAATCACAAACGGTATAGCTTTGATGACTTTTACCATGCATATGCCAAACCCACAAATAATGCTTTTTATCGTCTATGACAAGCTGCCTAACTGGTTCAGAATAAAAATCTAAACCTTCTTCTTCAGCTAAAGAATTTGCATCCTTTCTTTTTGGGATTGATTCCTCAAAGCTTTCAAGAACCGGAAATGTAATTGAGCGAAAAGGATCTGTAGAGCTTGGACACGAAAAATCATTTTCAGATCCTCCTCTGACAATAAAACTACAACTTTCAGGAAGTTTTATTCGCTCATTAGCAAAAACTTTTAGGACAGTTTCCGCATACAAAGAAGAACTAAACAGAGTTAGTAATATAAATAGATATTTAATGCGCATCCTTTTGCCTTATAACTTTGAGCTAAGGGGCACAAACATGGGGCGCATAATGCCAAAGGCGCGCCATGTTTGTGTCCCAGTGAGCGACAGCGAACGACTTGAGCGTTTTGTTATGCACGTTTTAAAACAACCTCATACACATAGATTGCAATGTACGTAACAATGCACGCAACTGAAGAGTACACCAACGCGGCAATGGGTACGCCAATATAACCAAGTGCAGAGGTAGATGAAGCATGCGCATCTGTGTACAACGGTTCCGTTACGCTCCAGTACCCAATAAAAACAACAATAACACTGACAGCATAACCAACCCAAAGAGATACCATGCCTCTAAGGTGAGAAAGCAGTTTAGTGAATAGTCCGAAGAGCAATAGAGGTATGAATGGAATGGCACGAAATAATCCCGCTAGCAAAGCGCCTTCAATGCTTGAACTTCGAAATGCTTTTGTCCAAGCATCGCCAAATTCATACCCACCAACAACTAGAATGACAATTAAGTGGTTCAAGTCTTCATACAAAAGTATAAAAAGCTGCGATACAGGCTAACGTAAATCCTTTTTTCATAACTCCCCTCTAAAGTGCATAACAATATTAATAGCTGGAAAAGTTCCGCATTTAAACACGGAAGTTTTCCACCTTTCTACATCTGTCTTTTTTAGCATACAGGGTAACTTATTGTACAGGTTAAATTTTTCCCAGATTTATGTTTTTCACCTGTGGAAACACGGAAAAATTCCTAAATCTTGCTGTTATACGGATTATTTACTACAACTGTATAAACATACATTAACTTAAGAAGAGTTACCTTATGCCTAAATCAATGTTCTTGAATATGATAAAAGATGAAATGTATCAATTACGTTATTCGAAACGCTCTATTGAAGCTTATCTTAAGTGGATCAGTAGCTATATTCATTTTCATCAGAAAAAACACCCTAATTTAATGCATGATAAAGAGGTAGAAGCCTTCCTTTCACACTTAGTTTTAGAATTGGATGTGGCTGCATCAACCCAAAAATCAGCATTAAATGCCTTGGTATTTCTATATCGCGATATAATTCGTCAACCGTTAAATTTTAAACTTAGTTTTATTAAAAGTACTCGCCAACAAAAACTGCCAATCGTTCTCACTACTGATGAAGTGCGGAATTTACTCGCAGTTGTAAATGCTCAAAATAAGTTAGCGGTATCAATTTTATATGCAAGTGGTTTGCGTTTAATGGAATGTATGAGATTGAGAGTCCAAGATATAGATTTTGATTTCAAATCCATACGGGTTTGGCATGGTAAAGGCGGTAAACATCGGGTTGTTACATTAGCCGATGAGCTTATACCTACTTTGCAACAACAGATCACTGTCGTAAAACAATATCTGGATGCAGACCTGTTAAACCCAGAATACCGTGGCGTTTATCTACCTCATCGTCTAAGGCTTAAGTTTAAGAACGCCAATCGCTCGATACAATGGCAATATGTGTTTGCTTCTCGTCAATTATCAAAAGATCCTGAAGACCAATCATTAAGACGTCATCATATTGATGGGTCTACGGTGCAAAAAGCAATACGGCATGCCGCTAAAAAAGCCAGCATCCCTAAAACCGTTACCCCCCATACGTTACGCCATAGTTTCGCTACCCATCTTTTACAATCAGGTGCAGATATTCGCACCGTACAAGACCAGTTAGGCCATAGCGATTTGCGCACCACTCAGATATATACGCACATATTGCAACGAGGGGGTAACTCTGTCGTCAGCCCTTTATCTAGGCTGTAACCTAACGATTTAATATCAACTCAATGACGCAGTACCGCACAACCGAACATGTCACACCGGCACATGACTAATTTACCTTAAGCACTCGTTCAAATAATCAAAGGTCTTATTGCTTTTATAAACAAACTTGTGGTCAGATCGCGTAAAATATTTCTGTTCGTTGCTACAAGGATTTCACGTGAGCGACCCTATCATTCCCCTAGTGGCTGTCGGCCTTATCTCTATTGCCTGTCAGTATTTTGCATATCGTATTAAATTACCCGCCATTTTGCCGTTATTGGTTGTCGGTATTTTAGTTGGCCCTGTTTATGGCGTGATCAACGCCGATGCGCTATTTGGCGACTTGCTCTTTCCAATTGTATCTTTGTCAGTGGCGATTATTCTGTTTGAAGGCTCGCTAACACTGCGCTTTGGTGATTTGGCCGGCCATGGCTCTATGGTGCGAAACCTTTGTACAATCGGTACATTAGTCACATGGTTAGTCACTGCCCCCGTTGCTCATTATGCGCTTGGTGTTTCTTGGCAGTTGGCGTTTTTATTCGGCGCTATTGTAACCGTTACTGGCCCTACAGTGATTGTGCCTATGTTACGTACCGTTAGGCCAAGCAGTAAGGTAGCGAATATATTGCGCTGGGAAGGCATCGTTATCGACCCTATTGGTGCTTTGTTAGCCGTGCTCGTTTTTGAATACATTATTTCTACCCAAGATGCGTTAAGCCATACCTTGTATGCCTTTGGCCTAACCATCAGCGTAGGCTTAGGGATTGGCGCAGCAACAGGCTATTTATTAGGCCTTGCACTTAGAAATAATTGGATCCCTCATTATCTTCAAAATACCGCCGTATTGACGCTCATGTTAGGCGCATTTGCCGGTTCGAATGTCATTGCCCATGAATCTGGATTATTAACGGTGACTGTTATTGGCATGTGGCTGGCCAATATGAAAAACGTCGACGTTGAAGACATTTTAGAATTTAAAGAAACCTTAAGCGTGCTACTTATCTCTGGGCTGTTTATTCTTCTCGCTTCGCGTATTGACTTGCACTCGGTGTTAAGTGTTGGTTGGGGTTCTATTTTAGTGCTTGTTGCTATCATGTTTGTCGCTCGTCCGGTTGGCGTAATTCTGTCGTCATTAGGAACTGGCTTAAATTGGCGCGAAATCGCCCTACTCAGCTGGATAGCGCCGCGGGGCATTGTAGCGGCTGCGGTATCAGCGTTATTTTCACTTAAGTTAGAAGCTCTTGATTACGAACAAGCTGAGCTGCTTGTACCCATGGTCTTTTTAGTGATTATTACCACAGTTGTGCTACAGAGTTTAACGTCGGTTACCGTAGCGAAAAAACTCAAGATGCGCGCCCCTGCTCCCCACGGGTTTTTAATTTTTGGTGGTGGCTTATTCAGTCGCTTGTTTGCCAAAGAATTAATGCAGCACGATGTACAAGTGCGCATTACCGATACGAATTGGAATAATATGCGCTTAGCCCGTATGGAGAACATTCCTACCTATTTTGGCAACCCGATGTCTGAGCACGCTGCCCGTACGCTTGACCTATCAATGTTCGGCAAGGTATTGGTGATGTCGCCTTATCGGCAATTGAACCCTATGGTTACTTACCATTTTGAGCACGAAATGGGTAAAGGTACTGTGCTCGGTTTAAACAATAACGAACAACAGCAACGCCCAAGCCATCAGGTGTCTGAATCTTATGTTAAGAAGCTAGGATTATTTAGTGACGAGGCAACCTATGGCAAGTTAGCAGGCCTAGTGGCAAAGGGTTCAACGATTAAAACCACGCGCTTATCAGACTCGTTTACGTATGAGGATTATAAAGCGCAATACAGCGAACGCGCCATTAAACTATGTGCATTAGATACGCAAAATCATGTGCATATGTTCACCACGTCAAACAATGTTAAGCCAAAAGCAGATTGGAAGATTGTCAGTTTGGTGAATCCAGAAAAACCGATGGAGAAAGCCATTGCTAAAGCGGAAATCACTGCTGAAAATGGCAATGGTGAATCTAAGCTGCCTAGTTAGCGCAAACCAATGGCATGTCAGATCCTATGTAGAAAGCCGGTAAATACACCGGCTTTTTTATGCAACCGCCTTAGCTTATTCAACCTGTAACATTTGCTTGAACAACACCCCTGCTTGAGTGCGATTATTAAAGCCAAGTTTATGTAACACTGCGGATACATGTTGTTTGATGGTTGATTCACTGACACCCAGTTCATAGGCAATCTGCTTGTTTAGCAGCCCGTCAGCCATTAATTGCAGTACTTTAAGCTGATGAGGGGTTAATTGCGCAAGCTTCGCAGCAAATGCTTGTTCTTGGCTATCTTCAATCTTTTGTACTTGTTCGAATAACTCGCTGGGCAACCATTGCTCCCCATCTAATAACTGCTGCACCGCATCAGAGATAACCGGCAAAGGCGTTGATTTTGGAATGTAGCCACAGGCACCAAAGTCCATGGCCTTTCTCACCATAGCCGGGCTTTCGTCACCAGACACTATCGCGACTAAAACATCAGGGAAATGGCTACGGATCATAGTTAGCCCCGTTAACCCGTCGTTACCTGGCATGTTTACGTCTAGAAATAGTAACTCAACGTCTTGATGTTGTTTTAATAAATCAAACGTTTGTTGGTAAGACGCAGATTCTAAAATATTGTTGCCCAGCACGCCTTGAATAGCTTGTTTCATTGCACTGCGAAATAGCGGGTGGTCATCAGCTACAATGGCTTTAGCGTGCATTATGGATTCTCGTTTTTCATGGGGAGTTAAAATAACTAAGGCTAGATGTATGATTTTTATGTAATTATTACCCGTCACTATCAGATATATCAAATTTTCTGTCAAGCGCTTGGTGTGAAGTTGGTTATCGTGGATAGTCTTAAACGAAAAAAGGCAGTTTTCACTGCCAAACGTCATTACCGAGCCACGCATTATGCTTATATTTATTGCGCGTGTTCTTTTCAAACGCAGTAGGCACATGTAAACATAAATGCTTACGCTGCGCCTGCTGCAGTTGGTTATTTAAAACCGATAACCTAGGGTTAAACTAACCGTACGTGGGTCACCATAATACCCTATCAAGGTATTATCACCGCCAGTACCTGCTGTGTATCCAGTCGGATCATCTGGGTTTTCAACCACAAACTGGTAGCCACCCACAACGTATTCTTCATCTGTGAGGTTTTTAGCATGAATACCACCATACCAGCTGCCGTCCTCACTTTGCCAAGATACGCTTAGGTTCACCAAACCGTAACCGTCTTGAGTAATTAAGCTGTTCGCTGTTTCGGTGATGGTATAATCATCGCGGTAGTAATAATTAGCGTTAAAGACAAAGTCACCTATGTCTGTGCCCAACACATAATTAGCAGCAAAGTTTGCGGTATATTCTGGTGTATTAGCAATGGCAAACGAATCTGCTACGTCCACGCGCCCTTCTAAGGTTTCTTGAAATACTTCTTCGAATTCAGCGTCGATATAACCTAAGGCGACATCGAACGTTAAGTTGTCTGTTGCGGCAAAGGTAATCTCCGCTTCAACCCCTTTAGCAGTTGATTTACCAACGTTACCCAAAATTTGCTGTAAATCTTCAGGGGAAGTAACAGGTAATACAGATATATACTGACGGTCATTATGCTCTAATGCGAACAAGGTCACGTTAGTACGTAAATTATCGTTCCAATCGCTTTTCATACCCAGTTCAAATGAATCTACGACTTCTGGGTCAACCGCAGGTTCATTGATGGTCGCACGAGGGTTGTAAGTACCTGATTTAAAGCCTTGTGAATAACTGGCGAAAAACATCATGTCGCTGTTCATTTGGTACTCAACACCCACTCGCGGGGTAAAGCGTGACCAACTTTCTTTTGCAGGCGCATCGAGTATGCCGTCACCATCTGAGTCAGTGCCTAAAACTTGCGGCACAATTTCGCCTTCTGGGCGCACATATCCAGGGATCCAGTTCGATTCAGGGTATACGTTGTCAAACACTAAACCGTTGCGCACTGTGGCTTGCTTTTCTTCATCTGTATATCGTGCGCCAAGTGTTAATGATAGTTGCTCAGTAACATCAATCGACGATTGCACATACGCAGCGATACTTTCACTGTTATTACAACCCGATACTTCACGGGTTAAGCCTGGCGTAGCGAATGCAGCGCGACCTAGAAAACCAAGAATGGCTTCGAACTGCCCACATGATTCACCGTCATAGTAATAAATACCGCCTACAGCGTTGAAGCCATTGCCGGTATAGGCAAGCTGCAATTCGTGGGTGTCATTTTCGTCTTCGTAAATAGCGGGTACATCAAAGATATCAACCGCGGTATTGTCAAAATCGATATTGGTTGGTGAGTAACTTTCACGATGTGCGCCTATGTATTTAAGGCTAATAGCGTCGTTCACATCCCAATTAGCCGTTAAGCTATACCCTTCAAGTTCAACGTTATTTTCTGTCGGTAAGCTGGTATAAGAATCAAATACGCTGTCCGGTACGGGGGCATCAGTCAAACGACTTGGCAATAAACGATATCCCCCTTTGGCGTTTGAATCGTCTTCGGTTTTATCCCACGCAAAGCGGAAAAACAAATCGTCTGACGGGGTAAACTCCACGGTGACACGGGCAGCGGTTAAGTCTTTGTTGTAGTTTTCTAAATCTTGCCCTTCAAGTGCTGATTCTAGGTATTCACCGTAACCATCGCGCGTAAGATCCGCTATCCCAAAGCCAATATACAGCTTGTCTTCAATTAACGGTAATTGGCCTGTAAGCTTGATATCACGTTGTGAATAACTGCCCACTGTGCCCTGAATATTCAATGTCGGGTCACCGCTCATGGGTTTAGTCACGTATTTAATCGCCCCGCCAATGGTATTTTTACCGTATAGCGTACCTTGCGGGCCACGTAGCACTTCAATACGTTCCACATCAAGCAAATCTAATACTGCACCTTGCGGCCTCGCCACATAAACATCATCAATGTAGATCCCTACCCCAGGTTCATAACCCCAAAGCGGATCTTGTTGGCCCACACCGCGTATGAAAGCCGTTAATGTTGAGTTAGTGCCGCGGCTGTTTTGCAATGTGGTGTTTGGCGAGAACTGCTGAATTTCGGTCAGCACTGAAATCCCTTTTTCGTCAAGTTCGACAGCGCCTAACGACGTAACTGAAATCGGCACTTCTTGCAGACTTTCAACCGTTTTACGGGCGGTCACTTCAATACGCTCTAAACCTTTCTTTTCAGCTTGAGCGTTATTGGCAGATTCTTGCGCATGAAGCGCTGGTTGATAGCAAAGTACCGACGCTACGGCACCGGCGATAACGGATTGGGTGAAACCTTGTATGTTCATAATGTGTCCTTGATTAGCAGTTATCGTTATTTTTTGTTGTCTGCTTGCTGCGGTCGTAAATACCTTAATTGAGTTTTAGCTGGCCGTCCTTAGTACCATAGTACTATGGGCAATTTCATTGGGCTAAGACACACTAATGCCATCACTTTTCATGTTTGCTTGCGGTCACAAGTATTCATTTAAAGGAAGATAATATGCTCAGTTTAATTGGCTTAATAGGCGGGTTATTGTTGCTAATAGTATTAACTATTCGTGGCATGAACTTGTTTATAGCCGCCCCTTTGTGCGCACTGATAGTGGCACTCACCAGTGGTATACCGATATTTATCGGTGAAGTAAATTTTGTTAACAACTATATGCAAGGCTTTTCTGGGTTTATTGCATCTTGGTTTTTTATGTTCTTGCTTGGTTCACTTTTCGGCAAGTTTATGGAAGACACAGGCGCTGCGGATGCCGTGGCTCAATTTATCGTTTCAAAACTAGGCCGAAGCCAAGCAGTGGTGGCAGTGGTCCTCGCATGCGCTATTTTGACATACGGTGGCGTGAGCCTCTTTGTGGTGGCGTTCTCTGTTTACCCTATGGCCTTAAGTTTATTTAAAGACGCTAATTTGCCCCGTCGATTTATTCCTGCTGCCTTAGCGTTTGGTTCCGTCACGTTTACCATGACATCCGCAGGTTCGCCGGAGATCCAAAACTGGATCCCCATTAAATATTTAGGTACCTCGCCCTTTGCCGCTTGGGAAGTCAGCCTAGTGGTGGCAATTTTTATGGCCGTGTTTGGCTTTTGGTGGCTACGGCGCATGATAAACAAGGCGCTGGCCAATGGTGAGACTTTCGAACACTGGGAGCAAGATCCACAACTAACTGAACGTGCGCTTCCTAGCCCAATTACCGGTTTAATCCCCTTATTGGTGGTGCTTGTTTTATCTTTTCTGCTACATGATAGTCTTGGTCACTTAGCCTTAATCATCGCATTAGGCGGCGGTGTTTTAACCTTGATGATCATCAATTATCGTTATTTCATTAATATGCAAAACGCTATTACCGCGGGTACCACAGGGGCTTTAGTTGCCATCGGCAATACTGCCGCGGTTGTAGGTTTTGGCAGTATCGCTAAAGCCACTGAAGCGTTTCAAGTTGCCGTTGAGGTAATGACCCACATCCCAGGCAATGAGTTAATCGGTGCAGCCATTGCAATAAGTGTTATCGCTGGTTTAACCGGGTCAGCATCTGGGGGTCAAGTCATCGCCCTGCCATTACTTGCTCCCCATTACGTTGAACAAGGTGTTAACCCTGAAGAGTTACACCGCGTGGTGTCTATTTCGTCCGGCGCGTTGGACTCCTTACCGCACAACGGTTATGTGGTCACATTAATCCGAGCAATTTGTAATGAGACGCATCAAAGGTCATATTGGTCCGTTGGCGCTTTAACCGTCGTGGTGCCATTGAGTGGTCTTATATTAGCCATCGCTTTATTTAATTTATTTTAATGTACACATTATTCACTAGAGAATGTATTTCATGTCTTTAACACAGCTATTTCAAAACGGGCTATTGGCCGCTGTCGCCCTACTCTTATCAGCTCACCTAAACGCGGCGCAGAGCTATTCGCAAACTGGGCAACTGGTTGAAAAAAAGCGCTTTGAATTAGAGCGCTTTACCACCTTTGCTGGCAAAACCATAAAACAGTTACATGTAGGCTGGGAAAGCTATGGCACATTAAATGAGGCCAAAGATAACGTGGTGCTAATCACCCACTATTTCAGCGCTACGTCCCATGCAGCAGGTAAATATAAACCAGATGATGCAAGCCCAGGGTACTGGGATAACATCATCGGGCCTGGCAAAGCAATTGATACCGACAAGTACTTTGTCATTAGTGTTGATACCTTAGCGAACTTAAACGCCTATGACCCGAATGTGATCACCACGGGCCCTGCGTCTATCAACCCAGATACAGGTAAACATTACGGGTTAACATTTCCAGTGGTAACCATTCGTGATTTCGTTAATGTACAAAAAGCCTTGCTTGAATCCCTCGGCATTAAAAAACTACACGCGGTAGTCGGCGCGTCAATGGGCTCAATGCAAGCCTTAGACTGGGCAACAGCCTACCCTGACTGGGTGGAACGAATGATCTCTGTGATTGGCTCCGGGCAAAGTGACGCGTGGACAACTGCCTTACTTGAAAAATGGGCTATTCCTATTCAACTCGATAAGCACTGGGCAAATGGCGATTATTATAACGCAGCCCCGCCTACCCAAGGTTTAACGGCAGCCTTGATGTTCATTACCCAAGATGCCCTCACCCCTACTTTTTTCAATAAAACAGGTAAAACCCTAGCGTATTCCTCCCTTGAAAAAGGCCCCTTAAATGACATTCGGCAACAACATAGCATAGTAAAGTGGCTAAAAAGCCGAGCCGAAAAACGCGCCAAGTTAATGGATGCCAATCATTTGTTGTACTTGGTTCGTGCATCGCAACTGTATACCGCGGGCCACAGCGGCAACTTGGAAGAAGCACTATCTCAAGTCAAAGCAAAAACCCTGTTTTTACCCTCTTTCAATGATTTATTACTCATGCCGTATTTGGCTAAAAATGCGTCCTCGGCGTTAGCCCAACACGGCAAAAACACACACTATGAAACGCTGTCAGGTGACTTAGGCCACCTCAATGGCGTAGTGGGTATTGAGCAAGCGGCAAACAAAATTAGTGCGTTTTTAGCAGACAACTAATCAAACAATGTTGATTTAAAGGAATGTTATGACTTTCTCATTAACCAAATTAGCCAAAGCCCGCAGTCGTCATGCACACCCATTGGCTTTGCCCCTACTCGCTGGCTTTATGGCATTGTCAGTAAATGCCCCGTTAAACGCCCAGCCTGCGGATAAACCGCAAACAGAATTGTTGGGTGAAGGGCAATTTACCCTAGATTTAAAGAAAATAAGTCTTTCAGGCTTATCAAGCGGCGGGTATATGGCGACCCAGTTTGAACTTGCCCATTCAGATTGGGTATCAGGCGTCGGTATCATCGCTGCGGGCCCTTATTATTGCGCGCAAAACAGCATTCAAACTGCCTTAAGTCAGTGCGTTAATCAAGTGAAAACACCGTTAGATTTAGCTCCCCTCACGGCGCAAATCAATCAATGGAACAAGCAAGGCAAGCTGCCAGATTTAGCCAACCTAAAACAGCACAAAGTATGGTTACTCAGTGGTACTTTGGACACTAAAGTACTGCCTGAAATCAGTGACGCGCTTGTTACTCAGTATCAACAGTGGGTTGAGCCGCAAAATATCAAATACGTGCAAGATAAACCCTTTGCACATCTCTTTCCAACATTAGGCTCTGGCAATCAATGCAGCGAGTCACAATCGCCCTTTATCGGTAGCTGTGACTATGATGCGGCAGGAGAATTGCTGAATTTCATCCTGCCTGATATGCATGCTCGTAGCCCAGAGCCTAAAGGTACGCTGCGCCAAATTGACCAACATAAACTTGGCGGTGAACCAGCGCAAACGTTAGCAAGTCAGGGTTATGTATACGTGCCAAAGGCCTGTCAGCAAGGTGAAACATGTACTGTGCATGTCAGCTTTCATGGCTGTAATCAAAATACTGATGCGGTAGGAGACGTGTACGCTAAGCAAACAGGTTTAAACAATTGGGCTGACACAAATCATATGCTGGTGCTATACCCGCAAACGAAAAACTCCATGATGATGCCATTAAACCCTCAGGGTTGCTGGGATTGGTGGGGGTATACGGGAGAAGATTACGCCAATAGTGACAGTAAGCAAATCCAAGCTGTTAGCAATATTATTCGCGCATTAGCCAAACAAGAGAGTACCAATGAGTAATTCAACCCATTCTAAAAATAAAACCATCCTTATCACAGGTGGTGCCAGCGGTATCGGCTTAGGGATCGCCCAACAATTAGGGGCAAGTGGCCACAAGATTATCGTTGCAGATATGAATATGGACGCTGCTGAACATGCCGCAGCTGAACTAGGGGCACAAGGCATAAGTGCTCGCGCGCTATTGCTTGATGTAACGAATCCTCAACAGGTAGCAAGCCTGCCAGATACCTTGCTACCCGACACAGTCGATGTACTCATTAACAATGCGGGTATACAACATGTGTCTAAACTCGAAGACTTTCCGGCGGATAAATGGCAACAGCTAATCAATATCATGCTCGTGGCTCCCGCTATGCTGACCCAAGCTTTATTGCCTTCAATGCGCGTAAAGAACTATGGCCGTATTATTAATATTGGCTCGGTGCACTCGGTCATTGCCTCACCATTTAAATCGGCCTACGTGGCCGCGAAACATGGCTTATTGGGCTTCTCTAAAACGATCGCACTAGAAACCGGAGATTGCGACGTTACGATTAATACCCTGTGCCCGGCCTATGTAAAAACCCCCTTAGTTGAGAAACAGATAGCCGCACAAGCCAAAGAGCATGGTATGAGTGAAGAAGACGTAATCAATAAAATAATGCTTGAACCCATGCCGAAAAAATCATTCATCGACATAGACGAACTCGCCAGTAGCGCTGCATTTTTAATGGACGCCAGCGCCCGTAATATTACCGGACAAACTATCGTTATCGACGGAGGCTGGACAGCGCGTTAATTTGTTAAGAAAAAGAGCCAGGTTTATCTCACCGTTATCTAAATATATAGCCGAAGGTATATTCATGGCTCTTTTTCTATCCGGTTTACTCCCTAGTTTATTCCTTAATTCATATCGTGTTTTTAGTCTTTTGAGCGTGAAACTATCAGCTCTAGGTGTCGGTGTCCTGATACATTAGCCGTCAGAAAAATTTACATAAATTTTACAATGAAAGGTGGAAAGTTTTTAGTATCCACCTAATACATTGATTTCAAATATCTTCTTATTATTGGCCCACTTGTTGCTGAATTGTAAATTCAGCACCCACACCAGTAATCGAACAGCGTTATGAAGTAAGTTTTTAGCTTAATTTAAAGGAACACGCGATGAGTAGATCTACGAACACCTTAGTAAAATATGTAAAAGGCTTGATGTATGCAGTAGCTTCCACATTTGTTATAAGCTTCCCCGCCCATGTAAGTTACGCTTCAGTCGTGACGTCTGGATGTATCAATAGCAACAGTTGCACGTTGCAGGAATTAGTCGACGGCGGCAGTATAAACATTGACGATATTGCGTTTAACAATTGGCAAGAAATAGAGAATTTTTTGTATGAGTTAGACGCAAACGACGACGAAGTGGAAGACTTTATTAATCTATCTGAAATATTTGTATTTGGCATCGACGCGGTAGCGACCGCCAACCCAGATGAATATATTTTGGGATTGCAATTTAGCTCTGAAACAGCGTTTACGTTGCCCCAACAAAGTAACGATATTCAAGAGGCCGAACTAGAGCTTGATGTAGACTATGATGTAACCGCATCAAATGGCGCATTGATCACCGCCGCCGAATTATTGCTCGGCAATAGAGTCCTTGAATCTGACGACGCCTTCGTTGAAGTAAATCTAGATTCAAGCACTGGGCTTAATTTACAGGTGTATGACGAGTTTATCGATCCGGATTTTGATACCGTAGAATCAGACAGTGACACGTTTGCCACAGGACTTGCAGATCTAACGTTAACCTCTAATGTGCAAGCAGGCACTTTTGAGCCAGGTAGTCTGTCGCTATTTGATTTTAGTCTCAATTTAACCGTTCAAGCGCTTCCGACTGATCCCGAGCCAGAGCCCGTGCCCACCACAGGTAACTTCCTGTTAATGGTGTTTGGTATCTCACTACTCGCTTTTAACAAAAAACGAAAGCCTTCCTCAAATTCTTAATTTATAACGGCGGCCTAACCTTTGTTTGACCGCTGTGCTCCACACCTAAGCAGATTTGCTCAAATCATTTGATGTCCAATTTGAACAGCCGTAACTGCCCATAAAAACGCAAATATAAAAGGACAACCCATGTCTAAAAAACGAAACAGAAACTTGGGCGCATGTGTTTTAGGCGGAGTCGTATTATCCGCCACTCTGCACCTACCCAAAGTACACGCTAGTGCAAATCCGTACGTTGGCGACATAATGATGTTCGCTAGTAACTTTTGTCCCAGAGGCTGGGCCAATGCAGATGGACAGCTATTGGCTATTAGCGATAATGATGCGTTATTTTCACTTTATGGCACAACTTACGGTGGAGATGGCCGCACGACATTTGCCTTGCCTGATTTAAGAAATCGCATTCCCGTCGGGTCTGGCACAGGCCCGGGCTTAAGCCAACGAAATATTGGCCAAAAAGGAGGGAGTTATTCTATTACGCTAAACGAGAATAACTTAGCTGGGCACAGTCACATTGCTACCACGACTAGCACGCTGATGAGCAGTAATTTACCCGGCACATCATCTGACCCAGTCGGTACCGTTATGGCAAACGATGGAGGAGACGACGTCTATATAGCGAACGAAACGCCTGATGCGACTATGGCGACATCAGCTATTACCTCGCAGACCACAGTAGAAGCATCACTTGGTAATTCATCCATCACGGTCGATGCTCAACAACCCTATATCACCATTCGCTATTGTGTCGCGCTATTGGGCATATACCCATCAAGTTTTTAGCAGGACCGCCAAAAAAGGACTGTAAAATGACAATTAAACAAAATATATACAAGGTATCACTTGGGTTAACCACTGCGGTGGCGATTAATATGAGTGTTGCAAGCAACGTAATGGCGAATGAACCCTTTGTTGCTGAAATTCGTCAATTTCCCTACAACTTTTGCCCCCGCGGCTGGGCAGAGACGAACGGACAGCTGTTGCCAATCGCACAAAACACCGCCCTTTTTTCACTTATCGGTACCATATATGGTGGAGATGGGCGAACAACTATGGGGCTACCTAACTTGCAGAGTCGAGTGGCAAAGCACACTGGCAACGGCCCTGGTATTGGTCAAGCGACACAGGGACAAACTGGGGGAGCAGGTACATTCACCTTAAATACGCTACCTAGCCATAGTCACAGTGCCAGTACCGAAACGTTAGTCAATGTTTCCACTGCTGATGGCAATTCACCATCACCTGATGGAGTGCATTTTGCGGATGATGGCCGCGACCGAATTTACAACGCTGAAACCCCAGATGTACAGCTAAGCGAGCAAGCAGTGGTATCCGTGACGCAATTAGATGCCGCAGGAAGTAACTCACCCTTCCCGATTAACAGAGCACAGCCCAATATCGCAATGCGTTATTGCATCGCCTTAGTCGGCGTGTACCCAAGCAGAAGCTAAGGATAAACAATGAATAGTTACATACATGCAAGTACAGAACGATTCGCCGCCGTTAGTCTAATAACCTTGATGGCTCTTACGACGACGTTGTGGTCAAGCAAGAGTCAGGCAAACGCTGATCCTATGCTAGGCGAAATCCAATATGTTGGCTTTAACTTTTGTCCTCGAGGGTGGGCTCAGGCCAGTGGGCAAATTTTGCCAATAAACCAAAATCAAGCACTCTTTTCACTGCTTGGCACTGCCTACGGCGGCGATGGTAGAACGTCATTTGGGTTACCTGACTACCGAGGTAGAACACCTATAGGGATATCGAATAACAATAATCTTGGCCAAAAAAATGGCTCTGAAAGCATCACGCTGACCACAGAAAATCTGCCAGCTCACACTCATGTAGCATCAACTGTCTCCACTTTGCATGCTTCTAGCGCCCGTGGGCGACTGGCCTCACCAGATATGGCTGTATTAGCAGATGACAGTAGCGATCGGGTATATAACAATGAGGTACCCAACGTCTCAATGGCTGACGATGCACTCACCTCAACCACCTCTATTGGCCCTGCAGGAAGTGCCACCATTGACAATATGCAGCCTTACCAAGTGTTGACTGCATGTATAGCGCTGCAAGGGACCTTTCCGTCTAGAAGTTAGCTCTAATACTTCCATTGTACCTAAACGGAAAAGGCCAGATACCCCCTAACATCGGGTATCTGGCCTGTGTTTTTGCCTCCTATTTCGGTTAATACCAATAGCAACCCATAATTAACCACTCAATGAAAATTTAATGGAATTGGCATTATGTACAAGACTAGGTTATTTACCAAAGACAGTCTCAAAATATAGCATTGCGTTAAATCTTGTGATGCGCAATCATACCGACCATTCATATAATAAGAGTTAGAAAATGTCTGCAGTAGAACTTCACTTCACCCTAGAAAAAGAAACCAAAAACAGCATACGTTACAAAGAAGTCCCTGAAGAAGGCAAAGCGCCTATTTTAGGCTCAATATATGTGCAGAAGTGGTACGCCGGTACGTCGAAAAACATCAGTATAACCATTGAGAAGAAAGACTAAACCGAACCCTACCTTGTCAGTTTTTCATTTTCTCAGTTTCATTGTAGCCAGCTGCTAAACCGCGTATATCATTCATAAAATGCGCTAGTGCTCTGGCTTCAATTTGTTTGATTTTCTCTTGTTGCTGCGCGTTTAACATGTGATACATGCTCGCCGCACCGAAATCGCCGAAAATGATATTTCCTTCATCATCAAACAAGGTGTTGTGGGCGTATAAATCCCCGTGACACACTTGGTTTTGATGCAAATGCTCAAATACGGCTTGCATTTGTTTTATGATCTTAGCGATTAATCCAGCGGGTAAGGTAAAGCCTTCAGGGAAGGTATCTCGGGTGCAACTTTTCAGTGAAGGCGGTAAGCCAAGATTACGATAGTGAGGAGGAATTAACGCGATCACCAAAGCCAAACAATCAGGCTCTGTGACCTGTGCCAAGGGTTTTACTACATTAATATGCTGGCCGACTTTCAAACACACCTGAAGTTCGTCTTTTGGGTAACCGTCGCTTGTTACCTGTCCCTTGAATACCTTAACAGCAACCTCTTGAGGGAAGTCAGATTGTTCAGTCCATGTTGCTTTTGAAATTACCCCAGAGGCCCCCTGACCAAGAACTTCGTGCAAGGTGTAACTTGAAGATGAAACATGGGGTACATTTTCAATATGCAAATCAGCTGCTGAAAATGGATTACCTGCAAATGCAAACCAAGCGAGTTTGGGTAAATCCAACAGTTGATCTGGGCATTGGGTTAAATTGTTCGCCGATATGCGCAGTAACTCTAAGTTGTGCAACTGGCTCATATTGTCAGGCAAGGTTGTCAATTTATTGCCCGCTAACGCCAATTTTTGCATTCGAGGGCGTTCGCCTAAGGCCTTAGGAAGCGTCTCTATTTGATTGTCCGTTAAGATCAACCAGCGCAACTTTGCAGGCAATGCACTCTCAGGTACCTGTTTAATCTTGTTAGCTTTAAAGCCAACCATTTCAAGGTTTTCACAAACACCTAATACTTCAGGCAAGACTTCAAACGCGTTATTTGAGGCAAAGATGATGCGCAGCTTTTTAAGCTCGGCGAGCTCTTGAGGTAAGGAGCTTAATTTATTGTTCGATAAATCAAGCACCTCTAAAGTATCGGCTAGGGTTAAAATCGCTAAGGGAAATTCCGTGAGATTTTCAGATAAGGTAAGTTTTGTTACGCCAGCAAGCTGGCCACTTTTAAGCTGATTGAGTGTATGCAATGTGAGAAACCCGATGTAAAAAGTAGAGAGGCCTTACCTCGATTAAAGCGGCCGCTAGCCTACTGAAAACCAGACGAAAAAGATAGTTTCACTTTGTGAATACACCTCAATTTAAGCTCACTAAAGTACAGCCTTTGACAGCTGTATTTACCCCGAGGGCGATACCACATAAACCAGTTCGCCCTGTTCCCTATTCATCACAACAACCTCTTGTAGCAACCATTGCCCTGCTAAGTCAGTTGCGTACACATACACCTCAGCTGTGGACTTATCGCCTGTGATTGAGTAGTTCAAATTCGCCTTGCCGCCTTCCCCTGAATAGGTAATTTCTCCTAAGACAACAAATCCAGGTTCAGGGTTTTCCCCTACCATCGATATCACTTGCGGATGTGCTTTAACGGCCTCAACGGATAAATCGTATGCCTCCCCTTTCATCATGCTCAGTACTGATATAAGCATTACGGGGCATATCACAAAAATAAGAAATAGGCCGGCATTACGCCATTTCCTTTGAGTCGATTTAAAATGCGCAACATCACGCCAAGTACGATTTTGCCATGCCCACTGGTTTCCCTTAGCGCCTAAAACAAACATCATCACGACATTAACAATAGGAACAAACATCAACAGTGCAATAAACGTACTATTACCGATTCCCCATATCCAATTAAGTAAAAATGCCCCCCAGTTCCAGCCTTTTATTTCCTCAGGTATCACTGAGGCTTTACCCATCCCTGAAATGTATTCTTTTTCCATGTTTGTTCTTGCTCCGTTTTTTTAGTGTTGCCTAAAATTGGCATACACTTTTTATGATGCCACAGGTCCGTAGAGCATGACATTGAGAACATTTTGCTTAGCCACTGAATTTATTGAAATTAAGGGCAATTCGCATCTCATTCTAATTTGGGGTAATAGCAGCTTCACGGTGTTATTGACTCGCTAACAAGTTCCTTTTTATACCTTAAATGAACGAAACCCACTTATAGTCAGCCTAACAGCATTTAAATCTACCTATCAATAGATATAGTGATTTATAAGCGTTATAGTATGGCGATTTAGTAAAAAGAGAAATCAGCGTGCAACACACAAATGTGATTATCATCGGTGGCGGTTTAGCAGGTTTGCATACAGCCAACAGGCTTAAGGCTTTAAACATCCCTTGTATATTGCTTGAAGCTAAAGACCATCTTGGCGGGCGAATAGATTCTGTTTCTGCCAGCAATATTGAGCAAGAGCCTAGTGAGTTTGCTAGTCAATTTGATCATAGCCATGATATGGGCCCGACGTGGATTTTCCCTCACCAATACAAAATTCAAGCTTTGGTAAAGGAATTAGGGCTTAAATTGTTCGAGCAATACGCTGCGGGTGATGTACTTTTTCAAGCCCCAAACGCTGCACAGCCGAGGCAAATTGCTGGTGCGGGTGCTATGCAATTATTTCGCCTATCAGGCGGCATGTATCAGTTGGTCAATTCGACCAGCAAAGAATTAGATAACCCAGAATCACAATGCCAAATTAAACTCGACCACTGTGTGAGTAATATTAGGCGCGATAAAACAACTGGAACCTGGACTATCTACGGGCACCACCAAACGCAAAATAGCGTTGAAAGCCAATCATCTCCCTACAAATATCAAGCCGAACTTAGCCGTTTCAACTACAGCGCACAGCATCTAGTGCTTGCGTTGCCCCCGCGGGTAATCGAGCGCGATCTGGCCTCGAGGACTTGGGGTTCTCCTTTGTTAAATCAGCGCTTAACAGAGGTACAAACCTGGATGGCCGCCCAGGCTAAATTTGTGGCAACCTATCCTTACCCATTTTGGCGTGACAAAGGTCTTTCAGGCCAGGCATTTAGCCAAGTCGGCCCCATGATAGAAATGCACGATGCAAGCGCCGGGGAAAATAGCAGTTATGGGCTATTTGGCTTTATTGGAATTCCCCCAGGCCAACGTAATCAACTAAGCGCAAACCAGTTAAAACAAGCTTGCCTAGATCAGCTTGCGTTCTTCTATGGTGAAGATGCCTATAACGTGACAGATTGTTATGTTAAAGATTGGGCAATTGATCCTTTTTGCACCACTGAGCAAGATATCAATGAGCCCTCTAAACACCCTAAATTTAATCATCACGGGCTAGAAGATGAGCTGACAGCGCTTGGTTTGTATTTGGCCGGTAGCGAATTTGCCGAGCAAGATGCAGGCTATTTAGAAGGTGCGTTACATTCAGCGGATAAAGCGGTATCAGCAATTCATGACGGAATAATTCATGATAAACCGCGCACCAAGGTTGATTCGCTCTAGTCGCTCAGGGGCTTTTTGCCCCATACTAATTGCCTCATTCTGAGCAGTATTTCAAAGCGACGCTCACAGAGTAAGCTCCTAGAGTAAGTTCCAAATCATTAAAAAAGCTATTTCGCGCCAGCTAGGGTTTGGCTATTCTCTTGAGCTTGCTCTCAATTTTAGTTTTGCTCTGGTGCTTGCGTTGAATGCTCTGCTTCTGCAGCAGCTTCAAGCTTAGCCCGCTCCGCTTTTGATACATAGCCCGATTTCTTCTTGCCGCTATTTTTAGCCGCAACCGCTTTCACTCGTTTCTTATGTATCTGGGTGAGTTTTTTCTTTCTATTCATGTTTTATCTATCTACTTTTTTGATTTTCAGTCGTCGCACTCAAATAGCATGCTCAAACGTCTGAGTCATTATGTAATCAATAAGCTAAACGCTTCAATTGGCACATTATACCCCATCCGTTATGCGCTGGTGTTTTTCTTTCGAGATGGTTTTTTCTTCGTTCAGTGCTTTGTTTATGTGTTTCTTTCTATATAAGCCATTAAAAGCTGTTAGTATGCGCGCGTTAACGACGTATCGAGCTGTTTACCACGCGTTTAGCACCTGTGAGGTAGCGTTGACGTCATTCATTTTTCCCACTTTATAGGTATACCATGTCAGAAAAAACCAGCAGAAACAGACGCATTCGTAAAAAGCTCCACTTAGACGAGTGGGCCATTCTCGGCTTTGAGTTTAGCTGCAATCTTGCTGAGGCGTCAGAACAAGAATACGAGTCGTTTTTTAACACCTTTGCTGATGTTGTAATCGAGCAGCACCTTTATATAACACTTAACGATGAGAGCGAAACCCTAGAAGGCTTCGTGACCTCTGCTGATCGCTATGGCAACGCCACTGAAGAAGATAAAAGCGCTATTGAAAGCTTTCTATCAGGTCAGAGTATTGTCAGCGATGTAAAAGTCGGCACCTTGGTTGATGCTATGTACGGTATTTAGTCTCGCCTTTTAAACCAATCCGTTTTCCAAGCGTTGTACGCGCTCGCTGCACGTCAACGCAAGGTGCTTATATTCTTCAGCGGTTTATTGTCAAACCCCAAATGGTCGCTGAGTATCTTTACTATCGATAGCAGCACCCGACAACAACGCCTGTTGCGCTTCTTTCTCGGCCGCTCGCTCACTTGCCTGCTCAACTAAATCTTGCATCAATTGCGAAAGCGCATCAATACGCTCATTGATGACTTCAAGTCTCTGCTGCTGCGCCTCGTTTAAAGTTTCTTTTTCAATCAGGCTGTCACGCTCGGCCTCTAGTGCTTCAAGCTCTGCCTTCAGTTCGTCTAGCGTGCGCTTATCCACACCTAACCTGTTCGCTAATAAATATTCAAAAGCCTCTTCACCGAAAGAAGGCTTGGCTTGATCATTTTCTTGCGCGCTTTGTTTGGTGTCAGCGGCATTTTTTGAATCGGTAATACTGTCCTGTTGTGACGATTGTTGAACAGCTAATTGAGCGGCAAAGGCTTGCCCACTGGAGGAAGAGTTTTGCTCATTAGCACTCCCGGCTTGTCGAGTGGTGCCGCTGGCTCTATTTGCGTATTCCTGTTGCCATTTCTCGTACTCAAAACTAGTCACTATCATCGTTTTTTCACTCCTTCGATCAAAGGTTCTATGTATTAATACTAGGTGTTACAGCATGTACAAGAAATGCTGCAATTTCAGCGCCATAACGATGAAAGAAGAAAATATGAGAACCGCGCTATATCAATAGCACGCATAGCGAAAACCAATAGTTCAAATCTATAAAAACAAAAAACGCGATAGTCTATATCGCGTTTTGTTTAGTTATGTTTCGCAAGAGGCTTGCCGTCATCAGCTATGCCACACGCTATGCACTTCACACGCTGTGCACTTCACACGCTGTGCACTTCACACGCTGTGCACTTCACACGCTGTGCACTCTATACGATGTGTGCATAGAGCATGCTATACGATGTGTGCATAGAGCATGATGCAAGGGGCGCGGCTCACAATACAGTGAGCCGCGCTTAAGCCTTAAGCGCAAAACTCAACTTTACTATAACTGCGTGACGGTTACTTTCGGGGCCGATGGATCAGGGCCTGTTACTGTAAAGCGATACGTAGCGCTAGTGGGTATATCAATCATCAAGTTTGCCCCTGCGTATGTTAACTGCTTCGCATCGCCGATTGTAACTTGGGTATCCTCCCCTACGCCGCCGAGATCCACAGTTGACCAATCCCCGGTGGCTATCTTGAATTCATAGCTACCCGCGTCAATAGCAATATCCACCGAATAACTGCCATCTGCATTGAAAACCAGCGCATCGACTTCCCCCCACCCGTTCATTGCACCGCGAATAAATACCGTGTTTTCACCAAACATCTGGGCATCGAATATGCTCAGCGTCGGGGCCGCTTTGTCACTGGCATCGAATACGAAGGTGTATTGACCATCATCAGCAAAGGTGACTGTCATATTCGAACCACCTGCTGCAAGGGCTTTACTCTGACCAACCGTGACATTGACGTCAGCATCCGCTGAACCAAAGTCCACTGTTGACCAATCAGCCGAGGCAACTTTGAACTCATAACTCCCAGCCGTCACGTCAATCGTACGGCTATACTGGCCACCAATGGTGTAATCCATCGGGTCATCTTCACCCCATCCATTAAGCGACCCGCGAACAAACACGGTAGTGCCAAAGAACGGCTCTTCATTATCAACCGTTAACACTGGCACAGCTTTATCACTGGCATCTAGGGTAAACTTAAGAACCCGCGCTTGGCTAAGCGATAACTGCAAGTTCGCACCGCTAACCACTAAGGTTTTATCACTACCCAGTGTGACAGACTCTTGGGTGCTACTTGCTCCAAAATCTACCGTAGACCAGTCAGCTGAGGCGACTTTAAACTCATAATCACCCGGCTCGACACTGATAACAGCAGCATATACACCGTCACCTTGATAGGTCATTTCATCTGCTTCGCCCCAATCATTCATTGCACCGCGCACGAATACCGACGTGCTGCCAAAGGGCACCACATCAGGCGCGCCAGAGGTGGCGTAAGCAGATAAACCTGTACCTTGTGCACCCATTTGCGGCTTAACAAAAACGGCCGTTGTCAGTGCAGGTACGGTGAACATCCCTTTGCCTTCGTTATCACCTTCCCCTTGAGCGAAATGCGCCCCGCGCACTTGGCTATCAACTGAGTTCATCAGCACCGAATGTAATTCGAAGCCTTGTGCTGTGGGTATGCCATGGGTTTGCTCCTCGTTACTGCTATTTACTACAACGACAAGAGCATCAAGCATTGGGTCGAGATCGGCTCTTGGGTTTTCGTCACCTCCACCTTGTGCATCACTGCTACCCACGCCATCGTCTATGCTCATCACTATCAGCCCTTGGGTTTGTCGTGTTCCGATATTGTGAAAGCCAATGCGGTCGATAATATCTTCGGCGCTAGTTAAGCGAAATAAAGGTGATGAACTGCGTATTTTAAGCAGTTCATTGAATACATTTGAGGCGAACTCTATTTCTGTCATGCTAGCAGCGCGCTCAGGACTATAGATAAAGTTAGCCATTTCAGCCCAGCGGCTTTCGTTATCTTGCGCTAACGGTAATCCCACCAGCCAGTTATTGCTGTTCATCGTGAAATCGACGTAATTGAACCAATCACCTGCATCATAGGTGTTGCGATCCATAGATTTTGAGCGCAAGAAGTCACCGCCTAATTGAAAGAACGGAATACCTTGCGACATCAATGGAATCGTTGCGGCGATATTCTGCGCTCGAACACGCTCAGCGAGTGTCATGTCGCTAGGTAATGTGTACTGCAGTTGATCCCACAAGGTTTCATTATCATGCTTAGATACATAATTAATGATGTCAGCCGGGTCCAACGCATACCCCCCTATGTTACTCGTTTGAGACGCTGTGCCTTTGTAGTCTTCTAAGATGTAGTCAGACAGGGTGCCAGCAAGGCTCATTTTGACTTTGTCTTGGGCAGCTAATGCGCTATCACTTGGCTCGCGGCTGAATATTTGCCCTTGACGCACCGCTTCGCGAATGCGGTCGTTGTAGGTGCCGATTTGCGTACCTGCCATGTTAATTTGCGTGGCTTGCTCGTAACCTCTGTCTTCTTTTATCCAACCTTCACCATACAAGTAATTATCTTCATCAACGGCTTTAACAGCTGCTTCTAAGCGCAGCATGGTGTCTTTAGTAGCTTGGCTCATTATGTCAAAGCGGAACGAGTCAAACTTATACTGCGTGGCCCACATGACCAAGGAATCTTGCATGAACTTTTCCATCATGCGATTACGTGGTTCGGTATCGTCACAGCAGGTTTCACGCACGATTCCACCAGTAAGCGTGTCATATCTGTGATAATAACCAGGCACGACTTTATCCAGTACTGACTTGCCGTTTAGGCCTGAGGCGTTGGTATGGTTGTACACCACATCAAGCGCTACGCGCAGGCCCATTTCATGTAACGACTGGTTCATAGCGCGCATTTCTTTTATACGCGTTACCCCGTCAGCATTAGATGCATAACTACCTTCAGGTACGTTAAAATGATAAGGATCATATCCCCAGTTGAACCTGTCATCACTGCGCATTTGTTCCGTTAATGCTTGGGCTTTTTGCGGCTCAGCAATAGCATCGTAACTGTCAAATACGGATTGCAACGTTGCATCAGCGTTTTGCTCGTCGCACACTTGAGCTTGGCGATTTAGTCGACATAAATCCGCCACTGTACTGGTTAAATCAACACTTTGGCTTTCGTCCTCATTGACGGTAGCCATATCATTTGCTGGCAATACATGAAAATGCGTTAAGCCATTTTCAACTAACTTAGCCAAATGCTGATTCGGTACACTGCCCTGTTCGGTGAACGCTAGGTATTTACCGCGATTTTCTGCGCTGGTGCTTTCATCCCGTACACTAAAATCACGAATATGTCCTTCATAGATAACGGCGTCTTCTGGGTTGGTAACAGTAGGAATAACATGCGTTTCCCAGCCCTCAGGTTTTAAATCATCATCATTTAAATCCACGAACTGTGAAAATCGGCTATTGGTTGACAAGCTTAATGAATATGGGTCGGTGGTCAGCATGGTTTCAAGCGCCATACTGACCGGGTGATACGCTGTTATTTCGAAGCGATACAACTGACGGTCTAGTTCGTCGCCTCCTTCGTAGCGCCAAACACCGCTGTTGGCATCAAGCACCATGGGATAGCTGGCTGTTTCAATTTTTGCCTCGTTAAACAGTTTCAAGCTCACAGCCTGTGCAGTGGGCGCCCATACGTTAACCTGAATACCTGCATCTGTGTACACAGGACCCAACGTTGCTTCGTCAGCGTCATTTTCGCCAGAGGTATAAAGTGCATCAATCCCGTTCGCCAATTGAATCTGCGTCGCACCGTTAAGTTCGCCTTGTGCATCATATGAGGCTAAAACCGCTTGGGTTTTAAGCACCTCTTTCGCCTCATCAATGCTCCAATCTCCCTCAAAGGCCAGCATATCGGCCAAATGCGGTACACGTGCTTTTTGCTCATCGGTCAGTTCTATTTCCTCAAGCTCAATGGCCGTGCCATGTAGGCCCGTGTCTACATCAACGGAAAGGTCAGCCGTAGGTGAATAATGTAGCTTCACTTGGCTCACAGTCGTGGGATCAATATCCCACAGCAAAGTATTACTATCTATCCAGTGGGCCGAAGCGCCATCAATCTTCACCGGTTGCGGCCCTAAAGACACAATCGGGAATTCAAAAATAGACGCGACACCCGTAAAGGTGAAATTCATTCTGGCGAAATCAGGATCGTCTTGCGACAAAGGCATCTTAAAATCGCCACCGCCAAGCTCCTTACCTGCATCATCGGTCCCTATATGAATAATAAAGTTACCACAAGCGCCAGGTGTGCCCGCATATCCGGGCTTTAAATCAACAACCCAGTAAGCACCATAGTTAGGATCGATACCTGTGTGCTCTCGGCCATTTGCCCAATCGGTATCGGCATCAGCGTAAGCGTCGCATGTGTCGTTGTTCCACGTATGCAATCGATACCCAGTGTATGTCTCGTCATTTGGGCTATTGTCGGCCCCTTTTTCGGCTAAATTAAAGTACAGTACTGCTTCGTCCATCGCGGCGCTTGCCATAGGTGCAGGTGCGCTAGGGTCGGCACCGACCACACAAGACTCATTTAGGGCATCAGGCACAGTAGGCGGCGCGCAGCTGATAGGTTCAGGTGCAACGCAACTTGTACCTGAGGCATCGGGTACATTGGGCACACTACACGTGAGTAAGGTTGTTCCGGGCTCAGAGCCTGAACCGCCACAACCTGAGAGGCTAAACAAACTGATTGAAATTGCCATTAATGGCAGGCTATTTGTGCGAGTAAACATACGTTTATACTCCATAAAAATGTTATCAAACACCGTGCAGGTTTATGCCAGTGTATAAAAATGCGTTAACGACTAGAGTGAGTACGTCACACCAAGAAATATCTGGCGCCCAAAGTATTGAATGGTCCCTGTTTGGGCCTCACTGCCAAAGTAACTTTTGGTGGGTTCATCGGTGAGATTATTCACTTGAAACAACATGCCGAGGTTCTCGTTAATGTTGTATGACGCTTGGTAGTCAATCACTGTTTCTGAGTCGAAATTAACCACTTGCTCATTTACGGCCACTTGCTTCGATACAAATGCATCACGCCAACGCACACTAAGCCGTGTTTCAAAGTCTTCGTATTCCCAAAATAACGTTGCCGCGACGACGTTTTCAGATAGGCCTGGCAAGGTTTGCTCGACAGAGGCACCGCCTAGCGTAGTTTGCGTTTGTATTTCACTTTCGGTGTAGGAATAACTGGCGCTCATGCCCAAGCCTGACCATAAATCAGGAAGGAATGAATATATCTGGGTATAAGACAGCTCAGCTCCGCGAATGTAACCCCCTTTATCATTGTTCACCGCAGTTTCATAACCACCGTTTTCAGTGGGCACCTGCACAGACAAACGCGAACCATCGTCATTAAATAATGGCTCACCTTCTTCGTCAGTAACGAGCACCGTTATTTCAGTGGGAATGGTGAAGCCATTGCCTGTAAAGTCGAAGGGATCTTCTTTGAAGGTATTAATGAAGGACTTAATGTCTTTGTAAAAAAGTGCCGCAATGAACGCACCGTCGGTATCTTCAAAATACTTCTCATAGGAAATATCGTATTGATCAGCATAAAACGGACGAAGATAAGGGCTGTTGGTTGCGCTACCAGAAATGATTGCTGTCGGTTTTGACAGAACAATCTCCCCAGTGTCTTGGTCTCGAAACGCTTGCACGTCTTCTACTCGCAAGGTGGCGTTGGCAAATAGCCGATTTATTGGTGCGCGGCCGAGCACCTTAGCCGCAGCAAATCGCAGTTGGTCGCTGTCTGTTAATTTGAAATTCAGGTTAATTGACGGCAGATAATCACGATATTTATCTGTTAATAAGGCTGGTCGATAAAAGTCATTTACCAAGCCGGCATCATCGGTAATGTACTGGGCACCATTTTCTGGGTTGCCTCGGGTATCAATGACTTCACCCGTTTCTGGGTCAATGATGTCCGCTGACACATCTTGCAGTACGGTGGATGACTGTTCAGTATCAACCATACGCACACCCACATTACCAGTAACTGGTACACCAAACAGCTCTGTATCTATATTGGCCATAATGTACGCTGCTTGTACCTTTTCAAACACCTTGCCACTTTCAAGCATGGTCCAACTGGTGTTTGGCCCTTCACCTGGCCCGTTTATGACACCTGGGCTGCCCGTGCCCCAGGTCTTCACTGGCTGAGGTATACCTGCTGGGAACCACGCATTGAGTGCAGAATTTAAGTCAATTGAAAGGTAACTAGGCAAATAGCTGAAATCACCTTCCCAATCCACGACTTCTACCATGTCATCGGTTAAGCGAAGTGGAGGCTGACTGGCTGAAAAGCTAGAATCACTGCCATATTCAAACACCGAGCGATCATTACTGTATTCACGATCTGAGTAACGCGCGCCAAATTCTATTGACGATAAAAAGGCGTTGTCATCAAACTCGTAGGTCATGTCAAAACGATACGCGTTTAACTCATCCTCGTTTTCATAGGGGTAAATGCCGTATTTTGTGACCATAACACGGTCAAGATCGGTGAATGCTTCAGCTTGACTGAAACCTACATCAGGTAAATCTAGACCATGCAGTAAGTAACTAATGGAAATATCACTGTCAAACACAGGCAAATCGGCGTTGGCATCTTCCCCTACGAGCGCCCATAACAAGCCGTTTCTAAAGTCACTTTTGGCAATCGACTGTGACACGTCAAACGCTAGGGTTAGATTATCGGTTGCTTGCCAATCAGCATTAATACCGAAACTGGATACTTGATCGTAATCTTGATTATCATCATTAACCAACTCCACACGCGTAAAACTTTGTGAAGTGCGGTTGAAGGTGCCGCCGATCACCGCGTTATCATTCAAGATGGGGTTAGCCACTGCCGCTGAAGCACCACCAAGTTTCACCCGAAAACCGCGAGCGAATTCTTCGGAATCAAATTTAGACAAGAAGGCATCTGCTGTTAAGGTAAATGTGTCAACTGGGGTCCATTCAATGGCCGCCATATAGCCGTCGCGTGTTTCTTCGCCGCCTTTGTGGTGTAGCTCAAACCCCTCACTTAAAAATTCGTCATCCCCGTCGTTATTCACATCTTTTGTCGCGTTGTACGCAAGCCCCACAAACTGGGTAGACACACTAGGCTGAAACAGCCGTGCATAACCCAGTGCAACACCGAGCGTATCGTCGAGATATTTACCTTGATAAGACAAACTCAAGCGATGACCAAACTCTTCTGCGTCAGAGACTTCTCCTGCTCGGTCGTTGAACATACCTCGTGCGTTTACATTAAACGTGTGTTGCTTATCGTTGCTAAGAGGGCTTGCCGTTTGTAGCTCGACGCTACCTGCAACGCCGCCTTCGATAAGCGATGCCTTGGGTGATTTATAGACTGCAGCTGAAGAAATTAATTCTGATGGGTACTGATCAAACTCGATAGAGCGCGAACCGCTTGTAGATACTTGCTCCCGACCATTGAGCGTTGAGAACACAAAATCGCCAGACATACCGCGGATGTTTATCTCCGCAGCTTGACCGCCGGTTCTAACGGCTGAAATACCTGGAAGACGTGTTAGCGCATCCGCCATAGACACATCAGGCAAACCACCTAAATCATCGGCAGAGATCTGCTCTGATACGGTGTCACTAAAGCGTTTTTGATTCAGGGATTGTATGAGACTGGTTGCAAACCCCCTGACTTCAATGCGTTCTAGTCCTTGGGCATTTTCCCCTTGGACATTTTCCCCTTGCTCATTTTCAACCGGTTTATCAGCTCTTTGTGTTTGTTCGGTACTCGTTTTAGTGACTTCTTCTATTGATTGCTGTGCGAATGCTCCCCCCGCTATTAGGGTTGAGCAACTTGCCAGTAACGCAGCGGTAATTAAATTCGGTTTGAATCTTTTCATGCGTGTGTCCCATTACGTATGACGAACGTTCGCTTCACACTTTCTAGGTTAATTTTCAACTCAAGATAAGCGTTATATTTTGAAACGAAGTGCGTCTTGTTGTTTCCAGCTGAAGATGTTAACGCCTAGTTAACAACCAAAACAACGCACTGCATACGTATTCAACAAATTATTAACAAACACAAATTAAGAGATAGCTCTTTACGAAATTTAAAAGCACCTTAGCAACATTATAACCGCAGTTAGCAAACTTTAAGACCACATTTACAGGAGTTTAATAATCAACTTCCACAGTTCCATTAACGCGACATCTCGTACTGACAGGTGCATACTCATGCAAAATAACAGCGACAAAGCCTAATAAACGAAACAAACTGTTAACAACGCAATCGGGAAGCAAACCGCTTTTACGAATGAATCATAAAAACGAGATGGCATTTTATAATGATAGGAAGTGGGTGAATTATTTTAACGTATTACGTTGAGGTACTATCTTAACGTAAGTTCTCAGCGTGGTTACTGAAATTCAATGCGCAACCCTGAAGAAAAGATTCAATATTCTGTTCTTTGTATAGATCCCCTGTGCCCGGCTGTTTTGCGGCCAGCGGCGGAAACGCACCATAACCAGATAACAAGCAATTCCATGATACGGCGTTGAAGTGACTTGATAGGTTTTGTCGGTTGATTTCCGCTTCTAAATCCCCGCGCTTGTACCAAACATCTAATATTTGTAACAGTGACTCTGACAAATGCATATTATTGCGGTTTGCGCGCCAATACTCACTGTCATTTCGTGTATTGAGCTTGTAGTGAGCGACGATATAGTCCCGTGTCCGCTCAGTTCTGTGGTGCATTTTAGTATTGTATTGCCCCTGCAAGCGATTGGTAAAACCGCCTTCTTCAAACTCTAGTATGAACTGCTCAACAGATATCTGCGCGAGGTGCAAAGCTGTGGCTTCTAGAGGCTCAATAAAACCCGCTGATAAACCAATGCCTAAACAATTGTTTTGCCATTGCTTGGCAAGCGACCCGACCTGCATGGATAAGTGGCGACATTCAATGTCTTCGCCCAGCTGTAAGTGTTGCTTCAATTCACGCTCAGCGTGATTAGCGCTGATAAAGTCTGAGCTGTAAACATAACCATTACCAAAACGGTTAGTCAGGGGTATTTTCCAGCACCACCCTGCTGATAACGCAGTAGATGTCGTTTGTACCGGAATATGCTTGCCTATAGGTGTTGGCACAACCACAGCGGAATCATTGAACAGGTTTTCTTGGTAGCGGTTAAATTTAACCCCTAAGGTTTTTTGCATAAGTACGCTAGAAAACCCGCTGCAATCTACAAACAAATCGCCGTTAAGTTCTCGACCATCTTTACAACACAAAGCGGCAATATCACCATTTTCGTGCTGCTTTACCTGGTCTACATTGGCTTGAATATGCTCAGTACCCAGGCTTATCGCATGCTGTTGTAGAAACACCCCTAACAGATGGGAGTCAAAGTGGTAACCGTATTCCATACGAAAAGGGAAATTAGCAGGGGTTTGCGGCCCTTTATTTTGCTTTGCCAACACGCCGTTTAGTAAAAAATCCGCTGGCTCTGTGTGGGTATCAAGCCCCAATCGCCGCGTTCTGGCGTTAACCAAAAACGCTCTTTGGGTAAAGGTATCAATTTGTGAAACAAAGGGATGACTATAACAGTCGATTCCTGAGGCAGGGCTGAAGCCTTTAAAGGCAATATTCATCTTGTATGTGGCGTTACATTGGCTCATCCAATCTGCATCAGCAATGCCTAGCATACTGAAAAAGCGTTTCAAGGTAGGAGTAGACCCTTCCCCCACACCCACTATACCGATATCGGGTGATTCCACCAAAGTGACTGTCAGTTGGTTATTCGCTAATCTATCAGCCCATTTATGAGCAAACAAATTAGCGGCCATCCAGCCTGCTGTGCCGCCACCGAGAATAACGATATTAAACGGTTGAGACATGCTTCACTTCGCCTGGCAATAATGCGATAAAAATGCATCGTGGCTAGGCAAATTAGCCAAAGGTTCGTGCTTAACACTGCGCATTTGCTCAAGCATATTCATCAATTGTTGTTCAGATAGTGTATTGGCGATGGGGTGATAGTCTTCAGGCTCGATACCTTGACCGGTCATCACCTGTAGCCAAGAACTTTCTAAAAATAAATCGTTTTGTTCTCTGAATAACTTACCGTTTTGCTTAAATAACGTCATTTTATGGCGTAGCGAGGCGGGTATATCCATGTGTTGCATATTGCGCCAAAACTGACTGTCGTCACGCTCGGTTAAGTGATAATGCAACACTAAAAAATCGCGTATTTGAAGATACTCTAACTCTGATTGTTGGTTGTATTCATCCACCGCTGCGCTGTCTATACCTGCGTGGGGGAATAAATGAATTAAACGCACAATGGCAGATTGAATCAAATGAATACTGGTGGACTCTAGTGGCTCTAAAAATCCACTCGCTAGGCCTACTGCAACCACATTTTTGTACCACTGTTTGCGCCTGCGACCCGTGGTGAAATGGATGACCTTAGGATCGCCCAACGGCGGTGAGTCAAGGTTGTTTAAAAGCGTATGCGTTGCTTCATCATCACTCATATGACTACTGCAATACACCAAGCCATTGCCATTTCGGTGTTGCAAGGGAATGCGCCATTGCCAGCCAGCGGTGTGTGCAATAGCGCGAGTATAAGGTACTGTGGTTTCAAAACGCTCCGAGGGTACCGCGACGGCTCTGTTACAGGGTAACAAGTGGGTCCAATCATCGTAGCCCACCCCCAGTGTTTGTTGAATGAGCAATCCTCGAAACCCTGAGCAATCAATGAACAGATCACCGTCTATGCGCTGCCCATCCTGTAACGTCACTGCAGCAATATTCCCTGAGGAATGCTGCTGAACAGACTCAATCATACCTTCAATTCGAGTTACACCGAGCTTGGTACAATAGCGGCGTAGAAACTGAGCGTATAACGACGCATCAAAATGATAGGCATAGGGTAAATCTAATACCGTATCTTGCGCTTTAATATGAGCGAACTTGCCTTGCGTGGCGCACAGGTAATTTAGGTCGTAATCCCAAATGCTCGCCTTCGCACCAAATGCTTTAGCGCGATTAACAAAGTGGTGAAAATGGCAAAATGCCATGCTTTTACCGGGCGACCCAAAGGTATGAAAATAGCTTTCGTTAGGTCTGCGCCAATTTTCGAATTTAATCGCCAGTTTAATTGTGGCTTTTGTTTCCCTTAAAAATTCTGCCTCGTTAATACCCAATACTTGGTTCACCAGCCGAATGGGAGGAATAGTTGCTTCACCTACCCCAACAGTGCCGATAGCCTCGGATTCCACCAAGGTTATATTGATGGATGCACCAACGACCTTTTGAAGTAAGGCAGCCGTTAACCAACCGGCGGTGCCTCCTCCTACAATGACTACCTTTTTAATTGCTGTGTTCATCACATCACTTTAAACAGAAAAACCCCATCTAATTTGTATATAACCAGATGGGGTTTGAAATTGAAAGCACGGCACATCGTGCTTTAGTCTATGCACAGGTGAGTGACGCCTGTGCTACTAGGTTAACCTAATGAAGCGTTAGCCCACGTAATACCCTTACCATTCAGATTAGAAAGAGTAATTAAACCCGAGCAAGTAGTTAGCACCAAATGATTGATAACGCGTTATTTGACGTCCATCGTTTGGCGCAGCCTGCACGGTATCTTCATCTGTTAGGTTTTGCGCCTGAAGTGTAACGCGTAGGCCGTACAAAGATTCAATACCTGATTCACTAAAGTCATAGCCAATTTGCGCATCCCAAAGCTCACCACCCTGATCGGTTGCATCAACTAACGACAAGCTTAAACCGCGCTGCTCTGTTAAGAATGGGTCACGTTTAGTACCAGAGATGCGAATTTCAAAACCGTTCATTTCATAATAAGCGGTCAGGCTGTATGACTCTTCAGATAAACCAGGAATACGGGTTTCAGTCTGACCAGGAGCCGGGTCTAACTTACCATCCATAAAGGTGGCGCTAGCATACATACCAAAGCCCTCTAAACTGTCGTGGATCATGCTAAACGGAAAGCTTGCCTGAAACTCGTAACCACGTACAAATCCTTCAAAACCATCCAGTACTGATGACACGCCACCCAAGAAGGTTACCGGTGCGGAACCATCAGACGCTTGGTGTAATGTTGGAATATACACGTCAGAGAAATCAGCTAGTACACTGGTGTCACGGTGCCAGTTTTTAATGTCTTTAAAGAAGAACGACACAGCAAAATATCCGTCGTCTGCAAAATAGTTCTCATAAGACAAATCAAACTGATCAGCTTCTAATGGCTTAAGTTCTGGGTTACCTGAACTACCGCCCCAAGGACCATTCGCAGGATCAGGGTTGGCAATTTGGTTATCGTTAAAGGCAAAAGTAGCTTGCGTGTTCGGGCGCATATCATCCATACGAGGACGACTAATGACTTTAGATAATGCCGTACGAATGAACTGACCTTCGTAAATTTCGGCGCTTAAATTCAACGTGGGTAGCACATCTGTGTAGTCGGCCCCGCCTGTAACAGGCACAGCAACCGTCATTCCATCCACATCACTTGTCGTGCTAAACCCAGTGGATGACTGATCGGCATTAACTACTTGTAAGCCAATATTACCCTTGATAAACACGTCGCCTAGCTCGGTATTAATATCCAGTTTGGCAAAAATGGTCGTCAGTTGTTCTTCAACTTCATAGGTATCCCCTAAGCGATCATTTTGCACAAGTCCAGCATCCGTAGCTGTGTAATAACCACTGTTAAACAAACCTAAACTGTCGTAGCCAAGTACGCCGTTAATACCAATGAAATCAAGATTGATTGCGCCTACCGGGTCAGGGATCGGACCTTGGCCCGGGTATTCAGGTGCGGTTAGGTATGCACCGTTATTTATTTTAGACTTAGAGCGATCAGAGTAGTTGATCCCCACATTGAGGTTAGTGAAAATCCCCCACTCTACGTATCCGTCAACTTCGAAACGAACACTGTCGAGTTTCTCTTCAAATACCGGCTTATTCACGAAGCCATCTTGGGCATCTGAACCAATGATCGGAGCGCCCCATGCTTGTGGCCCTGCTAGGCTAATCAAACTTGGATCGGTTAAATCAACACCCGGCAATGTGGGGTGATCGCCATAAACAGCACCGGTTGATGTCATTGTCCACGAGCGCGGTGAAATCGGACGTCCATCAACGCCGGCGCGGCCAACACCTGAGTAGCTTTCTATGTCAGTGATCGTTTTATCAACTTTACCGCTAGACAAATCCGCTGACACCGTCCAGTTTTCATCTAGCTCATAGGCTACATTTAAGCCTAAGGTCGTCAGTTCAGCATTTTGTTCTTTGGCATCGTTTCGCACGACCGAATAAAACCCGTCGTGGTAACCTTCAGTCACTAGGCCGTCTTCTACTTTGGTAATGGTGTAATCTACGCCGCCCCACTCAGGGCCACCTTCTTCGAGTCCTCGTTTGACATCGTTTTCGACAAAATCGATATAAAGGGCGTCAAGTTGTACGGTAAGCTTGTCTGACGGTGCCCACTGAATAACGGCTGCAATTGAGTCACGTTCTAACATGGCTGAACGTGCAAGTGAGTCATGACCACCCAAAATAAGCGTACCTTCTGGCACGTCAACACCAGGCGCTGCGTTATCTGGGTTTGCTGTTGCGTATCCCCAACCACCAAATTGCTCTTCCTGACGTGGCGATTCCATAGTGGCAAGCGTTAATGCGACGCCAAGGGTATCGTCTGCAAATGAATCAACATAGTTGAAAGATAAGCGATGACCTTCGTTGTCAAAATCAGGATTAGCTGAGTCTTCAGCATTCTTTTCAAATGAGCCGTTAAGCGTAATGCTTTGCTCCATGCCTAAAGGCTTAACCGTTTGTAAATCAACGGTGCCGCCGATACCTTGGTTGATTAGCCCTGCTTCTGGGGTTTTGTAAACCAAAATATTTGATACGATTTCAGTGGGGTATAAATCGAATTCCACCCCGCGGTTATCACCCATTCCTAGTAATTCGCGGCCATTTAGTGAAGTACCAACGTAGTTCTCATTGAAGCCACGAACGGACAAACCACTTGTACGGCCATTTCTGCGCTCACCGGCAAGGCCAGGTAAACGAGCTAATGATTCAGCGACACTAGTATCAGGCAATTTACCGATATCTTCAGCAGAGAGCACTTCAACAATTGATGTGTTATCCATTTTAATTGCTTGTGCACGCATAAGGCTGCCACGAATACCCGTGACTTGAATCACTTCTGTGTCGTCACCCGCTGCATCTGCTGTTGCTTCTTGGGCGAATGCACTTGGTGCAAACCCAAAGGCGAAACCGCTAGAAATTAACGCGGCCTTTATTAAATTAGGTTTAAAATTTTTCATGTGTGTCTATCCCGGTTCGAGACTAAAATGGAAACCTAGATATCGGTTAACAACTTGTAGTCAAATGTTACATCTTTGTTCTAGTTGCCGAGATAGTATCGTTACACCTAGTGATGCCTCAATGTCTTGCATACGTATTCAGTAAAAATACACAACAATTTATTAACAGGCGCTTTTCACTTTATTGGCAGAATTCGAACTTAAGCGATTGTTTTTATTAAATAATAAAAATAAAGACCAGACGATTTTGAAAATCGTTTGTTAACACTCAAACGAAACAAGCTTAGCCTGTTTGGCTATTCTTGTATGATTTTCGGTGCTAGCCTACCTGCATATATTGAACAGATAGATACATTTAAAGTCATTAATAACATGCAGGATCGCACATACAATATTCAGAACCTTCCTGAACCTCGACGGGTTGAAGGAGTGACGGCAGATAACTTTAAACAACGTGTAACCGATGTGTATTCACCCGCCGTGTTTAAAGGATTCGCCAAACAGTGGCCTTTGGTTAACGCCGCGAATGGATCTGATCAAGCGTTATGTGATTATCTCGTCAATGTTTCGACGAACACCCCATTGCCACTTGTTCTGTTGCCACAAAAGACAAAAGGACGGATGTTTTACAGCGAAGATATGCGCTCCATGAATTTTCAAAGGGCGCAGGCAACATTGCAACAAGCATTGGCCCACATGATGCATTTTGCACAAGCAAACCAAGCGTTAGCGGTTGACAGAGTGTGCGTGCAAAGTGCTCGTATCAAAGAAGTGATGCCTAAACTTGAAGAAGAGCTATGCAATCCCTTACTGCCTGATAACCACCCCTTTATATGGTTAGGTAACCCTATTACGGTGGCGCCACATTTTGATGAAGCACATAATATTGCCATCGTCGCGGCCGGTGTACGCCGCTTCACGCTATTTCCCCCTGAACAGATTGACAATCTTTATATAGGGCCCTTAGAGCACACGCCCGCGGGCCAACCGGTTAGCTTAGTCGATTTGAATTCCCCTGATTTGACGCGTTATCCCAAGTATGCCGAAGCGTTTAAACACGCTTTGTCAGTAGAGTTACACCCTGGTGATGCGATTTATATCCCATCACCTTGGTGGCACAGTGTGGAATCACAAAGCAATATAAATGTATTGGTAAACTATTGGTGGAGCGGCAATTATGTGTCTAGTGCGTTGCCTTTTCCCATGTTGCTACATGCTATTCAGGCCTTGAAACATTTGCCGGAAGATCAGCAAACCGCCTGGCAACACATGCTCAAACATTATATTAGCCATGATGATACCCGGTGGGAGCACATTCCTCCGGCTCTGCGCGGGGTTCTAGGAAACAGAAATCAAAGCGTGATCAACAAAGTGCACAACTGGTTAAAGCACAAAATAGCTCGTTAATGGGCTAGTTTGTGCTCTTTTTGGCTGGCGCTCTTTTTGGCTAGTGCGCCTTTTTTCGCTAACGCACTTTTGGCTAACGTGCTTTTAGCCAACGCCGTTTTAGCAAATGTAATACGAATAAAGGCGCAACATACACGGTGTTGCGCCTTCTGGTTGCATCAATAGCTTGTTGGTATTGCAGAGTATATTGTGACTGAAAATGGCCCGAGTTAGGTCATAGCCAAGTTTGTTATGCCTGTGAGTGTAACCCCACCATGTTGCCTTCTGTATCCTTAATCAGACTAATAAAACCGTATTCACCAATCGACATTTTTGCCTGCTCTACTGCTCCGCCAGCTTGAGATACGCGCTCTGCTTCTACAGCGCAGTCGTCACAAGAAAAATACACCAATGTGCTATTGCCACCAGGTGCCATACCCGCCATTTTTACCAGCGCGCCACTGGCACCGTACTTTTCCATATCAGAAGGAAATGCCATCATATGTACTTGCTCTTCTGTGGGGTCAGTTAGTAACGTTAATTCAACGGCTAACACTGTTTGATAAAACGCTGTTGCTCTGTCCATGTCCTCGACATATATTTCAAACCACCCAACTGGATTACTCATACTCGCTCCTTATTAATTTACCTAGTGAATTCACTCAGTGTGAGCCAATAGTCTTGACCTCAAGTTCCTCTTTATCAAGCACGGCTTGCTAAAAATTCACTTAATATTTTGGTCAGTTGCCGCTCTTCGAGTAACGCACTTAAGCCGCCTTCTAAACTGTATAACTCTGAATAACCTGCCTCACTTAACAGACCGACAGCTTGGTCGCTGCGTTTACCAGATTGGCAATACACAAAAATAGCCGCCGTTCGGTCCGCACATTCGGCCGTAACCTGCTGCAGCAAATCTTCACTTAAACTGATGCAGACTCCCCCTATATTAAAACCTCTGTGCTCTTGCTCACTTCGAACATCAAGTAGAAAAGGGGTTTTGTGGCCCAGAAGAAGATTTACGAAGGTCTGTGGGGTTAGTTTTATGTTTTGATGACATGCAGCTGTTGAATCGATGCTCGCTTGCTCGCTTTCTTTCAATTTAGCTGGCGTTGCGCGCACCCTAACGCCCACAGGGCTCTTTGCCTTGGGCTGAGCGCAAACACACTGTGTATTCTTACTAAGATTAATCGTGCGTAATTGATTTGCACTTCCAGAAAATAAATACAGTTTACCGGTAATTTCACACTGCTCAGATATTAAATACTGTAAACAGCTATTGGCTTGTAGCAAACCTAACATCCCGGGCAAGGTGCTTAAAACACCAGCGGCATTGCAATCGGGTACATCGACGGGGATCTCAGGAAAGACACATCGAAAACATGGTCCGTCTGGCGTAAACAACGCCATCTGACCATTGGTACCTAACACACTGGCGTAAATCCATGGTATTGCCTGCACTAAGCAATGGTCATTGATCAGCATGCGTGCAGCGAAATTATCCGTACAATCCAGCACAATATCTGCTTTATTAAGTAAACGGTGCATATTTGCAGCACTCAGCGGCTCGTTGACACCAAGAACAGTAATAAACGGGTTATTATCATTTAGGCGCTTGGCGACAACCCGAACTTTTGACTTGCCGATATCCGCAAACGAAAATAATACTTGGCGATGTAAATTTGTTTGAGAAATACAGTCACCATCAACAATAGTGATATGCCCCACTCCTGCCGCACCTAAATACATAGCAACAGGACAACCCAATCCCCCCGCCCCAACAATGACGACTTTGGCATGTTTAAGACGAAGTTGGCCGGTCACGCCCACTTCGTTTAGCTGCACGTGACGCTGATATTGCAGCCATTCCCCTGCAGTAAACAAACTCATGTCCGTAATGCTGCCAATAAAGCGCGAGTTTTCTCAAGCGGCGAATCTGCCTGTGTTATCTCACTTATCATCGCAATACCAGACACCCCAAGCGCGTGAATAGCTTGCGCTCGTTCAAGGTTAATACCGCCAATTGCCACCAAAGGATACGCTAATAAGTTTTGCCAGTAGTCAAGGCCAGTAAGACCTTGCGGAACCCACGGCATGTCTTTGCTTGATGTGGCAAAAACTGGTCCGTATGCAATATAAGAAGGCTTAAAAGAATGGGCTCGCGCCACTTCGAAATGACAATGGGTGCTGATCCCTAATCGCAAACCAGCGCTGCGTAATTGTTGAATGGGATTCGATGCATCACTTTGTGTTGCAATTAAATCTTCTTGACCTAAATGCACCCCATAAGCTCGGTGTTTAATGGCCAGTTGCCAATGGTCATTAATAAACAATCGACAGCTGTAACGGCGGGCAATTTGTACAGCTCGGCTTATCTCATCTTCAAGACATCGATCTGATAAATCCTTGATCCTAAGTTGAATGGTTGTTACCCCAAGGGGCAACAGCATCTCAAGCCAATCAGCACGATCAACAATGAGATATAAGCCTAGCGGTGAATCGCCGATATCAGGAAATGCCCCGATTGGCGTCAAAAAAGAATGTGGCTCAACACAACCCGCTCCGCCATTGTCATCTCGTAAACTAGGTAAACTCTGCTGCGCCGAAGGAAAAGACCGAATATCAACAGCACCTTTATCATGGGTGTCTTTGTAATTTCCTGTCCCCTTACCGTGGATGTCTTCGTAACTTTCTTCGTAACTTTCTGCGCCTTTATCGTGGGTGTCTTTATAATTTTCTGCAACAGCACCCTTATTATGGGTGTCCATGTAACTTTTTATGTAACCTTGGGGGTTAGAGAGTAAGCCTTTGGCGTCTATTAAACCTTGGGTGATGGCCATTTTTGCAATGACCACAGCATCTTTTAAGCAATAACCGAGTGCAATACAACTGGCTATTGCCGAGGCGAGTGCACAGCCAGTTCCTCTGGTATGCTGGGTGTCTATCCATTGACTTTCCAGCCAAAATTGCTCTGTTGGGTTGCAGTAATAATCTTGACTAAACCGCTTAGCACAAGGGCCGTGGCCCCCTTTTATCAGCACTGTACTGGCTCCTTTATCGAGCAGTATTTTTGCTGCATTTTTTATGTCTTGGCTGCTAAGAATGCTAAATCCTACTAAGCGTTCGGCTTCAGGGATATTCGGGGTGATTAACGTGCAATGAGGCAGTAAAACGTCTGTGAAATGCCCATCGCTATCTTCACTTCCCCTGGCTATTAGGGGATTACCACTGGTTGCAGCGCCAACTGGGTCACAAATAAGAGGAATACCTAATGCTTGTTTAGCATCAATAATACTTTTTGCCTGTGCATGCTGCGCAATTAACCCTGTTTTGATGGCGCCAGGCTTAAATGCGCTAACGGCTTTTATTTGTGCGTCAAACATTTTTTGTTCGACCGCATGCACCGCCAAAACTTGTTGATTATTTTGCGCCGTCACCGCCGTGAGTACACTTAAGCAATGAATGTTAAATGCGTGCTGCACTTTTATGTCCATTTGCATGCCTGCTAGGCCCGCACTATCACTACCAGAGAAGGTCAAAACTGTGGGCTTAATGCCGTGATCCGTTGACTGTGGGTCACTGACAAGGGCATCACGATCTATCATGATGCATTACCGCGATGGTTTTTATCTTGGTGCCAAAACGGCGTACCCAATACCGGTGTGCTGGGCTTGGCTAAATCTCGCTGTTGCATTACGCCTGCTTCAAAGCCATTTCGCCCCGCGCGAATGCCATCTCGAAATGCTCTCGCCATCAACACTGGATCGTTCGCCTCAGCCACTGCGGTATTAAGTAAAACACCATCAAAGCCAAACTCCATAGCCTGAGCAGCATGAGACGGGGCGCCCAACCCCGCATCAATAATTAAAGTGGTATCCGGTAATCGCGCTCTGAGTATCTTAAGCGCATAAGGGTTCATTAATCCTCTGCCTGTGCCAATCGGTGCACCCCACGGCATCACGATATTGCAACCGGCATTGACTAAACGCTCCGCTAACACTAGGTCATCTGTGGCATAAGGAAAGACTTCAAAACCCTGGGCGATCAGCTCTTTAGTGGCCTCAAGCAGCGCAAACGGATCTGGCTGTAAATTATACTCATCCCCTAATACTTCTAGTTTTATCCAGTGGGTATTAAATACTTCACGGGCCATATTGGCGGTCATTACTGCATCTTTCGCACTGTAACAACCTGCTGTATTGGGCAAAATATGCCGTTCAAGCCCTTGTATGTGCAGCCAAAAGGCGTCACCACCTTGCTGTTTTGGTGACTGTCTGCGCAAAGAAACCGTGACCACCTCAGCTTCAGATTCGGCTATGGCCCCCTGCATAATATGGGGTGATGGGTACAAAGAGGAGCCAATTAAAAAACGGCTATTGAGCGCCACTCCTGCTAATTGCCAACTCACATCAGCCACCTTGCATAGGTGTGAATGCATCAAGCGCATCTGCGTCTTGTAAAATCACACTGTCATGTTCATTTTTAGGCACAAATTGGCCGTTAATCGCCACAGCACACATCTTAGGCGCGCCTAATTCAAGCAGTACCTCAGGTAAGGCATGGGCTTTCAATTGGTGGGGCTCACCATTAAATTGAATCGTTATCATGAAACCTCCTGTATAAGTTCAGAAAAAGGTAATGCCTGCGCCCTAGAAAACAGGCGTTCACAAGCTTGTTGCGCTAAATAAGGAGCGAGTAAATACCCGTGTCGAAACAAGCCATTTATCTGCATAACCCGCTTATTGCAGCTGATTTTAGGTAAATTATCCGTAAATGCAGGGCGACAATTGCTCGCGCAATTCAGTATTTTTGCCTCGGCAAAGCCCGCATCGATTGAATAAGCAGCTGATAACAATTCGAGGGTAGAACGAACACTTATAGGCCCCTGGTCTTCACTTTCAATTTGACTTGCACCAATCACGAAGTGGTGTGCATCTCTGGGCGCAATATAAAGTTTGTACCTTGGGTGTATCAGGCGCACAGCGTGTTTCAACGTAACATCAGGCGCATGTAAGGTGATTACTTCGCCGCGCACTCCTCGCAGTTGCTGCGATTTTTGCGTCGCAAAATCTCTCTTTGCGCCTAATCCACGACAGTCTATGACATGATCGAAAACCTGCTTTGCCGATGGTAAATGCACTGCCGCGCGGCCTGCGTGTTTCCCTTTGGTAATATTTTCGATCTTAGAAATATGACAATTCGCCTGCCAATGAACACCATTGGCCTGCAAATAGGTCGCTAACCCCTGCATGACTTGGTTAGTGTCAAGCCACGCTTCATTTGGTAAATACAAAGCATTGTTGAATCGAGTTGCTAGTTGCGGGGCACATAGTTGAAGTTGCGCTTGCTGGAGGACTTGCATATGCGCAGCGCTGTCATCAAGCAAAACACTCGGCAACTTGGTAACCAAATGCTGGTAAAAACGCTGAAAATCTGCCATATCTTGCTGATGCGCTACCACCAATGTGCCGCCACTGAATAATGTAAGTGGCGGGTGCACGGTTGCATTAATGCTACTGAGCACAGCAGGCCAGCGAGCAAGTGACGCCATTCCCATTTCAAATACATCGAGTTCTGCGCTTTCTAATTCGCTGTATGGCGCTAACATACCTGCCGCTGTGTAAGCTGCAGCCCCGCCATTGTCAATGGGGTCTTTATCGAACAATGTAACCGTCACAGATTCGAGGCGATTTATTAGCTGCCAAGCTAACAACCGCCCCATAATACCAGCACCAACAATTGCAATCTGTCTGGTACTACTAGCATGCGTCATGGGCGCTACTCCGATTGTGCTACGTAGATCTGCGCCCCAGCCGCAGCAAACTCGGCTGATTTTTTTGCCATGCCCGCTTCAATTTCTGCGCTTTTCAGATCGGCAGAATAGTCGCGTACTTCTTGGGATATTTTCATCGAGCAGAATTTAGGCCCACACATAGAGCAAAAATGCGCCACTTTCGCCGCGTCTTTAGGCAAGGTTTCATCGTGGTACTCTCTTGCCGTATCGGGGTCTAAACCAAGATTGAACTGATCCACCCAGCGAAACTCGAAACGCGCCTTTGACAATAGATCATCCCGATAACGCGCTCCAGGGTGACCTTTAGCGATATCTGCTGCATGAGCTGCAATTTTATATGCCATGATCCCTTGTTTTACATCATCTTTGTTCGGCAGGCCTAAGTGCTCTTTAGGCGTGACATAACACAACATAGCGCAGCCGTACCAACCGATAATCGCTGCGCCAATGCCGCTAGTAATGTGGTCATATCCAGGAGCGATGTCAGTGGTCAATGGCCCCAACGTATAAAACGGCGCTTCGTGGCAATGCTCCAACTGCATATCCATGTTTTCTTTGATCATGTGCATGGGTACGTGGCCTGGGCCTTCGATCATGGTTTGCACATCGTGTTTCCACGCTATCTTGGTTAACTCACCTAGGGTAATCAGCTCAGCAAATTGTGCTTCGTCGTTGGCATCAGCTAATGAGCCTGGGCGTAAACCATCACCCAGAGAAAAGCTCACATCGTATGCCTTCATGATGTTGCAAATCTCTTCAAAGTGGGTATACAAAAAGCTTTCTTGGTGATGGGCTATGCACCACTTAGCCATAATAGACCCGCCACGAGATACAATGCCTGTGACTCTATCTACCGTCATCGGAATATGATGTAAGCGCACTCCTGCATGTATCGTAAAGTAGTCTACGCCCTGCTCTGCTTGCTCAATTAGGGTGTCACGAAAGATCTCCCACGTAAGATCCTCAGCCACCCCTTTGACCTTCTCAAGCGCTTGATAAATAGGCACAGTTCCTACAGGTACAGGAGAGTTGCGCACGATGTAATCCCGGGTTGAGTGAATGTTCTTACCGGTAGACAAATCCATGATGGTGTCACCGCCCCAGCGTATTGACCAGACCAGTTTCTCTACTTCTTCTTCAATGGACGAGCGCAACGCCGAGTTACCTATGTTGCCATTGATTTTAACCAGAAAGTTGCGCCCGATGATCATTGGCTCAAGTTCGGTATGGTTGATGTTTGCGGGAATAATCGCTCGACCCTCAGCCACTTCTTTACGCACAAATTCCGGCGTAATCGGCTGCAAGTTCGCCCCTAACGGGTTACCTTTTAAGCGCCTATTGCGCTCGTCGGTAGTGAATTCATTGCTTAACGCTCCTCGCGCTTGATTTTCGCGTACCGCAATGTACTCCATCTCTTTGGTGATAATGCCCTTGCGAGCATAGTGCATTTGACTGACATTTTTACCCGCTATCGCGCGCCTTGGTGTGCGTTGTAAATCGTCGTTGTAATACTGAAAACCTCGGTCTTGATCAAAGTGACCATTGTCTTGGGGTTGTACTTCTCGCCCTTGATATTGCTCGGTGTCGTTACGTTCAAGCACCCACTGGCTTCGCACGTCGGCAATGCCTTTGTTAACGTCTATCTCTACCGTTTCATCGGTGTAAGGGCCAGATGTATCATACAAAGTAACCGCTGTGCCGTCGGTAAGACTGATTTCACGCATAGGCACGCGAATACTCGGGTCATTGGGCGATGGCACATAGACTTTTTTACTGGCAGGAAGGGGGGTGCGTGTAATTTTTTGGGTGTCAGAAGCGCTAGCTAAATTAGCAGTTGCCTCACTGGACGAAAGGATCGTATTCATTTTGTTTTCCTTTTGTGTTCCTTAAAAAATACAGGCGCGCGGAAAACGAAAACAAACATCCCGTGAGAGGATGTGCTGCTCATTCCTACGCCGATACTAGTCGGATCAGGTTCTACGGGTTTGTATTAAACATCTCAGCCAAAAGAGGCGCCCCGAGAGCGAATGCGGATAATAGGACAACAAATTTAAAAATACTAGCCCCTAATTTTTGCGCTGTTTTTTACCCCAAACCATCGCCTACCGAGCATCTTAAAATAAACATAAAGGTGAACGTTTAACGAAATAAGCAAAAAACAGGTAAAACCTAAAAGTTCATAAAATAGCTTAAAATTGACGCTATAATTCGCCATTTACCCACAATTCCATCAATAAATAACAACTAGGCATGAATTTATCGCGTTGCACGTTAACGACTTTTAGCGGCATGTTCAATTCAGTATCTTTTTTATTAATAGCCTAAAAAGGTGTGCGTTTTTTTACGAACAAAGTATTTTCAGCGAGGAAAAATCAAGCATATTTTTTTCCTTAATCGGCTAAAGCTAAGCCCATTATCATTTTCCAACGAGACTAAGCTATTCACTTATACCATTCCACGTTAACAAGTGATTACTCAGCGAGAGTTTAAAAGCGCTTAAACAAGGCGCATGACTTGCAGCTCTTTATTAAAAGAAAACTAGTTCTCTTTCGAAGTCATGCAACGCAGTGTAAGCCTCATTAATGAGTGTTCCTGTGCTTAGTAGCTCGCTTATGGCCATTAACTCGTATTGATACAACACAAACGCTGTTATCATAAGCCCATTATTTTATTGAAAGGCGTTACCATGAAATTATTGATCCGCAATTTAGACCGCACCACTACACAAGACGAACTGCGTACCCTTTTCGAGGGTTATGGGATTGTTCAATCATGCACAATTGTGATGGACCCAGCTACGCAGAGCTCTAAAGGGTTTGGCTTTATTGAAATGCCAAAAGTAGGCGACGCAAAGGCCGCGACAATTAACTTAAATGGCCACACATTAGGAGCAAATAAAATTCGCGTGAAAAAAGCGGACGACAAGATCGAAAGCACTGAAAAGCCAAACGAATAAACCCTTTTAAATTTTCGCTGAGTAGTCAATTAATCGAATTGGAATGAGGGAAAACGACTAGCGCCGAAAGGGTAAAAACCGAAAAAGGGCTAACAGAATCAATGTCTGTTAGCCCTTTTTTGCTATTAAATCGGCCACTGCTTTTCAAATGCAACCGTTAAAGATGGGCTTTTTTACGCTGTAGATAATTGTCAATTGAATACTTACCTGCCCCTGCATACATGAGATAAAATAAACTGAAAAACATCACCATATCGGTTCTAACTTGATGTTGCGCACTCCAAAAGCCATAGCGGCTTAGTAAATTCAACCTTTCTGTTACGCTGTTTACAGACGCTTTAAACTAAATTCCTTTGGATAAATGACATGGCGGAATAACGCTGCTACGCCTAGCTGAAGTCCTATTTCAAAATACCCGAGGTGAATAACGCTTTTTAAAATTGACAGTGTCAATATAAAATATATTATGGTTTATTCTGTTGCTCACAGCAGCGTTAAGGCAATGCCCTTAAAGTTAACAAGTTAAAGGGTAAAGATGCCAAAAGTACTGTCAGAAGAAGAGATAGCCTGTTTTCGTGATCGCATGTGCGACCATGCGCTAGCGTCATTTGCCAAAAGCGGCGTCGAAGGGATTTCACTTCGCGCCCTAGCCGCTGATTTACGTTGCAGTCGCACTACGCCGTATCGCTACTTTAAAAACAAAGCAGATATTCTTGCCGCACTTCGCCAGCGAGAGTTCGCTCGCATTGCTGATACCCTAGAAACTGCGCTCGGCAAAGAACCAACGCTAAGTAAGCAATTAAGCGCCCTTTGCCATGCATACTTTGAATTTGCATTGGCTTTTCCCGATTCATACCGTGTCATGTATAGCGTGTCCCAGCCTGATTTGAGCAAATATACCGCTCTTGAGAGCGAAATAGCACGCAGCAGTATGCCAATGCGACACGTTGTGAAAGCCGCTGTAAACGCGGGGATCTTAAAAGGTGATCCGGTCGATATATGTTATGTGGTTTGGGCTGGTCTACATGGCTTGATATCGCTGCACCTGTCCCACATGTTGGGGGAACAGCGAGACGTAACACAACTAGCAACCGTTATGATTGACTCCCTAATACGCAGTGTTAGTGAGGAACCCGCTTTATCTGTATCCAACAAGTAAACGACATTAAATGAATATCAAGGACAACAATATGAGTAACAAAGTAGATGCGCTATTCGCCCCATTTAAACACAAAGGCCTATCACTTGATAACCGTGTGGTAATGGCCCCAATGACACGGGAATTTTCTCCCGGTGGTGTGCCATCGTCTGACGTGGCCGATTATTATCGTCGCCGTGCACAAGGTGGCACCGGCTTGATCATCACCGAAGGCACGACCATAAACGATCCTGTGGCGACCATGAGTGAGCGTATTCCTCAGTTTCATGGCGATGCCGCCCTCGCCGGATGGGAAGAAACCGTTAAAGCAGTGCACGGTGCAGGAGGTAAAATTATGCCTCAGCTATGGCATGTGGGCATGGCTCGTCCTCAGTCGAAGGCCCCCTTCCCTGACCTACCTAGTGTTGGCCCATCGGGTTTGTTTAAACCTGGCAAGCAAGTATCAGAGCCGATGACTCAAGCACAAATTGAGTCTGTGATTGAAGGCTTTGCAAACGCAGCCGCAGATGCCCAGCGTATCGGCTTTGACGGCGTTGAGATCCACGGCGCACACGGATATTTGATTGACCAATTCTTTTGGAGCGGTACCAATCAGCGCACCGATGCATGGGGTGGCAGCATGGCGAATCGTGGTCGTTTGGCAGTGGAGATTATTAAAGCGATCCGCGCTACCACATCACCCGACTTCCCTATCGTGTTGCGTTATTCACAGTGGAAACAACAGGACTACACAGCAAGATTAGCCGAAACCCCGCAATTACTTGAAGAGTTCTTGGCCCCGCTCAGTGATGCCGGAGTAGACGTGTTTCATTGTTCACAGCGCCGTTATTGGGAAAACGAATTCGAAGGAAGCGATTTAAACCTAGCCGGTTGGACAAAAAAACTAACGGGCAAGCCAACTATTTCTGTGGGCTCAGTGGGCTTAAACGAAGACTTTTTCAGCGCATTTGCTGGGCAAGGCTCAAATGCCCGCTCAATCGACGATCTCATTGAGCGCATGGACAAAGGTGAATTCGATTTGATCGCCGTAGGACGTGCCCTACTGCAAGATCCTAACTGGGCAGATAAGATTCGCCACGGTAAGTTAGAAGAACTTGAGCAGTACTCGGGCGAAGCACTGACAACTTTGTCTTAGCCTCATTATGGTTGAATCGCCTAAGTAGTTAGCTTTGCTTAGTCGATTCAAAACGAATGAATTATGTGAACACAAAACATTTCGTCACCGAGTGAGCATTCAGCCTGGGTAGTTGGACGAATATGATTAAGCTATTGAATTATATTGTTAAAATTTAGCTTGAACGATACTTTTTATCCAGAAATCAGATTAAATAGAGAAAAGTGAGCCCTATGAGCCAGCCAACTGCTGCCAATGCGTTAGCCAAACGCACTTTATTATTAGCTGCGGCCGCTATGGGGTTTGCCCAAACTGTGTTGTTTGCCATTCTTGCACCGTTAGGGCGAGAAATCGGCTTAATTGAAGTGCAAATTGGCGCGATTATCTCTTGTTCGTCGTTAACCATATTTTTGGTCAGTCCCTTGTGGGGGCGAGCCAGCGATATGTGGGGCCGACGAAAAGTGTTATTGATAGGTTTGTTTGGTTATTCAGCGGGTACCATTTTATTTGCTGGTGTGTTTCAAGCCGCGCTACTGGGTTATCTTATCCCGCTTATCGCGCTTGCGCTTTTGATCGCTACCCGGGTCGCTAATGCCGTCGTGATGGCTGCAGTCACCCCGTCAGCCAATGCTTATATGGCTGATATCACCACAGTAAAAGATCGCATAAAAGGCATGGGGGCTATTGGCGCAGCAACCAATATTGGCTCTATTCTTGGCCCCGCAGTGGGTGGTTTACTGGCCAGTATTAGCTTACTAACTCCCTTGTATTTTTCAGTCATACTCACCTTAGGCGCCGCCGTTCTCGCGGTTTACGCATTACCTGTATTGCCTAAGCCTAAAGAAATAAAAGTATTACCTAAATTAAAGTACACCGACCCAAGAATTTTTCCTTTGGTGGTTGCAGGGGTATTGCTCTTCATGGGGTTTGCTATCGTGCAGCAAACCATCGCCTTTCGCTTTCAAGATGTATTGGTATTAGACGGTACGCAAACCGCTAAAATAGTAGGCGTTAGTCTTATGCTCTCTGCCGCAGCAGCGCTTATAGTGCAGTTACTCGTGATCCCTAGGCTGTCTGTTCGTCCTTTCGTTTTGTTACGAATGTCGATGCCGATGATGATGGTTGCCTTTGCTATTATGGCCATAGCCGATACGCAAACTATGTACATTATCGCCATGAGTATTTTAGGTCTTGGGATGGGGTTCGCTGGCCCAGGTTTTATGGCTGGGGCCTCAATTGCAGTATCTGCAGATGAACAAGGTGCAGTAGCAGGTGTTGCAGGCGCCTGTCCTCCTTTAGGGTTTACTGTGGGCCCGATACTGGGCACCTATCTGTATTCTATCGATGGCACACTGCCCTACTGGTTTGCGTTTGGTTGCTACTTTTTATTGTTTTTCTTCACCCTGAAGTTTAAAGACAAACACTAATCCCTTTGCCCCTAATACATGGAATGAGATGCGTAAGATCTGATGCGTAAGATCTGATGCATGAGACATAATGCATGAGAAAAACCGCTTAATTAGCTAACTCACAAGCGTAAATGGTTATCTCACCTCGTGGCAGACAAGGCCGAAAATTGAAAACGCCGGTTAATGAAGTGAGCGTATTCACTGCTTTATTATTTACCTTTAATAACCACCTCATACACTTTACACAAAAGATAAGCGCTAACGCCGGCAGCAAACGAAAACATATAAGCCGTTATGGGTACAAAAATGTAAGCTATTGCAGAAGTAGAAGATGCATACTCAGCCGTATACAGCGGGCTGGTTATTGACCAATAACCAGAGAAGATAACCCCTACGGCGACGAGCAAACTTACACATAAAGAGAGCCTGCCCTTGAGTGAATCAAGAAGCTTAGTGCAAGTAGCACACGCAATAAGGCTTACAAACGGAATTAACCGTATAGAACCAATCAGTATTGCCCCAGTAAAACTTGAATGACCAAACGCTTTTTGCGCAGCCTGTTCAAATTCAAAACCACCGACTATCAAAAGCACCAATAAATGATTGAAATCTTCATAAAGCAATATGAATGACGCGATACACGCTAAAATAAATCCTTTTCTCACAGTTTATCCCTGAGCTGCACTAACGTTTCAAATATACCCCGCATGGAATTTACCTATCAGCGATAAGTGGTGCTTGCACCATTAGGGTTCAATGTTATTTATGTGATGTAGACCTTGCTTAGTTTTGGTGCTTCGCTTTGGTATGTATTCTAGTGGTGATACGTTAACACTTTTTCTACATTACGAGCAAAACGGTTAAAATTATGCACAATTTTGGCGCGCGGTTGGGCGTTTTCTCAACAAAACGTCGGTTATTTTACAAATTTGGTTATCTTGACATTTAGGCACTGATGTTGCTCTGCCTGTGCATCACTGAAGTTATTTGCATGTTTGTTGGGAGGCGCTTTGCATTTAAAAAGTAACGCGATGCAGTTGTCAGCTAAAGAGCGGCGCTGGTTACCTTGGTTTGGTATCAATGGTAAGTTGTCACTTGGTTGGTCATGTTTTGTCAATCGCTCCATGTACTGTGCTGTTGAACAAACGTTTGAAGGGATTGCAGCCACCCGAGTCAAACTGCTGCAAAACTGGACGAATAATCAGTGGCAAAATTTGGTCTCAACCGCCAACATGATTGATATTGATGATTTGGCTGCATGCAAAAAGATCTTTCAAGATGGTCTGAAAAGCGCACAAGATTTTTCTGAGCTGTTTGTTATTGATCCCCGCGGCAAAATTTTAATATCGACACATGATCAGCGCGTTAATCGTCGCCACAGCGAGCACAATGCGATCAAGCAGGCTCTGCAAGGCCAGTTCTTACATGGTCCCTATACCGACACTGATACCTTATCAATTGGTCGCTCAAGCTCTAACTTTCATGACGAAGTCACCTTAATGTTTTATCAGCCGGTTGTCGCTAACGATCAAACGATTGCTTTATTATGCGGGCGCGTGCCGAATGATGTGTTGGGTGACTTGATCCAACGAGAAGCAGGCCATGTTTACCGTGAATCTGGTGACAACTATTTGTTTATGGTCGAATCAAGGTTTGACCCTAGCATTAAACCGGGAATTGCATTATCGCGTTCGCGCTTTGAAGACAGCACCTTTAGCCATGGTGAAAACCTAAAATCTGGGGTACATACTGACTTTGGGGTAGTCAAGGTTGCCAAGCATACTGAATTAGAAGTTCGCTTTATCGACCCTGCAACAGGCGAGTTACATCCTGGGGTCCGTGAAACCATTAAAAATGGACAAAATTTATTTGTTACTTATCCAGGCTATTCAGATTATCGACATATACCTGTTATCGGTAAAGGTGTCACATTTAAACTGCACGGGTCGTTAGATTCATGGGGAATGATGTGTGAAGGCGACTTAGAGGAAGTCTATCGACGTCGCTCAATTAACTTATCACTTCTTAAAAAATACTTTGTCATGACGGCCTCAGTTGTTGGTTTAAATATTGGTTTGCTGGAATACACCGATTTGTCTTTGATGACCAGTAATCTGATCACAGCTGCGGGGCTATTACTCAGTGGTGCTTTATTTGCCATGTTAAGTACCAATAAGCTATCAAACCGCCTAAACGAAATGACATCGGTGATCCGTACCATAGCTGAAGGCGAAGGAAACCTAACCCAAAGGCTGGATCAAACGGGTATGAAGCAAGATGAAACCGGCGACATGAGCCGCTGGATAAACAGCTTTATCGATAATTTAGACAGTGTTGTAGGGCAAGTGATCCATGCTTCGCACGATGTTCGCAAAACCAATGATGATATGTTGGACAAAAACGCCGAAGCCTATTCAAGCTCAAATCAAGTACACGAATCTATGCTGCGCATGCAAGCATTAATTCACAAGCAGCGAGAGGTTATTTTACAGGCCTCGCATACTGCTCAAGATATGAAACAATCGATGGCAACCGTCGTGGAAAAAGCAAAATCAGACTATGAAGATGCCAGGGCCGGTACACAAGCGATTCGAGATATTGTGGAAAACACAGCCGCCAGCGTGCAATCCATAGACGCGCGGATGGGAGAAATAGGGAATATCATTGATGTCATCACCGAAATCACCAATCAAACCAACTTACTTGCCTTAAACGCTGCAATTGAAGCGGCACGAGCAGGTGAGCATGGGCGAGGGTTTTCCGTGGTGGCCGATGAGGTGCGGGGTTTAGCCGGTAGAACAGCGGGTGCAGCGAAAGATATTCAATCCATGATCCAAGGCTTGCAGCAAGAAACCTTACATGCGGTAAACTTTATGGAATCTGGGGTTAAAGATGTAGATCAAAGCTTAAAATTAACAGAGGCCGCATCGGGTGAAAACATTGAGCTACATGCCATTGTGGAAAAAATGTTTGAGAGCATAAATGTCATAGAGCAAAATAGTGCTCGCAACGGTGAGACCGCACAACAGGTCACAGAAGTAACAGAAGCCATGGCCTCCTCTATTCAGCAATTGAGTATGAGTTCAGAACAGGTAAATACTAACGCCAGTCGTCTTCAGCAATTAATGGGCACGTTTCAAGTGAGTACGCGTTAAGGATGAGTGCGGCTAAATGTCACAGGATTCACCAAGCTCAACACCCTTTGTTTTGCAGTTTCATCCGTCACGCATTGGTTGGTATAACGATCCATAATGCTGTTAATGTCTTTGATCAGAGGCATCAATAACTCTTTATCCTTGGCTTTAACATCATAGTGATTAATCGCGCGCAGCAGCGTAATTGAAGCCTGATTTAAACTGGTATTTTGCCTTGGTGTGGGGTTGTCGTGAGCTGTCGCTAGCCCCAGCAAGGTACTTACTTGCTTCACTATATCGCCTTTATACTCAAAGGGAGATACGCTGTTTTCACCAAATATCATTCGAGCTTGTGTTACAAACCCTTGATAATCAAGGTGCTGAGCAAACCAAGGAATATCTAACATTTCGTTAAAAGATAAGTCTTTGCCATAACAGGGATTACTGGCCACTTTTGGGTTGCGAATACATTGCTTGTAATAGCTTTGCATAAAACTGACAGGCTCGCGAAACCATACCCACAGCTTTACATCGAACAACTTAGCGAGTTCGCCCAACAAATCTTTTGATGCCTCTGGAAAGTCCCACCAGTAATTGTAAATCCCTTCGGAGGACAAAATCACTGTATGCGTTTCACTTTTTATCTGTGTTATGACATTGCTAACATTAGCGATGAAATTGTCAACATGAGTAGACACTAGATTTTTTTCAAACCAATGGTGAGTAGGCGCTCCTGGGTTATTGGAAACCTCAAGGTTATGCGGGTATAGAATCCCCTTTGTGCGCAGTTTCCGTTGTTTTTTACTCAGGTAGGTTTGTACACTTGTGGTGCCTGTTTTGGGTGTACCGACATGAATGATTAGCGTTATTTTTTTGGTGCTATCGTGCGCGCTACCATGGCCGCTTTGCTTTAATTGTGCGGTTATTACCTGGGTAAAGCGCCCTATTTGGTCATCCATACTGTCTGTAAAGCCTTTATTAATTTAACAACAAACCTAATCTGAGCAATTGTCCTGCTAGTACGCCAAACATAATGATAATAATGAGCAACATAACGGCGAATACAACGGCGCCCACAACAAGGACTATACCAACAAGCATAATACTGATGGCCAGCATTTGTTTGCTCGCTCAACATTAGGGGCAAGCTCAATGACGTTGCTGGATACCTCGATGCTTCATATAGGTACCTGAACCAAATATACCCGCTAGCACACCAAACGAGGTAGAGAACAGAGCAGCGAACATGATACTGCTTGTCAGTATGTTTGCATACTCACTCACCCATAGATTTGGCCCTACCCAATGCACAGCAACTGCGAGTATACAGACTCCCAGACTGGGTTTATGGCTTGCAAAGGTTAACGGAATTTCGTACCACGCGAGTGCGGTTTTGGCTTTATATCGGGAAAATCCCCAATAAAGGTAACAAACTAAACACAATAGGCTGGTTATGCTCACCGATACTGCCGCCGCGTGGCTAGGTAATGCGGCAAAAAGCGTATAGCCAATGGTTACAACATAGATTGCCATGACTAGCCACAATATGACTAATGGCCCCAAAATCAGCCCCACTATTCTCTCCTTGAATTGACTAGGTTAATTATCCGTTTGAACACGCTGGTGTGAGTAACGACTTTGACCGTTACATCCTTATGGCAACGAGTGTAATGGCTGTGCATCTTACTTACATTGCAGCATTTATAATTCAGCACATAGATTATGTACTGATATTGCCGTATATGCATTGCCACCATCGACGTCAATTTTTATGTTACTGCATCTGCATCGGCAACAATCGGAGATAGCGCGAACACTAAGCTAGCGACTGGGCATAAAATGACTACGTAAATAAATTTACTATTCAGATACTTGCTTATCAATAAAGCGTATTACTGCGACTCGTTAAAGGGGCTAGTATAGGCTCATAAAGGCCCACCTGTCGCGGACTTATTCGGCGAAAAAGTACGTTTGAAACGAAATTTATACCCTAAACAGGCAATGTGCCATAGATAAGCACTGCCTATGGGGATGCAACTAAATCAGTCTGTACGTGTCTCTAGTAGTATCGCGATAAACAGGTATATTCTTTATGGATAACAGCGCATTCTGGAATTATCGAATATAAGCCACTCGGCTTGCTACGTCTTTCAATCTAACGCAAAAGGAACATTTCATGGGACTTAAAAACGTATATCACATAGTATCAAGAAGTGCCGTGCCACTTGTGGCGGGTATCGCGCTATCAGTTTTCTCTACATCAAGTATTCACGCGCAACAAATGGGTAATCCCCTTGATTTTGTTAACTCTCAATTAGCCGAGCAAATGAAAAACCAAGTTCGTGCTATGAGCGATCCTGATTTAATAAAAGCACAAGCACAATTACAACGCAGATACTACGAAGCGCTAATAGAGGCTGGGTTTAGTAAGGAAGAAGCCTTTAAGATCATTTTGGCAACGGCACAAGGCAAAGGTAACTAAGGTCAAAATAACGAGTGAAATGATGAGCCTTGATTCGGATGCTCTAGGGCTTTTCATTAAACTCGTTCAGGGCTCTCATTAAACACGTTCAGGGCTCTCATTAAACACGTTCAGGACTGATTAGAAAAAGTGTATAAGCTAAGCCCAATAGTTTTGGAAAAGGCCTGCAGCGCAGGCCCATACTTATACCCTCTAGCCCTTAAAAGGTGTATTGCACGGCAACGCTAGCGTAATCTACGTCACTGTCGAAGCTGTCAATTTCAGACAAAATACCGATTTCGTCACGCTCAAATTCTAAATCAAAGCGAGTGTACTCTACGCGTACATCCCAGCCTTCAGATACAGCGAAAGAAGCTCCTACACCGTAAAATAAATCATCACCGTCGGTACTGTCGTTAACACCGGCCGCGTTAATATCAGCGTCCCACCATAACTGACCGCCTTTTGCGAACAGTGTGATGTATTCATTCACCGGTAAGCCTGCTTTTAAACCGAGGGTGTAACCGTCAACTTCAGTATTAAATGTGTCATTACCATATTCACCGAAGTCGATATAGCCACCTTCAACCGACAAATACTGGTTAAATTGTGTACCGACATACACGCTTGCGGCATTATCGTCACGATCGAAATCTTCATCGCCGTCCACATCAACTAGTCCATAGCCAGCACCAACATAGATACCATGATGCTCTACACTGTCATTGGTCGCAGCTAAGGATGCACCTGAAGTCATAAGTAAAGAGGTCGCTGCTAGTGTAGTAAGGGTAAATTTTTTCATAGTTATCTCCGTAGTTCTTAATCGAGAGTGTTAGAAAGATGGCAAAGCAACTTACCTTGCCGAACTAAGCATAAACAAGTGTTGTGCCACTCACCCTCAAAACGTATAAAGCTATTACTAATCAATACATTAAGTGCATTTTGGTCACGCATACGTTCAGCGTAGGTAGTATCCATCTATGTACAATATGCAAACTCTTAAGCAAGTTTTACTGGTTAAAATTTAACCCGCCATTCATTCCCTCTTTGTATGTTCCACTTCACCCGCAGTGTATTTAAAACCTAGCTTGATATCTCATGTGCAGCGAACTGAGCAGCTTAAACGCTGGAGTTTGTAGCTCTATGACGAATAAGTGGGAAATTACACCAAACAATCGTTTATTTGACCTCGCGCCTAACACGCCCAATAAACAAAACATACATAACCATTTGATTTTAAAGAATTAAAATCAGTTAACCAGCTATGGCATAAGTTCTGCTCATAACCAAGAAGACGCTATGATTTAGCCCAATGCGGCTAACAGCACACCTATTCTAATTACGATGATAAAAACAAAGATACAGGGGAATAAGATGACGATTAAAACGATACCACTTATCGGTTTTAACGCACTGACAGTACTCACATTGTTGAGCGCCAGCACATTACTTGCAGGATGCGGTGGTGCAGATGCCACCAGCAATGAGTCAAATGAAGAGCTGGTTATTTCAGTGCCGGTAGAAGCCGGTGCTCTGCATATTGGTGATATTTCCTCAAATTACACCACCACAGCCGTACTCGAAGCAAAAGAAGAAGCTTACGTGGTCGCTCGCGCATCTGGCATTATCGAACATATTTACGTTGAAGAAGGTGATTACGTTAAAAAAGGGCAAGTGCTTGCTCAGTTAGAGCCAGAACGCTATCGCTTGAACCTTGCTCGCGCTAAAGCAGATTTAGTCGGTATTGAAAAGGAGCTGGCAAAAATTGATAAGGTGTACAATAAAAAGTTAGTCAGTGATGACACCTATGACAAAATTAGCGCGCAATACGCGTCCACAAAAGCCACCCTTTCCTTAGCCGAATTAGATCTAAAAGAAGCGACCATTGTCGCCCCCATTTCCGGCTATATTGCCACCCGTAATGCCAAAGTAGGCAACCTAACTGAATCGTTCCAACGTGCGCAAATGTTTCACATCGTAGAGCAAAACCAACTTTATGGTGTGGTGTATCTACCTGAAAAAGAACTTTCAAGAGTACATAAGGATCAAGCCGCGACTCTCACGTTAAGTGCATTGCAAGACAGCAAGGTCGATGCATTTGTTGAACGTATTAGCCCTGTGATTGACCCTGCAACTGGCACCTTTAAAGTCACCTTGCGCGTACCTAATGACGAACATTTACTGAAAGCAGGTATGTTCGCGCATGTCGATTTAAACTACGACACTCATCAGCAAGCTACTCTTATGCCCCGCAAAGCTATGTTAAGCATAGATAACAAAATCAATGTGTTCGTGGTCACTGATGGCATCGCCCACAAACAAGAAATACGCATTGGGTATCAAGAAGGCGATTATGTGGAGATATTAAGTGGTTTGAGCGGTGATGAACACGTTGTGATCACAGGCCATCAAAACTTAAAAGACCAAGCACCAGTCGAAATCGTTAACCCAGAAGCGCTGTTGTTACAGGCGCAATCCCATGAGCAAGCGATTTCGAATACCCCGCAGCAAAACGAAGATAGCGCATCACTCGATGCTAACCACACCAGCTAAGTAAGGACACCTAGCATGAATATTGTTGATATTGCCGTAAAGCGCCCTGTCGCTGTGTGGATGTTTACCTTTGCTGTGGTTTTGTTTGGCATGGTGTCTCTGTCACGCTTAGCGATAAACCTACTGCCGGAATTGTCTTACCCTACCCTAACAATCCGAACTGATTATGTGGGCGCTGCACCAGGGGAAATCGAGCAGCTTGTCTCCAAACCGATTGAAGAAAGCATCGGTGTGGTAAAAGGCGTTCGCAAAGTCACGTCCTCATCGACTTCGGGCCAATCTGATGTACTGCTTGAATTTGAATGGGGTACTGACATGGATATGGCGAGTTTAGAAGTACGCGAAAAACTCGATATATTGATTTTGCCTCTGGACGTTGAAAAGCCCGTGTTACTGCGCTTTAACCCCAGTTTAGACCCTGTTATGCGCCTTGGTTTCGGCTTTGCTCATCACACTGTCAATGCAACTAGTCACGGTGCGTCTCAGGCACCAGCCCTTGACGTACATGGTATGAAGCGCTTGCGGGAATACGCTGAGCAGCAAATTAAACGTAAGCTTGAATCCATTAGCGGTGTCGCTTCTATCAAAATTGGCGGCGGCCTAGAAAGTGAAATTCAGGTATTGGTGGATCAACAAAAAGCCAGCCAATTAGCGATCCCCATGAGCGAAATCATCAAGCGCTTAAAAGAGGAAAACGTTAACGCTGCGGGTGGTCGCGTTGAAGATGGCTCCCAAGCATACACAGTGCGCACCTTAAATCAGTTTACTAGTATTGCTGACATGCAAGATGTGTTTATTGCCCGTCGTGACAATAAAAATATTCGTCTAGGAGACATCGCTGTTATCCAAGACGCTTACAAAGAGCGAGATTCTGTTACCCGTTTTGATGGTTTAGAAGGCGTTGAAATTGCCGTTTATAAAGAAGGTGATGCCAACACGGTACAAGTTGCGCAAAACGTGAATGACGCGTTACGTCAACTAGAACGCTCGTTACCTGAAAACTATACAATACAGCTTATTTACGACCAGTCTGTTTTTATTGCCAATGCCATAGACGATGTAAAGTCGGCCGGCATCATAGGTGGCATATTAGCCATGTTCGTTTTGTATTTATTTTTACGCAACATTTGGCCAACGTTGATCATCTCTATATCTATTCCTGTATCAATTATTGCGACCTTTAATCTGATGTATGGCAACAATATTAGCCTCAATATTATGAGCTTGGGCGGCATCGCGTTAGCCATTGGCTTATTGGTTGATAACGCCATCGTTGTACTTGAGAATATTGAGCGCCATAAAAAGACCGAAGCTGATATTCACCAAGCCGCCGCTAAGGGCACAAAACAAGTTTCTATGGCGATCATCGCATCAACCTTGACTACCATGGCCGTGTTTTTTCCCTTGGTGTTTGTCAAAGGTATCGCTGGCCAGTTATTTGCTGATCAAGCCTTAACGGTGACATTTGCTTTAGGCGCATCTTTGATTGTCGCGCTGACGGTCATTCCTATGTTGGCAGCGCGTGAGCGTAACTCGTCAAAAGCTAAAACCGGCGAGTCTCAGGGAACCATTGATGATAACTCGGCGATCCCTCATGACTTATCTCAAACAGGCCTGCAGGTAAACGCCAATCTAGCCCCACATAAAGATAGCCCAACTAAAGCTTCTAAAGTCGGCCTAGTAAAACGCGGTTTTAAGCTACTTACTCTGCCCTTTGTGTGGTTCGCACGAGGTGTTTTTTATTACTTGCCGTTGGTTATTTCTACCAGTGTGTTAGTCGTGTTCAGGGCGGTAGCAAAAACGCTCAGTTTTATCTTTAAACCTGTTCTATGGTTGTTTGAACGGCTTATGGGTATTGTGACTGTACGCTATTCATCTTTACTGAAACGAGCCTTACAAACGCCTGTATTATTACTTGTGGCAATGCTGGCAACCTCCGCTAGCGCCTTATTTCTGGTACCTAAATTAGGTATGGAACTGATCCCCAGCATGTCTCAAGGCGAGTTTTATGTGGAGCTTACGCTTCCAAGTGGCAGCCCGCTTACTCACACCGACAAAACCCTATCAGACTTGTCGGTATTCACCGCGGGGCAAGCCGGTGTGAAACGCACCTACTCATTAGCCGGTACTGGTAGCCTGATGAACGCATCAGCCAGCCAAGGAGGCGAAAACTGGGGTAAACTTAACGTTGTCATGCACAGCGATTCAAACGAGCAGCAGTTATTGCACGTACAAGACAAGATGCGAGCGTATTTAAGTAAACAAGCCGGTGTACAAGCCGAGTTCGGTCAACCTGAGTTGTTTAGTTTTTCTGCCCCTCTTTCTATCGATTTAATGGGCTATAATTTGGCAAGTTTAAGGCGCCATAGCGCAGCCCTGGTAGAAACACTGCAAGAAGACTCGCGCTTTAGTGATGTAACAAGCTCTTTAGTTCGCGGTACGCCTGAACTTAAGATCACCTTCGACCACGCTAAACTGGCGCAATTGGGTTTAAGCGCACCGCAAGTATCCACTCTTATAAACGCTAAAGTGGGCGGTGAAGTCGCCAGTCAATTTAATCAAGACGATCGTAAAATTGATATTTTAGTACGTAGCCTTCATACCCAGCGCGACTCCATTGAGGATATAGGACGCATCATCGTAAACCCTGGCGCTGAGCGCGCCATCGCCTTAAATGCCGTTGCTACCTTGAGCATGTCAATTGGCCCAAGCGAAATTACCCGCATCGGCCAACAGCGGGTCGCGGTGATATCTGCCAATTTAGCCTATGGCGACTTATCCCAAGCGGTTGACGCGGCAAACCAGCATATCCGTGACATGCAATTGCCTCTATCCATACAAGCGCGCGTTGCCGGGCAAAGCGAAGAAATGAAAACCAGCTTTGCCTCCCTGAAATTCGCCTTGGCACTGGCGATATTTCTGGTGTATTTAGTCATGGCATCGCAGTTTGAATCATTGTTACATCCATTATTGATTCTACTTACTGTGCCATTAGCCTGTGCGGGATCAATCTTTGGATTATTTATCACCCAAACGCACATTAGTGTGGTGGTTTTTATTGGTTTAATCATGTTGGCCGGAATAGTCGTGAACAATGCGATTGTGCTTATCGACCGGATTAATCAACTGCGCACTGAAGGCGTCGCTAAAGCACAAGCGATCCTTGATGCCGCGCAAAACCGTCTTCGCCCTATTTTAATGACTACCCTTACGACCTCTTTAGGGTTATTACCTATGGCTTTAGGCTTAGGAGAAGGTGCTGAAATGCGCGTACCTATGGCGATTACGGTCATTTTTGGTCTGCTGTTTGCCACCCTACTGACGTTATTTTTTATCCCTTGCTTATATGCCTTATTTGACAGCAAAAAGTTTGCTCGTGAAGCCTCAACATCAAGCCAGCTTGACGGGCCTAACGATCGTCTTTTAAAAGAGGAGCCTAGCTATGAATAAGTCAGGCCAACAAGGACAAACTGAAGACAAGTTTTCTGCGCTGGGCGCTGGCCTAGCATCCTTCGCTATGCGCCGCCCCGTCACCATTGGCATGGTGTTTTTCTCTATGTTGCTGTTTGGCATTTTAGCCTCACAATTGTTGCCGCTAGAAAAATTCCCCAGTATTGATATACCCGAAATAACGGTACAAATTCCCTATGAAAACGCCACCCCAGCGGAAATAGAGAAAATGATCACCCGTCCAGTAGAAGAAGTATTGGCAACCATGTCAGGTATAAAGCGTTTACGCTCTAAGTCCACTGAGAACGCTGCACAAATCCAACTTCAATTTGCCTGGGATGAAAACCTAAAAGCAAAAGGGATTGAAGCCAGAGAGAAAATTGACGCGATCCGCAATGACTTACCTGATGATGTAGAACGAATACTGGTGTATCAATTTAACACCAGTGATTTGCCGATTTTTCAACTTAGGGTGTCTAGCGAGCGGGATCTATCGGATGCCTATGACTTACTCGAACGAAACCTTAAAATGCCAATTGAGCGGGTGCCCGGCGTATCAAAAGTCGAATTGTACGGTGTGCTCAAAAAGCAGATTGCGATCCGTATCGATACACAAAAACAAGCCAGTTTAGGGATCCCTAACGACACATTAGTCAATGCACTGCGCCAAGCAAACTTTGCTATGACAGCAGGTTCATTCTATGACTTAGAGCAAAAGATCAGCATTAACCCACAAGGAGCATTCACCCAAATTGAAGACATCAGTAACCTGATAATTCAAAAAGGAGTGCGGTTAAGTGATATTGCACACATAGGTTTCGAAAGCCCCGAGCGAACTGAAGGCAGGCACTTAGACCGAACCTACGCGGTGGGCTTTAATATTTTTCGTGAATCTAACAGTAATTTAGTGGCGGTATCACAAGCCGTTATGGAAGTGATTAACCAAGCCAACGACAGCCCTGCGTTTGCCGGTATCACCCTATTTGTAATGGATGATGAAGCCGCGAGTGTGACTGAATCCCTAGCAGATTTGCTCAACGCAGGTTTGCTCGGTGCATTGCTGTCAATTTTGGTGCTCTACGCATTTTTACGCAATCTAACCACCACCCTAATAGTGGTGCTATCAGTGCCCTTCTCGATTTGTATCACCCTCGGGTGCATGTATTTTATGGGCTATACCATTAATATATTATCGATGATGGGCCTAATGCTTGCGGTAGGCATGCTGGTGGATAACGCCGTTGTCGTCACCGAAAGCATTCAACAAGAGCGCAAGCACTATGCCTGCCCAGCACAGGCCACAAAGGCAGGAGTAGGCAAAGTGAGCTTGGCGGTAATTGCTGGCACCACTACCACGGCTATCGTCTTTCTGCCTAATATTGTCGGAGTAAAAGTTAATTTAACGATATTTTTGGAACATGTAGCCATCGCTATTTGTATTTCTTTGTTTGCCTCTTTACTGATTGCACAAACCTTGATCCCCCTGTTGACCAGCCGCTTATCAGGCAAGGCGTCAAATTCAACGAGTAACGCGCTCAGTGCGAAAAGCGATAATAAAACGTCGCTAGCAAACAGCGGCCAAGCTCCCGCCAATTTGGGCAAATTTGCCCGTCGTTATAAAGCCGTTCTCACTTGGTCTATGTGTCATCGAGGGCTGACCTGCGCGATCGCTGTTCTTATACTGGTAAGTACCGCTATTCCTATGCAGTTTGTTAGTGGTGACGACGATGATGATAGCAATAACCGGTTGTGGCTGAACTACGATATTCAAGGTAACTACAGTTTGTCTGAGGTGGAAAAGTCAGTTGATAAAATGGAGGGCTATTTATATGCCAACCAAGAGAAATTTCACATCGAACAGGTCTACACCTATTTTACTGCCGGGGAAGCAACTTCGGCAATTACGCTGAAAAAAGACACGCCTATTTCTAAAAGCGAATTAAAATCACTCATTCTTGAGGATATGCCCAAATTTGCGCGTGCTCGTCCCTCATTCAAGTGGGAGCAAGGCAACGGCGGAGGCTTGCAACTCACACTATTAGGCGACTCATCGGCATCCTTGAGTCAAGTCGCGGAGCGTGTTCTGCCGATCATCAAGCAAATAGACGGGCTAACGGACGTCGGCATTGAAGGCAATAACCAAAAGTTCGAATTACAGATAGTCGTTGATCGCAATAAAGCCTTTCGTTATGGCCTGTCAGCCAACGATGTCGCCCGTACTGTGGCAAGTGGCTTGCGCGGTACTAACCTGCGCACCTATCGTGATAGCGAAAGCGGTGAGATTGGCGTGCGTATGCTATTCGATCAAGCACTACAAGAGTCTATTGCCGAGCTAAAAAACCTCACCATTACCCGCATAGGCCAGCAAACGATTACCCTTGATATGGTAAGCGAAAGTAAAATCGTGCCGCGTTTAGCCGAAATTCGCCGCAGCTATCGACAAACATCGATAACCATCGGTGCCAACATGGGGGATGATATAACCCTACAACAAGCAAAAGAGCGTATCGAAGACGTCATGCAATACCTCACTTTGCCCGATGGATACAGCTGGACGTTTGATGGCAGTATTGACAGACAAAATCAAAATGAATCGGTCATGCAAACCAATATGTTGCTGGCGATTTGCATGATTTACATCGTCATGGCGGCTTTGTTTGAATCATTGCTTCTGCCTACGGCGGTTATTACTTCTTTGCTATTTTCCCTCACGGGTGTGTTTTGGGCTTTGTTTGTGACAGGTACCGCTATGTCGGTTATGAGCATGATAGGCATGCTTATATTAATGGGCATAGTCGTCAACAATGGGATTGTGTTGGTAGACAGAATAAATCAACTCATTGACCAAGGACATGAGATCAATACCGCCGTCATCGAGGCCTGTTTAACCCGGGTCAAACCCATTTTAATGACAGTGGCAACCACCATAGTCGGCTTGATACCACTGGCGTTGGGCAATACCTCGATTGGTGGAGATGGCCCGGCATACTCGCCTATGGCCATTGCCATAATTGGTGGTTTGGCTTTTTCCACCGTAACCAGTTTAGTCCTTGTTCCCCTTGCTTATGTGTTGCTTTTGAGATTGAGAGATAAAGCAGCGCAGTTGTTCAATACTTCAAAAGTGTGGGCCAATAAATTGGTAAAAGTATAAGCCGGTACGCGGACGGTTTTTAGCCCTAGAATTTTCATTTATGGATAGATACTAGGGCTTCTTTTTACAGTCGGTAATTAGGTGTAAAACAATATACTTGTAAGCCTTTAATTTTCATTCATAAATTGAGAATTCAAAGGCTTTCGTTTAGGCTAACGAAAATTTTGTCAGCTGAGCGATTATGATCACCCACCAACCAAACCCTAGCTACATACCAAGCGGATCTCGCTACCAAAATATGCCCTATAAACGCTGCGGTAAAAGCGGCGTTCAGTTACCTCGTTTGTCATTAGGGCTATGGCAAAACTTCGGTGAAGTAGACGCATTTAGTAATGCACAAGCTATGGTGCACAAAGCGTTCGATTTAGGAATTAATCATTTGGATTTGGCCAACAATTATGGTCCTCCCTATGGTTCCGCAGAGTCGACGTTTGGCAAAATCATGCAAAAGAGCTTGGCGCCCTATCGCGATGAATTATTAATTTCAAGCAAGGCCGGTTATGACATGTGGCCTGGGCCGTTTGGTATTGGTGGTTCACGTAAGTACTTAATTTCAAGCTGTGATCAAAGCCTAAAGCGCACAGGGCTAGATTATTTTGATGTGTTTTACTCCCATCGATTTGACCCTGATACGCCGCTTGAAGAAACCATGCAAGCATTAGACTACATTGTGCGCTCAGGGCGCGCTTTGTATGTAGGGATTTCTAATTACAGCGCACAGCAAACTGAGCAAGCTATCGCAATATTGCAAGATTTAGGTACACCATTATTGGTCCATCAGCCGCGTTACAATATGTTCGACCGCTGGATAGAAGACGGCCTTACCGATGTACTCACAAACCATGGTGTTGGTTCAGTGGTGTTTTCGCCATTAGCCCAAGGCTTTTTGACTAATAAATATCTTCATGGGATCCCAGATGGCTCTCGCGCATCACGCAGTGAACAAATTCACCTGAATGCCGATCACATTACCCGAGATAAAATTACCAAAGTACAAAAGCTTAACGAGATAGCCGTGCAGCGTGAACAGAGCTTAGCTCAGTTGGCCGTAGCATGGGTACTTCAACCGCAAGCGGTTACATCGGCAATCATCGGAGCCAGTAAGGTCGAACAGATTGAAGATTGCGTCAGTGCGTTAAACAATCTCGAATTTAGCCCAGAGCACCTTGCTGGTATTGAACAGATTTTGGCCGGTTAATGACATACTCGAATGATTTAGCAACGCCTGATAGTAGCAGCCCTTCAGATGACTCAGTGACGCTGTGCATTATTAATCCGAAAAGCCCACAAAACATGGGCAGCATCCTGAGGGCGGCTGGCTGCTATCATGCAGATAGCGTCTTGTACACTGGGGAGCGGTACGCCAGAGCGCGGGCCTTTAACACAGATACAAAAAATGTCGGCTTGAATATACCCCTGGCGCAAATAGACGAGCCTATGCCAGAACCACATATGGCAATGGTAGCCGTTGAATTAGTAGAAGGTGCGACACCGCTACCGCACTTTGAACACCCTAAACATGCCTACTACGTATTTGGCCCTGAGGATGGGTCGATTGAACAAAGCATATTAGATAAATGCCAACATGTTGTTTATGTACCCACCACGGGATGTATGAACTTAGCAGCCACAGTTAACGTATTACTTTATGACCGATTGGCCAAGTCAGATACCACTCAATATGGTGACCAAATTATAGTCGCCAGTCGGGACACGAATAATCGTACCAAGGTATGATCAGCAAAAAAATGAAGTGGGTATTTGATGGGCAAATAACCGCATATAGTGCCCGTTTTAGTATTCTTTGAGAATGTATCGCTGAAGTGACACTGGCGATTTGGTTGCTTCTTAATTAAAGTAGCCATATTAAACAGGCATTGTTTTTAAATGCGCCTACTGGTTACGCGTAACCATAGCGGGTATTTTAAAGCCATTGTCAGACGATAAAAATCTTATATTTAGGACGAACTTGTGATTAAACCTGCATATTTACTCACCAGCCTAACGCTGGCCACACTCTTTATCGTCACTGGCTGTTCAGAGCAAGAAAAAGTCGAACAAGTAGTCGTTCGCCCCATAGCTTGGACAGAAGTAAAACCTCACGATCTCACCCAGGTTCGCAGATTAGCCGGTGCAACAGCAGCGGTAGAAAAAGCCTCTTTGAGCTTTTTGGTGGGCGGAAAAGTCGCCAGCGTCGCAGTCAATTTAGGCCAGAAAATAACCCAAGGGCAAGTGCTAGCAACCTTAGATCAGCGCAGTTTCAATCTCAACTTTCAATCTGCTCAAGCCAAATACGCCCAGGCGAGTTCAGCATTAAATGAAGCCGAAAATGAGTACCAGCGTTACAAAGAATTGGTCGAGCAAGGGCTGGTCTCAAAGTCGGGTTTTGACAACGCTGAAGCCGCGTACAAATCTGCGTTGAGTAACGTAGAAGTGGCCAAAAGTCAGCTTGAATTAGCCACCAAAGACCGACAAGATAGTACCTTACAGGCCCCTTATGACGGTGTCATCACCAAGCGTATGATAGAACCTTCCCAGCAGATCTCCCCCGGACAAAGTGTGTTTGAAGTAGAAGGCCACGGTGGCCTTGAGGTACACGTATCTGTGCCTGAAAGTTTAATTCAGCACTTATCTGACGGTATGATAGTGCCGGTACGCTTCCCAGCTGCCCCCAATGTCGAACTCACCGGCGTTATCACCGAGGTAGGTACGCGTGCTGAAACGGCGAATGCCTTCCCTATTACCCTAGTGTTAAACGGAAGCTCGCCGTTATTGCGCGCCGGTATGACAGCAGAAGTTGATATCACCTACACCAATGAGGAGTATCAAAATGCGCTTACCCAATTGCCTAACAATCAAATAAATTCTTCCAGTCATGAATCCATGATCGTTCCGGTTTCCGCTGTGGGTGCAGGGCTTAATCAATCAAAATTTGTCTTTGTGTATAACGAAGCGAGTCAAACCGTGACCAAGCGCAACGTAATAGCAACCAACATTCTTGGCAATGAGGTATTCATTGCAAGTGGTTTAAAAGCCGGAGAAATCATAGCGATAGCAGGTGTATCATTTTTGCGTGAGGGTCAAAAAGTGTCCTTACTCGATGACAATGTACAACGTTTTAATTAAAGGCAGGGTGTTATGAATCTCACAGAAATTGCCTTTAAGCATCAGAAACTGGTATTGATGATTGTTGCGATCATCCTCATCAATGGCGTTATCGCGTATTTTACGATACCCGCGCGGGAAGATCCGAGTATCACAATCCGTGAAGCAATCGTTAGTACCTCCTACCCTGGTATGTCTCCGGAACGGGTTGAATTACTGATCACCAAAACGTTAGAAGAAGAAATTCGCAAAATCCCCGAAGTAGAAAAGCTTCGCTCCACCTCGTCGACTGGTCTGTCGGTGATCCATGTGGAGATTTACGACCGCTATTTTAACCTCGATTCTATATGGCAAAATGTGCGCAACAAAGTACAAGAGGCGCAAGCATCGTTACCTGAAGGAACAAGCCCCCCCTTTGTTAATGACGAATTCGGCGACGTTTCTGTATTAACATTAGCATTGACCGCTGACGGATTCGATTTAGGTCAGATGTTTGATATATCAAAACACACGCGGGACACCTTGTACGCAGTCGATGGCACCAAAAAAATTGAGTTGTTAGGAGTGCAAGACGAACGAATTTACCTAGAGACCTCAAACGCTAAACTCTCTCAACTGGGGATCTCTCCCAACACGCTGATGAATGCGCTACAAACCCAGAATATTATTAGCTCTGGGGGGCAAATAGACACCGGTCTGTTGTCGTTTATCATCGAGCCCACAGGGAATTTCAATAGCCTTGAAGATCTCGCAGAAACCTATATTACGATCCCCGGTACGCAAGAATCCATTGCCCTTAGCGATATAGCGACACTACACAGAGGCTATGTAGACCCGCCAAATAACCTTGCTTATTTTAACGGTGAACAAGCTATCGTGTTTGCTATTTCCATGTTGCCCAATTACAACATTTTAGAATACGCTCCTCGCCTAAAATCTGCCATCGAGCAACTTGAAGACAGTTTGCCCGTAGGTTACCAATTGCATATTGCCACTTACCAAGCGGAACAAGTCGAGAAAACAGTTCAAGGCGTGTCTATGAACGTCTTGCAAACCCTGATTATTGTATTGATCGTAGTGGTCTTATTTCTCGGTATGCGCACCGGTTTGATTGTGGGAACCATAGTGCCCTTTGTGATGCTATCAGCCCTCACCCTTATGCAAATTTTCGAAATTCGTCTGGAGCGCATGAGCTTAGCAACCCTTATCATCGCGCTAGGATTGTTAGTCGATAACGGCATCGTGATCGCAGAGGATTTTAAGCGCCGCCTTGAAGATGGCGACGAGCGCTTTAAAGCCATGACCCAAGGAGGAAAAGAACTCGCCATTCCTTTACTGAGTTCCTCCGCTACTACCATTTTGTTCTTCTTACCTCTGATGCTGGCGGAACATGTGGCAGGCGAGTACACACGCTCTGTCTCTTTGGTTATCCTTATTACCCTACTCGCTAGCTGGGTACTCGCCCTGTGTGTTACGCCCCTATTGTGCTATCACTTTATTAAAGTCGATGAATCACAAGCAGGAGCAGAAGCCCTCTCCTCGGAAAAAGTCACTGGTCGATACGAGACATTCCTGCATTTCATTTTGCGCTTCAAGCTTCTCTTTATAGCCTCAATGTTTGCCTTATTGATAGCAGCGGTATTTGCTATGAAATTTATCCCTAACCAGTTTTTCCCTGACTCTGATCGCAATCAGTTACTGGTAAACATCGATTTGCCTAGCGGTACATCAGAGCGTCAAACCAACATACAAATGCGCGCAGTCATGGACTGGTTAGACAATGAATCTGGCTATGATTTTATTGAAAGCCACTCAGCTTATGTTGGCTTTAGTGGCCCACGCTTTGTGTTGTCACTGAGCCCGGAAGATCCCGCCGAAAACAAAGCATTTATGGTGCTTAACATTAAACCTGAAAATGACATTGCAGCACTTGCACTGAAGCTTGATGAAGATCTTGAACATCGTTTTGTTAATGTATCCGTGCGCGCCCAAAAAATGTTTTTAGGGCCGTCAGATTCGAAAACCATCGAAATCCAAGTCAAAGGCCCAGACAAGGACGTAATTTACCAAAAGGCGCAACAGATCATGGATTTACTCTATGAGGTGCCTGACACCCGTGACATTCGCAGTGACTGGGAAAGCATGACCGCTAAAATAGAGGTACGTGTTGACCAGCAACGCGCCCGCCGTGCCTCTGTTACTTCACAAGACATAGCGAATTCGTTGCAAGCGTACTTTTCTGGGGCGGCGGTCACTGAATTTCGTGAAGAAGACGATATTATTCCCATTATGTTTCGAGCCAGCGACGCCGAACGCCACAATTTAGACCGTTTACGCTCTTTGAATGTCTTTTCACAGGCCACAGGTAAAGCCATACCCTTATTTCAGGTAGCCGAGTTTTCGCCAGTGAACCAATATTCGATTATTCAGCGCGAGGACATGTTCACCACTGTCAGCGTAGAAGCGCGTAATAGCCGCATGGCCGCAGAAGATCTAAAAGCCAAAATCGATGCGGATTTACAAAAATTAGCCGAAGACTTACCTCTCAATCACTATATTGAGTATGACGGCGTTATTGTGCAATCTGAGGAAGCGCAAAAAGCCTTGAGCGCTAGTATGCCAATGGTACTGGGCTTAATTCTAATTTTGCTGGTCGCCCAGTTTAATTCGTTTCGAAAAGCCGGAATTATTGTGTTAACGATGCCATTGTCGTTTATCGGCGCGGTACTGGGATTAGGTGTTATGTTTGCCCCGTTCGGTTTTATGGTGACACTGGGGTTATACAGCCTGGCGGGGATCATCATTAATAACGCGATTGTATTGATTGATCGCATTGATATTGAGCGCCGTGATGGCGCCTCAGATTACGATGCAATCGTAAAGGCATGCATTACTCGCGTGCGACCAATCGCCATGACCACCATTACCACAGTGGCTGGGCTGCTGCCGCTGATCCTTAGCCACGACCCGCTATTTTACGGCATGGCCAGTGTCATTGCTTTTGGACTAGCCGTGGGAACTGTACTCACTTTGGGCGTAGTGCCTGTATTGTATGCCGCTTTCTTTAAGGCATCGCGGGAAGAATCAACTAGCGCTTAATAGGTAAAGCACAACCGTACTGTCCTGTCCTGTCCTGTCTTGTCCTTTCCTAAGATAAGTTGACGGTTTAAGCCAGCGTTAAAAGATAGCCTCACAAAGTGCTGTCGTTATAACGCTGGCAATACCAATTCCACTTCCACTTCCACTTCCACTTCCAATAAATAATATTGAGCGCTGGCTATTAAACTTCTTGTTTACAGTGGTTCTATGGTCACAGGAACACCATTTAACACCGCATTGCCCGATAACTCATCTAGACACATTTCATCGGTTAAGTCATTTACGCTTACACCACTGTGCTGCTCTGCTAACGCCCAATTGCTGCCCGCTTTATTATGGCCCCAACCGTGTGGAATAGAGATCACCCCAGGCATGATTTTTTCGGTTAATTCAGCCACAATGTCGACTTGCCCTACCCTTGAGGTAACGCGGATAAACTGCCCATCTTGAATATTGAATCGCTGGGCATCATCAGGATGAATTTGTGCACTGCAGCGAGGGTTTTGCCCTTTTTCGTTGCTGTTTAAGCCCTTCATCATTCTTGGGCTGTTATGCAACCAAGAGTTGTTCGATTTCAAATGACGACGACCAATCAAATCCAAGGTATTTTCACTACGAGTATCAAGGGGCGAAGCGTCTGAAAAGAAGTGCCGCTCTACTCGCGGTAAATCCCCCATAAAATAATCAAACGCCATATGAATTTTCTTATCTGGGTGATAAATCGCTTCAGGTAGCTCAGATTGCAACGGCCCTAAATCTATCCCATGAGGGTGCTCAAGTAAGGTCTGAATGCTTAATTGATGTTCACCCTTGCTATAGCGGCCGCTTTTTAGCATGTCGTCTACAACACCTGTAGGCTCTTTTTGCCACAATGTCGCGTAATGTTCGGTCGCTTTACCATTAAGTTTATCCATGCGCTCAGCTAACCCGAGATAAATCTGCCAATCAGTTTTGCTACCTGCTTCTTGGGTGAATAACGCAGGAGAGAATTTGGCACTGTTACGCACAGCGAAGTTATGAAATACCACATCGTAGTGATCCCGCTCTAACGCCGTTACCGGCGGCAGAATAATATCCGCATGGCGACTGGTTTCGGTCACATAAAAATCAACAGCGACCACAAAATCCAATTGGGTAAAGGCATCATCGAGTTGCTTACCATTGGTGGTGGTTAAAACAGGATTACCACCGCCAATCACCATGGCTTTTATTTGCCCCTCACCCGGGGTGGTAATTTCTTCAGATAGCGCCGCAACTGGGTATTCACCAGCAAATGCAGGTAGCTTTCGTACTCGTGATGCGTATTTACCCATGGTTCCGCGACCAGAGTGAGGCAACGTATCAGCAGCGGGCTGGGTGAACATCATGCCACCGCGGCGGTTAAAGTTTCCGCTGAGCATGTTGAACAACATAATTAAATACTGCGTCAAGGTTCCGAATGCTTGCACGCTGGCGCCCATTCTGCCGTAACAAAAAGCCGAGTTCGCTTTGCAAAATTCACTGACCATACTCTCGATATTTTGAGCACTTATGCCCACGCGTTTGGCCACGCGCTGTGCAGGGTATGCTTTTACAAACTGCTCTACCTCGAGCAAGTCAGGCGCATGCTCTATTAATTCCTCAACATTCACCAAGTCTTTGGCGAACAATGTGTGCAACATAGCTAATAGCAACAATACGTCACTACCGGGTTTTATAAAATGATGATCACAACTGATATCGGCGGTTTCAGACTTTTTAGGGTCTATCACCACGACTTTGCCGCCACGCTTCTGGATCCCTTTTAGGCGCCGTTTAATATGCGGCACCGTCATAATGCTGCCATTTGACGCAAGCGGGTTGCCACCTATTATCATAAAATAATCAGTGTGATCTATATCGCCAATGGGAATTTGAAGCTGATGGCCGAACATTTGTCGACTTACAATGTGATGAGGTAACTGGTCAACTGACGTCGCGGAATAGCGATTGTGGGTATTCAAGGCGCGATAAAAGTACGGGCCAAATAATATGCTCCCCATGTTATGCGCATTGGGGTTTCCTAAGTAAACACCCACCGCATCCTTACCATGTTCAGTTTGGATATTATGTAAATTGTTCGCCACGGTATCGAGTACTTCGTCCCAACTGATGGGCTCGAAGCCATTTTCGGTTTTACGCACAGGCTGGCGTAAACGCTGAGGATCGTCATACAAATCCTTCATGGCAGCTGCTTTTGGGCACACATGGCCTTCACTAAACGGGTTTTTCTTGTCGCCAGCAATAGACAAGATATCTCGGCCTTGGGTTGTTACTTCAATGCCGCACATGGCTTCACATAATGTACAGGTTGAAAAGTGTTTTTGCGGCTGCGTTTGCATCACAACGTATTCCTCTGACTTAAGTAAACAAGAAGTTATAGATTTAACATCTTATACACAAGCATCATCGAAATTTATCCAACTGCTTCAGCGGATTCCGCTCTACCTAAGCTCTGGCGCTAGTCCTTTGAGCATACTGAGAAGTAGTTTGTGTTTTTTCAGATCCACTGGTTTATGCACAACCTCTGTGCTCGCCGGATAGGTATCAAGGCAATTGTGGTTAACATAGTTATGCCGCGGCCGAATCGGCCTTGGGGTAAAACCCCCTGCGCAATTAGGACACACATTTTCCAACAATTGCTCCACACACACTTGGCAAAATGTGCACTCAAACGTACATATCATGGCATCTTGTGCGTCTGGCGCTAACGCTTTATTGCAGTGTTCACAGCTAGGACGTAGGGCTAACATGGTGTTTATCTCATCCTTTTTGGTAAATGTAAGAAAGTGTTAAATTGATATATAGACACTCAGGCGCAATTAATTTACCCTTGATAAACAAGACGTTGAAAGGCTTAAAGTGCTGAATTAAATGTACGCGCCTATGACAAATGTCACAAGGAACTTAATTGAATATTACTGATACCAGCGCCCAAGATACCCTGCTTGAAAAGCCCGCCGGCAAAAAACGACTTTGGAGTGTGCTTGTCGTTGCCTTGGTGTGCATTCTCATTGTCGGTACATTTTGGCGCACGATAACAAATTGGTCATCAGCGGATACCAGTTTGTCCATGCAAAATGTCAGAGTGGCCACCGTTGTTGAGAAAGATTTTGTGCGTGACTTATCAGTGCAAGGTCGTGTCGTTGCGGCCATCAGCCCTCGCCTTTATAGCCCAGCCCAAGGCACAATTACTTTTGAGGTCGATGCTGGCGATAAAGTCACAAAAGACCAGCTATTAGCCACCATTGAAAGCCCCGAGCTGACCAACAAACTTAAACAAGAGGAATCTAGCTTACAGCGCAATAAACTGGAGTTAGACCGACAGCGTATACAGGGCAAAAAACTTGCGTTAGAAAAGCAAAAAGCCGCTGATTTAGCGAAAGTGGCTATGGTCGCCGCCGAAAGGGAAAAACGCAGAGCCGACAACGCTTATGCCACTCACGCCATCAGTCAAATTGATTTTGAAAAAGCCCAAGATGATTTAAAGAACGCGCAACTGGTACTCAAGCATGCGCTGCAAGATGCCAACTTAGATCAAGAAAGTCTCGATTTCGAGCTTAAAACCCAGCAATTGTTAGTTGAACGACAGGCCTTACAGGTAGCAGAAACCCGACGCCAAGTGGCTCAACTAGAAGTGCGCTCACCCGTTAATGGTATGGTGGGTAACTTGGCGGTGCAGCAAAAAAATCAGGTCAGTAAAAATCAACCCATATTAAGTGTCGTGGACTTGTCTGAGTTTGAATTAGAAGTCGATATTCCCGAAAGTTACGCCGACGATCTCGCCATCGGCATGGATGCCCAAGTAAGCTTAAATAATCAATTATTTGCTGCTGTGCTAGTCACCATCTCCCCTGAAATTGAGAACAATCAAGTCGCTGGCCGTGTGCGTTTTGCCAAAGAGAATGAACGAGGTGAAGCACTACAACAACCAGCAGGCTTACGCCAAAACCAGCGCCTTAGTACCCGTATTTTGATGGAACACAAAGAAAATGCCCTAACCCTAACCCGAGGCCAATTTTTGCAAAGTGACAATGGCCGATTTGCCTATGTGATTAAAAATGACATGGCCTTACGCCAGCCTATTACCATAGGCGCACGCAGCCTAAGTGAAGTAGAAATTTTAGCCGGGTTAACAAAAGGCGATCAGGTGATCATTTCATCTACCGATGCATTGAAGGGAGCACAAACCGTCATGCTAGCCCGCTAGGTAGGCGCTGTGTACAAACACGTTCATAAAAGCACGTTGAATTAAAATAATAACAAGGTGAAGTATGTTAACGATGAATAATATTGGTAAGGTCTTTACCACTGACGTGGTGCAAACCCATGCCTTAAGGGATTTTAGTTTACAGGTAAATGAAGGTGACTTTTTAGCCGTAACAGGTACTTCTGGTTCTGGTAAAACAACATTTTTAAATGTGGCGGGGTTATTAGAAACCTTTGATAGCGGTCAGTACACGTTAGATGGCCAAGACATTAAAGGGCTAAATGATCGTGCCCGAAGCCAATTACGCAATGAAAAAATCGGCTTTATTTTTCAAAGCTTTAACCTTATTCCTGATCTAAATTTATTCGATAATGTAGATGTTCCCCTGCGCTATCGCGGATTTAACGCAAGCCAACGAAAAGAACGTATCATCAACAGCTTAGAACGCGTTGGGCTTGGCAAGCGTTTGAAGCACCTCCCTTCTCAGCTATCAGGCGGGCAACAGCAGCGCGTCGCCATCGCCCGCGCATTAGCTGGCTCACCACGCTTTCTGCTGGCTGATGAGCCAACGGGAAACCTAGACAGCGATATGGCAAAGAGCGTGATGGCTTTGCTTCAAGAAATCAATCAAAGCGGCACCACCATTATTATGGTCACCCACGATAAAACTCTGGCTGAACAAGCTCAGCGACAAATTATTGTACGCGACGGCAAGGTATGTGACTCAACGGGGCCTATCACCCGTCCGGAATCGGTTAGCGCAACTAATGTTTAAGTACTATGTGCAACTTGCACTTAGCAGTATTATGCGCTCAAAAGTGCACAGCCTACTGACAATGCTCACAATTGCCCTAGGGATAGGTGCTTGTACCATCACTTTAACCCTTGTTAGCAGCATGTCCGCAAACCCTATCAGTCATAAGAGTGAACAATTATATCGCGTACAATTGGATAATTGGGACCCCAACCAAGCTGCTATTTCCCCAGACTTACCACCAGAATTTGTTACCTGGACCGATGCCAACAATATAGTGAACGCCAAACAAGCGAAACGACAAAGCGCCAGTGCAATCACTTGGGGTATGGTGAATCCAACAGAACAAGGATTAACCCCTTTTTTGGCACTCATGCGCGTAACCAGTAAAGACTTTTTTCCTATGTTTGATGTGCCGTTTATCTATGGTGCAGGTTGGGATGAAAGCGCAGAGCAGAATAACGATTATGTGGTGGTGCTTAGCAAAGAAACAAATCAGCGGGTGTTTAATGGAGTTAACTCAGTGGGTAAAACGCTGACGATGCTCGGTGCAACATTTACTGTAGTTGGGGTGCTTGATGATTGGCATATGTCTCCTAAATTTTACGATATGTCTTATGGGGCATTTAGTGCGCCAGAAGATATTTACCTACCCCTTGGGTTAAAAGCCGTATTTGAATTACCCCATGGCGGCATTACCAGTTGCTGGAAGCCAATCGAAAGCCAGCGTTATGATGCGTTTTTACACTCAGAATGCATTAACTTTCAACTCTGGGTAGAGCTTGAAGACGGTGAACAAAAGGCACAATTTAACCAGTACTTAACGAATTATGTCACTCAACAAAAAACGCTTGGTCGATTCCCGCGGCCACTCAACAATCGCCTTTTAGACGTTACGCAATGGTTGGAATACAAACAAGTGGTGAAACAAGACATACAAGTGATGTTTTGGCTGTCTGTCATGTTTCTATTGGTTTGCCTTATCAATGCAGCCAGTTTACTCAGCGCAAAATTACACACCAAGCACAGTGAAATAGGCTTGCGCCGAGCACTGGGGGCTAATTTCAGTCAAATTATTCTGCAGTATTCCGTTGAAATTGTGTTTATCGGTTTATGTGGCGGAATATTGGGCGTGTTACTTGCCATTTTTGGCTTACAAGGCGTTGCCTCACTTTATGCCGGTTACGGGCAATTGATTGAATTAGATTTAACGGTAGTGACCAGTGTTATTGCCCTTGCGGTTGTGGGCACCATCATCGCAGGGTTAATACCCGTCTACTCTGCCTGTAGGCCCGCTCCCGCTATGCAGATTAAACAATAAATAGGATGTGGTGATGCAACGTTTTCTCAATCTTGGTCCTATTTTTCGGGCACTAATGCGCCAGCGTTTTAGCGCTATTTTGGTGGTTGTTCAAATCGCGATTACCATGGCAATCATTACCAATGGGCTGGCCATCACTTGGGAACGATTTTTACATATAGAGCGTCACACAGGAATTGACGAGCACAATACCTTCTTTTTAACCAGTTCTGGGTTCACTCAAGGCTTTAACCCCCGCGCCACAATCGAAAATGACTTAAGCCTTATTCGCGCCACAAATGGCGTCATCGATGCAGTACAAACAAACTCTTTTCCTTTATCAGACAGCGGCAACTGGTATGAATTACAAACCACAACCGATAAAGACGCTGCGCTTATTCCTGCCGCCAGTTATAAGTTTGACGAACACGGAATAAACACGTTTGGTTTAACCCTAGTAGCGGGTGAAAACTTCAGTGCACAAGATACCCTTTGGTTAGATGAAGCTGACAGCCAGTGGCCAAGCCATGTGTTGATATCACAAGCGACCGCCTCGGCACTGTTTGGTGAAACGCAATGGCAAACCGCTGTGGGTAAAACGCTCTTTGTTAATCAAAGCACGCCGCTTATTGTTAAGGGGATCGTTAAGCGACTACATGCCCCTTGGGTTGATTGGCCCCATGTTGAGAAAACGATTATCTCACCTGCCCGAGTGACCCATAATTCAGCACGGTATGTCATTCGTACTCAGCCTGGCAGGCTCAATGACCTTATGCAAAGCTTGAGCGCTTCACTTGCAAAAGAAAACACTCAACGTGTTATTCGCAAAGTAAAAAGCATTCAACAAGCCAAGGATGAAATTTACGCGGCTGATATAGCAACAGTGAGTATTCTGTTGGTGGTGATTGTGGTGTTAGCGTTCGTAACAGCTATGGGTGTGGCTGGCCTGGCAAGTTTTAATATTGATAAGCGTCGTCAGCAAATTGGTATACGTAGAGCTCTGGGTGCCAGTAAAGGGCAAATATTACAGTACTTCATGCTTGAAAACGCCTTACTGTGCGCTATTGGGGCCGTGCTGGGGGTGCTGCTAACCTTTATGCTAAACATATTTCTGGTGGACAGATATTCCTTAACACCACTGCCCTTGCTCTACGTCCCGATAGGTGTGCTTATACTATTTTTCATAAGCCAACTGGCGGTTATTAAACCCGCAATAAGGGCGATGAGTGTGTCCCCTGCTATGGCGACCAGAAGTCTTTAACCGTTGAAGATAAGTCTTTAACGAATGAAGATAAGTCTTTAACTGTTGAACAGATTAAATCCCTATACCTCTGGGCAAAACGCACACGGCCTCTTGAGTTAAATGTTAGAACAGTTCAGTTCAATGTAGGCACAGGTCTGTTCAATGTTAGTACAGCTCAAAAATAGCGAAGCATTTTTTAAACCACCTTCTAGAACGCAAAAAGCGCAGTGTTTCCACTGCGCTTTGCTTTGCCTTTATAGGCGCTTTGCTCTTATAAAACGCGCTAAATAATGCGTTAAGCGCTTTTATTTTTCGCTGAAGCGTCTTTCATACATGTCTTTATGTAAATTCTTAGCTGCATTCACCATAGGCTTATACGGTGTATCAGTCACATTAACAAACCCGACATTGTAGTTTTCTCCGTCATAGGCGCGCCCTGTGATGGGCGAGTCCATATACTGAAACCAGTGCGCACCAATGAAATACGGATTATCGATGATCGTGCCCATATAATCTTGGTACATATCTGCGCGGTCTTGTTGGTTCGCTGCATGTACTAAACCGGGATGGAATAAACCACTGTCAGTCGCGCCGATATGAAATTCCCCGACGATTGATGGCATATCAAAGTCATATAGAAATCCCCAGCCTTTAGGATGTAGGCCTTCTTTGTATATGTTGTAACTCATTACGTCCACGTATTGAGTAGCGGCTTTTGCCACTTCCATCGGCATACCCCAATCAGCAAAACGCGAACCTAAATACAGATGATTAGGCAGATAGGTTTGCATAGCAGCATCAACTGTCGAGAAATACTTATCTGCATAGGCATAAAGCATTTCGCTGTAATCCGCCAGCTGTTGCTTTTCTTGTGCTTTGTTGGTGGCAAGAACAGAATCAATGCCTTGATCAAAGTCAGACCAAGATTCGATATTTTTACCCCAAGCTGCATTTAACGCTTCAATCGTGGTGTATTTGTCTTTAGCTAGTTTGGTAAACGCTGCCTTAGTGGGCACCTTGCTACCATCTCGTTTTAAGGTATTAAATACGATGCCGTAACGTGATTGAGGCGTTTCGCTGCGCCCAAAGCTCTTTTCGTTATCAATAAACACCCCAACACACCAAGGGGTATTTTTAACTTCATCGGCGATCACGCTAACCGTATGCATGGCGCGCGCCTTAAATTTAGGGTCAAACACATCTGGCATGTTGCCCCAAAAATCATCACCACTTGAAACTGTTTTAAAGTCACCAATGATCCACCCATTGGCAAAAAACGGCACTTGCTGATTATCGTAATACGCAGGATCGGTCCAATTACCAAGTGAGGTGAATCCCCAATTGCGCATTCTATCTAGGGTTACATCCTGCCATTTCTGCATGTAGTCATTGCTAATTTCACTGTATTTGCGGTCCAGATTGGCCGAGTAGAAACTATAGGTTTCCCCTTGTTTTAGTGGCCCAGAATGCACCCCAGTGCGATAGCCATAGTGTTTGCCCATAGGCTCATCGTAACTAGGTAGCCAAGTGAATAAATCTTTTCGTAATTCAGATGCCACGAATCGCGCAGGAACGGCACTATCATCAACCCGATTAAGCCCTTGTGAGTCAGACGGGGTAACATCAGCGTTATCTGCTTTTACTAATACCTCTGGTGGGAAATCATAACCGGTCATGGTAGAAGAGTTGGCCAAGCGGATAATATCGATACCCGTTGCAAAATAAAGATAACCGTCGGGGTCCACTAAACTCCACTTGCCGTTATATTTCGCTGTTCTGAAATTGCCGGTAGCTTCCAGTTTCGGCCCCTCTAACCAACCGCCCCATTTTGAGCGAGGAGCGTTCCATTTTCCATCGAGTGTTTGTAGTTCTTTATCACGGGCGTCTTTTAACTCTGTTAATGAATGCACCTTACCGTCGAATTCACGTTTTGCATTCTGACCAAATTTATCGACCACACCGGTAAGGTACAGCGTATCCATAGGTGGGTTTTGACGCAAACGTATATCGTTTATCGTAATTTGCTTATCAAATAGGTTGTTTTGTACGCTCAAGGATATTTTGCTAATCCCACTGAGCTTCAGATTTTTCTTACCCCATAAAGAAATAAATTGCGTATCTTCAGACGTCCAGGTATCAGGGTTTGAACGCAGACCAGAGGTAAAGTTGAATTCATTCTTATCATCACTGATGGATTTAGCTAAATCATGCCCGGCCATTTTTGCATAATAAGTACGTTGTGGCCCAACCGGCACGCTGACAGAGCGAGTGTAAGTATCGCCGTTGGTGTCTGAAATGTTTAAAAACAACTGAACGGAGTGTTCACCCTGATTGCCAATATCAAAGGCGATATTAAAATTATCTAAGTCGCTCCAATCCCATGGTTTTTGCGGTACAAAGTCCACTGCACTATTGATGTTTTCTTTACCATGAAAGACGACGGTCAAGCCGCTGGCAGGTGACTCAGATACCGTGCCTGTCGCATTGGTGTATTTAACCTCTTTGAGGGACTCATCATCAGAGACAACAAATAAGGTTTCAAGTGTTTTTTCGGCCTGTTCACCCTGTTGATTTTGTTGAACTTGAGTATCAGAAAAACCATTTGTAGGGTCTTTGGTTTCACTGGTACTGCACCCTGCTAACGCGCTAACAATTGCACTAAACAATAGCGTTTTACTGGCATTCATATTTGTCCCTCTGAAAGAATATTAACATAATTTACAATTTGGCATTATACACAGCACACCTATCATGTAAATTGTTAACAATTAATTAAATGTTTATTTTACTACAGTGCCCTCAACTTACTTTGACAAATCATATATTTGAATATCTTAATAAGGAAAAAGTAGACAGCAAGGGATGATAATTGTCTTATACTGCGTCGCAAAATTTAGTGTTAATGCACAACAGTGAAGCATAACAGCAGAAACTCATTAACATTCCGGTAAACGTCATTAATGGCTTAACCCACACAACATCAGTGTTATAAAACCGATGTGCTGCCGACTTGTATTTAAGAATAATTAATTGTTAACAATTATCAATATTTGCGTTAGCATAAAGCAAAGACGATTTGAGTAACCTTGTGACTCAAGCAAAATAGGAACACCAATGAATAATCAAGTTAGACATGTATTCTTCTGCGCAATTGTAGTGGCATTCGGAGGATTCATTTTTGGTCTAGACGCTGCCCTCATCTCTGGTACAGTGCGTTTTATCTCTGCTGAGTTTGCCCTGTCAGACTTGCAAATCGGTGCGGTAGTCAGTGCCCCTGGCTTCGGTGTTTTGTTTGCTTTACTGATCACAGGCTTTATTTGCGATAAGTACGGTCGTCGTCAGGCACTGCTAATTATTTCTTTCCTCTATATTTTGTCAGCTGTGGCATCCGTATGCGCGTTCTCATTTGAAATGTTGGTAACGGCGCGCTTTGTCGGCGGGTTAGCATTTACATCATTATCGGTGGCCGCCATGTATATCGGTGAAATTGCTCCGCCAAAACTGCGTGGTAAATTGGTCGCTATGATCCAAATTAATATCGTTATTGGCCTCTCAGCGGCGTATTTTGCCAACTACATGATATTGCAAGTATCACAAATGGAGGCGGATTGGGTTTATGCGCTTGGCCTAGATACGCATACGTGGCGCTGGATGCTCGGCATAGAAATTGTGCCTGCGGTCATTTGGCTATTCTTACTTGTTTTAATCCCTCGAAGCCCTCGCTGGTTGGTGATGAACAATCGCATCAGTGAAGCGACCACCGTATTGCATCAATTTTTGACTAACCAAGAAGTCGAAAAAGAATTAGAGCAAATTCAGCATAGTGTGGCTCTAGGCGATAAACACACCCTATCTACCATGCAAGCTATAAAAGCCATGTTCGGTAGCAAAATGCGTAAAGCAGCCCTGATTGGTTTAACCATGGGTGTTGTGCAGCAAATTACCGGCATCAATGCGATTATGTTCTATGCCCCAACAGTCTTTGAGCAAGTTGGCTTAGGGACAAATGCGGCGTTTTTTCAAGCGCTGATCGTCGGGTTAGTCAGTGTGTTGTTTACTGTTGCAGCGGTGCTTTTGGTGGACAAACTCGGACGTCGACCACTGGTTATTTACGGCTTAGCCGCAGGCACCATTAGCTTATTCATGTGTCACTACGCGTTTAGTCATGCCACTTACATGCTTACCCCAGAGCAAATCTCATCGTTTGCCAATGAACACAGCATCGCCAGTATGCACAATATGCTAAATACCGCGTTTAGCTCAGATATAGAATTTAAAAATCAATTACAGTCGGTTATTGGCGTCGAAGAATTCAGACGTCATGAAGGTCAACTCATGCAAATGGCAACTAACGTCAACGCGAACATGATATTAATTGGCGTAATGGGCTACATCGCTGCATTTCACTTCTCGATTGGCCCTGTTATGTGGGTGCTGTTCTCAGAAATATTCCCTATTGCCATTCGCGGTACTGCTATCCCCATGTTTGCCCTACTAGCGAGTATTGTTAGCTACTTAGTGCAACAGTTCTTCCCGTGGCAACTAAGTCACATGGGAGCCAGTAATATCTTCTTGTTCTACGCTATCAGTGGTGCCATAGGTTTTGTGATTTTATTTAAAATCATGCCCGAAACCAAAAACAAGACTATCGAAGAAATTGAGCTGGATTTAGACAGCACGAAAAACAAAGTGAGTGTGGCCTAATATGCGTAATCCATCACTTTTGGCCATTGGCGAATGCATGGTCGAGTTGAGTGTTAACTCACAAAATGCGCTGCAGCATTCGTTTGCAGGCGATACCTACAACTCTTTAGTGTACGCAAAACGTTGGCAGCCCGAAATCGACTGTTTCTTTTTGTCAGGCATTGGGCAAGATATGTTTAGCTGCATGATGACGAAGCATTGGCAAGAGCACGGTATTCATAGTCAATTCACGCTTTCCTCCCCTGAACATAATGTGGGTATATACGCGATAAAAAATGATCCCAATGGTGAAAGACAGTTCGATTATTGGCGTAAAAACTCCGCCGCTACCCAGCTAATGTCACTAATTGAGCAAAGTGATAGCGAATCTACTTGGCCACATTTCGACTTGGTTTATTTCAGTGGAATATCCCTAGGAATATTAGCTGAAGACGACAAGTCCCGATTTATTGACTTAATAAAACGGTTAAGAAGCAAAGGCAGCAAAATCGCATTCGATCCAAACTACCGTCCTAAGATGTGGACAGGCAAGGCCCACGCTATTAAGTGGCTTGAAGCCGCGTATGGCGTGAGCGACATAGTCTTACCGGGAACCGAAGATCATCAAGATCTATTAGGCCATACCGGGGTAGAAGAGATAGTCAATTACTGCACAAAGCACCAGGTAAGCGAGCTCGTCATTAAAGCGGGTAAACAAGGCGTTTTTGCTTTTGAAAACGCCCAAGCCGTATGTCATGTGCCTTTTACTCCTGCAAAAGTGCAGCGCGACACGACCGCCGCAGGAGACTCTTTTGCCGGGGTTTACTTAGCATGCAGAATGGCAAACAAAGATGTTCAATCAGCTATTGAGCAAGCATCAGGGGCCGCAGGCCTCGTTGTGCAACACCAGGGTGCCATTGTAGAGCACAGTATTTTTGATGTATTCCGCCAGCAATTCACTCAGGCGCTTTAACGCCAATTGGAAAACATCTAACCGCTAGTACGAGGAAATTTTAATGACTCAGGCCAACCAAAAACAAAGCCTAGCCACCAAGCGCGCTATCGAGCGCGGTTACGATTCAAAGAGCGCTGACTGGATGATCGAATTCGAATCCAGCCCGCTAAAAGGTGACTTTGCCTTTGAAGAAGGGGTGATACGTCGCGACCCAACATCTGTGATATCAGTAGATGGTGTATACCATTGCTGGTACACCAAAGGCACAGGCGAAACCGTTGGTTTTGGTAGCAGTAACCCAGAGGATAAAGTGTTCCCGTGGGATTTAACGGAAGTGTGGCACGCCACGTCAAATGATGGTGAAACATGGCAAGAGCAAGGCCCTGCGATTCAACGAGGCGCCTCGGGAGAGTTTGACGATCGCGCAGTTTTTACCCCAGAAGTGCTCGCCCATGAAGGAAAATACTATTTGGTATATCAGACGGTGCAGTTTCCCTACACTAATCGGCAAATCGAACAAATTGCTATCGCGCACGCGAATTCGCCCTTTGGCCCTTGGGTAAAATCAACCGCGCCTATTCTCAGCCCCTCTATGGACGGCGAATGGTTGGGCGAAGAAGACAACCGTTTCCATGTTAAGTCAAAAGGCAGCTTTGACAGTCATAAAGTGCACGATCCTTGTTTGTTGGTTTTCAATGGAAAATTCCATTTGTATTACAAAGGGGAAACCATGGGCGAAGAAATGAATTTTGGTGGCCGGGAAATAAAACACGGCGTTGCCATAGCTGACAACATTTTAGGCCCGTATCACAAGTCTGAATACAATCCCATTTCTAGCAGTGGCCACGAAGTCGTCGTGTGGAACTACAAAGGCGGGGTTGCTAGCTTATTAACCACAGATGGGCCAGAAAAGAACACCATTCAATTTGCCCCGGACGGCATTAATTTTGATATTAAAGCCCATATTAAAGGTGCGCCAGAAGCGATTGGCCTTTACCGCCCTAGCGAAACACAAGACACCCCTGCCCCAGGCTTACATTGGGGTTTGTGTCACAAGTACGATCCGAGTTGGAATTGGAATTACATTTGTCGCTATCGCCTGAAAAAACAAATATTGGACGCTGGCACTTTTCAAAACAGTAACTAGTGGTGAACCAACTGTGGACATCAAAAGTCAATGTTTACGTACAACAGTAAGAGGATGAACCCATGTACAAAAGCATGCAATTAATCGACATGTTGAGGAAAAAATACCGTCTACGGTCTGACAACACCGTTGCCAAAAAGCTTGGTGTATCGCGTTCAGCCGTTAGCCGTTACCGCAATCAAACTGGCTCTATCGATGACAGGCTGGCGGTAGAAATAGCTGAAATGCTCGCCCTTGACCCGTTTGAAGTGCTCGCATCGATGCGTTGCGAACGTGCAGCGCGTAACAACAGCCCGACAGACATCAATTTTTGGCGTAAATACGCAGCCTAAACGCTTTGTTTAGGCTGTTTGATTACCTGCTATAGCCAAGCTTATAACAAATAGGCTTGCCTAGCATTCTCCAGTGCGCTGAGCGTGGCATCTACATTTTTGCTGTCCATAAACTCAGTAAATATAACCGTGCCAGCGCTACCCATTTTTTCATTTGTATCTCTATCAAAAAATTGCGACAGCCCAGCCGCATTAATTAGAACCTTCTGCCCTTGCTGGATAAAATAATCATCTTTGCTTTGTACTTGCTTGTTAGGCGAAATCATCGAAGAAACATCGTTATAGCGTTTTTGAAAGTCTAGCCCTGCAATCGACAGCAAATAATGCTCAACCGTCTTATTCATTTTGGTGTAATTTGGCACCATAAGTAAATCCATTGGCGCCTCTTCGTATGCTGGTATCGCAGGGTTAATTTGCGGGAATGGGAAAAACCGGAAATCCTCTTTAAGTAAAGGGGGTAACCCACCCGCGAAAAAGTTTCCAATCAGGGTCATTCCTGCCATTTTATGATACATAAACGGCATGGCTTGTTGCCAATCCCAACCATTATAACGTGTGGTAAAATAACCTTTATCAAGCAGTAATTTCCATTTTTCAAAAACGTCTCTTACCCCCTTATCCGTGAATGGGATCTCACCTTGCAATAATCGCTGATGGTAATCCAATCCGTTAATACGCAGGTTTAAATAATCAAACCAAGCCGCAGAAGTCCATTTATTGGCCGCCCCTATGGTGATAGGTGTGATCCCAGCATTTTTCAGGGTTTCACACACATTCAAAAAACTCTTCCAATCCGCTGGGGGTTGCAAATTTAGTTCATCGAAAACGGACTGTCGGTAATAAAACCCCCACTGATAATAAGACGTCGGGATCGCATAGCGCTTGTTGTTCAATGAAATAGCGCCTATGGCCCCTTCACTAAAAGAAGCATCTAGACCATGCTCTGACCAAAGGCGAGACAAGTCTTTTACCTGATTTTTTCGCACGTACTGATAAAGCCTAGGGCCACCTTGCCACGTTAAAATATCTGGGCCACTACCTTGCGATAACCACTTTACAATCGACTTTTTAAAATCAGCATCTGAATAAAACGACAAGGTCACTTCGCTACCGGGATATTGCGCTTCAAATGATTTGGCATGACGCAAAAAACTGCTTTTTTGCGGCCCAGAGGTACTTAAAATAGCCACTTCAATGGACTGTGCCAAAACCGAGCTAGAAATCAACAAACCCATGATACAAGAATAAAAAAAGATTAAAGGGCTACGCCATTGATGCCGACAGTTCAACATAGGTCTCCTTTTTCGTAACAAATTTATAATAATATAGTTACACTAACTGATTGTTAATATTTATCATACTTTATAAAAGAAAAGACACAGTACTTGGATGTCATATGAATCTGCGTAAAAAACTAAACTTAGTTACTTTTGTTGTTGTTACGTTAACCTTGGTTGTTTTTCAAATCGTTATCACATCGATAAACCAAGTTAATCTTGCGGACAAGGTCACAAAGTCAGCACAAAATACTACAGAACGCCTGAGTATTACCTTGGCTGATTCCCTGTGGAATTACAATATTGCTAATGCAACACAAATTGCTAAAGCAGAGTTAGGTACCAACGATCTTGTTGAGCTAAAAGCGTTTAATCGCGATAGCGAGCTCTTATTCAGCGTGACATGGGATGAGCAAAATCAGCAGGTCACAAACGATGAGTTTAGCGGTGATGTACATTCACGCATCGATAAAACTATCCAATTCAAAGATCAAGACGATTTCATTGATGCCGGTAATATTGAGTTAACCTTTTCTTCTGCCACCTTAGACAACGCATTACATGATGCGATATATCAGTCCATCATTCAGATAGTGATCCTAGACGCTGTGCTGATGTTCTTTATGCATCTATTTATCAGTAGGTTGGTAGTAGCCCCTTTGGAAAATATCACCGCCCGAGTTCAGGATATTGCGCAAGGAAACGGTGATTTAACTCAGCGCGTAAATTATACCAGCTCAGATGAGCTAGGCGTGTTGGCAACAGGCATCAATCGTTTTATCGATAACGTGCACAGCGTAGTAAGTGAGATTGTCGGCGTATCTAAAACCTTAGATGCAAGTGCAGAAGACAGCCAAGCAAACGTGGAGCAGTTGAACGCACAAGTGCAGGATCTTAATAATCAAGTGTCTATGATTTTATCCGCAGTACAAGCACTGGATCAGACCGCAGTAGATGTTGCCCATAAGGCCTCTGAATCCTCCAGTATCACTCAGGATACAAGTTCATTAGCCAGCGAAGGCATGCGCAAAGTCAACAGCTCAAGTGCGCTCATACAAACGCTTGCCGAAAACATGCGAGAATCGACGACCAAAACAGAAATGCTCGAAAAACACTCTCAATCGATTGATACCGTAATACAGGTCATTAAGGGGATTGCTGAACAAACCAATCTATTAGCGTTAAATGCAGCAATAGAAGCTGCCCGTGCTGGTGAGCAAGGCCGTGGTTTTGCTGTGGTGGCAGATGAGGTACGCACCCTTGCCCAACGCACCCAAGTATCAACGGGTCAAATTACCGAAATCATTGAAAAGCTACAGCAACAATCAAGCGAAACACTGGCGGTCATGCAAAATGGCCAAAAAATGATGGATGAAAATGTCGATTCAGTTGCCGAAGCAGAAAGTACATTTAGTGATATCAAGCGCGCCATTGAGACAAGTCTTCAGGGCGCGCTAGGAATTGCCACAGATACTGACAATCAAAAGAACACGCTAGGGGAAATAAAACAAAACGTGGAGAACATTAAGGACAGCAACGAACGCACCCTCGATATCGCTCAGCGCAGCTCCGTGATCAACCAACAAATCGTCAAGATGAGCCACTCTGTTGCCGAATTAAGTGAGAAATTTAAAATTTAACCTCCCACAAAGGCGCTGCGCGCAAAATTGATGGCCAGCATCGTGCTGGCTTTAAGGCTCTACTTTTGCAACGCGGTGTTAATTCTGTGAGATTTTTTGTCACCTTTCCTCGATAAAGATCTCTTGTCACCTTTCCTCGATAATAAACCTGTTTTGCGCACTTTTACCCCTTTGCATCACAGTAAAGTTCATCAATTTGCAGGCAAAATAACTAGTTAAGTATCCTTTTTATGGCATTAAACACAGCTTCAGCATCTGCAACCACTTATTAGACTAAAGCATAATACACTGATAACTAAGGCTTAAATGTACATAGCCAGATAAAAATACCTCGAGAAACTTAACGTTAATTGTTAACAAAAAACCTTTGACAAGACCTAAACCAAATGTTTACATGTGTTTTACATTTTAAGTGTAATAAAATGTTCATACGAGATTTGTGTGGGCCCTTGAAATGAGTCTGGTCGGCTTAGCGAATACGCTAGTCAAATAACACCAAGGCGAATAACGACATTTATAATTACCGGGAACAATTAACTATGTCTAACGCATTCACCACACCATTTAAATTGAGCGCTATCTCAATTGCGGTGTTAATGGCATCAAACGCCATTGCACAAACGCAAGAAGAACAAAATACGCAGAGTAAAACTGAAACCCAAGTCGAATCAAAAGAAGCAAGCGACATGGAAATAATTGAAATTACAGGCTTAAAAAGTAGCCTGAAAAAGTCAATTAACGACAAACGCTTCTCACAAAACTTAGTTGATACGATTAATGCTGAAGATATCGGTAAATCAACCGACCAGAATGTGGCGGATGCGTTAAGCCGAGTCACTGGCGTATCGTTAGTAACGCGAGACGGTGAAGGTACACAAGTAACGGTGCGCGGTGCTACCGCGAATCAGAATAACATCACCATTAATGGTCAGCAGCTAACCTCTACAGATTTTAGCCAAGCAGTAGATCTAAGCTCGTTTTCTGCTGATATATTGTCAAAGCTAGAGGTCGTGAAGACCTCTAGTGCCGACCAAGATGAAGGCTCGTTAGGCGCGAACATAAACCTCATTACCCTTAAGCCTTTAGATCAAAAAGAAGGCATACGTTCTTTCACGGCCCAGGGGCGTTATAACGACTTTGCCGAAGAAGAAGATTACAAAGTCCAGTTTACCTTTACTGAAAAGTTCCTCGACGACCGTCTGGGTATCGCTTTCTCTGCTTATGACCAAACATCGAGTATTCGTCGCGATCAGTACCGGGTAGATAGATTTGAAGCCTCCACCATTATCGATTCGGCAAGTGATATGGACGGCAATGCAATCTCTGGCGTAAAGGGCATACGTCCTACAGCAACGCGATATGAATTGCACCAAAACACCACAGAGCGTCAAGGTTTAACCTTTGGGCTGCAGTTTTTACCGGATGATGTGTCTGAGTTAAATTTAGATATCACTTATTCTGAACAAGAGTACGCTACCCGCCAAGACGCGGTTATCACCCGTGCAACGGGTAACAAAAACTTTGTAGAGGGCGTTGAGCCACTAGGAAGCCAGCGTCCCCCTGCTCCGTTTACCGATCCACAAACAGATTGGTATGTTATTGATACCAACACCAACACCATGCTTAGAGAGTTAAACCGTTTCGGAGCTGGTGACTTACAGGCGTCTCAAGGAGGCGACGATCAGAAAAACGGCAGCATTTCACTGACCTATAAACGAGAATTAACAGATACATTTCGTGTATCTAGTCAATTTGGTTACTCTAAAAGTGAATCGAAAAGCCTACCCAGTGCCTTTGCCGCCATGCAAAACTTTCCGCAGGTACCTGCTGTCAAGCTTTACGACGCAGGTCGAGACGTTGAGCCCGTGGGATACGATTGCACCACTGGTACCTGTGAAATGGTATTCGGAAGCTCTTTCGCCGATTTAGGCGAGCAAATCGTTAATGAAACAGACCCGGACACAGGTATATACATACCGGGGTATGAAGACAATACCGTTTTTACCGGCTATAACCCTGCAGATATTAACGCTCAACATTTAAGCTTTTTAAGTGAAAGAGACGTTTCCGTTAGCGATGAATTGGCTAATGGTCAACTTGATTTTGAATACGATTTCGACCGCTACGGTGTGACCTCATTCGAATTCGGAGCAAAAGTTACCAAGCGCACGAAAGACGTAGATAACCAAACTTATCAATTTAACTCAGTGACCGCCACAGAGGTAGTAGAAGATGAATTTGGGAACGCGGTTGCCATACCAGGTGGCGCATTATTAGATATTCGCGCTAACCTAATCGCCCGTGAAGGCGGCCTGCCCTATGATGACTTTATGGAGTCTTTAGGGTATGCCCGTAACGAAGCCACCACAGGATGGACACCTGTCGATGCAGCATACGCAGTAAGCCTATTATTAGACGATGAAAACACAGTAAGAACTCCTAACGATTCCGAGTCTCGTATTACTGATATTGATACCCAAGCCTATTACTTTAAAACTAACTTTGATCTTTTTGACGGGCGTCTTACCGGTAATATCGGCATGCGCTATGTCAAAACAGACATTGCAGCTGAGGGCTATTCAGGGGCTGATTTTTGGCAATTCACGGAAACACTGGAGCGAGAATTTGACCGCGTTATGTTACGTGATTTACGTGATACAAGCTTACCCGAGTGTCAAGCACCGATTTATTCCGATCCTAATCAGCCGCTTGGTTACGAACAAAAATACCAACGTGTTGATGGCCAAGGATGGGATACCAGCAGTGGTCCCGATCCATCAGGCTGGACGCAAATTGCAGACCAAGGCCCGTGTCATGACCCAGCATTTGCACAATGGGCTGCTTTTCAACAAGACCCTAGTTTACCCGACCCGGGGGTCACTGTTGATTGGTTAAATATGTGGCGCTACGCTGATGTGTCTACCACGCGAAACAATGGTTGGGACAGCAGCATTATATATGACGGTACCACCCCCTTAGCAACGGTGAATGCAAACCAGTTTACGGCTGGTGCAACTACCAATCGTGAGCTACAGTCATTTCGCGCGACTGATACCCACACATACACCAATTGGTTGCCTAGTTTAAACTTAAACTACGCCATTTCAGATGAAATGATCGGTCGCTTCTCAATCTCAAAGACCATGACTCGACCTGAAATTGATCAGCTGCGTCCTGGCTTCCAACTCACAGAAAATGGCTACTGGGGTTCAGGCAACCCAAATACGGGCAGTAGAGTATCCATGTATAATACCCAGTTAGAACCACTTGAGTCTAACAACTTGGATGTCTCGTTCGAATGGTATTTTAACGAAACTTCTATGCTTAGCGTGGCGGTTTTCCATAAAGACATGTCTAACTTCACCACGGTTGAAAATGCAGTTACGTATCTAAAAGATGTGCGTAACATTGAAACCCCAGTCAGCGGCAGTGAAATTATCTTACTGGCCGAAGATGATGGAACAGACGATCACGGCTTAGATGGCTGTATGCCACTAAGGGCAACGGCTGATTACGGATGGTGGCCTTCTGACCCAACCCGCTTTAGTAAAGACTTGCGTGACCTATGTGCGCAGTACAGCGTTAGCAAAGTCGTGAATGGTAAAGGCGCGCAAATTACCGGCGTCGAGCTAGGCTATGTACAAACCTATGATTTCTTACCGGGATTCTTGTCGGGCCTAGGCGTTTCAGCCAACTATACCTATCAAGACAGTCAGTATGATCCAGACCGTTCTAGTATCGACCCGAGCAAGACGCTACCGTCTTTCCCTGTGGCTGATACACCAGAGCATAGCTATAACGCTACCGTATTTTGGGAGCAAGACGGTCACCAGATCCGCCTCGCTTATCGCGGCACCAGCGACTCTTTAGTAGGAACAGATTACAACACTGGCTTACAAGGTAGGACCTGGAACCAAGGCTCAATTTGGAATGAAGGGCGCGGTAACCTCGACCTTTCTGCCTCTTACAAACTAAACGATAACGTTACCTTCTCATTTCAGGCCATCAACTTACTAGATGATGAATTTAGAACGTATTTCACCAGTCGCGAATTGCAAGTCGAGCGTGTATTTGCAGACAACGATGTAGGCTACCAATTTGTTGCCTTTGAAGAAGGAAATCCGTTAGAAGGAGACGCTACGCGTTCGCGCACCTATACCCGCTATAAGGTCGGCACGACTTATCGCCTAGGTGTCAACGTTACGTTTTAAGGTTAGTTATTAAGATAGGCATAAGCGAGGTACATGACCACATGGGCCTCGCTCTCAGCAACGGTATATAGATATGAAATCAATTCCAAAAACAAAATTTTTATTAGCCAGCGTAGCATGTTCTGTCATTACTGCATGTGGCGGCAGCTCAGGTGGCTCTTCAACACCTGAAGTATCAAGCAATGCTCCTACACACGGCGGTGATATTGTTTTATCTTACTCGGAGAAAGATCCCTTTAAACGTTTATTTTTATTGGGTACGCCAACCGGTGAAGACAGTGGTGAAGGTGTCGCCACTGATATGGACGGCGATATTCTACGTATTAATAATATCAGCTCAAACTTAGAGGATATGACCGGTTTTGAAATCGATGGTCTGTATCTCGGCATTCGCCCGTCAGCAATCGCGCCAACCCTCGATACGGATGAGTCGCTTACTATGTCGCTCACGTATGACATTACTGATGGCAGCAATACCATTGCCAGAACAGCCACTATCACCATCATTGGAGAAGATGTTGCTCCTGAAGCTGAAGGTGATCTGGTAGGTAATTTTACTCGCGATGCTGGCACTGCCGTGCTTGACCTACTCAGAGGCGTCAGCGATGGCGATGAAGAGCCGCTTACCGCGTTTAATGTAGAGGCTGATAGCGAAAATCCGTACACTATTCCCTTCACAATAAACGAAAACAACGAACTTGAACTCGACATTAGCTCTGTTGAATCACAAATACCTGACGGCGAAAAAGTCACGTTTAATTACACTTATCAAGTCAAAGATCATCGTTTTGAAATCGATAGAAATTTAGTGGTCAATGTATTGGGCGTACAGGATATCCCTGGGGCTCCATTGATCTTAAATTACTTCTTAGAAGCCAGCGCGAATGAAACAGATACGGTTCAGGTATACGACTTAACCCAAGACACAGTTGAGCGTGAGGGTGATGCAATTGTGATCAATAACCTCACCCTAGACGGCGAATCTGAACTGCCCTACGGTGTGGAGCTTGATGGCAATATGTTGTCAGTTGATCCCCACGCCTTTTTCAATGAAATTGAAAATGGTCAAAGCAAAGTGCTCGAATTTCTGTTTGAAGTCGCAGACGATGCCGGCAACACCGCTGATGGGCAAAGAAGCTTAGTGGTCACCCTCAACGGAGAACAAACCAACTTAGTAGCAGCGGCAGGTTTCAACGCTGACTTTGAAGATGCGCAATACGTTGGCCCCCTTGATGCCACTAATAATACGGGTGGTTTTGTATGGGGCTGGGCTGGTTGGGCATGTCCTAATCCTGAGATCACAACAACCTCCGCTCGCACTGGTGATTATGGCTTGCATATGCAAGGCAGCTTCTGTCATTTTGAATTGCAAAATATCGTAGCGTCGCTGGAAAACGACCAAAAATACGCCATGTCTTATTGGTTAAATAACACAGCATCAAATGGCGCAAACGGTAACCCATATGTGCCTTTATTTACCACAGTGCCCGATGGCTCAAGCCTAGATAATCGGTTTTGGTTAGGCGGTCGCTATTTCGATCAGTCACTCAATACCTGGATGGAGCATGTGCAAATTATTGATACTGGCGATGCTGGTGCATGGGATGGCTACGAGACATTGCCAGTCCACTTTGGTTTATTAAAGTACGATGAGTCAAACGCTGGAGGTGAGCACAATATTGACGACCTAAATATGGTCAAATATGGCCACTATGATCTCGCCGCGCACGATATGCTAGTGGACAATGCGGGGCTGTTTGATGACGCGCAAACGGTTACCAGCGATGGCGGCACTGTTGAAATTCGCGATGTGGATGACACGCAAAAGCTATTCGTTGATACCACGGGCGCAGCAGATGGGGTTACGGTTAGTTTGCCGGTAAAAGCGGGGGCGATCAACACTAGCGGGCGTTACGCCGTGGTAATGGATGCGCAGCTGATTAACCATGACACTTTGCATACCGCCGGCGAGAGCACAGTCGTGTTATATGAGTTAACCTTGTCTAACGGCACTGACTCTATCGCAGCAAATGGCAGTGGTATGACTAAGGGGGCAGAAATCACAACCTCTGACATCATTATTACTGAGGAATTTGGCCGCAGCGCGGAAATTGATTGGGCTGAACAGACCATGAGCCTCAATATAAAATTAAGCGAGTCGGATGCTCAGTATTACATTGATAATGTGCGTTTAATCGCTATTCCGTAGCGACTCGGAATAAAAAACGCAGGTAGATATTAATTCAAAGCCTTATGACTGACGTTCATAGGGCTTTTTTATTTACCACAGCCATGACATTTAACGAGCAGCTTAATAGGGAAAAGTACGTGCAACTAAATTCACAGGTTAAAGACATCGTCATTGTCGGTGGTGGCACTGCAGGTTGGTTGACGGCCGGTTTACTCGCATCTCGTTTATCTTCTCGGGTACAAAGCGGTGAACTTAACATTACGTTATGTGAGTCTCCTGACGTACCGACTATCGGTGTAGGTGAAGGAAGTTGGCCCACGCTGCGCAGCACCTTGCAAAGCATAGGAGTCACAGAAACTGACTTCATACGTCAGTGTAATGTGTCATTTAAACAAGGCTCACGTTTCGTAAATTGGCAGCACGACCGCCCCAGCCAATACGATCACCCTTTTGATGTTCCCCAACAAGCAAGTCAAGGGGCTGAAGCTCAGCACTGGTTATCCACTCAAAGCCAAGTGCCCTTTAGCCAAGCCTACTGTTTACAAACCGAATTGGCGAATAACAACTTAGCCCCCAAGCTTATCACCACCCCAGAGTTCACCGGGTTTGCTAATTACGGTTATCATTTAGACGCCGCATTATTTGCTGAGTTCTTGCGTGAACACTGCATACAACATTTGCAGGTGAAACATGTGCTTGCGAGTGTCAAACAGGTGGAACAAGATGAAAATGGCGATATAACCTGTTTGCACCTTGCCCCGCCTAGCCAGAATAACTCAAATCACCCTGATTACATTAACGGTGATTTATTTATCGATTGCACTGGCTTTCGCGCACTGTTACTAGGTGACACCTTAGGCGTGTGCAACACGCAAGTTGACGATGTGCTTTTTGCCAATAATGCTATCGCCACGCAACTCCCCTACGTCGAACAGAATAGTCCGATCGCCTCCTTTACTGAGTCGACAGCTCAAGATAACGGCTGGATTTGGGATATAGGCCTACCCAACCGGCGCGGCATTGGCTATGTATACAGCGATAGATATTGCGATGAACAAGACGCTCATCACACCTTGGTTAAGTTTCTTCAGAAAACCCAGCAAAACACTGACACGCTGAGCTACAAACAGATTCATTTTACCCCTGGATACAAGCAACAATTTTGGAAGAACAACTGTGTTGCTATCGGATTATCTGCAGGCTTCATCGAGCCCTTAGAGGCATCAGCACTTGTGTTGGTTGAGATGTCAGCCAACATGCTAGCAGAGCAGCTTCCTAACACGCGAAGTTGCATGGATGTTATCGCCAAACGCTTCAATCAAACCTTTACTTATCGTTGGCAACGCATCATTGACTTTCTGAAACTCCATTATGTGTTGAGCTGGCGCAGCTCAGCTTTTTGGCAAGACAACAGAGCACAAAGCTCTGTACCTGACTCGCTAAAAGAGCTGCTTGCCTTGTGGCAACACAAGGTGCCTGATATGAACGACTTCCCTGCGCGAGATGAAGTGTTTCAAGCCGCGAGCTACCAGTTTGTTTTGTACGGGGCCGGCTTTAAAAGCCAATTACTCAGTACACCGGATAAAAACCTACTTGAAGCAGCAGAGCAGCAGTTTTTATCGATCCAAGGTTATACCTCCCAGCTAACAAATAAAACGATCAGTAATCGCGACTTGCTAAGCAAAATATACCGCTATGGTTTGCAAAAACGATGAAATCACTTTGCTTTAACTCAAACATTAGAAGAAGAATAATATGGCTACATTAGAACTCCTTTCACCAGCAGAACACAGCCAGTTGAAGATCATTCGCGGGGCATACCAGGACCCTAGCTTTGCTGTTAATTTAACCACAGTCATGACGTCTGAACTTGCTTTACTGGCCCATGAATATCCCATATTCTTTTATAAATCAGCCCGCAGCGGCCAATTTCAACTAGCGGCTCTGTTAGGGTTTGCATCAGGACAGAATTTATTTCTTAGTGACGGCAAGTGGACTGCCCGTCAGGTGCCTCTTGATATTCAGCGACGCCCCTTTCAGTTGCATGTCCCAGATGATCTGGCGACTAAATCTGGACACTTAGCGATAGACCCACATAGTCCACAATTTTCAACAACACACGGGGAAGCGCTGTACAATCAAGATAACTCGCCTACACCCGCCCTTTTACACTATCAAAGCTTATTTTCCCATTTGCTCAGCGCCAGCGAACACACCAGAAGTGTGCTAGCAACCCTAGTAGAACATGACTTACTCGAGGGCGTTGAGCTTAACGTTGCACTAGATAAAGGCAACATAACGCTTAGTGATTTATATGCAGTCAACGTGAAAAACCTTAATGCCTTAACGGGTGATGCGTTGAAAGCCTGCCACGACCAAGGTGTTTTACAAGTATGCCATTTGGTCATGAGCTCAGGTTCGCACCTAGAAATGATGATTGAGCGTGCCAATGCGCAAAACACGGCCAGTAAATAGAACAAAAAACGCCCAGTTTATAACGATTAATCACGGAGAATCTGCATGACATCACCACTATCGTTTCGTCTTTTTAAAGCTGTAAAGCGTGTTACATTGACCAGCTGCTTGTGCCTGATGCTGTTTAACGGTGGCTTGTATGCCCAAGAAGTTAAAAGCGTGCTTGTTAACCACGGCGAAGCACTTGAACCTTGGGCAATGAGCCTACAGTTTGGCCAAACCAAGATCGAAAACAAACAAGCGAAAACCACTAAATCAAGTTTGGTCGCCTCCGTCAGTGATGGCGACGTAAATGCGATTAATTTTGTTTGGCGACCTCGCGGTGTAAAGAATCAGTGGGGATCAGAAGATAAAAGTGTTTCCACGCTGAATGTGATAAATAGTCAATACGCCACCGATTTAACCACAGCGTCTAAAAACATGGCGCTGTTATTAAACCTCCGTATTAACAAAGCGCCAAATAAACATGTCGAATTGTCCATGGAGTGTAATTGGGATTGGCAATGTCGCAGTACTATCCCCCTTAAAAATATGCTTAAAGGGCTCCCTCAAAACGAATGGTTAAATGTTCCTGTTCCCGTGAAATGTTTTGACGACGGTAACTTTGACCTGAGTAAAGTGACAACTCCGTTCATCTTGTATACAGGGGGGCGAATGGACATCGATATTCGCAGTATCTCGCTGATCACTCTGCCTGAAGGCGCCTTCGGCTGCTAAAAATCGTCTCGGACTACCTTGTGACCCTTTGCTAATAAACCCGCTTATATAGCGGGTTTATTATCGTTCAGCCTAAACAACAAATGGGAATAGAATTATACCAATCCGCATTAATAAGTGACCGCCTCAGAATGCGTCCAGCGGTTTTTG
>OJAV01000034.1_pt1 | contig 111440 bp, 87 predicted proteins | sample 1590081 | NCBI WGS metagenome assembly OJAV01 (sample SAMN05416852, study PRJEB24817) | seawater metagenome | isolation source: Sea water | place: Canada:Atlantic | collected 2013-07
GCACGACCTTGCCAAGGTCGGGGTCGCGAGTTCGAATCTCGTTTCCCGCTCCAAACAAGAAAGGGACCCAATCGGGTCCCTTTTTTTTGTGCCGCTCTGCGGCTGCAACGCGCTTCACGCAACACGCATACACGTGACCCACACCTAATCCCCCTCTCATGGTTTGCTTTCGCTATGGCGCTCCGTACACTAAGGCCTGACCCAAAGTGAAGAGACTATGGCGCGCCTACACCCGCGATTGCTGGAAGCCCTTAACCTGTTACCGCAGGACAAACCCGTTCATTTGCTGACGCGGCACTCTGTGCGTGAACTGGCCAAGAACGGTTTTGCGGATTACCGCCTGCCCCTGACGCCGGAAGGCATCGATATGGCCCGGGAGTGGGGTAGCCAGTTGGCGCGTCCGGTGGATGCGTTCTTTTCCAGCCCGGTGGGGCGTTGTGTGAACACCGCCAAGGCCATGGCTGAAGGGGCCCGCAAGGCAGGGCTGCTTGAGACGATTCCCGAGATTACGACCGACACCACCCTGGTAGAGCCAGGCTGTTACGTGGAAGACCTGAACCAGGTTGGCCCCACGTTCCTGAAAATGGGGGCGTTCAAATTCCTTAATCAGCACTTGCAGCAACCCTTTGAGGGCATGCTGTCGCCGGCGGAAGGCCGCGCCAAGCTGGCGCGCTACCTGAGTGAGCGCGAACCGGCCCCGGGGCACCTGAATGTGCACGTGACCCACGACACCATTCTTGCCGTGCTGGTGGCCGAGCTTCACGGGCATCGGCGTATTACCGAGGATGACTGGCCCTGGATGATGGAAGGGCTGTGGCTGTGGTTCAGTGGCGGCCAGCTTCACTGGATATGGCGTGGTGATCACGGCCACCGTGCGTTGTAACCACATTTCTAAACCGATCTCTCCGTTTACCGACTTCTGACGAGGTGTGCCTTGTCCGCGCTGACAATTCGCAATTTGACCAAAACCTATGCCAATGGCGTGCAAGCGCTTAAAGGCATTGATCTGGAGGTGAAGAAGGGCGACTTTTTTGCCTTGCTGGGCCCCAACGGCGCTGGCAAATCCACCACCATTGGTGTGATTAGCTCGCTGGTGAACAAAACCGGCGGGGACGTCAGTATCTTCGGTTACTCTCTGGATACCCAGCGGTCCCTGGCCAAGAAGCAGATTGGTGTGGTGCCCCAGGAATTCAATTTCAATCAGTTCGAAAAAGTGTTCGATATTGTGGTGACCCAGGCCGGGTTTTACGGCATTCCGGCGCCTCTGGCCCGTGAGCGGGCAGAAAAATACCTGCGCCAACTGGGCCTGTGGGACAAACGCGACAAACAGTCGCGGACCTTGTCCGGGGGCATGAAGCGGCGCTTGATGATTGCCCGTGCCCTGGTTCATGAGCCGGAACTGCTGATTCTGGATGAGCCTACCGCTGGCGTGGATATCGAGCTGCGTCGCTCCATGTGGGATTTTCTTACCCGCCTGAATGAGCAAGGCAAAACCATCATTTTGACCACGCACTACCTGGAAGAAGCCGAGTCGCTGTGTCGGCATATCGCCATTATTGATCATGGCATGATCGCGGAAAATACGGACATGAAATCCCTGCTGGAACAGCTGCAGGTGGAGACCTTTGTTCTGGACCTGGCCCGGCCGGTGACCGAGGCTCCGCAGCTGGAAGGTTTTGAGGTATGGCTGCGCGATGCCAAGACCCTGGAAGTGGCGGTGCCGAAAAGCGAAAGCCTCAATACCCTGTTTGTGGAGCTGGCCCGACTCAATTTTGAGGTCATGAGCATGCGTAACAAGGCAAACCGGCTGGAAGAATTGTTTGTGCGGTTGGTCGAGCAAAATCTGCCAGGAGAGCAAGCCTCATGAGTGCACGCGAGCAATGGGTGGCGTTCCTGACCCTGGTGACCAAGGAAATTCGCCGTTTCACCCGTATCTGGCCGCAGACCCTGCTGCCACCGGCAATCACCATGACGTTGTATTTCGTGATTTTCGGCAACCTGATTGGCAGTCGTATCGGGGATATGGGCGGGTTCGATTACATGCAGTACATCGTGCCCGGGCTGATCATGATGAGCGTAATCCAGAACAGTTACGGCAACGTGGTGAGCTCATTCTTTTCCACCAAGTTCCAGCATTCCATTGAGGAAATGCTGGTCTCGCCGATGCCGTCCCATGTGATTCTCAATGGCTATGTGGTTGGCGGCATGGTGCGTGGCATGCTGGTGGGGCTGATTGTCAGCCTGCTCAGCCTGTTCTTTACTCACCTGTCCATGCAGCATGTCTTTATCACCATCACGGTGGTGGTGCTCACCGCAGCGTTGTTTGCATTGGGCGGTTTCATCAATGCCACCTTCGCCACCAAATTTGATGATATCGCCATCGTGCCCACGTTTATCCTGACGCCGCTGACGTATCTGGGCGGGGTGTTTTATTCCATTGATCTGCTGCCGGAGTTCTGGCGCACCGTGAGCCTGGCAAACCCCATCGTGTATATGGTGAACGCCTTCCGGTACGGGGTGCTGGGCGTGAGTGACGTGAATGTTTATGCCTCGCTGGGCGTCATTCTGGCGTTTGTGATCGCTTTCTACTTATTCGCGCTGTGGTTGCTGCATCGTGGTACCGGTATTCGGCACTAACGAAACCGGTTAAATCCGGCTATGATTAAAGTCAGTCCCATGGACGGGAGTGCCAAGAGGTTATCATGAGCTATCTGAAGGAAACGCCGCTGGGTCGCTCCAGCGAGTATGTTGACGAGTACATGCCTTCGCTGTTGTGTCCGGTGCCGCGCTGGGATGCCCGCGAGTCTCTGGAGCTGGAAGACACCACACTGCCGTTCCACGGTACCGATATCTGGAATGCGTACGAATTGTCCTGGCTCAACGAGAAGGGCAAGCCCCTGGTGGCCATGTGCGAGCTGCGTGTGCCCTGCACCACCCCCAATATTGTCGAGTCCAAGTCGCTCAAGCTGTACCTGAACTCGTTTGCCAATACCCGCTTTGAAAGCCGCGATGCAGTGCGTGCAGCCATCGAAAAAGATGTGGCTCACACCGTGGGTGGCGATATCGAGGTGCTGCTGTATTCGTTGCAAGAGTCTGCCGGTTTCCCCGTCTGGGAAGACCGTGGTGACTGTGTGGACAATATCGATCTGTCCTTTGAGCATTATGAGTACCGTCCTGATCTGTTGCTCTGCGATCAGGGCTCCGAGCAGACTGGCCAGCTCTATTCGCACTTGCTGCGCAGTCATTGTCCGGTCACCGATCAGCCAGACTGGGCTACCGTGGTGATCCGCTATACCGGCCGTGCCATCAGCCCGGCCAGCTTCTTGCGTTATGTGGTGTCACTGCGTAATCACCAGGGGTTTCACGAACAGATTATCGAACAGATCTTCGTGGATCTGATGGCCCAGTGTTCGCCCCGTCACCTGACCGTGTACGGCCGCTTTACTCGCCGGGGCGGCATTGATATCAACCCGTTCCGCTCCAACAGCGAACAACCCCTCCCCAACCGTCGCACCATTCGTCAGTAGCAAGAATGGTGGCGGGTTTTATTTTTCAACAAGGAGCCTTTGAATGAGCGAAGAAAATAACAGCAATGGTCTGGCGAAGCAGGAAGAGCGGAGCCTCGGTCTGGCATGCCACCTGTTGGCCTTTGTCGGTATGGTATTTCCGTTCGGCAATATTCTGGGGCCACTGGTGATCTGGCTGGTTAAAAAAGACGATAGTGCCTTCGTGGACGATCAGGGCAAGGAAGCGTTGAATTTCAATATCACTATTTCCATCGCAGGTTTTGTCGCCTTCCTGCTCACCTTCGTGGTTATTGGCGCCATCCTGCTGCCGATTATTGGTATCTTCTGGTTGGTGATGACCATCGTGGCTGCCGTAAAGGCCAATGGTGGAGAGCACTACCGTTATCCGCTGACGATTCGGTTGATCAAATAGCCTCCATCCTCATCGTAGGAGCGTCGCTTGCGGCGCGATAGATCAATAGTGACGAGTTGCGAGAAGCGAGTTCCGAAAATCCAAATCTGGACGTTGGGAAAGTCAGGTTTTCGCTTCTCGCTTCTCGCTTCTCGTCTCTCGTCTCTCGTCTCTCGGAATTGAGTTTGGTGATCGCGCCGCGAGCGACGCTCCTGCGCCGAGGTGAGTTGCTACGGCCCCAGCGGCCAGCCAAACCCGATCCACACGCCCAACAGCACCGACCACCCCAGCAGCAATGTCAGGCTGTAGGGCAGCATCAGGGCAATCAAGGTGCCGATGCCGGTGTCCGGTTGATAGCGCCTGGCGAAGCCCAGGACCAGCACGAAGTAGGGCATTAGCGGGGTGATGATATTGGTACTGGAATCGCCAACCCGGTAGGCCGCCTGGCTGGCTTCGGGGGAAATGCCCAGCAGCATCAGCATGGGAATGAAGACCGGGGCGAGAATGGACCATTTGGCTGAGGCGCTGCCGATCATCAGGTTGGTCAGCGCAGTGAGCATGACAAACAGCAATAGCAGAACCACTTTGGGCATGGTCAGTGCGCCAAGCCAGGCGGCGCCTTTCACTGCCAGTAGCAGGCCCAGCTGGCTGTAGTTAAACCAGGCCACGAACTGCGCTGCAAAGAACATCAGCACCAGATACCCGGCCATGGAGGCCATGGTGGTTTCCATGGCGGTAATAATGTCACCACTGCTGCGAAATTGCCCACTGACCCGGCCGTACACTGCTCCGCAGATCCCCGCAATCAATGCCACGATGACCACCAGGCCATGAATGAATGGCGAGCCCAGCACTCCGCCGGTCTCCGGGTGGCGCAGTGGCGCGTCACTTGGCAGTACCAGTAACGCCAGCCCGGCGAGCAGCACCACCAGGGTTAAACCCGTCCACCGCATGGCGCGGGGATGAGTATGTGGCACCTCCGGGGAGGCGGCCGTCGCTGCAGCGGAATGCATCAGCCGGGGTTCGGTCAGCTTCCTTGTGACCAGTGTCACCAGCCCGGTCACAAGAAAGGTGGAGGCGATGATGAACCAGTAATTGCCGGTGGCATCCACGGTGCGTTCCGGGGCAATAATATGCGCCGCTTCTGTGGACAGCCCGGCCAGGGTCGCGTCCACCGGCCCCACTAGCAGGTTGGCGCTGAAGCCGCCGGAAACGGCGGCAAAGGCGGTGGCGATACCGGCGATGGGAGAGCGTCCAGCCAGCTGGAATACCAGCCCGGCCAGGGGAATGAGTACCACATAGCCGGCGTCCACGGTCAGGCTGGAGAGCACGCCGGCAAACGCAACGGTGAACACCAGGGTGCTGCCGGAGGCGCGCCTTACCAGGCTGGCCAGGCTCACGGAAAGCAGGCCTGATTGTTCTGCCACCCCCAAGCCCAGCATGGCGACGAGCACCACGCCCAATGGAGCAAAGCTGGTGAAGTTGCCCACCAGGGTGGTGAACAGGTAGCGCAGGCCGTCACCGTCGAGCAGCGAGCGGGCGGTAATGGTGTCGTCGGTCAGGGGGTGGACGGCGGTGATATCCAGTGCGCCCAGCAATGCGGTAAGGGGAAGCAGCAGCAGGCACAGCCAGACAAACAGCAAGGTGGGGTGGGGCAGTCGGTTGCCCAGTTGCTCCAGCCGAGCCAGCCAGCCATGGGTGCGGGTCATGAAGGTTTCCCCTGAAAATGAACTCTCTACTTTAGCGACTGGGGGGAATCCCGGGCAAGTAACGGTAATAGGAGGGGCAGGATAACCTGATGCGATCGAAACCATCCGGCGGAGCCGGACGTGTTGCGGCCGCGAAAGCAGCATAAAAAAAGCCCCGCGTTTGCGGGGCTTTTCATGTTTGGCGGTGAGGGAGGGATTCGAACCCTCGATACCTTGCGGTATACACACTTTCCAGGCGTGCTCCTTCGGCCACTCGGACACCTCACCAGATTGTCGTCAACAGCGCACTGGGCAACTCTTGAGGGCGCGTAGAGTACCGGAGGGCGCGGCGGGAGGCAAGCGTCCCGCCGCCGGTTGCTCAGGGTTTGAGCAGTGACAACAAAGAGCAGGCTTGATCCACGGCCAGCCAGCTGACCAGGGCGACCTGCACCAGGAAGAAGCCAAAGCGAATCTGTACCAGCCAGTGATTGACGCCAACCAGATGGATCGTGCTCTGGGCCACACGGGCGGCAACGATCCAGGGCAGGAGGGTGTCACTCAGTGCAGTGTTGCCGAGCCACAATGCGGTGGCTACGACAACGATGAGAACGCCGAGCAATTCCAGTGTGTTCTGGTAAGCGCGATGCAGCCGGTTGAGCGGGCAGGCCGGGTTGTAGTGGTAGGGCGGAAACCCGTCCGCTTTGCTCTTGCCGCTCAACACGGCCAGGGAGCGGGCGGTGATCAGCAGGATAAGCAGAAACAGTGCCCAGCCCGCATACGCAAGCAAATAAAGGTGAGTGGTAAGAATGGTGATGTCAGCAGTCATGGCAATCCGATCCTCGCAAGATAAAGACCCTGATATTCGCAGACCTGTGTACCGTTGGCACTGGTACCCTGCGCCAAAATTGACAGTGTGGCTTTCCCGCGGCGTTGCAGCCGCTGCTCGAAGCGGTGGATGTCGTCGGCGCTGGCTGAGGCAGTGATATGCATGTCGCTGTCCAGCGGCAGCAGGTACTTCAGCCCGGTTTCAACGGCAACCACATCCGCTGTTGCCCCCGCTTGCCGGGCTAACAGGGTCGTCAGGCTCCAGCCCGCCAGGGTCAGCAGGGCCGACTGGCTGCCAGCGAAGAAGGTGCCTTTGTCGTTGTGGTTGGGTGCCAGTGGCGCGGTAAGGGTCAGCGACTGGCCATCGAAGGTCTCAAGCTGAAAATCCAGATGCCGGGTAAGCGGAATGGCATCGCGCACCTGTTCTGCCAACTTCGCCAGATCCATCATGGCAGTTCGCGGATGAAATCAGCGGGGCTGTCGTTGGGCAGGGATTTCAGGCTGCCCACGGGTTTGCCCAGGTACAGGTAGGCGACGACCTGATCCTTGGCCGCGAAGCCGAGCTTTTCCTTGGCCAGGGTGGAATTGGCCATGGCTCCGGTGCGCCACATGGCGCCAATACCCTGTTCGTAGGCGGCGAGCATCATGTTCTGCACTGACGCACCCACCGCCAGCACCTGTTCCCAGACCGGAATCTTGTGGCCTTCGGTCACTTCGGCCACGGCGACGATAATGGTAGGGGCACGCAGGGCCTTGTTGCGGGCGATGTCCCGGGCGCGGTTATCGGCGTCGGGTTGTTCCTCAAGCAGGTGGGCGACCATGATGTCGCCCAGGCGCTCGCGCTGGCGGCCCTGTAGAACGATGAAGCGCCAGGGGCGCAGCAGGCCATGATCCGGGGCGCGGATGGCGGCACGCAGCAACATGTCCAGTTGCTCATCGCTGGGGCCGGGGGCTTCCAGGCGCGGGGCGGATACACGGGTGGTCAGGGCGGTGAGGGTGTCCATTCAGGGCTCCTATTACAACGGCGCCATGGTAGCCCGAATTGCAGATGAGTCCCAGTTGCAGGGTGTGCCGGTTTTCCGGTGGCAGGGAATAGCAGACCTTTAGTCATCCCAGTCTTTTTTCTTAGAAGGGAAACCGCTAAGCTTCGCAGAAATCGCGTGAAACCGTTCACATGACCTCCATGACGAAAAAGAAAGCTCGCCGCCCCCAGCTGGGCCCCATGGAGCGGGCGCGCCGTCAGGCAAACTACATCCGGCTATTGGCTTTTCTGGTGGCCGCCATGATTCTGATGGCGGGCCTGAAGCTGAACCTGTTCCCCGAGCTGTACATGCTGGGGGTGGCCGGGCTGCTCATCTATCCCATGTCCGCCCAGGGGTTGTTGTTCCTGTTCGACAAGCAGGACCGGCCCACCAAAACCGTTCACCAGTTGTTAATGCAGGCTGATGCCATGGTGATTGGGCTGGTCTGTGCCTTGCTGCACTTTGCGCTGGTGCCGGCCATGGTGTTGTTGATTATTGTGCATGCCAACTCCGTCAGCAGTGGTGGTCTCAAGCCCTGGTTGCTGAATGTGTTGATGACCGGGGTCGGCGCCCTGCTGATGGGCTGGATGCTGGGCTTTCAGGTGCTGTCGCCGGAACAGACGCCGGTGTTGTTGTCGGTTATTTCCATGCTTGGCCTGGGTATCTATGTGGGCGCCTCCTCCGCGTTTGCCCACCTGCAGGCCCGTTACCTGAAGCAGGCACAGGAGTTGGTGGGACGCCAGCAGAAGCAGGCGGTGGATATGTCCCGCAAGCTGGCCAAGTACCTGCCGCCCCAGGTATGGGGATCGATTTTTTCCGGCAAACGTGACGCCAAGCTGGAAACCCGACGCAAGCGCCTGACCGTGTTCTTTTCCGACATCAAGGGATTCAGTGCCATCTCCGAAGAGCTGCCGCTGACCACGCTTACCAAAATGCTCAACACCTACCTGAGCGAGATGACGCGTATTGCCCTGCGTCACGGTGGCACCATCGATAAATTCATTGGTGACGCGGTCATGATCTTTTTTGGCGATCCGAAAAGCGAAGGCGCCCAGGAAGATGCGTATCGGTGTGTATTGATGGCCATCGAGATGCAGGAACAAATGAAGCTGCTGCGCCAGCGCTGGCAGCGCGAAGGCATCGACCACAAGCTGGAAATCCGTATTGGCATCAATACCGGTTACGCCACGGTGGGCAACTTTGGTACCGATTCGCGCATGGATTACACCATTCTGGGCACGGATGTGAACCTGGCCAGCCGCCTGGAATCGGCCTGCCGGCCAGGTGGCGTGTTGATCTCGGAGGAGACCCAGGCGCTGGTGAATAACCGGATTCAGTGCCGCAGCATGGGCGACATTCAGGTGAAGGGGTTTAACCGGCCGATACCGGTGTTCGAGGCGTTGGGTGCCAAACGGGATGCGGGGGCAAAGAACCGTTATGTGTCTGCGCAAACCGATGGGTTTGGCATCCACATCGATCTGGAGCGCATCCGTAATTTCGACAAGAACACGATTTTACGCACCCTGGCCCGTTCCGCCACGGACCTGAAACAGGACAAAACGGTGGCCGTGGACTATGAAGCGGAAGGCTTCAGTCTGCACGTGCAGAGCGACATCATGAGAAAACGTGACCGTGAAAAAGTCATCGAGATGATGGGTCGCGCTGCGAAAAAAGTGCAGACCGAGGTGAGAGTTTAATCCGCTACACGCTACGGAACATAGACAGGAAAACCTGAAAACTTCTTTCCCTGGGATGACGCTAGCGCAGAAAGATCGGGGTGTTCGAGCTTGGCAGGTTTCATGAAACGTTGCGGGTAGGCTCGGATTTTTGTCGCCTTGCTACGCTCGGTTCGCCCCTCAAGTTGGGCTCCTACAGTAGCGCCAGCGAAGGAGCGCAGGTGTCGGCTCCCGGTTTCCTTTTCAGCTTTTTCACTTTGCACTTTCGATGTATCGCGGACAGCCCCGTAGGTCGGCTTAGGCGTAGCCGTAAGCCGACATTCAGAGGCTCCCTAATTCAACGGGAACGCTGTCCAGTTGTCTGCCCACGTCTGCGCGCTGCCCGGGCGCATGGCACCGAGATAATCCGCTGCTTCATCCCAGAACTCTCCCTGCGGAATCGCCGTGGCGCCATTGCGTGCAGGAGAGCGTGAGGTGGGGGCAAAATCCGGGTGGGACGTGCTGGTCGCATCACGGGTCAGCAGCGGGTCGGTGCCAAACTGGGCGCCCACGGTACGGCTCTGGAAATAACGGCGCTCGTCAAAACCGTTGTCGTCATCATTGTCCATGCTTTCTGCGTCGAAGAACGTCAGGCCCCGGTTGCCGACCTTATGAACCATCATGCTGTTGAACGTGAGCTCGCCTTCCTGAATCCGGCGCACGGTCTCGCCGCCTTTCAGGTCGATGGTTTCCCCGGAGAAGCCGTCAATAATCATGTTATTGAAATGCCCGCCGGTGCCCACTTTGAGGGTCATCGCACGGTGGTATTTTTCATGGCTGCGCGGGCTGATCAGGGTCACGTTATACATGACCGGGGCGGAAATGGGCGTGGCATCCGGATTCGCCTTGAGGTTATCGCCTTCAAAGGCATTGTCGCCCACATTGGCATGCTGCTGCGCCACCAGAAACTGCACCCGGCCACGCCAGCCCATATCCCAGTCCAGTGAATCATCCGCGGCGCCGGTAATAATGATGTGCTTGAGGTCCACTGTGCCACCGAACACTTCGATACCATCGTCCAGCGCGCGATGGACCTGCACATTGCGAACAATGGTGCTGCTGCCGCAGCCACCCAGGGTCAGGCCATTCAATTCATTGTTGGCGTAGACCTCGAAGCCGGCGAACTCCACGCGAGTGTATTCCATCACACCGCAGGAACTGTCCGCATCGCTGCCGCCAAAGGCTCCCCGGGTATCGCCGTCGGGAATGCCTTCAATATGCGCGTTGGCCACGTTCACCGGCGCGCTGCCGAGCATGACTACACCGCCCCAGTCACCGGCGGTACGGGTGCCTTCCGGTTGGGTGCTGGTGAATACGATGGGTGCGTTTTCCTGACCACGGGAAAACAGGGTGGCGTCCCGGGTAATCACCAGGGCGGAGCCGGGTTTGCCTTCAATGCGTGTGCCCGGCTCGATGGTCAGGCTGCCGCCCGCTTCCACATAGACAATGCCATCCAGTACCCAGGTGGTGCCGGCATGCCAGGTGTTCTGCCCGAACAGGGAGCCTTTTATGGTTTGCTGTCCGGCGATCATTTGCCGTACCGGGTTATAGGCGAAGTACCCCGTTATACACAGCACCACGAGGGCAAGGGCCAGCCAGGCATACATGCCTGACGGTTTGCCGGTGGTTGTCTGTCGGCGGCCCAGGGTTTCCGCGATATCCGGGTTGGTCAGTGTGGTCGGCAGGCTGGCGGAAGGGCGTTTGTGGAGCAACACGCCGTCCCGATTGGCTTCCTGCAGCTTCAGCCCCAATGCCCGGATTTTTCGGTTGTCACTTTGAATGGCGCGGGTAATGATTTCCGCTCGGTAGACCGGGTCGTTCAGCAGCGTGTTGAAATGAACAAACCGCAAGCTGCTGTCATTTTCCTGATCAAAATTCTGTTTAAGCTGCCACAGCAACTCGACCAATTGTGCACGCGGTGATGAAACTGCATCGACCATACATCCCCCCAAACGGATATCACGCAATCACCAGAAGGGGGGCAGTGTGTAAAATAAATATGACAGTAGGGTGAAACAAGCGACGAGTTGCGAGCTACAGCATGATAGATAGTAAAGGCTGGAAACGTGCTCCAGCTTTCGGGTTTTCTACGAAGCCGCTGTAGGCGTTCCTCTTGAGGGATGAATCCGAGCTAGGGCCGGTCAGGCATCCGGGTTCGACAGGTCAGCAAAAAGGGGAACCCGGTGCCTCTGTTGCCTCGCTGCGCACGGTTCGTCCCCTGGAAGGGAACTCCTACCCATTCTTCGCAGGCGGGGCGGTTGCCGTGTGGCGTCCGTCCCCCCGCTCTCAACCAGCGTTGCTGCTTGTTGCTTTGTTACTTGCCGAGAATGGCGTCAGCCGCTTTTTCGGCAATCATCACGGTCGGGGCATTGGTGTTACCGCCAATCAGTGTCGGCATGATGGAAGCATCTACCACGCGCAGGCCTTCCAGGCCGTGTACGCGCAGTTCCGCGTCCACCACTGCCATGTCATCACTGCCCATTTTGCAGGTGCCCACGGGGTGATAGATGTTGTCGCACTTCTGGCGCAAGAACTCGCGGATCTCTTCATCACTCTGCGTGTCCTTGCCCGGGAAGAGCTCTTCGCCGCGCCAGTCATTCAGCGCCTGTTGGGCCATGATCTTGCGCAGGGCCTTAACGCCGCGAACCATGCCTTCCATGTCGTCCGGGTGCTCCAGGAAGCGCGGATCGATCAGCGCTGGTGAGCGCGGGTTGGCATCACGCAGGGTGATGTTGCCACGGCTTTTCGGGCGCAGGATGCAGACATGGCCGGAATAGCCGTAGCCCATGCTGAACAGGGTGTTGAGGCCGTGATTGTCCAGCTTGGCCGCGGTCAGGTGCAGCTGCAGGTCCGGGATTGTCTCTTCCGGGCGGGATTTAATGAACCCGCCGGCTTCCGCCACGTTGGAGGTAAGCTGCCCATTACGGCGGTAGAAGAAATTGAAGATGCCTTTCAGGCCAGTGGTGAGCAGCGCGCCGGGGGCCAGGCTCAGGGTGTCCTTGCGCAGACTCTTGTGCACCACCAGAGCATCCGGGTGATCCTGCAGGTTTTCGCCGACACCGGGTAGCTCATGAACCAGCGGGATGTTGTGCTCGGCCAGCTCGGCAGCCGGGCCCACCCCGGACAATTTCAGTACCTGGGGAGAGTTGATCGCACCGCCGGACAGGATGACTTCGTTGTCTGCTTTCAGGGTACGAATCTGCCCGTTGTGTTCCACTTCCACACCAATGGCGCGCTTGCCTTCGAACAGGATGCGGTTTACCAGTGCACTGGTGAGCACGGTCAGGTTGGGGCGATCCATGACCGGGTGCAGGTAGGCCTTGGACACGCCGCAGCGCTCCCCATCCTTCTGGTTGACCTTATACATGCCCACGCCTTCCTGGACATCATTGTTGAAGTCGTCGGTGGCGGGGTGGCCGGCTTCCACGCCGGCCTTGATAAAGGCACTGCTCACCGGGTGGGTGAAACGCAGGTCGGCGATGTTCAACTTGCCGCCGGTGCCATGGAAGGGGCCTTCACCGCCTTCATAATGCTCAGAGCGTTTGAAAACAGGGAGCACGTCGTCAAAGCCCCAGCCCTTGTTACCCAGGGCCGCCCAGTGGTCGTAGTCCGATTGGTGGCCCCGGGTGTAGCACATGGCATTAACGGCGGAGGAGCCGCCCAGGGTCTTCCCGCGGGGAATATAAAGCTGACGGTTGTTGAGGGCCTTCTGCGGTACGGTGTAGTAACGCCAGTTCCGCGCGTTGGAGCGCATCATCAAAATGATGCCTGCCGGTATGCGAATGAACAGGCTGTTATCGGCGGGGCCGGCTTCGAGCAGGCATACGCGATTATTCGGATTTTCGGAAAGGCGGTTGGCGAGTACGCAGCCGGCAGAACCGGCGCCGACAATGATGTAATCAAACTGCATGGTGTCTGCCTTCGGCTAATGGCACAGTAAACAGAGCATTCTAGGAATTTGGCCCATGAAAACGAGGTTTGTTTGTGACCGGCAAGTCCAATGTATACCACGCTGGGTGGCGCTGTCTTTGGCCCTAATGCCTGTTCTGGCGGTTTCGGGCGCGCCGCAGGGCTGGAGGGAAGTGGAGTTCGCGGGGCATACGGAGTACCGGCAAGTGAACGGTTGCTGGCAAGCTCTTGCGAAAGGAACGGCCTCGGGCCTGGTGAGGGAGCAGGAGGTGGATCTCAACCAGACACCCTGGCTGATCTGGCAGTGGCAGGGTGAAGTCATCCCGCCCTGGCCTGACACGCTGGAGAAAACCAAGGCGGGGGATGACTTTCAGGCTCGCGTGTACGTGGTGAAAAAAGGCTGGTTGCCCTGGCAGACGCGCGCCATCAACTATGTCTGGTCCCGTGACGCTGAGCCTGGCGCCCATTGGCCCAACCCGTTTGCCAGCCAGGCAGAGATGGTCGTGGTGCAGGGGCCGGGTGGTGCTGGCCCCTGGCACCGGTTCTCGCGCAATGTGCAGGCTGATTTCAAGCGCTTTCATGGCATGGAGGTGGATGTGGTGGATGCCGTGGCGATCATGACGGATGGCGATAATACCGGCACGCGGGTAATGAGCTGTTACCGTTTGCCGGTGTTTCGTGCTGCTGCACAGGATGAACGAGAGTGAAGAAACGGATAAGCGAGGGATAAGGGAGGATAAAGAAAGTTGCGGCCATCACCGCGAGCTGTTTATTATTTATTCAATCCGGTGTTTGTGATTAGCCTGTCGAGGCAGATTAATCAGAGATAACCGGGTAAAGGCGCTGCCATCGTGTTCATACACAGCCACAGGCAATTCACTTTCCTCCGCCGGTCCGTGCCGGACGGTGCCCCTGCCTCTCCCTGTCCCTTGCTGCCGCCCCTTGTGTCGCAGAATCGTCATTACTTTACGTTTATATCTGACACAGCCGTGCCTGATCACATTGCTGAGGTTGCCCATGAGTGAACGGATTCTGCGTCTGGATAAAGCCGGTACACCGGTCGAGTGGCTCGACTGGCAAATGGCCGCCACCCTGTATGCGCGCGGCTTGGTGACCTGGACGCTGGGGGATGTGATCTTCCAGCTGCACGGCGGCACCAGTCGCCTTACGGGTACCCGCTCCTGCCTGTCGCTGCATTCGATCATCGCCTGCGATGGCGTGACCCATAATCACAAGCGCCCAGCACCGCCTTTGACCAACCGGGCGTTGTTCCGTCGCGACCAGCATCTGTGCCTTTATTGTGGCAAACCGTTTCCTGAAAACGTGCTCACCCGTGATCATATCGTGCCCACTTCGCGGGGGGGCAGGGACCGCTGGCTGAATGTGGTATCAGCCTGTCGGCGTTGTAACCAGCGCAAGGGCAGTCATCGGCTTGACGAAATCGAAATGGAATTACTGGCATTGCCCTATGTGCCGAATATGGCGGAATACCTGGCATTGATTAACAGCCACCGTATTCGCGGCGATCAAATGGAGTTTCTGCGCAGTCAGTTTGGTAAAGAAAGCCGGTTGTTATAAAACAAAATGTAAAAAATGCAGAGGCCGCTGCGTTTTTATTTATCCCGCCACTGTTCCACTTACCATATTTCACTTTGTCTTGATGGCAATTCAGTTACACTGAAATCGCGTTCGCATTTTATTGCCCAGGGGATAATCCATTCGCCACGTTATTTTCTCTTTCTGCTGCTTGATTGCTGTTGCCGCCAGCGCGGTAGAGAGCGGGACTGATTCCAAAACGGCGGCTTTTTATTACGGCCCGGATATTCCATGGCCTTCATTGGCCGCGTATGACTTTCCTGTGGTGGAGCCGGACCAGGCCGACAGCGTGCCGCAGGCGTATCGGGACGATGACTTCTATGCCTACGTGAGCCTGGGTGAGGTGCTGGCCCAACGGCATTATTTTGCCGGGCTGGACAAGGCCTGGTTGCTGGGAGAGAACCCGGACTGGGGCTCGTTCATTCTTGATCAATCTTCTCCGGCGCTACGCCGTTATTTTATCGATGCGGTGATCGAGCCGCTCTGGGCCCAAGGCTACCGTGGCTTTTTCCTCGATACCCTGGACAGTTACCAGCTGGTTGCCAAAGACGAGGCCGAGCGTGAACGCCAGCGGCAGGGGCTGGCAGCGCTGATTAATGCCATCGCCGAGCGCCATCCCCAGGCGGGTTTTATTTTTAACCGTGGTTTCGAACTGATGCCGCTGGTGCAGGCCCGGGTGGATGCGGTGGCGGCCGAGTCCCTCTACCAGCGGTGGTTGCCGGACAAGGATCAGTTTACTGCTGTCCCGGAGGAAGACAGGGCCTGGCTGCTGGGCCAGTTTGAACAGGTCCGTGAGCGTTATGGCGTCAGCACTATCGCCATTGATTATGCGCCTCCTGCGTCCCGTGACCAGGCGCGCAAGATCGCCAGCGACATTGCCCAACACAACGTCATCCCCTGGGTCACTAACCCGGCGCTGGACATGATGGGCGTGGGGGAGCTGGAAATCCTGCCCCGCCAGGTGCTGCTGGTGTACGGCGGCAGCTCGGAGCGCACCTGGGAGTTGACCGATGCGGTGCGCTACGGGCTGATGCCCCTGCAGTTTCAGGGCTTGGTGCCGGATATTCGTGCGGTGGATGCGCCCATGCCGGCGGGCACACTGGCCGGCCGCTACGCGGGCATTGTTATCTGGCTGGAAGATTCGGAAGTCGCCAGTGATGGCTTTGAAGACTGGCTGGCGCAACAGAAAGAGGCCGGTGTGCCCATCCTTATGCTGGGGTATCCTGCCATTGACCCGCAGGGCCCCCATGCTCGGGACTTCGGTTTTGAGTCGCGCAACACACCGGCAAGTCCGCCACAGATTGTCTCTCAGCACCCGGACATGGGCTTTGAGATTCCGTTGCCGAAACTGCTGGAGCTGTCTGCGCCGGTGGACAACGACAACGCCACTCCCTGGTTAAAATTACGCAGCGAGAACCAGACGTTTACCCCCGCAGCGACAACCCCCTGGGGCGGTTACGCCTTCCAGCCCTTTCTGATTCGTTCCATTTTGCCCGGCGTGCAAGGCGACGGCATGGATCGCTGGGTGTTGAACCCGCTCAGTTTTACCCGCGAAGCCCTGCAATTGCCCGACATGCCTATTCCGGACGTGACCACCGAAAACGGGCGGCGACTGTTGTTTGCGCACATGGACGGCGATGGTTTCCCCAGCCTGGCAGAAGTGGAAGGGTACCGCGGGCGGGCGGATGCCCTGGTGCTGCTGGATGAAATTCTCGAGAAATTTGATATTCCCACCACCATCTCCGTGATTGAAGGGGAAGTGTCCAGCGATGGGCTGTACCCCAAAATGGCCCCCGAACTGCAGCGTATTGCCCGTGCCGTGTTTGCCCTGCCCCATGTGGAAGCGGCAACGCACACTTACTCGCATCCCTTTTTCTGGTACGACGCCCAGGCAAACCCCGGGGAGCTGTACGGGCCGGAAGGGCAGCTGCGGCTACCGCTGCCGGACTACCGCATGGACCCGGTGCGCGAAGTGGTGGGCTCGGCCAATTATATCGAGCGCGAGCTGTTACCTCCCGGCAAGAAGACCCGCATGGTGCTGTGGAGCGGTGACACCATTCCCACACCGGAAGCGCTGAAAGCGGCCCGTGAAGGTGGGCTGTTGAACATGAACGGCAGCGACACGACCATTACCAACAGCGCGCCCACCTGGACACTGGTGAAGGGCATTGGTATCCCGAAAGGGGATGAGTATCAGGTCTACGCGCCCAACCAGAACGAAAATATTTATACCAATAACTGGACCGGGCCTTTCTACGGCTTTGAGCGGGTTATTGAAACCTTCAAACTGACCGAAACGCCTCATCGCTTCAAGCCGGTGGATATTTACTACCACACCTATATTGCCAGCAAGAATGCGTCACTGGAGTCCCTGCGGCGGGTGTACCAATGGGCCAGCGATCAGCCGTATTTTCCGCTGTTCGCATCGGACTACAGCCGCAAAGTGCTGGATTTCAACGACATGGTGATCGGCCGCCGGGGCGATCAATGGTGGATTCAGGGCAACGGCCAGCTACGTACGTTACGATTGCCGGACGGGCTGGCGCTTCCCGCCTTGGCACAAAGCAGTGGTGTGGCCGGCTACCGCGAGGACAAGCCCGGACGTTATGTGCATTTGAGCGGTGAGCAGGCACATTGGCGAGGCCAGGCATCCAGCGAGAACGGCAGCCGGGTGCCGTATTTGCAGCAGGCGAATGGCCGGCTGACGACTTTTTCCCGCGACGGGCGAAACCTGCGCTTCTCTCTGGAAGCCATGACGTCGCTGGCGTTTTCCCTGGGCAATGCCCGGGGCTGCACGTTGTCTCATCAGGGAAAAACACTGAAACCTGCCGGCAGGGAAGGCCGGCTCTACCACTACAGGAGTGCGGCGCGTGAGCTCAATGAGCTACGGCTACAATGTCCGCACTGAACGGCTGCGGGTTCTTGGTCTACCGGAATTATTTGCCTTTCTGATTCTTATCGGGGTGGTGTGCTGGATGGTGTTCCCGCGGGACCTGTCTTCGTCCCTGCGTAGTGCGCGGCTGGACGCGGTGACGTTCAGCTATATGCAAGCCTGGCTGAAAGCCAAGCCGGATGACCACGAATTGCGCCTGTTGATGGCCCGGGAATTGATTCTGCAAGGTGATTTCGTGGCGGCGGATGAGCAGCTGCAAGTCGTGACCGCGGACAGTAATGGGCGCTATGACACCCAGATTGCCTGGCTGGAACTGCGCCGGGATTTTACCCGTTTGATGGCCATAGACGCCGACAACCGTCGTGGCACCATGCTTGAGCATGAAACCCTGACCCGTTTGCGCGCGATTGACTGGGCGGCCCTGAACAGTGAAAAACGCATTCGTTTCGCCGAGATGGCCCTGGCCATGGGCAGCGTGGACCTGGCGGTGCAGGCCTACCGCCGGTTGGCTGACAGCGCGGCCAACCCCAGCCAGTGGTACGTCAAGGCGGCGAAAGTACTGCTTGCCCACGGGCGCTATTCCGAGTCTGCGGATGCCTACATTGCAGCCATGGATGCGCGTGGCAATTACACGGTGCGTAAACGCTATTTCCTCGCCGCACTCAGCGCACTGCAGTCGGGTAGCCTGCATGACAAGGCGCTGCGCCTGGCTCAGGCGCGGGAGCGTGCTTTTTATAACGACAAGGCGGTGTTGTATCGCTTGATGACCCTAGCCCAGGCCGGCGGCAACATGCCCCTGGCCGAGCACTATGCGGTGTTGTTACTGGGTCTGCCGTCCGAGGAGGGCAGCCGATGACCCGCCGCCCGCTGATACGACGATGGCTCCATGCGGCCATTTTCCCCTTGGCGCTGTCTACCGTACCGCTTGCCCATGCGGACACGCCGGCGCCTTATGTGGAGCGCTACTACGACCGCAGCTACCAGGTGTTCGTGGGGTCGGGGAACCTGGTTCGGGCCCGGCAGGTGGCTGAGAATGCGCTTTACTGGCGCCCGGATGATGAACGCTGGTGGCGCCGGCTGGCGGAGATATCCCGTTGGCAGGGGGATCCGGAAACCTCACTGAAAGCCTGGCGGCAGGTGGCCTTGCGCAGTAATGATCCGGAGGCCTGGAAGCAGGTGCTGGTGTTGGCACCGCTGACTTACAGCAACCGCCTCGCGCTGCGGGCCAACAAGGCGCTGTTAAGCGCCTCTCCCTACGATGCCGACATCATTGCCACCATCAGTCAGCAGTATGAGCTGCTGGGGCAACCGGATGAGGGCCTGCGTTTCTTCGCAGACTGGCGTCGGCGTTACCCCAGTAAAGCGGCATTACGGGAAATGCAGCGGCTCGCCTTGAATCAGGGTGAGGATGTCTTGGCTGCGCGCTATTCACGGGAATATATGGACCGCTTTGGCCCGGAAGAGGCCATGGCTGCCCAGGCGGCAGACTTGTTCTGGCTTAATGGTCAGCGCGAAAAAGCCCTGCAGGACCTGGACCGTGACGCCAGTGATTTAGCCTATTCGCCGGCACTGTCCCGGCGTATTGCGGTGATGGCCGGAGAGTTGGGCGAGTGGGATCTGGCGCTGGATCGTTACCAGCAATTGGTGGATAACGACGACGACCAGATTACCGATTTGTACCATTACATCACGCTGGCCCGTTATTACCGCCCGGATCGTGTGGCATCACTGATGGATCGGGCCTGGCAGAAGAACCGCAATCCGCAATTTGCCCTGGGGGCGCTCTATCAGCTGAACGATCGCCGTGATGATGAGGCCATTGATGCTTTCCTGTCAGGGTTGAGTGAAGAGCAGTGGCAAACACTGATACAGACTCCGGAATTTCTGCGCTTCTATGCCAATCTGCAATTGCGTCGCGGGGACCCGCAAGCCGCGCAGCGCTGGTTGCAGAAAGCACTGGCCCTGAATCCGGCTGACCGGGAAACCCGGGTCAGCTGGATGTGGCTGCTGATTGCCACCGGCCAGGACCGGGAGCTTCGCCAGGCCCTGGTCACCTGGGAAGGCGCGGCCCGAAGTGATCGGCGCTACTGGGAGGTGCTGTCGGCGTCACACATGGCATTGGGCAATGCGGAACAGGCCCTGCGCTATGAAACCGAATTACTGAAAACCGCACGCCAGAACTGGGAGCGCCAGTGGTATTACGCCCAGGCGTTGATTGCCACCGGTCGAAACGGGCAGGCCTGGCCGGTGCTGCGGCACCTCAAGGAACAATTGCCCTTGACGGTCGAGCCGCAAAAGCAGGCCATTTACCGGGATATGCAATTGACGCTGAGTCTGTTGTTTGACGATGGCGATACCTCGCTGAAGCTGGCTCGGGCGCAAACGCAAGGCATGGACAGTGATCCGGTGGCCCGGGCCGAGTGGTTGGCGCAATGGGCGATCGGGCAGTCAGAGCCCTTGCTGGCCCAGAGTTGGTATTTGCGTAAACAGCAGGCGCAAGGGGCGCTCAAAGCCGGCTCGGCACTGGCTTTTGCACTGGTGCAGGATGATCTGGACGCGGTGGCGCAGATCCGTGAGCAGTATCAGGGCCAGCTTACCCTGTCCGAGCAGCTGGAAGCCCAGGTGCGGCTGGATGAACCGCGCCGTGCTGCCAGTACCTTTATGGCCATTCAGGCCGGGTCGCCGGAACTGGCCGGCAGCAATAACCTGCAGGAAAGCCTGCTATTGCCCACGGCCCGCTCGTCACAGTTTCATATTGAACAGCGCCGTTTGGGGGCGCTGGATATTCAGGATCTGCAGTTTGTGCAGTACCAGCCGCTCAGTGATTTCACCCAGCTGTCTGTGGAAGCCCGCCAGCGCAATTTCAGCAGCAATGATGATGAACTGCTGCAAATCAGTGATGACGAGCAGCGGCTGTCGATGGCGCTGGCTTACCAGCGCGAACGGTTCCGCAGCCGCCTGGAGCTGGGCCAGCGCAACCTGTTGGGCAACAGCGAAACCATGGCGGACCTGGAGCTGGGCGCCAACTGGACCCGGTACTGGTCCGGTAGCCTGAATTACCAATGGCGCATGCCCGCAGATGAGTCGTCCCTGCTGATTCTCGGTGCGTCGCGCACGGGTAGCCAGTGGTTGCTGAACTGGACGCCATCCTCTACCTGGCAAAGCAGTGTGGATTGGGCCAACTATGACTATCAGGATCTCAATGATAGTGATCTGGGCAGTGGCAGCATTATCAATGCCCAGAGTACCTGGCGCCCCTGGTTGTCGCGCTTCTCTCCCGGGGTACGGGTGAGGCATACCCGGGCTGACTTTACCGCCGGTGAAGACAGCATGGCAGAAGTGCGTGCCTTGCTGCCGCCGGGTGCCCAGACGTTACCGCTGCCGCAGGACTATCACGAGTCGGAAGTGGTGCTCCTGCTGGGCCAGCCGGATGTGCATATTCGTCCGCACCGTTTGCAGGGCTGGGCAGAAATAGGTTACAGCCATAACAGTCTTTCGGGAGCGGGTTTTACCGGCCGCTTCGGTGTGGAAGGGCCGCTGATCGGCCGGGATGAATGGAAGCTGTATGCAGAACAACAGCTCAATAGTGGGGGCAGTGGTGAAGACAGCTACCGCTTCGGGCTGCAATATAGAGTTTATTACTAGGAGTGAATCCAATGAGACTGAGCATTCCGCTACTGGGAACCTTGCTGTTAGCCACCGTGCTGGCCGGGTGTACCCATGTTCGCAGCAGCCAGGATGTGGAACTGTCCGGCGAGGGCAACTGGCTGGTTCTGCCGATGGTTAACCGTACCGCGACGCCCCAGGCGGGCTTACGGGCGGCGTCCATTGTCGAATCCGTGCTGTACCGCCATGGCGTGAATAACGTAACCCGCTACCCGGAAAGCGATAATGAAGGGGTGTTGTTTGAAGGCACCTCGGCGGCCAACCGCAAGAAAATGAATCAGTGGGTTGCCTCGCAATCGGCCCAGTATGTGGTGAGCGGGGTAGTGCACGAATGGCGCTATAAAACCGGCGTTGATGGTGAACCTGCGGTGGGGGTGATGATCGAAATTCGTGAGTTGCCGGCAGGCCGTATCGTCTACAGCGGTACCGGCTCACGGGCCGGCTGGGCACGCCAGTCGCTCAGTGAAACCGGGCAGAAGGTCATCGATAAATTGCTCGCCCCGGTGGTGCAGTAATGCTTGAGCGCATCAGCAACGGCAAACTGGCGGGGCTGTTCATGCCCGAGCCAAGAGTGCTGTGGTCGCTGTGCGAAGCAGTGATTCTGATGGCGCTGGCGGTTGCCATGGGGTTGTGGCTGCGTGAGGAGGATCCGCTGACACTTATCGGGACCTTCCGTTGGGTGTTGCTGGTACCGATATTGCTGGCGCTGCGTTATGGCAGTTTGCTTGGGGTATTCGGCATGCTGTGCCTGGTGGCCAGCTGGTTTGTGCTGACTGCCCTGGGCTTCTATCCAGGGATGGAGTTTCCGGAATCCACCATGCTTGGTGGTTTCGTGATTACCCTTATCTGCGGTGAGTTTGCGGATATGTGGCGCGTCAAGCTGATGCGCGCAGACAGTGCCGCCAGCTATGCACTGGAGCGCTTGCAGAACCTGACCCAGCGGTATGTGCTGTTGCGCCTCTCCCACGACCGGTTGGAAGAAAACCTGCTGATTAAGCCGTATACCGTGCGCGATGCGCTGGTGCGGTTACGTGATCTGACCCTGGATGAAAGTGACAAGGTGCGCCTTCCGGCGGCGGATGACCTGATCCACATGTTGGCAGAATATTGCCAGCTGCAACGTGCCGCGCTTTACCGGGTGGTGGATGGCGAAATCGATGATGAGCCCGCTTCCCAACTGGGTGAAATGCGTCCACTGGAGCGCAACAACGCCTTGCTCCAGCATGCACTGGAAAACCAGCTGCTTGCCCATGTGCAGCAGCATGACCACGACAGTAATTATCATGGCCAGTATCTGGTTGTGGCCCCTATTATCAACAGCGGTGGTGCCTTGATCGGGGTGATGGTGATTGAGCGTTTGCCGTTCCTGTCCATCAATTATGAAAACCTGCAGCTGTTGTCTGTGCTGCTTAACTTCTATGCCGATATCGTGCATGCCGGCGATGAAGTCGATGACATGCTGGATCGCTGGCCCACCATGCCGTTCCGGATTGCCAGTGAGTTGGCCGCGCTGGTGCGCCTGCGCGAGGGTGGCCGGGTGGATACCTCCCTCACCTTGTTTGTCGCTGACGAGAGCGAGCAGGCTGGATTGATTCTTGATGGCCTGGCCCGCGGCCTGCGCAGCCTGGATCTTGCCTGGTGGGTAAATGACAGCGTCTTGATGATCATGATGCCGATGACCGGGGAATCCAGTCTGGAAGGCTTTGTGTTACGTACCGAGAAATGGCTGGCCGATGAGTATGCCTTTATGAGCCTGCGTCAGGCCGGGGTGCAGTTCTATTACCGTCACCTGGATCAGCGTGAGGCAATGGAGCAGGTGGCCGAGCTACTGGAGGCGGCGGGTGTCTAGTCTCAAGCTGCTTATCTATGCGATCAGTGCGGAGATCGCTTCCCTGCTGTTGCTGTTGAGCAGACAGGCAGACCTGTCCCTGTTCGTGCTGTACCTTTTCTCTCACGGTTTGGCATCGGCATTGCTGTCAGTTGTGGCCTGGGGACTGTTGCCGGCACGTTTCAGAACGCCAAAGATTCTTTCCTGGGTGCTGATTTTTTCCTTTGCGTTTTTTATTCCGGCGGTGGGGCTGGTCACCATCCTGGGTGGGGTGGCATTGGGTATCTGGCTGCCGGCGCTGTTTCGGGACAAACCCTTCGGATTGGTGGCGCAGCCTTATTTTTCCCCGGTACAGGTCAACAGCGCGGCCGGTTTTCGGCAAATCGATCTGAAAAGCCTGCTGACCACATCAAGGGCGCCCAATGCCCTGCGGGTGCAGGGCATGTTGGTGCTCAAGGACATGCCCGCCAAGGTAACCGGCAATTTGTTACGCCATACCCTGGGGGATTCCTTTGAAGATTTGCGGCTACTGGCCTACGGGATTCTTGATCAGAAAGAAAAGGAAATTACCCGGGATATCGAGCGCGCCCTGCACCTGTTGGAGCGGGCCAAGGAGTCACGCCGCTACCGTTTGGCCCGTCGCCTGTCCGAGCTGTATTGGGAGCTGAATTATCAGGACCTGGTGCGCGGGGATATCCGTACCCTGACGTTGGAACGGGCAGCATTCTATGCCGACATGGGCTTGATGGAAGCGCCGGAAGACGCCGGCTTGTGGTTGCTGCGCGGGCGTATTCAGTTAAGCCAGGGGGAAATCGGTGAAGCACACCAGTCCATGACCTTCGCCCGTCGCCTGGGATTGTCCGCAGCGAAAGTGAACCCCTGGCTGGCCGAGATCGCGCTGCAACGTCGGCAAATACCGCTGGTGCGGCTGCTGATGCGTGAAATTACCGATGACAGCCAATTCACCCAACTCAATAAATCCGTTGAATTCTGGAGGGCCCATGAGCCTGCCACGGGCGGATAGCGCCGATATCTGTTTATTACTGGAAGGCACTTTCCCCTATGTGAGTGGCGGCGTGTCCAGTTGGGTAAATCAGATTATTCGTGGTTTTCCCGAATATACCTTTGCCTGCTGTTTTGTGGGCAGTCGCCCGGAAGACTACGGCGACATGAAATATGAGCTGCCGGATAACGTGGTGCATTTGGAAGTGCACTACCTGCACAATTTTCAGCGGGGGGCGCAAAAGCGTTCCCTCAAGGGCAATCGTAAGGCCTATGCCGATCTGCGGCGTTTCCATGAAATGGTGAAAGATGGCATTCATTCCCGGGAGCGTAGCGAGCTGTTCAGTCGCATTGTCACGCACCTGGGGGAAGGCGAGGATTATTCCGAGGAATCTTTCCTGCACAGCCGGGCCAGCTGGGATTACATTGCTGAATCGTACCGCGAGTTCAGCCGTGACCCGTCCTTTGTGGATTATTTCTGGACCATCCGCATCATGCATTCGCCCATCTGGGTGCTTAACGATATTGCCGACAACTTGTTGCCGGCAAAGATGTACCACACCATTTCTACCGGTTATGCGGGCTTTCTTGGTGCCATGCTCAAACGCCGCACCGGCAAGCCGTTGCTGCTGTCCGAGCATGGTATTTATACCAAGGAGCGCAAGATCGACCTGTTCCAGAGCGAATGGATCAGCGATAACCGCGGCCTGGTAGAAAAGAACAATGCGGAGATGGCCTATTTTCGCGAAAAATGGGTGAATTTTTTCACCGAGCTGGGGCGCGAGTGCTACCAGGCATCGGACCGCATTGTGGCGCTTTATGAGCGCAACCGTGAGCGGCAAATGGAAGATGGCGCGCCGCCAGAGCGCACCCTGAATATCCCCAATGGCATTGATCTGCCCCGCATGCAGAAAGTGCGTGCCGCCCGGGGTGACAACATTCCCCCGGTGGCTTGCCTGATTGGTCGTGTGGTGCCCATCAAGGATGTGAAAACCTTCCTGCGCGCCATGCGTACTCTGGTCAATGTATTGCCAGATGCCGAAGGCTGGATTGCCGGCCCGGAAGATGAGGACAAGGAATACGCCAAGGAGTGTCACGGTCTGGTAACCAGCCTGGGGCTGGAAAAGAATGTGAAGTTTCTGGGTTTCCAGAAAATTGATGAGCTGTTACCGAAAGTGGGCGTGATCGTGCTCAGCTCCATCAGTGAGGCGTTACCGCTGGTGTTGCTGGAAGGCTTTGCCGCCGGGGTGCCAGCGGTTTCCACGGATGTGGGTTCCTGCCGTCAGCTGATTGAAGGCCTGGGTGAAGCCGACCGTGCCTATGGAAAAGCGGGCGAAGTGGTGGGCATTGCCGATCCGGAAGCGCTGGGCAATGCGGTGGCCGCGCTATTGAAAGACAAGGACGCCTGGCACCAGGCGCAGCAGGCAGGCATTCGCCGGGTGGAGAACCTTTACACCCAGGAAATGATGTTTGGCGCCTACCGTGACCTGTACCAGTCGCTGGTGGAGGACACGGACGCAGCCAGCCCGCAAGAAAGCAACAATCGTCGCCGGGAGGGACGCCACTAATGGCCGGCATTGGTTTTGAACTGCGTCGATTGCTGCGCAAGGACACCCTGCTTGGCCTGATACGGGCCTATGCCTATGCCGGTGTAATCAGCTCCGGCCCCTGGGTGTTGTCGATCATCGGTATTCTGATTATCGGTATCTTCAGTTTGGGTATGGTGGTGCCGGATGCCTCGGTGACACAGTTTCAGGTCACGGTGACCTACCTTATCGCCATCAGTCTGATCCTGACCGGCATTGTGCAGCTGGCCTTTACCCGCTTCTGCGCGGATCGCTCGTTTGAAAACCGTGAAGACCTGATTCTGCCCAATTTTGGTGGCGTTACGGTGTTGGTGACGGTTATCTCCGGCGTGCTGGCGTTGCCGGCGGCCATGTTCCTGTTTCCCGGGCAGAGCGTGCTGTTCCGGGTGTTGCTGATCGCCTGTTTTGTGGTGCTGAGCAATATCTGGATTGCCACGGTCTTTCTGTCAGGTATGAAGCAGTACAAGGCCATTCTGTTGCTCTATGCCCTGGGCTACACCATTACGGTGGTGGGTGCCCTGATGCTGCGGTTTCTGGACCTGGATGGCCTGCTGCTGGGGTTTCTGCTGGGGCAGGTGACCCTGCTGGCGGGGATGCTGGTACTGATTGTGCGAGGCTACCCGGCGGAGAGCATCGTCTCGTTCGACATGTTCGGCAAAAAATACCTGTACCCCAGCCTGATGTTGGTGGGCTTTTTCTATAATGCCGGGGTGTGGGCGGACAAGGCCATGTTCTGGTTTTACGACGGCACCGGTAGCGATGTGATCGGGCCGCTGCGGGCCTCGTTGATCTATGACATTCCGGTATTCCTGTCCTATCTGTCACTGATCCCGGGCATGGCCGTGTTTCTGGTGCGTATGGAAACGGACTTCGTGGAGTATTATTCCAACTTTTATGACGCGGTCCGTGAAGGTGGATCGTTGTCCTATATCGAAGACATGCGCAACCAGATGGTGTTCGTCATTCGCCAGGGCATCTTTCAGATTCTCAAGATTCAGGCGATCTCGGCGCTGGTGATCATGGTGGCCGGCGCGCAGATCTTTAACGCTTTGGGCATTTCGGAGCTGTACTTGCCGCTGCTCAAGGTGCAGCTAATCGCCACCGCGTTGCAGGTGGTCTTCCTGGCCATCATCAACGTGTTCTGTTATCTGGATCAGCGCCGCATGCTGGTGTTGCTGACCGGGTTATTCTTTGTGCTCAACGTGATCTTTACCGGCATAAGCCTGTACCTGGGGCCCCAGTTCTTTGGCTTCGGTTTCCTGCTGGCGTTGGCCGTGTGTGTGCTGCTTGGCCTGTGGCTGGTGAGTCGCAAAATGGCAGAACTGGAATATTCCACCTTTATGCTTAATTGACAGCCTGCCAGGCCCCGGTTTTTGGGGGCGAATCTCAAGATGTACGCCTGCAGCGGGTTTATGGAAAGCGTCAAGCATGCTGCGTGAGGCGTGTTGCGGCCGCAGAGCGGCAAAAAAAAACGGCGCCAAAAGGCGCCGTGAATAGTTTGGCTCGGGAGAGCTATCACGGAGTAAAACTCCGGAGCCGGTGAATGGGACTCACCGACACCCGGAAGTATGTGGACAACTGTTCTCACAAGCATTCGCTTTGTAGACTTTTTGTTTAGCCTTCTAGGTCAATATTTGCACTGTCGTTCAGTTTTTGCCCGCCATCAGGCATCAGATTGCATTGCCGCAGGCGCTCCTGCCAGAGCGAGACATGGTGCTTGAGCGCCCGGTTTAACTGGCTTTGCAGGCCTGTATTGGAAAAATAATGGTCCTGCCACTGTGCAAAAGCAGGGGGTGTGGGGGCCAGCAATGCTTCTATCTTCGCCAGCGCGTTGGCCAGTTGCTTGCGCTGGCGCTGTGCGTCTGCCAGGGCCTGTTGCACCTGGCTGCCCCAGATATTGTCCAGCACATTGCGCAGTTTTCGGGCTCGAGGCGTGGGTCGCCCTTTGGGGCAGAGCGCTACCGGGTCAATGTTTTCGAGCAGGGTGTTGCCTCGTTCCAGCTCTCGCAGCGCCAGCGCCAGCCGCCGCAGCAGTTGCCCGCCGGCCTGGCTGTGCGCGATTTGCTGCAAGCGGGCTTCCAGCCCGAACAATTGCTCCGGGCTTGGCAGGGTCTCGCCCTGAAATGGAGACTGGGCCAGTTGCTCCAGGCTTAACAGCGCTGCCTGGCTGTCGCCGGCCATGGCAGAGGGCGACTGGCTGAAAAACTGACGAAATTCCGCGCTGGCCACCAGCGCATTCCAGTACAGGGCGGGTAGCGCCGCCTGCTTCTCGGTGACCACCTGTTCAAGCAGGGTGATCAGTGCCTGATTGTCCAGTTTGTCACTGGCCAGGCACTGGCGGGCACGGCGAATAAAGGTCACTTCATGTTTGAATCGCAAGGAGTCGGCCTGCAGCTTGCCGAGCACGCTATTGCGTTCGCTGATCAGCGACATCAAGTTGCAGTGGCGCAGTTCCAGATAATCGAGCATGTCGACCCGGTGCTCGGGGATCGGTTGGTGCAGTTCCCGGTTGCCGGGGTAGGGCACTATCGGCAGGGGTGCCCGTTCGGGAACGGCCTGTTGTGAAAGCCGCGCCAGGCGTGAGAGATAATCCTCCCAGCGGGCCTCGCTGCCGTTGCCGGGCATTAGCCACCACAAGGTGAATGCCACCAGAAAAACCGCCGCAATGATCAGGAAACCCGTTTTTATCCTTGCTGCCAAATCCATCCCCTGGATGCCGTTACTTACTGCTGTGCGCCGCCTGCTTAGCCACTTGTACCGTATTTTGTTTCCGAATGTGCGGCCTTGTTTCTGCGCGATTTCTTGATGTGATAGTTGCGACTATCGTCGAACGGAAGTCCCATGTCTGTGGTATGTTTCCCACGTTAACCATTTTGCCAGGGAAGGGTGTTATGCCAAGTCGGGGTTTGTCTGTTTTTCGTCTCTTGATGTTGTGGGCTGTGCTGCTGATTGCGGCCTGTGATGATAAGAGTGACACCACCGGAAAGGGGGAAAGTAACGGCGCTGTTGCAGAGCAGGGTGAGACCGACCCAGCCGTCTCCCCTCTGGATGACCGCTGGCAAACCCATCTGGCAGCCCTGCCGGCCGGTACCATCAGTGCCCGGGCGCCACTGGTTGTGCGCTTTAATCACCCGGTGGTGACTCCTGATCAACTCGACAAACCTCAATCCGGGGTCGCGCGGCTATTGCCGGAGCGGGCTGTCACGGCGGTGTTTACCGCCGAAGACCGGCTGGAAATTCGCCCCGCCGAGCCGTTACCCGGCGGGGAGTCGTTGACCCTGGTGCTGTACGCCCAGGGGCTGGGCAATGTGGATGACGCCTTGAGTCCCGCTGAGTTCTCCCTGCAGGTGCTGCGTCAGCAGCTGAGCCTGACGGTGGAGTCCCTGTTGCCCACGGACGATGGCGGCGAAATGGTACTGCGCGGCAGTCTGGAGACTCGCGATCTGGCGGACCAGGCTCACGTAGAGGCGGTACTGGATGCCCGCCAGAACGACAAGACTCTGGCCATTAACTGGCAGCATGACAGCGCCGGCCTGCGCCATGATTTTTCGGTGACCGGGATTGTGCGCGAACAGCAGGCCAGTGATGTATCACTGCGCTGGGATGCGGCGCCCCTTGGCGTGAACAACGAGGGCAACCGTCATTACACGGTGCCGGCACTGAAAAACTTCGCGGTAACCAATGTGCGGGCGGTCAGTTACCCCAAACCCCACGTCCAGGTGAATTTTTCCGAAGCCCTGAAAGCGACCCAGAACCTGAAAGGGCTGGTCACGTTGAATGGCAAGGCGCCCCGCGTGGAAGTGGATGGCAGTACCCTGCGTATTTATCCGCAGGATGAGCTGGAAGACGATGTGAAGCTGGTGATCGACGGCAGTCTGCGCTCCGCCAGCCAGGGTCGTCTGACGGACAAACTGGAAAAAACCGTCACCCTGATGACCAATAAGCCCGGTGTGCGCTTTGTGGGTGATGGTACCATCCTGCCCGACGGCAAACAGCTCAGCGTGCCGTTTGAAGCGGTGGGGGTGCGCTCGGTGAAAGTCCAGGCGTTCCGGGTTTTCGATGACAACATCGGCCGCTATCTGCAGGGCAGCGAGCTGAATGAAGCCGACATGGACTCTCGCAGCGGTCGCTACCTGTGGCAGAAAACGTTGACCCTGCCGGGCAATGGCGATGGCTGGCAACGTTATCAGCTGGATCTCACCGAGCTCATGGCCAAACACCCCAACGGCCTGGTGCACCTGACGCTGGCGATTGATGGTGACGACATCAGCTACAGCTGCCCGGATGGTGCCCTCAAGAAAAAAACCACTTTGCCGGACAGCTATGAAGGCCCCGGGCAGGATGAGGACCGCTCTGACCTCTACGAGAACTACTATGCCGACGCGGGCTACCTGAGCTGGTACGAGAAGGATAATCCCTGTTCCGACAGCTACTACCAATACAACGATCTGGCCAGCAGCACCCGCGCCTTTCTGGCCTCCAATCTGGGCCTGATCGCCAAACGCGGCCAGAACGATACCCTGCTGGTGGTGGCCACCGAGCTGGACAGTAACACCCCCGCCGAAGACGTGGTGCTCAAGGCCTACAACTACCAATTGCAACAAGTGGGCATGGGGCTCACCGATGCCGAGGGCATGGCCAGCCTGACACTGGATGGTTCCGCCTATTATCTGGAAGCGGTCAAGGACCGGGACAACGGTTACCTGAAACTGGCTCGCAACCGGGCCCTGCCCACCAACCAGTTCAACACCGGTGGCCAGCAAGTACGCGATGGTCTGAAAGGGTTCTTCTACGGCGAGCGGGATGTGTGGCGCCCCGGTGATGACATTCACCTGACCTTTATTCTGGAAGACCAGGACAACACGATTCCCGCTGGCCACCCACTGACGCTGGACTGGTTTGATCCCCGTGGTAACAAGGTGAAAAGCTATACGCTGGACAAGCCGGTGGGCGATTTTTATGCCTTTACACTACAGACAGATGAGGACGCGCCCACCGGGAACTGGCGCGCGGTGGCTCGGTTGGGGCAACGCTATTTCGATACCCCGATCCGGGTGGAAGCGATCAAACCCAATCGGCTGAAAATCGAGCTGGATCTGCCGGAGACGCTCTACACTAACGAAGCCACCGACATCGGGCTATTCACCCAATGGCTTAACGGCGCCACCGCCGCCAATTTGAACGCCGACATGAAAGTGCGGGTGAGTGCGCGCACCACCCGTTTCAGTGGTTACGACGCTTATCACTTCGACGACCCCACCCGAAAGCTCAGCAGCGAACCCTTCACTGCCTTCGATGGCAATGTGGATGCGAAGGGCAACGCCACCGTGCCGCTCACCGTGAATGTGGAGCAGACCCCGGGCATGTTGCGCGCCACCCTGACCACGCGCGTGTTTGAAAACAGTGGCGATTACAGCACCCAGATTCGCAGCGTGCCGGTGTACCCGTTCAAGCATTGGGTCGGCATGCGTGTTCCCGAAGGCAGTGGCTGGGGCGGGGCACTGTCCCGTGAGGGCCTGCACGCCATCGACCTGATTAGCCTGGACAGCGACGGCAAGCCCGACGCCAGCCGGCCTTTGGATATCAGCGTCTATCAGATTGATTGGCGATGGTGGTGGGACCGGGCCGGTGACGACCTGAGTAACTACATTAGTGACCCCAACACCAAACGCGTAGCCGATGCACAGATCACCACCGACGCAGAAGGCCGCGCCCAGTGGAACCTGAACGGCGAAGACTACGATTGGGGTCGCCATCTGATCCGCATTTGTGACCGGCAAAGCGATCACTGCACCGCACAAACCGTGTACCTGGGCTGGAGCTGGGAGCAAGCCAGTGGCAGCCAGGATGCAGCCACACGGCTGTCCCTGTCAGCGGATCAGGACCGTTACGCCGTTGGCGACACGGCCCATATTCAATTGCCCGCTGTGGCCAAGGGCCGCCTGCTGGTGAGTCTGGAAACCGGTTCACGGGTACTGGATCACTACTGGCTGCCCGCCAACGGTGAAGCGCAAACCCTGGATATCCCCATCACCGCCAACATGGCGCCCAACGTGTACGTTCACGTGGCGCTGCTGCAGCCGCACAGCGGCCGCAACAACGACCGGCCCATCCGACTTTATGGGTTGGTGCCGCTATTGGTGGATGACCCGAATACCCGTCTTGCCCCGCAAGTGAGCGCCCCCGACAAGGTGAAACCGGAAGACACCTTTACCGTGAAGGTCAGTGAAAAGCAGGGCAAGCCGATGACCTACACCCTGGCGCTGGTGGATGAGGGCCTGCTTGGCCTGACCAACTACCAGACCCCGAACCCTCACGACAGTTTCTACCGTCGCGAAGCCCTTGGCGTGCTGACCTGGGATCTGTTCGACATGGTGGTGGGGGCCTACGGGGCAGAGCTGGATCAGCTGCTGGCACTGGGCGGCTCCGACGGGGCTGACGATGGCCGGGAAAAGCAGCGTCGCCGCTTCCCGCCGGTGGTGAAGTTCCTGGGCCCGTTCACGCTGGATGCCAATGAAACCGCCAATCACGAGATTACCTTGCCGCCGTACATGGGCCAGGTGCGGGCCATGGTGGTGGCCGGTGACAACGGCGCCTACGGCAAGGCCGAACAGGACATTACCGTCACCCAGCCGCTGACGGTGCTGAGCACCTTGCCACGGGTGCTGGGGCCGGGCGAAAGCGTGTCGCTGCCGGTTACCGTGTTTGTCACCGACGACAGCCTGAAAACAGTCACCCTGACCGTGGACGCCGATGAAGACCTGTTCGAGGTGGAGCAGGGCAAAGCCACACTGACCTTCACCGGCCCGTCCGATCAGATTGCCATGCTGAAAATCACCGCCAAACAGCAGGTGGGCACTGGCGACATCACCGTCACCGCAAAAGGCGGCAAACACCGTGCCTCGGAAACCGTGCACCTGCCGGTGCGCGCGGCTAACCCGCCCACCACCCGCGATACCCGCAAGGTGCTGGCGCCCGGTGAAATCTGGGCGCTGGAATCGCAGCCCCATGGCATGGCCGGGACCAATAGCAGCACCGTGGTGGTCAGTGCTTTGCCCGCCATGGGTCTGGAGCGCCGGTTGGACTACCTGCTGCGCTACCCGCATGGCTGCATCGAGCAGACCACCTCATCGGTGTTGCCGCAGCTATACCTGAATCAGCTACTGCAACTGGACGAGCAGCAAAAGCAGGAGGTTCAGGACAACGTTACCGCGGGCATCGAGCGCCTCAAGCGCTTCCAGCTGGCCGATGGCGGTTTCAGCTACTGGCCCGGCCTGGCCAATGCCAGCGACTGGGGCACCAGCTATGCCGGCCACTTCCTGCTGGAAGCCAAACGGCTTGGCTACGCGGTGCCGGCCACCATGCTGGATAACTGGACGGCCTATCAGGTTCGCCGCAGCCAGAGCCAGGGCGATCGCCCCTGGCAGTGGAGCGCGGAAGCCTATCGCCAGTACACCCTGGCCCTGGCGGGCAAACCGCAGGTCGGCGCCATGAACCGGCTGCGCGAGCGGCTGCAAATGGCCAAGCCGGATTACTCACGCAGTGCAAGTTATCACAGTGGCCGCTGGTTGCTGGCAGCGGCCTACCTGCAAATGGGCCTTAGCGATGTGGCGGCGGAACTCACCGCCAACGCTGCTGCCGATCTGGAATACGATGGCGCCAGTTACACCTATGGTTCCTTGCTGCGCGATCAGGCTATCCGCCTCACCGTGGCCGATGCCCGTGGCGATACCGCCGAGGCCTGGCCTCTGGCGCAGGACATCGCCAGCCAGCTTTCTGCCGATCACTGGTACAGCACCCAGACCACGGCCTGGTCGCTGATGGCCATGGCCCGTTATGCGGGTAGCCAGAGCGATGAGCAGGGCTATCAATTTGCGATGCGTGAAGGCAAGCAGGGCTGGCAGGACATCGCGGCCACCTCACCGGTTTACCGCCAGGCACTGACCGATAGCGAAACCGCCCGGGCCTTTAGTGTCCGCAACGACAGCGAACGCAAACTGTTTGTCACCCTGAGCAACACCGGCACGCCGTTGCCGGGGAACGAACAGGCCAGCAGTGACGGGCTCAGCCTGACCACCCGCTTCCTGGCAGAGGGCAAACCGGTGAACCCGGCCAGCTTGCCCCAGGGGCAGGATTTTGTTGTCGAAGTCACCGTGACCAACACCGGGAACAGCAGCCTGGAGAACCTGGCGCTCACCCAGATCCTGCCGTCTGGCTGGCAAATTACCAGCAGCCGGCTGGATGGTAGCGCCGACGATCAGGAGCGCGTCACGTACCAGGATCTGCGCGACGATCGTGTCATGCATTACTTCGACCTGAAGCCCGGCAGCAAGCACAGTCTCACCGTGCGCGTGGCCCTCAACGCGTCCTTTGCCGGGCGTTTCTACCTGCCCGCCTGGAACGTGGAAGCCATGTACGACGGCACCCGCCAGGCCCGCAGTAAAGGGCAATGGATTGAGGTGAAACGCGATTAGACCCAAATGCTCAATGTCGGCTTACGCCTTCAGGCTAAGCCGACCTACGGGGAGTGCCCACGCGATATTTTGGTGCTCGGCGTGTAGGTCGTGTTAGGCGTAGCCGTAACCCGACACCCTGCCTCGTTGCTTGCAGCACATGCCCAATGTCGGATTACGTCTTGCAGGCTAAGCCGACGCAGGGGTTATTCGTTACCAATGTCGTCCGGAAGCAGCGGATTGCCGCCCCAATCAGCCGGATACAGGCCACGGGCCACGTCGCGGTGGAAGCTGCTGTAGGGCCAAGCGGCGGGTTGGTGGACGTAACCATGCTTTACTGGGTTGAAGTAAATGTAGTCGGTGTGATTATACAGATCGCTTTCATCTCGAAGGGTGTGTTCCCAGAAGCGGTTTTGCCAGATCGGGGTGTCTATTTGGCGATTTTTTGTGACCATTCCTTTGAGTAAACGCCAACGGGTTGAGAAATCATGATCTTCTTCCGGCAAGGTCCAAATGCAGTGGAGATGGTCCGGAAGGATGACGATGGCGTCGATGCGCAAAGGGTGACGTTTTTGTACGGTTTTGAAAGCGTGGCGAAGTGCGTTAATCGTCGGTTCATTGGTCAGAATCGGTTTGCGTTGATGTGTGACCAAGGTGAAAAAATAGCAGCCGCCGGAGAGATAATTGCGCCGGTAGTGCATGGGGCCTCATTGTTTGTTTTGGAATATCAGATTACGACCCAATACGCGAGAAAACGAGAGGACATTCGCGCAACCCATTGTCGGCGTTATGCCCACCGTGCAGCCCTCCGTGTAGGTCGAATTAGGCCGAAGGCCGTAATCCGACAGCCCAGGGTACTGTCACCTCTAAACCTTGTGTCGGATTACGCCTTTAGGCTAATTCGACCTACATGCAGGAGCCCGGCCGTAGGTCGTGTTAGGCGCAGCCGTAACCCGACACATGCCTTTGCAATGGGCTCCCACCCGCGATGAGATTCCTGCGCCGTGTCATCCTGACTCTGCTGATGATTGCTGTGCCCATTTTGGCCGCACTGCAGTTCTGGCCGCTGCCGGATCGGCTCACCAACACCCCTTACGCCACCTTGATGCTGGACCGGCATGACCGTCTGCTTGGTGCCCGCATTGCGGCGGATGAACAATGGCGCTTTGTGCCGGTGGAAACTCTGCCGGATAAATATCGCCAAGCCTTGCTGAGCTACGAAGACAAACGCTTTTTTGTCCACCCCGGTGTCGATCCACTGGCCATTGCCCGCGCGGCCTGGCTCAATGCCCGCGCCGGGCGGGTGGTCAGTGGCGGCTCCACGCTCACCATGCAGTTGGCGCGGCTGCTGCGCGATGACCCGCCCAGAACTCTGCCTGAGAAAGCCCGCGAAGCGCTGCTCGCCCTGCAACTGGAGTGGCACTTCAGCAAGGACGACTTGCTGATCCAGTACGCCAGCCGCGCCCCGTTTGGTGGCAATATCGTCGGATTGCGTGCCGCGGCCTGGCGTTATTTCGGCCGGGAGCCGGCGGCACTGAGCTGGGCTGAGGCTGCGCTGCTGGCGGTGCTGCCCAATGCCCCCGCCTTGATTCACCCGGGCCGAAACCGCGAGCGTTTGCTGGCCAAGCGCAATACGTTGCTGAACGATCTGCACGAGAGGGGAGAGCTGTCGGCCACCGACCTGAAGCTGGCCTTGCTGGAGCCGCTTCCCGACGCGCCGCGACCGCTACCCGGCAGTGCCGACCACCTGCTTACCTCACTTTCCTCCCGCAGCGGGCAACACCTGTTCCACACTACCCTGGATGCGGACCTGCAACGCCGGGTGCGCGAATTGGCGCGCCAGCATGGGCAGCGGTTAGCGGGGGAAGGGGTGCATAACGTGGCGGTGGTGGTGATCGACCACACCGAATTGGCCACCCGGGCCTACGTGGGCAACATGACCCACGGTGATGCCCGCGAATACGGGGCCGCCGTGGATATCGCCCGTGCGCCGCGCTCCACCGGCAGCGTCCTCAAACCCTTACTGTACGGGCTCATGCTTGATGACGGCTTGCTGCTACCCGATACCCTGGTGCCAGACTTGCCCACCAACTACGGCGGCTTCAGCCCGGAAAATTTTGATCACGAATACCGTGGTGCCGTCCCGGCCCGTCAGGCGCTTAGCCAGTCCCTGAACATTCCGGCTGTACGCATGCTGCGTGAATACGGGCTCGGTCGTTTTCACAGTCAATTGCAGCGCATGGGTATGAGTACCCTGTTCCGCAGTGCGGAAGAATACGGCCTCACTCTGGTGTTGGGTGGCGCGGAAGGCACGCTCGATGAACTGACGGGCATTTATGCGCGTTTGTTTGCCAGTGCCATGCGGGCACAGTCCTACCCGGTGGCAACGCTGCAGCCGCTATTGGCCGGGCGGGAATCTACTCGCCCGATGCTCAGTCCGGGGGCGGCCTGGCTAACGCTGGATGCCCTGCGGGATGTGGCCCGCCCAGGCACCGCCCGCCAGTGGCGGCTGTTCAGCTCCAGCCAGCCCATCGCCTGGAAGACTGGCACCAGCTATGGCCTGCGCGATGCCTGGGCCATCGGCAGTAACGGCCGCTACACCGTGGGTGTTTGGGCCGGTAACGGCAATGGCGAGCCGGCGCCCAGCCTGGGAGGCGCGGCCACCGCAGCACCGCTGATGCTGGATGTGTTCAGCCTGCTGGGGCCAGCGGCCTGGCCGGAACCGCCACTGGCAGACCTGAAGACCGTGCAGGTGTGCAGTGATGATGGCTATCTGGCTGGCGGTCGCTGCCCCACGGTGGAGCGGCTGGCCCCGCTGCACAGCCATTTTGAAACAGTGACGCCGTACCATGTGCGCGTGCATCTGGATGGCAACGGCCAGCGGGTGCATAGCCAGTGCGAATCAGTCGATGCCATGCGCCACCGGAACTGGTTCGTTTTGCCGCCGGGGCAGGCCTGGTTTTACCAGCGCCGTCACCCGCACTACCGGCCGCTACCCGCCTGGCGCGATGATTGTCTGGCCGGAGCGCGGGCCATGAATAGCGCGCCGCCCATGGCGTTGATCTATCCCCATGCGGGCACGGCGATTTATATTCCGGTGGAGCTGGATGGTCGGCTGGGTAGGGCGGTCTTTCGCGCTGTCCATCAACGGGCCGGCGCCACGCTCTACTGGCATCTGGATTCTGCTTATCTGGGCGAGACCCGGCATTTCCACGAATGGGCTCTCACCGCCGAGCCCGGCTGGCATACCCTGACGTTGGTGGATGATCAGGGGTTCCGGTTAACGCAGCGCTTCAAGGTGTTGGGTAAATAAAAGAACGCCCGCCGCGGCTTGCCTGGTAGGTCGAATTCATACAATGGCACAGGGAGCCTGAAAGGCAGAATCCGACCCGCAGCCTTGGTTCGCTAGCGAGGCCGGAGGTCGGGTTACGGCCTTCGGCCTAACACGACCTACCTGTCAAAACCCGGTGCGCCCGTCGCGGCCTTCCTGGTGGGCTAATTCACTCAAGGGCACAGAGAGCCTGCAAGGCGTAATCCGACACCCGACCAGATAAAAGCCATCACCACACCTGCGGTACTTTTTGCAGCTTGTCCAGGGTGTAACCGCGAGCCTTGGTGATCTCGAGCAAGTGCTCATAAGTGCTGGCATCCAGTTGCGGGCTACGCGCCATGATCCACAGATAATCCCGTTTCTGTCGGCCGATAATGGTGGTCTGGTAATCCGGGCTTACATACAGCACCCGGAAATCCGCCTTGAATGGCCAGAGAAAGCGCATCTTCCAGATGGCCGGATTCTCGTCGCTGACAAAACCGGTGGGGGTCATGGTTTTCAATTCACCGTACGGGCCATCCTTGCGGAAGGTGAACGTCGTCGCTATTTCATTTGGCCCGGCCCGGCGGTAGGTCTCGGTGGCGTTATAAGCGCCTTTTTCAGGAAAAGTGGGGATGTTGGCAATGACATACCACTGGCCCATAAAGCGATCTAGGTCGAACGGGGTCGCCACCTCAATCGGTGCTCGGGGTGTGGTCTGGCAGGCGTTGAGCATAATCAGGCTCACTATCAGTAGCATTCGGCGCATAGGTTTCTCCATGACAGTGATGATCGCGCCCTGAAGTGCAACGTCGGGTGAATCCTAGTGATTCCGTAGGTTGACTTAGGCGTAGCCGTACGCCGACAACCCAACCTTGCTGCCCATCCACAATGATTGAATGTCGGATTACGCCTTTCAGGCTCTCTGTGCCCTTGGGTAAATCTGACCTACACACACCCGTCACCCTTGAAAGTCCTCCACCTCATCACAACCCCTGTTAATACCTAACCGGAAAAGGAGAACCGCGTGAACGTTCTTATTGCAGGTGCAAACGGCAAAATTGGTCGCCGGCTGATTCCCCATCTGGTGGCAGACGATATCCACGTTACCGCGATGGTGCGCGATGCGGCCCAGGCTCAGTCCCTGAAAGAGCTGGGCGCCAACGATGTGGCGGTGGCCGACCTGGAGGGCGATTGCCGTGAGGCGTTGAAAGGGCAGAACACGGTGATTTTTACCGCAGGTTCCGGCCCTCACACCGGCCCGGACAAAACGGTCGATGTGGACCAGAATGGTGCCATCGCACTGGTGGATCAGGCGAAAGAGCAGGGAGTGGACCGCTTTATCATGGTCAGCTCCATGCGCGCCGATGATCCGGACAGCGGCCCGGAAAAAATGCGCCATTACTTCGAGGCCAAAGGCAATGCGGACAACCACTTGCGCAGCAGTGGTCTGGCCCATGTGATTGTTCGCCCGGGCCGACTCACGGAGGAGCCGCCGCTGGAAAAGGTTAGAATAGAGCCCAAAATAAAGGACTTTGGAGAAATCTCCCGCGAAGATGTGGCTAAGGTGCTGGCGGAAGTCACCCGCATGGAGATTCGCAATCAGGAATTTGATGTGATCACCGGTGAGAGCCCCATTCGGGATGCTCTGCAAAAGCTCTGATGTTGGAGGTGCTCCTCTGTAGCTCTCGCGTAGCGCGAAGCGGTGACACGGTGTCGCCCAATGTCGGATTACGCCTTTAGGCTAATCTGACCTACGGAGACGGGCACCGGCGCGAATCGGAGGGCCGTCTGCGTAGGTCGTGTTAGGCGTACCCGTAACCCGACACTGGGCCTGCCCCTCCGCACTCCACTCAAAGGAACGCTTTTCTCCTGAACTGTCTGACAATCTCATCGATCCCTCCCTCACCCTGTCCCTAGGTATAAAGAGGCCTGCGTCACCAATACGTATGAATTACGTAGAGTTAGTGCTGAAACCCATTCGCATTACAGTAAACAAACTGTAAAATGCCGCTGCTTGTCATATGGATGACAAAAAAAAGTACGCATAATCCGCCCCTCGATGTTAGAACAGCTGGATAGGATGTCCTTAGTGCAGTTTTCTTCACAGTTAACCCGTTGGAGTCTCGGGGGGCTGGCCTTTCTGTGTGCCACCAGCGCCCAAGCCGCTTCGCCCTGGGTGCCCGCCGGCGATCTATCCGCGCGCCATCATATCGAAGCGCTCCAGTCCCAGGGTTGCCTGGATGGCGTTACCCTCAGCTGGCCCATCAGCTGGGCTGCGCTGATGAAAAGCTACCGCCTTGCCCGTCACAGCCTCCCGGAAGCGGAAGCCAAACGTTGTGAAAACCAGCATGCTGCCTTCCTCGAAAAAGCCCTACAGCAGGCCCAGCAAAGCACCCGTGGTGTTTCCATTGAACTGGGTGGTGCCAATCAGGAGCCGCTCTACACCAGCTTCGATACCCAGGTAGAAGACGAATTCACCAGCCAGGTGACACTTTACGGCATGGGGGATCGTTGGGCCGGGCAGCTGGCGGTGGGGTATGTGGATGGCGAGCGCGACAACCAGTATGTGCGTCTGGACGACACCTACCTGGCCGGCATCATCGGTAACTGGCAGCTTGGCGTCGGTGCTGTCGATCGCTGGTGGGGCCCCGGCTGGCAAAGCTCGCTGGCCCTGTCCAACAACGCCCGCCCGGTGCCCGGCCTGTGGCTATCCCGACAAATGCCATTGGCACCGGAAAGCCCCTGGCTCAGCTGGGTCGGCCCATGGGATCTGCAACTGATTGCCGGGCAATTGGAGCAGGACCGCGCCGTACCCGATGCCCGCTTACTGGGCGCCCGCTTTGTTTTCAAGCCGCTGGATTCCCTGCAAATCGGCCTGTCGCGCCTGGCGCAATGGGGTGGGGAAGGGCGTCCGCAGGGCCTGGATGACTTTTGGAATGCGGTTATTGGTCGCGATAACGGTGAAACATCCGGCCTGGAAGAAGGACAGGACCCCAGTAACCAAATTGGGGGAGTGGATTTCCGTCTGTCCCTGAACCCGGGCGACGTCCCCCTCGGTATCTATGGACAATTCATGGGTGAAGACGAAGCGGGGGGCTTGCCCTCGAAGCTATCGTCTTTGGCTGGGGTGGATGTGGTCACCGGCTGGGGCAAGGGCTCCCAGCGCTTCTTTGTGGAAGCCACCGACACCGTTGCCGGTAGCTGGTTTAGTGACCGCCGCCACAATGTCATGTATGAGCACAGCACTTATCAAAGCGGTTTCCGCTACCATGGCCGCAACATGGCCAGTACCTGGGAAGGCGACGCCCAGGCCGTCACCCTCGGTATTCAGCAGTTTTTCCGCCACGACGTGGCGGTGGCGCTGAGCCTGTCGCAAGCGACCCTGAACGAAGAGGGCGGGATACGCGCAGTGGTCACGGAAGATGGCGACGCTATCCTTCAGGCCGTTGAAGAACAGGACATCACCTTGGCCGAATTGCGCATCGGCCACCCCTTATTCGGCGGCCGCCTGAACTGGCTGCTTTCTGCTACGGATGAACCCGTAGTGACCTATGAAGAGCGGGAGCGGTTCACCGCTGGCCTTCAGTGGACCCGCCACGTGAATTGGTAACAGAGTTTATGCAGGTATCTATGAATCCTTTCGGGAAATTTCTGGCTGTGGGCCTCTTGGCTTCGTTGGCAGGCTGCACGGTTGTGCCGGGCTCCCACATTTCCACTTCGCCGGGCTGGTTTCTCGATGAAGACGAAAGTGCGGAAGAGGCCGAACCCCTGCCGGATGTGGTGCAGGTGCATACCATTACCACCAATGTGCTGAAAGCCGAGCCTCAAGCGAAAGCCAAGCCTGCGCCGGTGCTGCTCGACGAGCCACAAGATTACGATTACGTGGTTGGCTTGGGGGATGTGCTGCAAATTACCGTATGGGACCACCCTGAACTCACTATTCCGGCGGGTTCCATGCGTAGCCCTTCTGAATCGGGTAATTGGGTGCACAACGATGGCACCATCTTTTACCCCTATGTAGGCAAGATCAAAGTGGTCGGCCTGCGTGTCACCGAGATCCGTGACCTGATCGCCCAGCGTATTGCGGAATATATTGAAGATCCGCAGGTGGATGTGACCATTGCGGCTTTCCGTAGCCAGCGCGTTTATGTGTCTGGTGCGGTCAAACAGCCCGGCGCCTACCCGGTAACGAATGTGCCGCTACGCCTGCTGGATGCGGTGAATTCGTCAGGTGGGTTGACCGAAATGGCGGACTGGAATGATGTCACCCTGACCCGCAACGGGCAGGAATATACCCTGTCGTTGAAGGCGGTCTACCAGGAAGGCAACCCGGCCTACAACGTGTTGCTGCGTCCCGGTGATGTGGTCCACGTGGCCCGCAACGATGACAATAAAGTCTTTGTGTTGGGTGAAGTGGGGGAGAATCAGCCCGTGCCCATGACCCGTAACGGCTTGACCCTGGCGGAAGCCTTGTCTGCATCCGGCGGCTATACCCAGGATACTGCCGATGCCCGGGGCATTTTTGTGCTGCGTCGCGCCCCGCAAGGCAGTGAGCACCTGATTGACCTCTACCAGCTCAATGCCAAGGACGCTACCGCCCTGATTCTGGCCGATGGCTTCGACCTGCAAAGTCGCGACATCGTCTATGTCACCGCCGCGCCGCTGGCCCGCTGGAACCGCGTAATCAAGAATATTCTGCCGACCTTCCAGACCATCTACTACGGGGCACTGGCGGCGGATCGAGTAAGGGATCTGGACGAGTAATGTTTAATCGCATTCTGGTGGTTTGTGACGGCAACATCTGCCGCAGCCCCACCGTCGCCGCCATGCTGCGGGAGCTGAAGCCGGAGAAAGCCGTGTCTTCTGCGGGCCTAGTGGGGTTGGTGGGCCAGGACATGGAAGCCACTGCCCGCGCCGTGGCGGAAGAAAACGGCCTGGACTGCGGCACCCATGAGGCCCGCAAACTGGACAGCGAACTGTGCCGCGACAGCGATTTGATACTGGTCATGGAAAGCCGCCAGAAAGAACGTTTGGGACGAGCCTTCCCGGAAGCCAGCGGCAAGACCTTCCTGCTAACGCACTGGAATGGCGGCCACGACATCCCTGACCCCTACAAACGCGGCCGGGATGCCTTCGAAAGAATCTACCCGCCCATGCGCGAAGCCACAAAAGCCTGGGCGGCAAAACTGTAAAGATCAGCAACACCGCAATGCTCTTGTAGGAGTTCCCTTCCAGGGGAGGAACCAAGCGCTAGCGTGGAAATAACCCAAACGGTTATCAATGACCCACAGAACATGAATGGCAGGTGGGCAGGAATAAGGAAGGCAGAAAGGCTTTGGCAGCAGGAAGCCAGCCAAGGCCCTGTGGGAGCGGTGGATCTACCGCGAAAAACCCAACGGCAACCAGACATTAGAGCAAAAAAAGACATGGCAGAGAACGCAACAAACACAACACGCCAGCCACAGTCGTCGTCCAGTATGGCCGACGAAATCGATCTGCAACGTCTGTGGGGGCTGTTGGTTGATCACCGCTGGCTGATTATTGGCACCACTTTGATCGCGTTGTCACTGGGTGTGGCCTACGGCCTGCTGGCCACTCCTGTCTATAAAGCCGATGCCCTGCTGCAAGTGGAAGACAAGCAGGGCGGCGTGCCTGGCTTTTCTGAATTGAACGAACTGTTTACGGAAGAATCCTCTGCCGATGCGGAAATCCAGATTATCCGCTCACGGATGGTGTTGGGCGAAATCATTGACCAGCTACAGCTGGATATCAAAGTAGAGCCTGATCGGTTGCCTATCATTGGTGGTATTGGTGCAGCGGATCCTGTACCGGAATTTGTACCCAAGCCTTTGTTTGCGGGGTACCGGGACAGCGAAACCTTCGTCACCATCAAATCGTTTCAGGTGCCGGAAAATCTGGAAGGTGAATCATTCACTCTGCTGGAAGAAAACGGCCAGCCCGCACTGTATCTGGAAGAGCAGAAAGTGGGCAGCGCTCCGTTGGGCACTCCGATTACCAGTGAAGACAAGCGCATTGTGTTGGAGCTGGGCGAATGGGAATACGGTGAAGAGCCGCTAGCACTGGTGCACCAAACCCGTGCCGAGGCCGTTAATCAGCTTCGCGGCCGTCTTTCTGTCAGCGAGCAAGGTAAATCCACCGGCATTATAGCGATGTCCATTACTGGGCCGAGTAAAGCGCGTATTCGCGCTATTCTGGATGCCATTGGCGAAACCTACCTGCTTCAAAACATTAAGCGTATGTCCGCAGAAGCGGAAAATAGCTTGGACTTTCTGGACGAGCAACTTCCCGAAATTAAAGAAAAACTCAATGGGGCTGAAGAAAAGCTCAATGCCTATCGCCTAAAAAGCGAATCCGTGGATTTGTCCCTGGAAACCCAGTCCGTGCTGGAGCGGCTGGTGGCCATTGAAGGAAAAATCAATGAGCTGAAAATCAAGGAAAGCGAAATTTCCGCCCGCTTTACCCGTGAGCACCCAGCCTACCGCACCCTGATCCAGCAACGGGCGTCGCTAAACCAGGAAAAAGATCAGCTCAACAGCCAGATCAAGGCTCTTCCGGAAACCCAGCAGGAAGTGTTGCGGCTGATGCGCGATGTAGAAGTAAACCAGGAAATCTACGTTGGCCTGCTCAACAAGGTGCAGGAACTTCGCATCATGAAAGCCGGCACCGTCGGTAGTGTACGCATTATCGACAAGGCCCTGGTGCAAACTGAGCCGGTCAAACCCAAGAAAGCGCTGATTGCCATTCTGGCTGCCATGCTGGGGGCCATGGGGTCGGTTGGTGTGGTGCTTCTTAAAGCGGCGTTTAATCGTGGTATCGACAGCCCGGAGCAACTGGAAGAGCAAGGCATCTCAGTCTATGCCTCCATTCCGTTGTCGGAGCACCAGCAGAAGGTGGACCGGCTGGAAGCACTGAAACGCCGTCGTAAACGCAAACACGATAAAGAGGCCATTCCGTTGCTGACCCTGTCAGACCCGAATGATCTCGCCGTTGAAGCCTTGCGTAGTCTACGCACCAGTTTGCACTTTGCCATGATGGAGGCGAGCAACAAGGTGCTAATGGTGTCTGGCCCAAGTCCAGGGGTAGGCAAGTCCTTTGTTTCTGCCAACCTGGGGGCGGTGTTAGCCCAAACCGGGCAAAAAGTGGTGGTGGTTGACGCCGATATGCGCAAGGGCCACCTGCACCGATTCTTTGAAAATCATAACGATGTTGGGCTATCGGATTACCTGTCAGGCCAGGTGGATCAAAACGCGATTGTTCAAACCTCGCAGATGGAAAATCTGTCGTTTATTTCTCGCGGCCAGATACCGCCGAATCCGTCCGAGCTATTGATGCACGATCGCTTTAAAGCCCTGATGGAATCCCTGAGCGCCCAGCACGACATTGTGTTAGTGGATACGCCCCCCATTCTTGCAGTTACCGATGCCGCCATTGTGGGTCAGCTAGCCGGCAGCAGCCTGATCGTGACCCGCTTTGGCGTAAACAGCGTTAAGGAAGTAGACATCACTCTGACACGCTTCGCGCAGAATAATGTGGAAATCAAAGGTGCGATTCTTAATTGTATGGAGCGCCGTGCTTCCAACGAATACGGCTACTATGCTTACGAGTATCAAGAGAAAAGCTAATCATCGTTTTATGTAGCTACTTTGCGTGAGTCGATCACAGTGCTGGAAAATAAAAGTGTACCTGCACCCGATAGAAAACTGAATCGAGAACGGCTATTAAGAATAAAGAAGTAACTTTCCCGCAGGTTGTGACACTTTGCAGCGAAAGGCCTCTGGTCTTAAAGAATTGTTTTGACTTGAAATGTAAAATTAAATATTCCAATGATTTTTATATAATGAATTAATCATGAAAGAAAGTGGTCGTTAGTATGACGGTGATTATTGGTTTTGTGAATGAGGGAAAAGCTTTTATTCCTGAACTTTATGCTTATAGATCTTGCTTTTCTCAAATTCCTAAAGCAGAAGTGGTTGTCTTCGATGACTATCATTCGGCAGTCGAAAGATCTGATATTCTTTTCCTTTTTATGGGAGTGTTCCCCTTTTGGTTGAAAAGACCAAGGTTTCTGATAACGGAATACCACTCTCTCAGCACAGGACGGTATCCTCGGATCAAAGATTTGATTAAGTCCGTTTTTAATATCAAAGGGGATGTTAGTGTTTTTCTTAATGAGAAAGTCAGGAGCGCTCTTCCTCTGGTTGGCGGAGAGTATAAGACAAGATGTATGGGTTTTGATGGTGAGCTTGCCAAGAAATACGCTAATTCGAAGAAAGAGTTTGATTTTGTTTATTCTGGTTCTTTGCGAGAAGGCGTTGAGCCTCTAATAAAAGATATTGCAAATAAAGGTTATTCCATCATTGTGGTTGGTGCGGATCAGGATTTCTTAGAAGAAGAAAGTAATGTTGTTTCCGTAGGAAAGGTTAGCCTAGAAAAATCATATGAATATATGTCAAAAGCACAGTGGGGGCTAAATATTGTTCCTGATTATTATCCTTATAATATTCAGGATAGCACGAAAGTGGTTGAGTATTTGAGTCTAGGCTTGGGTGTGGCAACTAATCGATATGAATGGGTTGTTGAATTTGAAAATTTCATAGGGGCAAACTTTATATATTACAATGATGCATGGTTGTCTGAAATTGAGGCGCATGAATTTTCTTCGGGGGATATTGAGTGTCTCGAATGGAGTAGATTAATAAAGGAAAGCTGTTTATTTGAGTCTATTTACGACATGGTCCAGGTTTGTGCCTCAGATGAAAAATAAAGACCAAGTACATTACTTTATAATTTTTATTATTTTTTTGGCATTGTTTTTCCGGTTGGTCTTCTTTTTTTTGAATGCGCTTGGCTATATATCTCTCGGCGGCCAGAGTGATGCGGATTATTATGATGATTATGCTACAGGCGTGGCAGTGAATGCAGTTAATTTGTGGCCTGTTATTCTGCGTTGGCTCTATGAAATGGGGATTTATTCAAGAGAGTGGGTTTCAGGTTTTTTGATTATTCTTTCGACGTTAATGATTCCCCTTTTATTTGATCGTGCATTTGCTGACGGGGAAGGCAGTGGCAAAGCTAGGTTGGTTGCTTTGCTCGGAATTTTAGGGTATCCAACCCTGTTTTTTTATTCGCTGGATGTATATCGTGATGTTTTTATGCTTTTTGTCGCCATGTTAGGCTTCTTAGCAGCTAAGAAAGTATTTTCATCACCGAGATTTGGATTAAAAGTTTATTTTTATATGCTTTTATATTGCTCTTTTTCTACTTTGGCATTCTATTTGCGCGGTTATTTAGGGGTTGCTTTCTTTCTTTCTTTCTTGCTCTTTCCTGTGGCTAAGTTGACGCAAAACCACCCGTTTGTGTTTTTTTCGGGGTATGTCGTCGCTGTAGTTATTTCTTATATTTTTGGTTTTTTAGATCCTATATTGCTGTACAGAGGGGAAGATGGTTTTCTGACGGGGGGGGCAACCTTGGGTGTTGGCTTGTATGGGAGGAGTGCTCCCGAATTTCTTCTGCTCTTTGTGTACAGCTTTGTATGTCAGGTTTTAGGTTTATATATAACTAGTGCGGCCGCCGTTTTTGTTTTTGTTTTTGAGAGTGTGCCATTTCTTTTATGTTTAATTTTTGTTATGAGAAACTGGAGGTTTGTTAATGGGTATTGTTTTTATTTGATGATTTTTTCTCTTATGTATTCCACCGTTTGGGTTTTGGGGAATGATAATTTGGGTACGGCGGTGAGGTTGAGGATTTTTACGTACATGCCTGTGTTTATTGTTTTTTTTGTTGTTTATATGGCGAAGAAAAAAGTTGCAGGAGCGAGACAATGAGGGTGCTTGTTGTCGGAACTGTCTCTTCTTCTATCTTTGGGTTTAGAAAACACTTTCTTGAGGAGCTTGTTTCACAAGGTCACGAGGTTTTTATTTATACTACGGACTTGACCCCGGATATAGAGCTCAGAGCAAAAAATGAGATTGGCGTGATTGCTAGAAAATATTCTATGAAAAGAGCGGGAGTTAATCCTTTTGATGACATCAAGGCATTTTTTTTTCTAGCAAAAGAAATGAGAATGCTGGCTCCAGATATTGTCTTTAGCTATTTTGCCAAGCCAGTTATTTGGGGAACGTTGGCTGCTTTCTTTTCAGGGGTAAGGAAAAGGTATGGGATGCTGGAGGGGCTGGGTTATTATTTTATTGATGACCCAAGAAATGTTGCTGGTAAGAAAAAGTTGATAAGAATGATGCAGGTTTTACTGTTTAAAATTAGCATCCCTCTTCTTGATAGGTTGATCGTTTTGAATAAAGATGACAAAAAAGATATACAGGTTACGTATAAAATAAAATGTAAGAATGTTTCTGTTCTTGGTGGTATTGGTGTGGATTTAAAAGAATACCCCTTCTCTCTCCCCGTAGAATATCCTGTGCATTTTATTTTTATTGGCCGTTTGCTTGTCGAGAAAGGAATTAATGAATTCCTGGATGCTGCTGAATATCTTCAAGAAGTTAATGATGATGTGAAGTTTTCAGTGTTTGGTGAAGTTGACCCCGAAAACCCAGGGGGGGTTAATTTGGATCGACTGAGAAAACTTCAGGATAAGGGTGTAATCGATTACCCTGGAGCGGTCAATGATATACCAAAGAGGCTGGCGGAAAGCAGCGTTTTTGTGCTGCCCTCATATCGAGAAGGTATGCCGAGAAGTACGCAAGAAGCAATGTCTTCTGGACGAGCAATTATAACAACTGACGTGCCTGGGTGCCGCGATTCCATATCTAATGAAGTTAATGGCTTGATTGTTCCTCCCCGTGATGCGGGTTCGTTGATAAAAGCCATGAATAGGTTTGTTTCTGACCCTTGTCTTGTTACGAAAATGGGGAAGGAGTCGAGAAGGCTTGCAGAAGAGAAATACGATAAAGATGTTGTAAATAAAAAACTTCTTTCTCTTGTCGGATTTTCTAGATAGGGCCCTTTTAAGGTGGTTGGTATGATTCGAAGAAGGCGCAATAAAATGTTTTGTTTTTATATGAAGAGCTTTTTAAAACAATTCAGAATAATGGCGAAAACTCTGCTGCATGCATTTAAAACATTTTTCGGCGGAGTTGTCGAGCAACCAGAGTTCCTTTTTTTAAAACAAAAAAATGTTGCTTATTTAGTTGTCTCAAAATCTGCTTGCTCTTCCATAAAGAAAGCAATGGTGGAGGATGAGGTGAAAGAAGACATAGGGGATGATTACCAGATTCATCAAAATAAAAGGGTAAAAGAGCTTACAGTGAGAGGTAGGCTAAAGGTCGAGGCAGAGCCTTATGTTTTTACTTACGTAAGAAACCCCTTTTCAAGGTTAGTTTCAGCCTACGTTAATAAGTTTGAAGATTTTAATAAAATAAAAAAAGTGGGTTTTGAGTATGCTGATTATTTGGGAGGCTGGTTTGAATTGTCAGACTCTTTCGAGGACTTTGCAAGGAAGGTGTGTGATATTCCAGATAGGCTGAGCGATCGGCATTTTATGGGGCAATGTTTTCTCATTTATAGTCTTTCCGATACAAAGATAGATGATATATTTAAGTTGGATAACATGGATGAGACTTTCCCTTCTTTGGCAAGTCGATTTGGTTTTGGTGAAGTTCCTCATTTTAATAGAACGACGGAGTATCGTTATGAGGACTACTACTCATCTCCTGAGTTGGTGGAAATGGTATATCGGCGTTATAAAGAGGATGTCGACAAGCTTGGGTACCGTGACGTTTATAAGTCGCTAATAAGCCGTTTTTAAGTTTTCTATGCATGTTTTATTATTAGGTTTGCGAATTGCTTGGTTAAATTTTTGGGGCTGAATGGATTATTTTTGTATGCTTGTGGAATCAGACTAGTGTTAGCAGATTTTCGTTTGCCAGTGCCGAGGGCTGAAAGGAAAGCCTCTTATAATACTCAAGTTTAGAATGGTGGCGAGTGAAAGAAGTTCTTTAGGTGGACTTTTCAGCGATGAAAGATCCACTGTTTTTGGACGCTTTGTTACGATCTTCAAGCACTGCTGGACTGCTTGTGCTTTGAATGTATGGAGGGGGATATGAGTATTGCGGGGCTTTGCCCAATTTTTCTGGAGTGCTTGCCTCTTTATTCAGAGAGGCAATACAGTCGACACGAAATTCGTCCTGAGGCGCCTCTTGGGGCGCCTGTTGATGAGGTAATGATTAGCAAAATGGAGCACATATGAAGCGCCTAGTGGATATTCTTGGTGCATTGGTTGGTCTGTTGCTTTTGGCGCCAGTGATCTTGTTTCTGGCTTTTCTGGTGCGCTGCAAGCATGGCGCGCCTATTTGCTTTCGACAGACACGACCAGGCAGAGATGGGGAACTCTTCGAGATGATCAAGTTTCGTACAATGACTAATGAGCGGAGTGAGAATGGAGAGCTCTTGCCTGACGCTGATAGGTTAACTTCGTTTGGTCATTTTCTTCGCTCCACTAGTTTGGATGAATTGCCTGAACTGTTGAATGTCCTGAAAGGTGATATGAGCCTTGTGGGGCCTCGTCCCTTATTAATGGAATATCTTTCGCTCTACTCTGAACGCCAAGCTCACCGCCATGATGTCAGGCCAGGCATTACTGGCTGGGCTCAGATTAACGGCCGAAACGCCTTATCTTGGGAGGAAAAATTTGAGTTGGATCTGTGGTATGTGGAAAACCGTACTTTATGGATTGATATCAAAATTCTTTTTTTGACAGTATGGCAAGTAGTGAAGCGTGATGGCATTAGTCATGGAGAAGAGGCGACTATGCCTAGATTCGTTGGTGCTGGAGAGAGTCTAGGCCCACATGAGGTGTCCAAGGAGGACTCATGAGATCTATAGTTATAGTTGGATTCGGTGGCTTTGGTCGAGAAGTCAATTGGTTGGCAAGGGAGTGTGGTAGAACTGTTCTAGGGTTTCTGGATGATAATGAACCCCCGGGAAAGAAAGGAAATTATAGGATATTAGGTGGCCTTGATGCCTGTTCTGAATATCCCAATGTGGAGTTCATTGTCGCAATCGGTAATCCGAGAGTTAGGAAAAAGGTTGTTGAAAAGTTAGTAAGCCAAGGAGTGACCGCTTTTGCGACGCTTATTCATCCTTCTGTGAAAATGAATGAGAGCGTGAGAGTTGGGAGGGGCGCGATGATTTGTGCTGGTAGTATTGCTACGGTTGACATTGCTATTGGTGAGCATGTCATTCTCAACCTGAATGTGACGGTGGGACATGATGGTATCATTCATGATTTTGTCACGGTTTCGCCCATGGTTGCTTTGTCAGGGAATGTGATTCTTGAAGAGGGCGTTGAGGTGGGCACTGGAGCTGCGATTCGCCAAGGAATTACTATGTCTTGCGGCTCCATGTTAGGAATGGGGGGGATTCAGACAAAGGATTCTCAAGCAAATACTATTTATGTTGGCTCTCCAGCAAAACCTTTGAAACAGTTACCCGAGTTTATTTGAATTTATGTTAAACGGACCGTTTTCTCCTTGGCCTTCCTTTACCAAAGATGAAGCTGATGCAGTGTCTCGCGTATTACTTTCCAATAAGGTCAATTACTGGACCGGGCACGAGAGCCGAAAATTTGAGAAGGAATTTGCGGGCTTTGCAGGTACTGACTATGCCATCGCAGTGGGGAATGGCACTTTGGCATTGGATCTTGCTCTTAAAGGCTTGAGTATTGGTGTCGGTGATGAGGTGGTGGTGACACCGCGAACTTTTTTGGCGTCGGCAACGGCGGTGATTAACTCGGGGGCGACTCCGGTGTTTGCTGATGTGGACCCGGAAACCCAGAACATTACTCCTGCGACGGTCGCCGCTGTGTTAACACCGAAAACCCGGGCGGTAGTGTGCGTGCACCTGGCGGGCTGGCCTTGTGACATGGACGGCATGATGGCGCTGGCTGCTGAACACGGTTTGTACGTCATTGAAGACTGTGCCCAGGCTCACGGTGCCACCTATAAAGGCAAGCCGGTTGGCGGCTTGGGCCATGTGGGGTGTTGGTCATTCTGCCAGGATAAGATTATGTCTACGGGGGGGGAGGGCGGCATGGTTACGGTGAATGACCGTGACTTGTGGTCCAAGATGTGGAGTTTTAAGGATCACGGCAAAAGCTGGAATGCGGTGTATGAGCGTGACCACCCGCCGGGATTTCGCTGGCTGCATGAGTCGGTAGGCACTAACTGGCGGCTGACAGAAATGCAGTCTGCAATTGGTCGCATTCAGTTGCAGCGTATGCCGGAATGGACCGCCGCACGCCAGGCAAATTGCCGAGCGATTTGGGAAACGGCCGCTTGTTTGCCTGGGTTGAGCGTGCCGGAAGTGCCGGAAGATATAGAGCATGCGGGTTATAAGTGTTATGTATTTGTGGAAGAGGCAGTTTTCAATGAGCCTGTGGCTGATGTCCGTGACCGAATTATGAATGCCATTGTAGCCGAGGGTGTACCTTGTTTCTCGGGTTCCTGCTCGGAGGTGTATCTAGAGAAAGCGTTTACGGCTCTGGGTCTTGGGCCGAAGGAGAGACTGCCTGTTGCGAGGAAATTGGGTGACTCATCACTAATGTTTTTGGTTCATCCAACTTTGAGGGCATTCGAAATTGAAAAGAGCGTTCAGGCGCTCCGGCAAGTGATGTCCTTAGCAGCAATTTAGGGTGTCGTGGTCGATTTTGGTGGAGGGTGATGCTGCCTCAGTGAAGAGGAAGCACTGAATTTAGGCTCAGTCTTTCTGTCCCTAGAGAGAAAGCCTAGTCTATGAGGTGAACTTTTTGAAATGAGATCATCCCGGAGCTATGACTTAAGCCGTATGCGTCATGTGATTTCTGGTGTTCTATTCCGTCTTAACAGTGAGATGGGGCGCTCCCTGATCCGCACTTTTGTTGCCAGAGGTATTGCGGCCCTGGGTGCTCTTGCTTTACTGGTGGCGGCGGGGCGCCTTTATGGCCCGGAAGGTGCTGGGGTTCTCGCGTTGGCCCAGAGTCTGTTGCTTGGAGCGGGGATTCTCGCTAGAGCGGGTATGAGTAATGCTTTGATGCGCTATGTTGGCCAGGATCATTACTCCCCCCATGTGTTGCTTTATCTACGTTGGGCGGTTTCGAGTGGGTTGCTAATTAGTTTGCCTATGGTGGCCGCTTTGTGGTTTGGGAGGGGCCTTTTTGAAGAGCTGTTTGAGGCGGAGGGGTTAGCGGCTGTACTTATCGGTGTAGCCTTGGCGGTTCCCGCTTACACTTATTCCTTGCATCTTGCCGGCTTCTTCAAAGGCATTAGTATGCCGGCGACAGCCTGCTTACTGGAGAATGGTTCTGTAGCTTTGTTGGCTGGTACTTTTGTTTTTCTGTGGTCGAAGTTAGGCACAACAAATGAGCTAGGAATTATTGGCTATTCTTATGCCCTAGCCGCATGGCTGGTGGCACTGCAGGGAGCTTTACAGGTGTGGTTATGGCGAAGGCGACAGTCATGGTGTAATTCACCGGAGTGTTCTCTTCATGCTGAGGTGACACTTTCCCAATTCCGAACCACGTCAAGGGCATTTTTTGCTGCTGACCTTGCCGGCTTTATGCAGCAGGTTTTGGGAATAATGATTGCCGGTTGGCTATTGAACAGTGCAGATTTGGGCTTGTTCAAGTCTTCTGAGCAGGTCGGTCTGCTGATCTCCTTTATTTTGATCGTGATCAATGCCATCTTTCCTCCCCGGTTTGCGGCTTTACATCATCAGGGGAATATTACCGCACTTGGCCGTTTGGCTAGGCAAGGTGCCTTATTGGCGTTGGTTCTTGCCGCCCCGATGTTACTAGTTTGCCTTGCTGCCCCAGGTTGGGTGTTAGGCTTGATTGGCGAAGGGTTTGGTGCCGGGGCCCCTTTACTTCGTATTATTGCCTTAGCTCAGTTGGTGAACGTGGCTACTGGGTCGGTGGCGTTCCTGCTTAACATGACAGGATATGAGACTTTAATGCGAAATATCGCCCTGATTTGTAATGCCTTTGGCTTGCTAGCTTTCTTTGCATTGATTCCAGGTTTGGGTGCTCTCGGCGCTGCTATTGCGCTTGCTTTCGTTTTGGTGGTGCAGAATCTTGTAGCAATGTATTTTGTATGGATAAAGCTGGGCATATGGACATTACCTGGCCCCAATGTTCTGAAATTAGTGGGTGTCCAACCTAACGTATAACCACCGGGTTGCGTTTCACTGCTTACGGGGTGTGCCTGCTATCGTAATACTATTGGTTTGTATAGGTCGAATTAGCCTAATGGCGTCATCCGACAAAGGGCATGATGGGTGAGTGCATTGGGCCATGGCTGCCCTTGACTAGCTCTATGGATGGGTGAGTGTCGGATTACGTCCTTTGGACTAATTCAACCTACTGGGCTGGTGGCCGCGGCGGAGCGTTCGTTTGCAACAAGTTGAAAAAATCCACTGTTGTGGGCAAAGGTCACTGACCGCGTTTGCCTTTTGTCGCCTAATTGTCATCGTTAATGTGCAACCTCTGAGAAACGACGGTTTGGGCTGTGGGAAGCGATGCCTGCATAGCGAAGGTGCTTGAGCATTCCGCCTTTGTGCGTGATGTGAGCGTCACTTTCTATAAGGGCGCTTCCCAAATGAGGAAGGGGTGGGGCATGAAAAATCACGGGGTTGGGCCCTTTCAGAGGTCTATTGGTTTGATTGCCTCGAAATTAGTGCTTTTTACCCGTTGGATATCCTGAATAACGGCCTATAATACGTTCCCGGCTAAATAGTGTGACGAGTGTCACAATTTCATGGCTGAGAGGGACTTTGCCTTGTTTAGTCGGCCCCGTGGTCGTATGGATGGACCTGTTATGACAAACAAGTATTTCTATTCCCCTGTACACAGGATGGTGTCGCTATCTCGTATGGCCAAGCGATTGGTCATGCTCAGCGCGGATGCGCTGGCGGCACCGTTACTGTTGTTGCTTGCCTATGGCTTGCGCTTGAATACAGTAACCCCTGAGGTGGCAGACCCGTGGTTGCTGTTGGCCGCACCGCTGGTGTTGTTGCCCGCTTTGTATGCCTTTGGTTTCTACCGTTCTATTGTCCGTTACCTGGGGGCCGAGGTGGCCTGGTCCATTCTCGCTGGGGTGACCGTGTCGGTGGTGTTGCTGGCTGCCGCGGCCTATATGGCATCGGCCTCCACTCCGCGCTCCGTCTTTATGATCTTCTGGGGCGTACTGGTGCTGTACTTGGGTGGCAGCCGTTTCATGATGCGCCGCTTCCTGTACCACGTGCTGGGTAACCGCCTGGATCGAGAGGCCGTTGCGGTCTTTGGTGCCGGCGGTGCCGGTGCGCAGCTGGTATCGGGGTTGTTGTCTTCTGCTGAGCTGCATCCGCTGATGATTGTGGACGATGCGGTGGGAAAGCAGGGCACACTACTGTGCGGTGTGCCAGTGGTGGGCCGCAGAGCCCTGGAAAAGGCGGTGGAGCGTGGCGCGATTCGCACTGTTTTGCTGGCGCTGCCGTCAGAGAGCCGCACCACGAGAATGGCCGTAGTGCGCTGGCTGGAAACCCTGAATGTGCATGTGCAGACGGTGCCATCGTTTGCTGATATTGCCAGCGGCAAGGCGCGCCTGGAGGAAATCAAGGAAGTTGCCATTGAGGACCTGCTGGGTCGGGATGCGGTGCCGCCCCGCGCTGATTTGCTGACACGCTGCATCAGCGGCAAGCATGTGCTGGTGACCGGCGCAGGTGGCTCCATTGGTAGTGAGCTGTGCCGGCAGATTCTCAAGTTAAGCCCATCCAGGTTGGTGCTGCTGGATCAGAGCGAATTTGGTCTTTACGCCATTGAAAAAGAGCTGCGGGCGGCGGCGGGTGAGCGCAACAAGAACATTGAGGTTGAGGCGGTGCTGGGTTCGGTTGTGAACCGTGGCTTGATGGAGCGGCTGTGTCGCGAGCATCGGGTGGATACGGTATATCACGCGGCCGCCTACAAGCATGTTCCCATTGTAGAAGCCAACCCGTCTGCTGGCGTGCGCAATAACATTCTGGGCACGCTGGAAGCGGCACTGGGTGCAGAAGCCGCCCAGGTTAAGCACTTTATTCTGGTCTCAACGGATAAGGCGGTGCGCCCGACCAATGTGATGGGGGCCACCAAGCGTTTTGCGGAACTGGTGCTTCAAGCTATTGCCGCGCGGGGTTCGGAGACGGTGTTCTCCATGGTGCGTTTTGGCAATGTGCTGGGCTCGTCCGGCTCGGTGGTGCCTCTGTTCCGTGACCAGATTCAGAAAGGCGGGCCGGTGACGGTGACCCACCCAGATGTGATTCGCTACTTCATGACGATTCCGGAGGCCTCCCAGCTGGTGATCCAGGCGGGTGCCATGGCCCAGGGTGGTGAAGTTTTCGTGCTGGATATGGGCGAGCCGGTGCGCATTGTGGACCTGGCGCGAACTATGGTGCATTTGATGGGTATGTCCGTGCGGGATGAGAAGAACCCGGATGGTGATATCGAGATTGCTTTTTCCGGCCTGCGACCGGGTGAGAAGCTCTATGAAGAGCTGCTGATCGGTGATTGCAGTACACGCACCGAGCACGAGATGATTATGCAGGCCCATGAAGAAAAGCTGGAATGGGATGAGATCTATTTTGCTCTGGAAGCCTTCCGCAAGGCGTTGACCCGAGCTGATCAGGACGCCCTGCGTGCCTTGCTGCGCAGCTATGTGAATGGTTACGAGCCAGGTGGCCTGGACATCGAGGCGCCCCAAAGTGTGCCAAGCCGCGAGGCGCCGGCTCTGGTGGCGAAAACCGCCAGCGCGGTGGAATAAGTCTGCCCTGAGTGTCGGATTACGCCTTTCTGGCTAATTCGACCTACAAACCCCGAGCTTGAAGCCGTCGCCGTTGTTTCGCCGGTCAGTGTGTAGGTCGAATTAGGCTTGGCTGTAATCCGACATTGTTGGCTGAGACGTTGGTTTTTTGCTTATATCATATTTAACTAAGTCCTCTCTTTTTATATTCCTTTTGCCCTGTAAAATGCTCTTTTGCTGCGTGTGTCGCGTGGCGTCCGGGCTTGTGTGGTTTACCGAATGACCGTGGAAATACTGATAACACTGCTGATCGTACTGGCTGTGCTAGGGGCGCTGGCCAGCAACCGTGTGCCTGCAGATATGACCATGATGGCGGCGCTGGTACTCGTGTTGGTCACGGGCATCATTTCCCCGGGCGAGGCGTTGTCCGGTTTTGCCAACCCCGGCTTGATGACCATCGCGGCGCTGTATGTGGTGGCGGCGGCTTTGCGGGATACGGGGGCTATTTACTGGGTGGCACATCGGTTGCTGGGACAACCCAAGTCGGTACTCTCCAGCCAGTTCCGTTTGATCGCGCCAGCATCGATTCTGAGTGCGTTCCTCAATAACACCACCGTTGTGGCCATGATGATTCCTGCGGTGCAGGAATGGGCGCAACGCTTACGGTTGTCTGCCTCCAAACTGCTGTTACCGCTGAGTTATGCGGCGATTCTCGGCGGCACCTGTACGCTTATCGGCACGAGCACCAATCTGGTGGTGGACGGTTTGGTACAGGAAAAAGGGTTGCCGGCCTTTGGCATTTTCGATGTGGCCTGGGTCGGTGTGCCGGTGTTGCTCGGCGGTGCGGCCTTTATGTTGTTAATCAGCCGCTTTTTGCTGCCGAACCGGGCCAGTATGGCGTCCCAGTGGGAAGATGCCCGTGAGTACCACGTCGAGATGCTGGTCGCGAAAGGCAGCCCGCTGGCAGGGCGTACCATTCAGGATGCCGGGCTGCGGAACCTGACCTATGGCTTCCTGACCGACATTCAGCGTGATGAGCGACTGTTCACGGCGGTTGGTCCGGAAATGACGTTGCAGGAAGGGGACTTGCTGGCGTTTGTCGGAGTGCCGGAGTGCGCGCGGGAGCTGCAACGTATTAACGGCTTGCAGGCTGCCCATGGTGGGGCCCACAAATTGGGCCTGAATAACCACCAGCGCCACCTCGTGGAAGTGGTGCTGAGTCCGGAATTTCCCGGCATTGGCCGTTCCGTGAAGGAAACCGGATTCCGGACCCGTTACCAGGCAGCGATTTTGAGTATCAGCCGCAATGGTAAGCGTGTGCCCGGCAAGGTGGGCGAGCAGTGTTTGAAGGTGGGGGATACCTTGTTGCTGGAAACCAGCCAGCAGTTTGTGGAGCAGTATCAGTATCGTCGTGACTTCATGCTGGTGAGTCCGTTGAAAGATTCCACTCCCCCGGACTTTCGCCGGGCGCCGGTGGCCGTTGCGGTGCTGGTGGCGATGGTGATGGCGAATGTGTTGGGGCTGGCCTCGACTCTGGAGGCGGCCATGTTTGCGGCCGGCCTGATGATTGCGCTGCGCTGTGTGACCGTGAACCGCTCGCGGATGAACGTGAGTGTGAATCTGCCGGTGCTGGTGGTGATTGGCGCCTCTTTTGCGCTGGGTAAAGCCATGGAGTCCAGTGGTGCGGCGGCCTGGATTGTGGAACAGGTGATTCCGGAGGGGGGCTTGTCGCCTTTTATGGCGCTGGTGATCATCTACCTGCTCACGGCCGTGTTTACCGAAATGATCACCAACAATGCCGCCGCCGTGCTGGTGTTTCCCATCGCCATCGGTGTTGCTGAGCAGCTGGGCGTCAGCCCCATGCCCTTTATCGTTGCCGTCATGTTCGCCGCCTCTGCCAGCTTCATGACCCCGCTGGGCTACCAGACCAATCTTATGGTTATGGGACCAGGGGGCTACACGTTCCGGGATTACCTGAAGATCGGGTTTCCGATGAGTGTGGTGGTGGCGGTGATTAGCCTGACGGTTATTCCGATGGTTTGGGGGTTTTGAAAGTTTCGAGCTACGAGCTACGAGCTACGAGCTACGAGCTACGAGCTACGAGCTACGAGCTACGCTCAATTGGATAGAGAAAACCGGTAAAGTTCCTAAGGATAGGGGTGCTAATAATATGGAGAGGCAGGGATGCGTCTTGAAAATTTGGATATCTGGCGTCGGTCAGTGGATTTAAGTGTTGAGATCTATCAACACTTTGCTGGCCACCGTGACTTCGGGTTTAGGGATCAGATAACCCGATCCTCGCTGTCCTTGCCCTCGAATATTGCAGAGGGCTTCGAGCGAGCTTCCGACAAAGAGAAAGCGTTGTTTCTGAACTATGCTAAGGGCTCGGCGGGTGAATTGAAGACCCAGCTAATTATCGGCAGCAGAATCGGTTATATCCCTGATGAAATGAGCAAAAGGTGGGGCGATGAGATTGAGCAGCTATCGAAAATGCTGTTCGCGATCATGCGCAAATTGAAGTGAATTTATAATGCTGGGCCAAAGGCCCGGTTGTGTTTTTCTAGTAGCTAGAAGCTCGCAGCTAGCCGCTGCTCTTCGAACAAAGTGAGGTATTTATGTCTTCCCCATACCAGGAAAAAGCAAACGAATCCAAGGCCCATGTCGTCTGGCATGAGTCTAATGTGTCCAAGGCAGATCGCGCGAAGGTTAAGGGCCAGACGCCGAAGTGTATCTGGCTGACGGGTCTGTCCGGTTCCGGTAAATCTACACTGGCGAATGCGCTGGAAGTGGCACTGACCGAGCAGGGTCAACACACCTATTTGCTGGACGGCGATAACGTGCGCCACGGCCTGAACAAGAACCTGGGCATGAGCGATGAAGACCGTACTGAGAACATCCGCCGGGTGTCTGAAGTGGCCAAGCTGATGGTGGATGCAGGCCTTATTGTTGTCACCGCCTTCATCAGCCCGTTCCGGGCGGACCGTGATGCCGCCCGTGAGTTGTTCGAAGATGGCGAGTTCGTGGAAGTGTTTGTGGACGCGCCACTGGAAGAGTGTGAGAAGCGCGACCCCAAAGGCCTGTACCAGAAAGCGCGCCAGGGCATTATCAAGGAATTCACCGGTATCGATAGCCCTTACGAAGCCCCGGCCAAGCCGGAGCTGGTGGTGAATACCGCTGAAAACGATATTGAAGCCTGTGTGAAGCAACTGATCGCTGCGATTGTGTAGGGTGGGTGTTGGCTAAGCAGTATGTCGGATTACGCCTTTCAGGCTAATTCGACCTACAGAATTGCGCCTTTCAGGCTGATTTGGCGTAGGTCGGTCAGATTAGGCGTAGCCGTAATCCGACACAATGCAGTGATTGGATTTTGTCCTCAGGCCAAGGATGGTCTGCCTCTCACCCCTTTCAGGAAACGACAAGGATCATCTTCATAAGCCGCGCCTGAGCGGGCTCCCTCGTAGTTACCACCACGGCGCGGGGCGCGGCGTGATCGGTGCTGCCCATGAGTGGGAGGTGAGCGATAGTGTTGCGGTGCTCATTGATTGTGGCTTGTTCCAGGAGCGCGGTCATTCAACACTGGTGAGCATGGGGTATACGGTAATTCGGCCATCGCTATGTCGGTCCTCGACAGCAATCCGCACATCCACATAACCAAATGCATCGGCCAGTTGCCGGGCGTGCTCCCAGCTATTGGCTGGGTAGGGGCTGGAGGTAAGCTCAACAGTGTCCCCGGTGCTGAAGGTATGGCGGAAACTGGCGCGGTAAAATGGCATAGTGATCATACCTGTTGTGGCTCTTGTGGTGATGGCTGTGCTGGAGTGTTGAATTCCTCTGCCGTTCAGCTAGGCACCCTACGTGGTTGAAGGGGGCCGGTGAGTCATCCAGAAACCACTTTTTGAGTAAGACAAGTCTGAGGCGAGAGCTGAAGGCTCGGAGGCAAAATGATGAAAAGTATTCTGGTAACGGGCGGCGCGGGTTACATCGGTTCTCATACCGTTTTGTTGTTGCTGGAAGCTGGGCACCAGGTAGTGGTGCTGGACAATTTGAGTAACAGTAGCCGGGAGAGTCTGAACCGTGTTGAGCGGCTTGCGGGCAAGGCTGTGGCGTTTGTGGAAGGCGATATTCGCGATGCGAACTGTCTGGATACCCTGTTCTCAGATTATGACATCGCGGCGGTAATCCATTTTGCGGGCCTTAAGGCGGTGGGGGAATCTGTCGCCATGCCGCTCAGTTATTACGATTGCAATGTGACGGGAAGCCTCCGGTTGCTGGAAGCGATGGAGCGTGCAGGCGTGCGCACCATGGTGTTCAGCTCTTCTGCGACGGTCTATGGCGATCCGGCAACAGTGCCGATTCGGGAGAATTTTCCCCTTAGTAGCACTAACCCCTACGGTGCGACCAAGCTGCATATTGAAGATATGTTGCGGGACCTTTATCGGAGTAACGAAAAATGGAAGCTGGCGTTGCTTCGTTATTTCAACCCTGTGGGGGCCCATGAGAGTGGTCAGATCGGCGAAGACCCGGCGGGTATCCCCAACAATCTGATGCCTTATATCGCCCAGGTGGCGGTGGGTAAACGTGAAAAGCTGGGCGTTTTTGGTGGGGATTATCCGACCGCGGACGGGACCGGGGTCAGAGACTATATCCATGTTATGGATCTGGCTCAGGGGCATCTGGCTGCGCTTGAGGCGCTGGACGCGGATGGCGGCCTGTTAACAGTGAACCTGGGAACCGGCCGGGGGTACAGCGTGCTGGAAATGGTTACGGCGTTCTCACAGGCATCTGGACGCCCTGTGCCCTATGAAATAGTAGAGCGTCGCCCCGGCGATGTGGCGAGCTGCTATGCAGATCCGGCCCATGCCAATGCCGTGCTGGGCTGGGAGGCACAGCGGGGCATTGAGAAAATGTGCGAGGATCATTGGCGCTGGCAGAAACAGAATCCGGAAGGGTTTTAGGAAAGGACGCGCGAACAATCATGAGACAAAGAAAAGCCCGGTATCGAAAGATGCCGGGCTTTTCTTATTGTGTTTTGCCTGCCGGGCTCGAACCAGGCGAATGCAACTGAATTCACCAATGATTAACTGGCGGCCGCAGGGCGCCCAATCATTAGGACAAAGAAAAAGGGCTTACCCGATGGATAAGCCCTTCTCTTATTTGGCTCCGCCTGCTGGGCTCGAACCAGCGACCCAATGATTAACAGTCATTTGCTCTACCAACTGAGCTAAGGCGGAATGTCTTGAGGCGCGTATATTAGTGACGCCTCCCGGGGTCGTCAACACCCCGGGGGTGCGTTTGTTGCTTATTTAGCCAATGCTTGCTCAATCCGGCGGATGGCTTCTTTCAGGGTGTCCATGCCGACGGCGAAGGACAGGCGCATGCAGCCGGGGGCGCCGAAGGCGGAACCGGGCACCAGCGCGACTTCAGCCGTTTCCAGCAGCAGGGTGGCCAGGTCGGTGTCGGATTCCACGCCATCCATGTTGGCAATGGCTTCGGAGAAGTCCGGGAAAGCATAGAAAGTGCCGTCACCCTGGGCACATTTCACGCCAGGCAGGGCATCCAGTGCGGCGGTGAGGTAGTCGTGACGTTCCTTGAACGCTTTGACCATCTCGTCCACGCAGCCCTGATCGCCGGCCAGTGCGGCTTCAGCGGCAGCCTGGCTGATGGAGGCCGGGTTGGAGGTGGATTGGGACTGCACCTTTTTCATGGCAGCAATCAGCTTTTGCGGGCCTGCCGCGTAGCCGATGCGCCAGCCGGTCATGGAGTAGGCCTTGGAGACGCCGTTCATGACCACGGTGCGGTCGTACAGCTCCGGGGTGGCATTGACGATGTTGATGAACGGCTTGCCGGTCCACAGGATATGCTCGTACATGTCGTCGGTGGCGACGATGATGTTCGGGTGCTTCTTCAGTACCTCGCCCAGAGCCGCCAGTTCTTCCAGGGAATAGGCCATGCCGGAGGGGTTGGAGGGGCTGTTGATCACGAACAGGCGGGTTTTCGGCGTAATGGCCGCTTCCAGCTGTTCCGGGGTGATCTTGAAGCGGCTGTTCACGTCCGTTTCGAGGATCTTCGGTACGCCGCCGGCAACCAGTACCATATCCGGGTAGCTCACCCAGTAGGGGGCCGGAATGATGGCTTCATCGCCGTCATTCAGCAGGGCCAGTGCCATATTGAAGAAGCTCTGCTTGCCACCGCTGGAGACCAGCACCTGGCCGGGCTCATAGGACAGGCCGTTATCGCGCTGGAATTTGTCGATAATGGCTTTCTTCAGGCCGGGAGTGCCGTCCACCGGGGTGTATTTGGTTTTGCCGGCCTTGATCGCTTCAATGGCGGCGTCTTTGATATGATCCGGCGTATCGAAATCCGGCTCACCGGCACCCAGCCCAATAATGTCTTTGCCCTGCGCGCGCAATTCACCGGCTTTGGCGGTGATGGCAAGAGTGGGAGACGGCTTGATGCGTTGTACGCGGTCGGAAAGGCTGATATCGGACATGCACTCCTCGTTCATCTAGAGAGTCGTTGGGCCGCGCTTTTGGCGCAGCAATCGACCCAGAAAGGGGCGTGCATTTTACCGGATCAGGCGGGGAATGTCCCGTGTTTCCTTGTGGGCGGTGAGGGTGGGGGCTGCAACCAGAGCGCGGCTGCTGGGTGCGAGCTCTCTACAAAGCCGCGGTAGGAGTTCCCTTCCAGGGGACGAATCTGGGCCTTGGCGAAGAAAGGGCGCTTCCGGGCCCGCTCAATACTGGTCGGAGACTCTATCATCATCCAAAACCCTCGCTCTATGGGGGTTGGCGCTGGGCGCGGTTCGTCCCTCCAGAGGAGCTATTCGCTACGCTCACCCTTCGGGCCGCACGGAACTACGGGCGTTACTCCGCTCCTACAGCGGTCTTGGCACCGATTCGTTTAGCAAGCTGAATTGCCCACAGGGAAATCCGGTGTTTCCGGGGTTGTCGTTCCACCGCGCATTCACGCCGGCTCTGTTACACTACGTCTCGATTTTTAAAACCATGATTTTGCTGCCTTCCTGGCTTGGAAGGGTAGCCATCAGGAAGACCCCATGCCCGAAAGCCTCTTCAAGCTCCATTCCGATTACCAGCCTGCCGGGGACCAGCCCAAGGCCATTGCCCAGCTGATTGAGGGTATTGATGACGGCCTGGGCCACCAGACGCTGCTCGGTGTCACGGGCTCGGGCAAGACTTTCACCATGGCTAATGTGATCGAGCAGACTGGCCGGCCGACCATCATCATGGCGCCCAACAAGACGCTGGCGGCGCAGTTGTATGGGGAATTTCGCGAGTTTTTCCCGGAAAATGCGGTGGAGTACTTCGTTTCCTACTACGACTACTACCAGCCGGAAGCTTACGTTCCCAGCTCCGATACCTTCATTGAGAAAGATGCTTCGGTGAACGAACAGATCGAGCAGATGCGCCTGTCTGCCACCAAGGCCATCCTGGAGCGTCCGGATACCATTATCGTGGCCACGGTATCCGCCATCTACGGTCTGGGTGACCCGGCCAGTTATCACGCCATGGTGCTGCATCTGGTGCGGGGCGATCATATTGATCAGCGTGAGCTGCTGCGGCGCCTGGCCGAACTGCAATACACCCGCAACGAAATGGATTTTCGTCGCGCCACCTACCGGGTGCGTGGGGATGTGATCGATATCTTCCCAGCGGAAGAGGAAAAGGAAGCGGTGCGCATCGAGTTGTTCGATGACGAAGTGGAGTCCATCAGCATCTTTGATCCGCTCACCGGCGAGGTGATCCGGCGTATCGGGCGCACCACCATCTACCCCAAGAGCCATTACGTGACGCCCCGGGAAACGGTGCTCAAGGCGGTGGAGATGATCAAGGAAGAACTCACCGAACGGCTGGCGGAGCTAAAGGAGCAAAACAAGCTGGTGGAAGCCCAGCGGCTGGAGCAGCGCACCCGGTTCGACATCGAGATGCTGCAGGAGCTGGGTTACTGCAACGGCGTGGAAAACTACTCCCGGTTGTTTTCTGGCCGTGCGCCCGGTGATGCACCGCCCACCCTGTTTGACTACCTGCCGGACAATGCGCTGCTGATTGCCGATGAGTCCCACGTGACCATTCCGCAGCTGGGCGCCATGTACAAGGGCGACCGCTCCCGCAAGGAAACCCTGGTGAGCTTCGGGTTCCGCTTGCCCTCGGCCATGGATAACCGACCGCTGAAATTCGAGGAATGGGAGCAACTGGCACCGCAAATGGTGTTTGTATCCGCCACACCGGGCCCTTACGAACAGAAGTATGCGGGGCAGGTGGTGGAGCAAGTGGTGCGCCCCACCGGCCTGGTGGACCCGAAGATCGAGATCCGCCCGGCGACCACCCAGGTGGACGATCTGCTGGGGGAGGCCAAGGAGTGCATTGCCAAAGAGCAGCGGGTGCTGGTGACCACGCTGACCAAGCGTATGGCGGAAGATCTTACCGAATACCTCAACGAGCACGGCATCCGTGTGCGTTACTTGCATTCCGATATCGATACGGTGGAACGGGTGGAAATTATCCGCGATTTGCGTCTGGGCAAGTTCGACGTGCTGGTGGGGATCAACCTGCTGCGTGAAGGCCTGGATATGCCGGAAGTGGCGCTGGTAGCGATTCTGGATGCGGACAAGGAAGGGTTCCTGCGCTCCGATCGCTCATTGATCCAGACCATCGGCCGCGCCGCCCGGAATGTGGAAGGGCGGGCGATTCTCTACGCGGACAAAATGACCGGCTCCATGGAGCGGGCCATCGGCGAGACGGACCGCCGCCGCGAGAAGCAGGAAGCGTTCAACAAGGCCAACGGCATTACCCCGCAGGGGCTCAACAAGAAAATCCGCGACATCATGGATGACAGCGGCGGCAGCCGTTTCGATCGCAAGTACAAGGGTGAGAAGAAAGTGGCGGAATCCGCCGCCGATTACCTAGATGCCCGCTCCCCGGCGCAGGTGGCCAAGGAGATCAAGGTGCTGGAAGCCAAGATGCTGGAGCACGCCAAAAACCTGGAATTCGAGGATGCCGCCGCCACCCGGGACAAGATTCACCAGCTCCGGGAGCTGGGCTTTATGCGGTAGCTAGAGAGTAATTAATAGTTAATAATGAATAATTAATAGCTGCGCGAGCAGCGGTAACCGTATTGTAAAAGCAATGAGGCCGCGCCCAGACTCTGGCCGCGGCCTCATGCGTTTCCGAACATGAAAAACCGTCTCGCGACGTTATTAATTATTCATTATTAACTATTAATTCTCCACTGAGCTGTTCCACCCAGATCAGTGTTCCGGCAATCACCGCCACCGGCATGATGAACAGGTTTACCAGCGGGATCATGGTCAGGGCCATGACGATGGCGCCGAAGGTGAGCACCAGCCAGCGCTTTTCTTTCAGCCGCTCCAGCATTACTTCAAAGGGCACCTGGCGGTTGTCGGCGCCGAAATCGATGTACTGCATGCCCAGCAGCCAGCCTGACCACAGGAACCAGATGGCCGAGGCGAACACATTGATCACCGGGATGAAGTAAACCACCCCCACCACAAACAGAATCAGCGCGGCACGCCACAGCCAGTACCAGGTTTTGCGCAGCTCGCGCTTGAAGGTGCGCACGATCATGGCGGGGATGGATTCGTCGTTCATGGGGTGGCCGGTGACCTGGATATCCACTTTTTCCGCCAGAAAGCCCATGAAGGGCGCGGCAATCAGCTGTACGCCAATGGAAAACACACTGGCGAACAGGCCCAACAGCAGAATCCACACCAGTATGACTGCCGCATCGACCAGGAAGTGCAGAGCGCCATTGAGGAAGCTCCAGAAGCCGCTCAACGCCCAGTCTGCGGTGGCGGCGGTGATCCAGCCGGCAATCCAGCTGCCGCTGAGCCAGTACAGGCCGCCAAAGACCAGGATGTTGAAGATCAGCGGGATGATCACATAGCGCCGCAGTTCCGGGGTGCGGGCCAGTTTCAGGCTGCGGGACAGGTAAGCAATGGCATCGGCTATCTGGGACACGGGTAATCCTTGTATCAAGAGACGCTTCACGGATCATGCAGCACGCGCTGACGCGAAGACAGGCTGTGGAGAATGTTACCTGTCGTGTCCCGTGCTGCACAGTGTGCAGGCAAGTTGCAAGCGGTACGCCTCAAGCTGCAAGGGAAAGCGAGAGATGTTGGGGCGTTTTGCCGTTGCCGGTACCCTACGGGCATTTGCGCACTGCGCGCGGTTCGTCCCTCACCGAGCGAAGCGAGGGAACGCCTGTAAAGGCGGCCCCGAAGGGGTGAGCGCAGCGAATAATTGGGACGGCTGCGGTCAATCTCCTTTGCGAGAGCGGTCCTTCGACCGCGAAGGCTGGCATATGCCCTGAAAACATCAAATGCCGTAAAACGTGTCCGGGTTTGCGGTGTGCTGCGTGCAGGATGAAGCGTGCCGTGGCCTTTATCGGTATCTCGGCTGATGAATTCGACTGCGGTTGTCGCTAGACTTAGCCCTTTTAGTGGCCAGGCGCGCCGTAATCGCTTCAAGGGGTGGCGAAAACCCTTGTTTTTGCCCAATTTTTGGCCTGTTGGCCCGAGTTAAGCAGACACTATGCGACTGAAATCAATAAAACTGGCCGGGTTCAAATCCTTTGTGGACCCTACCACCACCAATTTCCCGGAAAACCTCACCGCCGTGGTGGGGCCCAACGGGTGTGGGAAGTCCAATATCATTGACGCGGTACGCTGGGTGATGGGGGAATCCTCCGCCAAGCACCTGCGCGGTGAGTCCATGGCGGACGTTATCTTCAATGGCTCCAATGCCCGCAAGCCGGTGGCGCAGGCGTCCATCGAGCTGATTTTCGATAACTCCGATGCCACCGTTACTGGCGAATACGGCAAATTCAACGAAATTTCCGTGAAGCGCCAAGTCACCCGCGACGGCCAGTCCAACTATTTCCTCAACGGCACCAAGTGCCGGCGCAAGGACATTTCCGACATCTTCCTGGGCACCGGCCTGGGCCCGCGCAGCTACGCCATTATTGAGCAGGGCATGATTTCCCGGCTGATTGAAGCCAAGCCGGAAGAGCTGCGGGTGTATATCGAGGAAGCGGCGGGGATCTCCAAGTACAAGGCCCGCCGCCGCGAGACCGAGAACCGTATTCGTCGCACCCGTGAGAATCTGGAGCGCCTGACGGATATTCGCGACGAGCTGACGCGTCAGCTGGAACGCCTGAGCCGCCAAGCCAACGCGGCAGAGAAATACAAGCAGTACAAAGAGGAAGAACGCCTGAAAGGCGCGCAGCTCAAGGCGTTGCGCTGGAAAGGGCTGGATGTGCAGGTCAAGCAGCTGGACCATGTGATTGGCGAACTGGACGTGTCCATGGAAGCGAAAGTGGCAGAACAGCGCCACGTGGACGCGGAAGTGGAACGCCTGCGCGAGAAGCACCACGAAGTGCAGGAGCGCTTTAACGAAGTCCAGCAGCATTTTTACGCCCTGGGGGCGGAAGTGGCACGCCTGGAGCAGAGCATCCAGCATCAGCGCGAGCGCAAGCAGCAGCTGTACGAGGAGCTGGACCAGGTACGTGCCAGCTGGAAAGAAGGCGACGAGCACCTGCGCATCGACAGTGAGAAAGTGGCGGAACTGGATGCCATTCTGGCCGAGCGCGAGCCGGAACTGGAAATGGTCTCCGAGCAGCAGGAAGCGTCCAGCGAAGCGCTGGCACTGGCCGAAGAGACCATGCAGAACTGGCAGCAGGCGTGGGAAGAATTCAACGGCAAATCCGGGGAATCTCGCCGCCAGGCCGAGGTGGAGCAGTCCCGCATTCAGCATCTGGACAAGTCCCAGGAGCGGCTGCGCGACCGTATCGACCGTCTGAAGAAAGAGCAGGAATCCCTGGATGCTGGCCCGCTGGCCCAGGAAATGCGCGAGCTGGAAGAGCAGGTGGAGCAATATCGCGGGCAGTCGGAAGAAAACGAACTGCGCAGCGAGTCCCTGCAGGAAGAGATCAACCAGCTTCGCCGGGATAACGGCGACCGGGGCCGTCAGCTGGATGAGGCCCGCGAGAAGTTGCAAAGCCTGAAGGGCCGCCGCACCTCCCTGGAAGCCCTGCAGAAAGCGGCCATGGGCGACGATGGCGCGGTCAGCGACTGGTTGACCCGGCATGAACTGGATGACGAACCGCGTCTCGCCGACCAGTTGCAAGTGGCGGAAGGCTGGGAAAAAGCCCTGGAAGCGGTGCTGGGCGACAGCATTCAGGCCGTCGCCGTCAGCGGCTTTGATCAGCTGGGTGAATGGCTGGATGACCTTTCCCATGGCCGTGTGGCGCTGGTTAGCCCCAGCGCCACGGCGGCGGCGGGCAGCAAATCCACGCTACTGCGTGAACACGTTCAGGGGCAGGCTCCGGAAGGCCTGTTGGCCGGGGTGTACGTGGCCGATAATCTGGATGCGGCCTTGACCCTGCGTGGCCAGCTGGACGCCCACGAATCCGTGGTGACCCGTGATGGTATCTGGCTGGGCCCGGACTGGCTGAAAGTGGCCAAAGAGGAAGATCAGGAAGCCGGTATTCTGGAGCGCCGCCGTGAGCTGGAGACCCTGGAAGGCGAGATTGATACGCTCCAGGCCACCGTGGATAGCCTGAAAGAACAGCTGGAAAGCACCCGCGAGCAGATTTCCGAACTGGAAGAAGAGCGCGAAGAAGTACAGCGCCAGGCGAGCCGGATCAACCGTGAGCTGGGCGAGATCAATGCCCAGGTCAGCGCCCGGCAGGTGCGCCTGGAGCAGATCACCATGCGCCGTGAGCGTCTCAGCCGGGAAATGGACGAGACCAACGAGCAGCTGGAACAGGAACAGGAACACCTGAAAGAGGCCCGGGCGGTGCTGGCGGAAGCGCTGGACGCCATGGAAACCGACAGCGGTGAGCGCGAAGCCTTGCTATCCCGCCGGGATGAGCTGCGCCTGCGGCTGGACGAGTCCCGCCAGAAAGCGCGCCACGACCGCGATCAGTCTCACCAGTTGGCCATGGAAGTACAGGGTGCCCGCACCCAGGCAGACTCCCTGCGCCAGAACCTGAGCCGCCTGGAGACCCAGGTGCAGATGATGGCGGAGCGCAAGGCGCTGCTGGAAGAGCAGACCAATGAGGGCGACGAGCCGGGTACGGAACTGCAAATGCAGCTGGAAGAAAAGCTGGAAGTGCGTCTGGAAGCCGAGCACAAGCTCGCCGAAGCCCGCCGTGAGCTGGAAACGGTTGACCATGAAATGCGTAACCTGGAAGGGCAGCGTGGCCAGTTTGAGCGTCAGGCTCAGGAAGTGCGCAGCACCATGGACCAGAAGCGCATGCAGTGGCAGGACCTGAGTACTCGCCGGCAGACCGTGGCCGAACAGCTTTCTGAACAGAATTTTGATCTGGATACCGTGCTGCAAAACCTGCCGGACGAGGCGGATGAGCAGCAGTGGGCCCAGGAAATGGACATGATCGGCCAGCGGATTTCCCGCCTGGGGCAGATCAATCTGGCGGCCATTGACGAATATCAGCAGCAGTCCGAGCGCAAGAATTACCTGGACAGCCAGAACGAAGACCTGGAAGACGCACTCGGTACCCTGGAGAACGCCATCCGCAAGATCGACCGGGAAACCCGGGCGCGCTTCAAGGAATACTTCGACCGCATCAACCGTGGTCTGCAGGAGCTGTTCCCGAAGGTCTTCGGCGGTGGCCATGCGTACCTGGAGCTCACCGGCGACGACCTGCTCGACACCGGTGTCACCATCATGGCGCGGCCACCCGGCAAGCGAAACAGCACCATTCACCTGCTTTCCGGCGGTGAAAAAGCGCTCACCGCCTTGTCACTGGTATTCAGTATCTTCCAGCTCAACCCGGCGCCATTCTGCCTGCTCGATGAGGTGGACGCGCCGCTGGATGACGCCAACGTGGGGCGTTTCTGTAACCTGGTGTCGGAAATGTCTGCAAAAGTGCAATTTATCTACATCACACATAACAAGATTGCGATGGAGATGGCTGCTACCCTGATGGGGGTCACCATGCATGAACCCGGTGTATCCCGTCTGGTATCGGTGGATGTGGAAGAAGCGGCCGAAATGGCGGCGATGTGAGGAATCGGTGCCGCTGTAACAGCGGCACTTCAGCACAAGCAAGGAAGAAGAGGCAATGGGCCTGAACCTGGAAACATTGATTGGTATTCTGGTTATTCTGATTCTGCTGATTCTGGCCGACGGCGTGCGGCGGATGATCCGGGAGCGGCACGGGCGGTTGCGTATGCGCATCGACCCGCGCTATCGCGATCAGGCGGAGGAAGAAGAAAGTAGCGGTTACAACCCGGAGCTGATTGGTTCTGCTCGGGTGATCCGCCGGGCCATGGAGGATGCAGAGCAGGATGAGCGTCCGCCCATGGTGATGGAACCCGATGAAGCGGCGGCGGAAGCGCGTACTGCAGAACAGCAAAGCCTGTTCGACGGTGAGCAGGAACCAGAGCCCCAGCCAGAGCGCACGGTGGAGCCTGATGTCGAGCCCGCCCCGGCGCCGACACAACCGGTAGCGGAAAAACCGCCTGAGCCAAAACCCGAGCCCGAACCGGCCCCTCGGGTTTCACCGCGTCAGGCGCCTCGCCAGGAAGCGCGGGTAGAAGCCCGGCCGGCACCCAAGGCGCCCCGTGAGCCCCAGCCCGTGCTGGAAGTGATTGTGGTACACCTGATTGCCCACCGTGGCGCGCCGTTCGAAGGCAATGCGCTGTTGCGCATGTTGCTGGAAGCGGGCCTGCGCTATGGCCGCATGAATATTTTCCACCGGCATGTGAGCGTGCAGGGTGCCGATGAGCTGCAATTCTCCATGGCCAACGCGGTGGAGCCGGGTACCTTCGATTTGGATACCATGGAAGACAAGACCTTTGCCGGCGTCACTTTCTTCCTGAAATTGCCGGGGCCGACGGATGCTATTGGCGCTCTGGACAAGATGCTGTCCATTTGTCAGCGCCTGGCCGCTGAGCTGGACGGTGAACTCAAGGATGAACAGCACAGCGTGCTGACCCCGCAGACCATGGAACACCTGCGCCAGCGCGTGCAGGAATTCGAGCGTCGCCAGCGGGTACCCAGCGCGTAAAAGCAGTTGCGAGTGACGAGTTTCGTGAAGCGAAATACAAAAGGTTTTCGTACCTCGTTACTCGTACCTCGTTACTCGTACCTCGTTACTCGTACCTCGAGACTCCTGGCATCTGCAGGATGCGCCCTACGTTTAAGATGACACTGTAGGAGCGCCACTTGAGGCGCGAAGCGGTATAAAAACAACACCGGGTTCGCGCCTCAAGTGGCGCTCCTACAGAGCGAGTCGTTCGCTATCCATTATTCACTATTCATTATTAGCTGCTGCTACCGTGCCTAATCCAGACATCATCCAGAAAGCCCAACACCTCCGTGACCAGCTCAACGACTGGTCTTATCGCTACTATGTGCAGGACGATCCGGCGGTGCCGGATGCCGAGTACGACCGGGCGTTTCGTGAGCTCAAAGACCTGGAAGCCCAGTACCCGGATTTGATTACCGCGGATTCGCCTACCCAGCGGGTTGGGGATGTGCCGTTGGATGCGTTTGAGCAGGTGCAGCACGAAGTGCCCATGCTGAGTCTGGATAACGCCTTCGATGACGATGACTTGCGCGCCTTTGATAAACGGATTCGCGAACGCCTGGGGGTGGACGAAACCGTGGACTACGTGGCCGAGCCCAAACTGGACGGCTTGGCGATTTCCCTGTTGTACCTGGACGGGCAACTGGTACGAGCGGCCACCCGGGGGGATGGACAGACCGGAGAAAACATCACCGTTAATGCCCGGACCATTCGTTCTGTTCCTCTGACGCTACGGGGTAGCCAAGTGCCATCGCGGCTGGAAGTGCGGGGTGAAGTGGTGATGCCCCACGCCGGCTTCGCCGCGCTGAATGCCCGCCAGGAAGCTGCAGAGCAGAAGGTGTTTGCCAATCCTCGCAACGCGGCTGCCGGCAGCCTGCGTCAGCTGGATTCGCGCATCACCGCCAGCCGGCCACTGGAATTTTATGCCTACTCCATGGCTCAGCTGGAAGGTGTGCCCGAGCCGGCCACGCATGCCGACATGCTGGAGGCCCTGCGCAGCTGGGGGCTGCGGGTGAACCCGGAAGTGCGTGTGTGTGCAGGCGTTGACGCACTGTTGGCGTTCTACCAGGGGATTCTGGAAAAACGCGATCATCTCGATTACGACATCGATGGCGTGGTGTACAAGGTAGACCGTTTCGACTGGCAACAGGATCTGGGGTTTGTCAGCCGGGCGCCGCGCTGGGCCATTGCCCACAAGTTTCCTGCCCAGGAAGAGCTCACCGTGCTTAACGGCGTGGACTGGCAGGTGGGCCGCACGGGTGCACTGACACCGGTAGCGCGATTGGAGCCGGTGCACGTGGGTGGGGTCATTGTCAGCAACGCCACCCTGCACAATATTGATGAAATTCAGCGGCTGGATATCCGTATTGGTGACACCGTGGTGGTGTACCGGGCCGGGGATGTGATTCCCAAGGTGGTGCGGGCGCTGCCCGAGCGCCGCCCGGCGGACGCCCGGGATATTGCCTTGCCGCCGTCCTGCCCGGTGTGTGGTAGCGACATTCTCCGCGGCGACGATCAGGTGGTGGCTCGCTGTACCGGCGGGCTGATCTGTGGGGCCCAACAGCGTGAAGCCATCAAGCATTTTGCGTCCCGCCGGGCTATGGATATCGATGGGTTGGGTGACAAGCTGGTGGATGCGCTGGTGGATCAGGAGCTGATTGCCACCGTTGCCGACCTGTACCGCTTGAAAGCCGAGCAGGTGGCTGGCCTGGAGCGCATGGGCGAGAAGTCCGCGGATAACCTGATTGCCGCACTGGAGACGTCCAAAACCGTGGGGCTGGGCCGTTTCCTGTTTGCACTGGGCATTTTGCAGATCGGTGAAGAGACCGCCAAGAATCTGGCGGACTGTTTTGGTGATCTGGAGGGCATTCGCCGCGCCCCCTTGCTGCTATTGCTGGCGGTGCCGGATGTGGGGATGGAAGTGGCCAAGGCCATTGGCGCCTTCTTTGCGGAAGCGGATAACGAGGTGGTGATCGACGGCTTGTTGGCGGAAGGGGTGAACCCGCAGGCCAGCGGCGTGCCCTCGGCAGCCTTTGTGAACAGCCTGACGCTGGCGCAGTTGCTCAAATCCGCCAAGCGATTGGGCATGAATCTTGAGGGCATTGGTGACAAGTCGCTGGAAACCCTCGGCGGGCACTTCCGCACCGTGGCTGAATTGAGCGCTGCGGCGGCTGAAGGCGCGGGCGCCGAGCCCAAGGGCGTGCGTTCCGGGGTCATGACACAGCTGGCCAGGGCGCTGGCGGAGAACGGTTGGCAAGCCCGCTTGCAGGATGCAGAGGATCAGGTTGCCGCCCTGGCTGCTCGCGCCCCGGTCCAGGCCGAAAGTCGGCCTCTCGAAGGGCAAACCTGGGTGCTTACCGGCACCCTGGAGCAGCTTACCCGTGACCAGGCCAAACAGGCCTTGCAGCAGTTGGGAGCAAAAGTGGCGGGGTCGGTGTCCAAAAACACCAGTACGGTGGTGGCGGGCGCATCGGCAGGCTCCAAACTGGCGAAAGCGGAATCGTTGGGCGTTGAGGTATGCGACGAAGCTGCGCTACTGTCCATGTTGACCCAGCACGGCATTGATCCGGGAGCGTTATGAAAATCTGGCTAACCCTGCTTTTGGCAGTACTGACCCTGAGTGGCTGTGCTGGCACACCGACCAACACGGATAATGTTTGCGCGGTGTTCGATCAGCGGGGTGGCTGGTTCAACAACTGGTACAAATACGCCAAGAGCGCGGAAAAAGAGTACGGGGTACCGGTGCCCGTGCTGATGGCGACCATCTATAAGGAATCCGGGTTCAACGCCAAGGCGAAACCGCCGCGCACCAAGCTGCTGGGCTTTATTCCCTGGAAACGCCCGTCGTCGGCCTATGGGTATCCCCAGGCGCTGGATGGCACCTGGGATTGGTACAAGGACGCCACCGGTCGCCGTGGCGCGGACCGGGATGACTTCAAGGATGCGGTGCAGTTTGTTGGCTGGTATCACTACCAGAGCTACAAGAAAAACGGCGTGGCCCGGAACGACACCTATAACCTTTACCTCAATTACTACGCCGGCCACGGCGGCTATGCCCGTGGCACCTGGAAAAACAACAAATGGATGAAAGGCGCGGCCCAACGCACGGCCTCCATGGCCAACCGGTACCAGCAGCAAATGCAGGGATGCGGGAGGGGGTAGCTACGAGCTACGAGCTACGAGCTACGAGCTACGAGCTACGAGCTACGAGCTACGAGCTACGAGCTACGCTCGATTGGATTAGGAAAAGTAGAAAAGTTCCGTCCTTGTGACTTGGTTTGATTTGAATGGTTCTCGATTTTTACTTGTCGCTGTAAGCTTGTAGCTTGCCGCTGATTTCTGGGGTGTTTTTTTGGATAACGAATCCATCGTTTACGGTTGCATCAAGCATTTGCCATTTGGCAATTTGCAGGAGCGCAAGACGAGCTGTTTTCAGAACCGTAAAGCCATTCGGCAATTGCCGCAGGCGGATGAGTGGCCGTTCCTGTGCCGGGAGATGTTTTCCGTGCCCGGCGATGACTTGATGGGCGGCACCTTCCAGACCCAGGTGATTCATTTCGGCATGTCTTACCGGGCGGTGGAGTACGAGTGGGAACACTGGATCGCCAAGTTCGAATCCTTGCTCAAGAACATGTACTGGGTGAATGCGGTGGTGCACCTGGAAACCGAATTGTCCGGGTTTCATACCTTCGTGTGGGACAGTGCCGATGTGTACCACGAACCCTCTGACGCCCCCCTACGAGTACGTTGCGAATGGGCCCGTGAAGGCGCCATTGCCTGACTCTTCACTTCATATTGTAACGGTCCTGTTGAGTGTCGGATTACGGCCTTCGGCCTAATTCAAACTACAGCTAATAACGACTGCTCCATCGGCTCCCGCTTGTAGGTCGTGTTAGGCGTAGCCGTAACCCGACATCTGGCCTCGCTGATTGTGGTAAAATCCAATGTCGGATTACGCCTTTAGGCTCTCTGTGCCCTTGGGTAAATCCGACCTACGCGATAACCCCTTCCCCTTTGTCTTTTTTCCCCTTTCTGTGATTGCATTCTTTTTGCCTTGCGGCATAGTCGAGAGAGACGATTATAAAAAAGGTGAGGATGATGGCTCTCGATTATTCATTGCTTGATGTATTCGCGGGTGCACCCTTTCAGGGCACTCAGGTGCCGGTGGTGACACTGGATGCGGCTAACAGTAGTGACGCCAGTAAAACGGCCATTGCCGGTGAGTTTCAGCAAACCGAAACGGTGTTTATCGAGCCGGGCAACAGCGCCTCGCCAGTGACGGTGTTTAATAGCAAAGGCCGGCAATTATTCGGTGCCCATACCATTCTGGCTGCGTCTTATGTGGCCTATGAAATGGGGATGACAAAAGACGAGGGCGAGTTCGCTTCGTTTCTGCTCAAGCAAAACGAACAATGGATTGAGAGCTTTATTGATAAGGGGGACAGTGCCCCCGGTGCGATTCAGTTTGCCCGGGTGCTGACACCGACCATTGACCGTTACACCCCGGAAATTCCCCGTCTGGCGGCGGCGCTGAATATTGATGAGAAACACATCTCTTTCAGCAAGTACAAGCCGATGGTGGTGAGTGTGGACAAGCCCACGCTGATTGTGCCGTTTACCAAACCTGAGCACGTACTGGCCGCGAGTCTCAACCCGGATCGTTGGTCGGACCTGTTCGGTGATGTGTATACCTCGGAGCTGTTCCTGTTTGCACCGGGGACCATTACCGGCTTCACGGAATTCCATGGCCGTTTGCTCAACCCGACATTGCCGCGTGATGCTTTCCCTCCCATCGGGGCGGTGATGCCAGAGTTTATTGCTTACCTGGCAGAGCAGGGTGAGGCCGCGCCGGGTACGCATACCCTGTCTGTGGACCGGGGCAGCCATGAGACGCGCAAGAGCATTTTGCATGCGGAATTCGACAAGCGCCCGGGCAAGGAAGTGCGCTGCCGCATTGGTGGCAACGTAATCAAGATGGGGACGGGATCACTGTTGTATTCGTGACCCTAAACTATTCGTTACCTGAGCGATTTTTCAGATAGACGATGAAGGCCACCGTGGCGATGACGCCAAGGAAAACGACGAAAGCCGTGATCAGTTGATCGAGAGTCAGGTTATTGAGCATGTGGGGTTCCTTGCGGAGTCGTCGGCCCTGAGAATCGTTAAAGTATGGCAGCGCAAGCGGTGCTTGCAACGTTCACGCCACACCCCTCCCGCAATGGGAGGAGTGTGGGTTGCCTTATCCTGTTTCATCTTACTTAATCGCACACAATTCTGACCGGGTTTTGTCCCATCCCAGGCAGCCATCGGTGATAGAAAGGCCGTATTGAAGCGGTTTCTCCTGGCCTTGCCTGCCATCGTGTAGATGGCTTTCCAGCATCACCCCGGCGATAGCCGTTTGCCCCTGAGTACGCTGCTGTAGCAGATCCTGTAACGCCGCAGGCTGGCGCAGCGGGTCTTTGCCGCTGTTGGCATGGCTGCAGTCCACGATCAGGCGCGGGTTGCAGCCCTTGGCCTCCAGTGCGGCGGCGGCGCGTTGCACGCTGGCGGCATCGTAGTTGGGGCCGTCGTGGCCGCCGCGGAGCACCAGGTGGGTATCCGGGTTGCCGGCGGTTTGCAGCAGGGCGCTGTGGCCGTGCTCATCCATGCCCAGATGCGTGTGTGGGTGGATGGCCGCGCCCATGGCGTCGCAGGCCACGCCGATGCTGCCATCGGTACCATTCTTGAACCCCACCGGCAGGGGCAGGCCACTGACCATTTCCCGGTGAATCTGCGATTCCGTGGTGCGTGCGCCGATGGCTGCCCAACTCAGCAGGTCGCCCAGGTAATCGGCGGCCATGGGGTGCAGTAGCTCGGTGGCGAGTGGCAAACCCAGCCGGGCCAGATCCAGCAGCAGGTGGCGAGACACATTCAACCCGGTGGCAATGTCATTGCTGCCATCCAGATGCGGGTCGTAGAGAATGCCTTTCCAGCCCACGGTGGTACGGGGCTTTTCCACATAGGCGCGCATGACGATGAAGATTTTGTCGTCCAGCTGCGTAGCCAGCTCCGCCAGGCGGTGGCCGTATTCCAGGGCGGATTGGGGGTCGTGGAGGGAGCAGGGCCCGGTGATCACCAGCAGGCGGGAGTCTTCGCCATTGAGAATGTTGCGAATGGTCTGGCGCTGGTGCTCAATTTGCGCGGCGAGTGCGGCACCCACCGGCAGGCGCTGACGCAGTACCGTGGGGGAGGGCAGCGGCAGGCTGCGTCGCGGCGAGGCCTGACGGTCGTGGATTGTGCTGTCGGTGTTCTCTGTCTGTTGGCTGTTTACCTGTTGCATGATCTTCCCTTAATACTGCGGCGCGTTATCGTCGCGCGTGATTCGTCGATCGTTGTGTGGCGGTGCGCTGGCGTAGCCAGCGACTAAATCGGGTGGTCAGGTGGTTCGGTCGATAGCGATACATGGTGTTGTCCCTGTGTTGCATTTGTCTGTTTGTCTGGGCAATAAAAAACCCCGGGCGGGTTACCGGCCGGGGTTTCATGTGTTCGGCAGGCGTCCCTTAACGGGCGCGCCTGAGTACGGGTCAGGCGCGCGAGCGGCTAAACCAATACCCGTAATAAGACGCAGCAGACACCGCCATACCGGCCATTGGGCCAGTCAGGGTATGTGTGTTGAGCTGTGCTGCGTGCATGGTCATGTCTCGTGAATTCGCTTCATTGAAGGTCAAAGAGTAGCGGCAGCGCGGGGAGGGTGCAAGAGGCTGGAACCATGCCGCACGATAGCCGGTGGCTATTTCTGGATGCGGGTAGTGCTTTCGGGTCCACCGCAATCACGCGCAGCAGGACGATTTAGCGTGGTGCATGCAGCGTGAAGCATGCTGCGGTCGCAGAGCGACAAAAAAAACGCCCACCGAAGTGGGCGAGGAAGGTGGAGACAATCCACATTTAAGACAAAACGGAGAAATCAGAATCAGAAGATGTTGGCATCCTCAATGGCGTCGGTAATGGTTTTGGCATAGTGGTCCGCGCCTTTTTCCAGTCCCTTGAAGCCGCCGGTGTTGAAGCTGACGGTCTTGCCGGTCCAGACAATGGCTTTCTGGTCCACGTCCCACAGTTCCAGGCGAGCGGTGTAGATATCTTCGTTCACATAGAAGTCCGGGCTGTAAACCTGCGGGGTCATGGTCATGCCGGCGCTGGCCGGAATGGCCACGCCTGGATCGCCTTTGACCTCAGTGGTTTCCGTGGTCAGGTCTTCCAGATGGATCGCCAGAGCACTGTCAAAACCGTTATCTCTCATGCGCTTGGCCAGGTAGTCCAGGCTTTTGCCTTCGACGCCCTTGTCGCCATAAACGGTGTAGGCTGCGGTGGCTTTTACGCCCATGGCCGCAAACTTGGCCACAATGGCATCTTCCAGATGTTCACGCAGTTCATGATCGACCAGCACGCCAACCACCAGGGATTGGTACGGGCCCTTTGGTGCAGGCTGGGAGCCGGTTTCGGCGCTGATGACTTTGGTGTCGTGATAGCCGCTGGCACAGGCGGTAAGCAGTACAGCGAACAGGGCCACCAGGGTAAATTGCAATTTTTTCATGGTTTCCATCCTCTTGAGAAAAGCCGGCCGTGGCCGGCTGTTTCACTATCCGTTTAGAAGTTGTAGGTGGTGCTCAGGGACAGGTAATCCCGATCTTCGACCACGCTGTACTCTTCGTCGTTATAGGTTGTATAGGACAGGTTGGCGCTGAGTTGCTTGTAGGCCATGCCCAGGCTTACGCCGACGGTACGGGAATCTTCCTGCATCGCGTCATCACTGGAATAACCCTCAACACCATGATTGAAGGTCAGGCCAGGGGTCAATGAGACCGCGCCGATGGCGTTGGCGTAGGTGGAGGTCAGGCTCAGCTGATAGCCCCAGCTGAAGTCGGTGACATAACCGTCTTCTCCCAGTTCGCCGACACCAAAGTTGGTGTGGCGACGGAAGCGCATCTGGTCCTGCTTGGGTAGATCAGGAATAAATTCCGAGCCCACCTGCATGGAAACGACGGTTTTCTGCGCGCCCATCAACTTGGGGATGATGGTGGTGAAGGCCAGCTCGGCACGCTGAATGTCAAACTCCTCAAAGCCGTGCACTTCGCTGCCGGAGTTGTAGACGTAGTCGATGGTGCCCTGCGGGATGGAGAAACCCGCTCCCTGTACCGCTGCTGCAGGAACGCCGTTGGCTTCCAGTACGCGGGAGGTGGTCAGGTCAGGGGTATTGATCTGGATCGGCATGTCCGGCAGGTAGCTCAGGTTCAGCGCCAGGTTGCCCACGCCCTCAAAGGTCTTGTCGGCGGTGAGGCCGAATACCTGAATGTCTTCCGGGTATTCATAGAAGTAGGCGATATCGTTGCCTGCGGTGATGCCCTGGGGGAGCGGGCTGTCTTCCTTGGTCACCGAGTAGTAAGGCAGTCGGCTGTGATAATTGAAGAAGTAGGTGCCGATCTTGGCCTTGGATTCCGGGAACGCGTAGTCAAACTTCAGGCCGTACTGGCCGCCGTCCTTGGGTTCATTTTCATCCCTGCGGGGAATATAAACACCGGCATTGTAGGCATCCTGGTTCGGCATGATGACCGAGCTGGAGAAGGTGGCATCACAGCCCAGTGCGGTGTTGTCCAGGGTAGAGAAGAAGGTCCCGCAACCGTCCAGATTCGCCGCACGCCACTCATACTGATAGAAGGACTTCATGCTCAGGCGGTCAGTGAAGTTGTAATCCACGGTGACCATGCCAGAGGGCGTCAGAAATTCCGTGTACTCCGACCCGGGGCGGTGCAATGCGGCCAGGTCGACCGCATTCAGTGAGCTGAAGGAGCCGCGTGAATAAAGGCTACGGCCCCACAGAAGCAGTTTACGACCTGCTGCCACTTTCAGGGGTTGTTCGTTCACCTGGAAGGTGCCGTGGGCAAAGACCTGCTGGAACGTTGCACCCTGGAACTGGGAATTGCGATGGAAACCGTCGTCGCTCAGCTTGCCCCCCTGGAATTCATTGGGGTAGTTGCCCTGGGGAACATAGCCTTCCTTCTGGGTGTAGTCGTACCAGGTCTTGGCCTGTACGAAGAGGCCGTAGTTCTTGTACTGCAGGTTGAAATCACCCACGGCTTTGACCACGGAGGAAACCACTTCGCCACCGTCATAGTTCAGGTTACCGTCATCGGACACCGCAGAACCGGCGGTGCCGCCGGGGGTGTCACCGGCGAACAGGTTTTCCTTGCTGGCAGATTCCATCCGGGAGATGGCGCCCACGGAGGCCTTCAGGTTCCATTTGGCACTGAAGTCATCGTTGAACTTGTATTCACCGCCGGCCATGGCCGGGGCGGCAGCTGACAGCAGGCCCAAGGCCAGGACGCTGCTGTAGCCGACAGCGATTGCTTTGCTTCGCATTATTTTGCTCTCCCACTGCACCGGGGATGAACCGGGCAGACATTCCGTTTGTTGTTGTGAACGTTGTTGTAGCGCACTGCTGAAACTCGCCCTGTCCCATCGGGCGTTAAATTTCTGATCCTGTCAGCGTTATCATTTTTTTGAATCATGATTCCGAAAACCGACAAGTCATGCTTAATTCATACATACCGCTTGGTATGTGGTCAAGACGACAAAGGGGGCAAAAAGAGGCTGGGAGGGAGTGTCATGAGGGTGGATCTGGCTTTTTTTGGGGCAGGCGTACCAGGATATCTGCGTGTAAACCGAGAAAAGGAAACACTGGAATATATAAAGTTTACTTTTGAACCTTGTTCGTTACCTCAGGTAACAAGCAAAAGAATGTTTCGTTTTTGGTAATTTTTTTTGCCGGCAGACACATTTTCTAATGATTGTGAGGTGGTTCTCTGTTGGGAGGGGGCGCTGGTTCGTGTCGTAATGAGATTGCCGATGGTCTCAGGAGGCATGGCTACGCGATGAATTTTATCGTCGAAGTACCGTGTGATGACTTTGCAAGCTTGCGGTGGCCAGGGCTGATCCACAGGCATCGCAGGAAGGGTTGGGCAGCGGTTATCAGGCAGGCGTCCGACGTTATCTGCGAAAGAAGTCAGCCTGCTGGAAATCCCCTCGCTTCGCCAGGTTCGTCCCTCAAGAGAAGCGCTTGCAGCGGCGCTGTAGCAGGGTTTTATTTCCTGTTTGTGTGGTTGTCGCGTCTGGCATTCGGCGTTGCGCGTCCTGCACAGTGCGAGAGGTTCCCTAATGCGTGATGCAGCAAAAAAAGGGGCACCAGGCGGTGCCCCCAAGGGGAAACAGAATCAGCGCGATTCCGTTTAGAACACTTCGAACAGACCTGCAGCACCCATGCCACCACCGATACACATGGTCACGACTACATACTTCACACCGCGGCGCTTGCCTTCGATAAGTGCGTGGCCGGTCATGCGGGCACCGGACATGCCGTAGGGATGACCGATGGAGATGGCGCCGCCGTTGACGTTGTATTTTTCCGGATCGATGCCGAGCTTGTCACGGCTGTAGAGACACTGGCTGGCAAAGGCTTCGTTCAGCTCCCAGAGGCCGATGTCATCAACGGTGAGGCCGAAACGCTTGAGCAGTTTGGGCACCGCATACACCGGGCCAATACCCATTTCGTCGGGATCACAGCCAGCGACGGCCATGCCGCGATAGGCGCCCAGCGGTTGCAGGCCCAGACGCTCGGCTTCCTTGCTGTCCATCAGTACGCAGGCGCTGGCGCCGTCAGACAGCTGGGAGGCGTTACCGGCGGTAATAAAGCCGCCTTCCTGTACCTGTTGGCCACCCTTGAATACGGGCTGCAGAGATTGCAGGCCTTCCAGGGTGGTTTGCGGGCGGTTGCCTTCATCTTTGTCCAGGGTCACTTCCACGTCGGAAATTTCCTTGGTCTCTTTGTTCATCACTTTCATGACGCTGGTCATGGGGGCGATTTCGTCATCAAACTTGCCGGCTTCCTGGGCGGCAGCGGTGCGCATTTGTGACTGGAAGGCGTATTCGTCCTGGCTGTCACGGGACACGTTATAACGGTCTGCGACAATTTCGGCGGTTTCCAGCATGGACATGTAGATGTCCGGGCGGTTTTCTTTCAACCACGGATCGGCAGCGCGGAAGGTGTTCATCTTGTCGTTCTGCACCAGGGAGATGGACTCTAGGCCACCGGCCACGGCCACGTCCATGTTGTCGACGATGATTTCCTTGGCGGCGGTGGCGATGGCCATCAGGCCGGAGGCGCACTGACGGTCCATGCTCATGCCGGATACGCTGGTGGGCAGGCCGGCGCGCAGGGCCGCTTGGCGGGCCACGTTGCCACCGGTGCTGCCTTGCTGCAGCGCGGCACCCATGATCACGTCCTGAATGGAGGAAGGATCAATGCCTGCGCGCTCCACGGCATGTTTGATGGCGTGACCACCCAGTGCCTGAGCCTGGGTGTCGTTGAAGGCACCGCGGTAGGCCTTGCCAATGGGGGTACGGGCGGTGGATACGATTACGGCTTCTCTGGTCATTGCTCTCTCCTGGTCCTGATAAGGGCTGCTGTGAGGGGAGGATGCAGCAGCCTGAAATATGTGAGAAGCGAGTGACGAGTACCGAGTTTCGAAAGGCGAAACCAGAACATGTTAGCAGCCCGGTTTTGTGCTTCGAAACTCGGTACTCGCCTCTCGCTACGGTTCTTTAACCCAGCTTGATGCCCTTGGCTTTGGCGGCCATGGTCAGAATCTTGGTTACGTGGTCGCCGCCGGCCATCATTTCGCTGGCGTTGTCCATGTTGCCGATTTGTTCAAAGTGGGCGGCTACGCCATCCACATTACGCTCTTCGTCACTCAGGTAAACGCCTTCGCTTTCCATCAGACGTACCATGGCGTAGCAACCGGCACCGGCCAGCAAAATGCGGTGGGTGGGCGCTTCCGTACTTGCCAGGAAGAGCACGGCCGGGGTGATTTCCTTTGGCTCCAGCATGGCGAGCACTTCCGGGGGCATCAGGTCTTCGGTCATGCGAGTGGCGGCGGTAGGGGCGATGCAGTTCACCTTGATGTTGTACTTTTCACCTTCCAGGCACAGGGTGTTCATCAGCCCGGCGACAGCGGTCTTGGCGGCGCCGTAATTTGCCTGGCCGAAGTTGCCGTACAGGCCCGAGGTGGAGGTGGTCATCACGATGCGGCCATAACCTTGCTCACGCATGATTGGCCAAACGGTCTTGCTGCAGATTTGTGAGCCGGTGAGGTGGACGGCCACCACCTTGTCCCAGTCGTCCTGGGTCATCTTGACGAAGCTCTTGTCGCGCAGAATGCCGGCGTTGTTGATCAGCACATCGATACGGCCCCAGGTATCCATGACCTCTTTGACCATGGCTTCAACCTGGGTCACGTTGGACACATCCGCGCCATTGGCAATGGCGTCGCCACCGGCGGCCTTGATTTCAGCAACCACCTGTTCGGCGGCTTCACTGGAGCCACCGCTACCATCGCGGGCACCCCCGAAATCATTGACGACCACCTTGGCGCCGAGTTTAGCCAGTTCCAGGGCGTGGGATTTGCCCAGGCCGTTGCCCGCGCCGGTGACAATGGCCACCTGATCATCAAAACGAATTGTCATGCTTCTTTACTCCTGAAGATAAGTTGCGAGTACCGAGTTACGAGAAGCGAAAGAAAGACCGACCCCGGGCTTTGGTTTTCGCTACTCGTTACTCGCAGCTCGTCGTTCGCGACTGTTATTTGACGATTGCCAGGCTCAACCATTCTGCAATCAAGGCGGGCTTTTCCTGCCCTTCGATCTCGACCTGCACACCGTGGCGAAGTTGCCATTCATTGTCGGAGCGCTGTTTGACTTCCAGCAGGGTGAACGAGCCTCGGATTTTGCTGCCTTCGCGGACCGGGTTCATGAAGCGAACCTTGTCGAAGCCGTAGTTGATGCCCATGACCTGCCCCTTGATGGTGGGCAATACATCGATGGCCATGGCAGACAGCAGTGACAGGGACAAAAAGCCGTGGGCGATGGTGGCGCCGAAGGGGCTTTCCTTGGCGGCTCGTTCCGGGTCGGTGTGGATCCACTGGGGATCTTCAGTCAACTCGGCAAAGCCGTCGATGCGCTGTTGGTCGACGGTGCGCCACTGAGATTCGCCAACGTTCTTGCCAACGTTTGCCTGCAGCTCTTCGATGCTGGTTTGCTGTTTGCTCATGGTGCTCTCCCGTTGGTGGCCCGGATAATGGCTACCGAGACCTGCTTTTCAAAATGTTGTTTTAAAAAGAATCAGTATGCGAGCGGCGTAATCAGCCGTAAAGGGTGAAAAGCGCCATGGAGGGCGAGAAATCCGTCATGGCTTGCCTGTGTGGTCAATGGTGGCTCTATCAAGTTATGTCAGACTCCGGTCGCAAACCGTCCCAAGAGCGAGCAGTCACAAAGAAAGGCGGTTGCAGGGCTCCTTTAAATCACCATGGCGGAAGGGTGAGAAGGGGGCAAAAGGCAAGGATGAAAGGACGGGAGACACGAGTATGGCGAATCCGAATGAGGCATTGGTAAACGAACCGCGTGAAGCGATTCTCGACGCGGCCGCGCTGTGTTTCATGGAGCGGGGATTCAATGCGACCAGTATTGATGATATTGCCCGTCGCCTGTCTGCCACCAAGGGCATGGTGTATCACTATTTTAGCTCCAAGGCAGAGCTCTTTTTCGAGATTCACCACCGTGCCATGGATGCGCTGTTTGACGGTCTGACTCCGATTGCTGAATCCGGGTTACCCGCCCCGGAACGTTTTACCGCCATGGCGGAAAGCTATGTACGCACCCTCATTCTGACTCAGCCTTATCAGCGCACGGTCTCGGAAGCGGTGCAGATGTTATTGCGTAGTAGCACCACAGCGGAGCAGCGTGCCCAGCTGGAACGCCTCCAGGCCCGGCGCAATCGCTGTGAAGAATTGTTTATGGCCGTTCTGGAAGAAGGCATTGGCAATGGCACCATGCAGGCCATTCGCCCCCGGGTGTCCATCAAGCCGGTGTTCGGAGCGATGAACTCGGTGATTCAGTGGTACCACCCCCGCGAGGGCGATACGCCGGCGCAACTCACCGAGTTGATCAACGAAGTGGTGCAGGTGTCGCTGCGTGGGGTGATGAAGTGACATCAAGCCAGACGCCAGACGCTAGAAGCAGTTAGGTTTTTCGGCTGTTTGCTTCAGGCGCCGGGCGTTAGGCGCCTGGCGCCCTCCGCCGTGAATGGATCAGGCAACACTCTCAAACCAATGCCATTCCCTCAATGGCGTCATGAACTTTATTTCTTCAGGAACCCGGCGAACATCGCCCGCGTGTCGTCACTGAACATGCGCTCGGCAAACATCACACTTTCCTTTTCTATCTGTGTCTTGATGGCTGCGTCACTCAGGCGCGTCAGCTGTTTGGTCATGGCGATGGCGGCGGGAGTTTTCTCCGCCAGCCTCTCAGCCAACGCCAGCGCTTCTGATGCCAGCTCATCCACCCCCGTTCTATAGGCAATCAGCCCCATTCGTTCGGCTTCCTCTGCGTTAAACGTATCGCCGGCCAGCAACAAGCGGTTGGCGTTCTGGCGACCAATCAGGGCGGGAAGAATCAGGCTGGAGCCGGCTTCGGGCACCAGGCCCAGGTTGATAAAGGCGGTGTGGAAGCGGGCGTCATCGGCGGCAATGACCAGGTCGGCGTGTAGCAACATGGTGGTGCCGATGCCGGTAGCGTTGCCCTGTACCGCCATGATGACGGGTTTATCCAGAGCCATCAGGGCATGAATAAGCACCATCGCCGGGCTCAGTTTGCCGTCGTCGCGGCTGGCCGGGTCCGCCTGCAGGAAGTCCTGGATATCGTTGCCCGCGCAGTAGCTGCGCCCTTTGGCGGTAATAAGTAGTGCATTCAGGTCATCCCGTTCCGCCAGGTGTTGGACCGCTGCGGTGAGGTCCTGATACATGGCGACGGTAAGCGCGTTGAGCTTGTCAGCGCGATCCAGGGTGACGTGCAGCACGGCGTTGTGCTCACGGGTTTGAATAAATCCGCTGGTGAGTGTCAGGTCCGTCATGGCGTATCTCCGGAAAGGGAAAACCATGGACGATATCGGAACAGTGTTCCGAATAATAGTCATTGCGGAATGCATGGAATTTATTGAGCGGGATGCAAAATATCAATTTCACTAACTAAAGACCCTGATCTAGTCTGGTCCAATCGCTTTTCAGATCACGAGGATTCGCGCATGACCCAGTTCTATCTTGTCCGCCACGGGCAAGCGTCGTTCGGTACCGATAATTACGATCGCCTTTCCGAACTGGGTCACCAGCAGGCACGCTGGCTGGGCGAGTATTTTGCCGAACGCGATATGGGCTTTGATGCCCTGGTGTGCGGTGACCTGGTGCGTCACCGGGAAACCGGGGCCGGCATTTGCGAAGGCCTGGGCGTGGCCTTGCCCGAAGACATTCAGCCGGGGCTTAACGAATTCGATTTCCAGTCGCTGGTGGATGCCTATCTGACGCAGCATCCGGATCAGGTACCCGGTGAAGGGGCTCCGGTGGCGGCGTTCTACAAGGCGTTGAAAACCGCCATGAAACACTGGCGCATGGATACACTCACTGGCGATCTACCGGAAACCTGGCAGGGCTTTTCCGACCGGGTTGCCGGTGCCCGCGATCACATCCAGCAACAGTACAGCGGCAAGGACCGGGTGCTGATTGTCAGCTCTGGCGGTGCCATGGCCATGTTTATCAAGCATGTTCTGGGGGCGTCGGATGATGCGGTGGTAGAGCTGAATCTGCAGATTCGCAACAGCAGTGTGAGCCACGGCTTTTTCAATCAAAAGGTGGTGCGCATGGCCAGTTTCAATAACGTGCCGCACCTGGATCGCCCGGACCGCTTCGAGGCGATTACTTATTATTAAAGAAAGACATTCAGCACCCTTGATGGCGCCTTTGCCTGTAGCGTGAGGCGTGCTGCGTGCCGCATTTTTCAATGGGAGAGCTTCATGGATTTTCAGTACACAGAAAAAATGCAGACATTGATCGCCCAGGTGCGCGATTTCATCAACACCGAAATTCGCCCGGTGGAAGGGTTGTACCACGAGCAGCTGGAAAAGAGCCCGTGGGAAACCCCGCCGATCATGGATGAGCTGAAGGAAAAAGCCAAAGCCAAAGGTCTGTGGAACCTGTTCTTGCCCAAGGAATACGGGGAATACAGTGCCGGCTTGAGCAACCTGGAATATGCGCCCCTGGCCGAGGAAATGGGTCGCTGCCGCATCGCTTCCGAGGCGTTCAACTGTGCCGCACCGGATACCGGGAATATGGAAGTGCTGGCCAAATACGGCAACGAAGCCCAGAAGAAAGAGTGGCTGCAGCCGCTGCTGGAAGGCCGTATTCGCAGTGCCTTTGCCATGACCGAGCCGGAAGTGGCGTCTTCCGATGCCACCAACATTGAGACGCGTATCACCGAAGACGGTGATGACTACGTCATCAATGGCCGCAAGTTCTACATCAGCGGGGCCATGCGCAAGACCTGTGAAATCATGATCGTCATGGGCAAGAGCAGCCCGGACAACCCCAACCGCCACCAGCAACAATCCCAGATTCTGGTGCCCACCAATACGCCGGGGGTGAACATCGTCCGCCCGATGCAGGTGTTTGGTTACAACGATGCTCCGGAAGGCCATGCGGAAGTGATTTTCGACAACGTGCGTGTTCCCAAGGCCAACATGATTCTGGGTGAAGGCCGGGGTTTCGAAATCGCTCAAGGTCGTCTTGGCCCGGGCCGGATTCACCACTGCATGCGCCTGATTGGTGCTGCCCAGGAAGCGTTCGAGCTGATGTGCAAGCGGGTCAACCAGCGTGAAGTGTTCGGTGCGCCCATGAGCAAGCAGGGTTCCGTGCGCGAAGATATCGCCAAATCCTACTGTGAAATCGAGCAGGCCCGGCTGCTGACGCTGAAAGCGGCAGACGCCATGGATCGCGCGGGTAACAAAGACGCCAAGGATTTGATTGCTATGATCAAGGTGATTGCGCCCAATATGGCGTTAAATGTCATCGATCGGGCGATTCAGATCCACGGTGCCGTGGGCCTGAGCCAGGATACGCCGCTGGTTCACTTCTTCAGCTATGCGCGCACCCTGCGTCTGGCCGATGGCCCGGATCAGGTGCACATGATGCAGCTGGGCCGGAACATGGCCAAACAATTCGCCTGATTTCAGGTGCTGGCCCGGAGCGTTAACAGCGCTCCGGGCTTTGCTATTAGCGCAGCAGAACAGAGAAGAACAGGAGAGCTCCATGTCCCAGGTGGATACACTGGATACACAGAAACTGGCTGAATACCTAGAGCAGCATATCGACGGCTTCAAAGGCCCCATCGAAGCGGACAAGTTCGAGGGTGGTCAGTCCAACCCCACCTTCAAGATCACTGCCGCCTCCGGCGCCTATGTGCTGCGTCGTCAGCCGCCGGGCAAACTGCTCAAGTCCGCCCATGCGGTGGATCGCGAATTTCGTGTTATGGCCGCATTGAAGGACACCGATGTACCGGTGCCCAATGTGCTGCACCTGTGCGAAGACCGTGATGTTATCGGCTCCATGTTTTATGTGATGGAGTTCTGCGAAGGGCGCATCCTGTGGAGTGCCGGGCTGCCTGAAATGGGTGAGGGCGAAGCGGCGAATGCGGTGCGTGGTGAAATGTACTCGGAGATGAACCGGGTGCTGGCGGCCATGCACAGTGTGGATCTGGAGGCCGTTGGCCTGACGGATTACGGTAAGCCGGGCAATTATTTTGAGCGCCAGCTCGGCCGCTGGACCCAGCAGTACGAAGCCTCCAAGTTGCAGGAAATTCCAGCCATGGATTCGCTGATTGAATGGCTGCAGGCCAATCAGCCGGAAGACGATGGCCAGGTATCGCTGGTGCACGGTGATTACCGCCTGGACAACATGATGTGGCATCCGGAAAAACCGCAAGTCATTGCGGTGCTGGACTGGGAGTTGTCCACCCTGGGCCACCCGCTGGCGGACCTGGCGTATCAGTGCATGGGCATGCGAATGCCACAGCGTGGCGCCAAGATGGCCGGCCTGCAGGGCAAGGATCGCACCGCGCTGGGTATCCCCACCGAGAAAGAATACGTGGCCATGTATTGCGAGCGCCGGGGTATTTCCCAGATCGATAATTGGGAATTCTATCTGGCGTTCAGCTTCTTCCGTCTTGCTGCCATCTGCCAGGGGGTAGCGAAACGGGCTGAAGACGGCAATGCCTCCAACAAGCAGGCTGCCGAAGTGGGTGCCCTGGTCGAGCCGCTGGCCACCATGGCCATGCAGATCATCAACGAAGGGGCGTAAAGCCGCTTCACGCCGCACGCTGCACGCAACACGTGCGGCGCGGTGATTTCTTTTTCGAATGGCTACAGGCTGGTTCGCGTTGTTGCGTGCAGCGTGTAGCGTGAAGCTTTTTTCGGGAGAAAAACCAATGAGTACCAAGCTTTTTAACCTTGAGGGCAAGATTGCCCTGGTCACCGGTGCAAGCCGGGGTATTGGCGAAGAAATTGCCCGTCTGCTGGCAGAGCAGGGCGCTCATGTGATTGTGTCCAGCCGCAAGATTGATGGCTGTCAGGCGGTTGCTGATGCCATCAAGGCTGACGGTGGCAGCGCGGAAGCCTTTGCTTGCCATGTGGGTGAACTGGCACAGATTGAAGCAGTGTTTTCCCATATCCGTGACGTGCACGGCAAGCTGGACATCCTTGTGAATAACGCTGCCGCCAATCCGTTCTTTGGCCATATCCTGGATACCCCGGTAGATGCCTTCGACAAGACTGTCGACGTGAATCTGCGCGGCTATTTCTACATGTCGGTGGAAGGGGCCAGGTTGATGCGTGAACACGGCGGTGGTGCCATCGTGAATACCGCTTCAGTGAACGGTTTGACTCCCGGTGAAGGTCAGGGGGTCTATTCCATTTCCAAGGCGGCTGTTATCAGCATGACCAAGTCTTTCGCCAAGGAATGCGCACAGTTCAACGTGCGTGTGAATGCCTTGCTGCCGGGCCTGACCAAAACCAAGTTTGCCGGTGCCCTGTTCACCAACGAAGACATCTACAAACAAGCCCTCAGCCAGATTCCCATGCGCCGCCATGCGGAGCCAAAGGAAATGGCCGGCACAGTCCTTTACCTGGTTTCCGATGCATCCAGCTTCGTGACCGGTGAGTGTGTTGTGGTTGATGGTGGCTTTACCATTTAACACTAACGTTGCTATCAAACCGCTGTAGGAGTTCCCTTCCAGGGGACGAACCGCGCGCAGCGCGAAGGGCGTTCTCGGTATGGCAGGGCGGGATGGATTTTTAGCGTACTGCTGCTTAGCGTTTTGCCACCTTCGTTCGCGCCCTTAACGGCGCTCCTACAGCGGCTTTGTAGCAAGTGATGGATGTTGAAAGCGGAGAGTGAGTTTGCCTCGCCGCGGTTCGACGAAGGAGAACACAATGGATCCGATTCTCGATTTTACCGGCAAGACGGCACTGATTACCGGTGCCGCCAGCGGGTTTGGCAAGTTGCTGGCAGAAGAACTGGGCAAGCGCGGTGCCGCCTTGGTGCTGGGCGATATCAATATGGATGCGCTGAATCCGCTGGCCGATGCGCTGGCGGGGCAGGGCGTTAAGGTCGCTGCGTTGCGTTGTGATGTCTCCAGTGAGGCTGACTGCAAGGCCATGGTGGACACGGCGTTGTCCCAGTTCGGCCACCTGGACCTGGCGGTGAACAATGCGGGTATCGCCCACGGCTTTATTCCGTTCGCGGAGCTGACCGAAGAAGTGCTGGATCAGCAAGTTAATGTGAACGTGAAAGGCGTGATGTTCGGCATGAAGCACCAGATTGCCGCCATGAAGGCCAGCGGTGGCAGTATCGTCAACGTGAGTTCCATGGCCGGGTTGGGCGGCGCGCCCAAGATCGGTGCCTACTCGGCGGCCAAGCACGCGGTTATCGGCCTGACCCGCACGGCGGCGATCGAATATGCCAAGCGTAATATTCGCGTTAATGCGGTATGCCCGTACTACACGCACACGCCGATGGTGGATGAAGGCAACCTCTCGGAGAACAAGGACAGCGTGCATGCCATGCTGGCCGCAGGGTGCCCGATGAAGCGCCTGGGGCAACCGGAAGAAATCGTTACGGTCATGCTGATGCTGTTGTCCCCGGCCAACAGCTATATGAATGGGCAGACTCTGGCGGTGGACGGCGGTGTCTCTGCATTCTGATCGGTTTTATGCATTTCTTTGCCCTGCTGTCCAGCGGGGCGTTATTTCCTATTCAGGAAAATACTACTTTAGAACAATAGCGCCTTCAGTCTTAAGACCATAGAGTAATGGAAGATACAGGCTGTTTAGACTGGTTTGGTCATTGTTTGAGCCAGCTAAACATGGAGTCTCTGACGATAAGTACAATAACCCAGTACTTCAGGGTGACAGGAGGGCGCCGTTCATGTACCAGATCCTGATTGCAGATGATCACCCTCTTTTCCGTGAGGCTATTGCTCGTGTGATTGATGATGGTTTTCCCGGTAGCAATTTGCTGGAAGCCTCGGGGCTGGATAGTGCCTTACAAATCATCGATCAAAATGACGATATCGACTTGGTCCTATTGGACCTTAATATGCCTGGTATGCAGGGGCTGGGTGGGCTGGTGCAATTGCGAAACCAGTTCCCCGGTGTACCCGCGGTGATCGTTTCCGCCGAAGAAGATAAAAAAGTTATATTGCAAACAGTGACTTATGGGGCAGTGGGGTTCATTACGAAATCTACTCCTCGTAAGCAGATGATTAGTGCGTTAGAACAGATTCTTTCCGGTTCAATATACCTTCCCTCAGATATTATTCGATCAGGAGGGACTTCTGTGCAGACACGGCATCAGGAGCCAGGGCTATTGCCTGAGCTGTTGGAAAGCCTTACGCGTAAACAGCTCCAGGTGTTTGAAAGAATGACCAGGGGCGAATCCAACAAAATGATTGCCTACGAGCTAAGCATTGCCGAAAGTACCGTGAAAGCGCATGTATCAGCAATTCTGCGAAAGCTGGGAGCCACTAATCGTGTACAGGCGATTTTGTCAGCAAGTGATATCGATTTTGGGGCCTATTTGAAACATCCAGGTCGTATGGCGGAACAGTAGGCATGCTCTGTGGCTCGGTTTGTTATGACAAATCGAGTAACAAAAGCCCAACGACTGTTTCCTTCACTAGGACAACAATATTCCGCAGAATTAGCCAGCAAAGGCGCCAGGAAAGAGCGCGACAATAAAAATCCGGGAGAGTCTGATGACTGCCGCTCCTCTAAACGCTGTGCTAACCACGTTCAGTAATGCCGTCGATGAAGAGATTGCAGCTGCTGAGCTGGCTGCAAAGTTAAAAAACCCGAACTTGGGTTTCGTGCTGTTTTTTTGCTCAGTGGAATATGATCTTGATCGTTTGGCCGCAGCCATGCGGGACAACTTCGCTGGGATCCCCATGTCAGGCTGTACTTCCTGTGGTGAAATTACCTCCAAGGGCTATGATCAAGGATCGATTGTGGCCATAGGCTTTGATCGCCGGCTATTCACTGTCAGCCAGAAGCTTGTGGAAGATGTAGACCGTTTCGGTCTTCTCGATGCTCAACAGCTTGTTGATAGTTTGCTAACCGAGTGCAGTGACGGCGTTACCGGGACAGCATCTGAGAACAATACCTTTGTGTTGACGCTAATGGATGGACTATCAGTAAATGAAGAGATGGTTTTGGCTACCCTTAACTCGGCATTAGGCAGTATTGCTTGTTTTGGCGGTTCCGCAGGTGATGAATATCGATTAAATGGCACTTATGTCTATAGTGATGGAGGATTCACCAGCGAAGCCGCCACGGTGATAATGATTTCTACCTCATTAGATTTTGAAGTGTTCAGCACCCATCACTTAATCCCGGAAAAAAACAAGTTTGTCGTTACCTCCGCAGATCCTGAAAAACGTACCGTCTACGAATTAAACGCTGAACCGGCGGCGAAAGCCTACGCACGGCTGATTGGTGCTTCAGTTGAAGATCTGGACGATATGAAATTTGCTTGCTCGCCTTTGGCTGTACGGATTAATGATGGCTACTATGCGCGTTCAATCCAGCGAGTTAATGATGACCTTAGCCTGACGTTTTATTGTGCTGTTGAAAATGGCATCGTTTTAACAGCTATGAAAACGGACTCTTTGCTTGATGATCTTGAGACCAAACTCAGTGCTATTGAGCGTCGCATGGGGCCGTCATGGTTAACGCTAGGATGTGACTGTTGCATGCGTTATGCGCAAATTGAATCTGAGGGGTTGGTGGATCAGGCATCTGCATTGCTCCGTCGATACGGGGTGATTGGTTTTAGTACCTATGGGGAGCATGTTGACGGTATGCATCTTAACCACACGCTGACCGGGGTCGTCATTGGACAAAGAAACCGTCTCTGAGCAGGGGCCGTCAGAGGAGGGGGAACGCTCTCCCTGGGATCTCCATGAAGCACGGCTGATGGCGGAGAATGCCAGGCTGAGCAGGATTTGTGATGCCCTTATAGAAAGGGTGGAGGCCAGCAATATGGCCCCTACAGCCCCCTACGCAGCATTTCAGCATTCCGTGGTTCTGGCTGAACAGGTGCGTGAACGGACACAGGCCCTACGTGATGTAAACCAGAAACTACTGGAAGAAATCGAAGAACGTCGGCACATAGAAATGCAGTTGCGTGAAGCGCGGGAAAAAGCTGAGCAGGCTAACCTTTCCAAAACTCGCTTTGTTGCAGCAGTGAGCCATGACTTGATGCAGCCGTTGAATGCGGCACGACTTTTCACCAGTGCCTTGCAGGAAAAGCCCGATAATATGGCGTTTCAGCTTGCTCATATCGGCACGGCGCTTACTGACCTTGAGTCACTCATAACGACACTTTCAGATGCTTCCAAGCTGGATGCCGGCGTGGTGACGGCTGAGTTTGAAGTCTTTCCCTTGAGCCGCTTGCTGGATGTGCTTGCTGAAGAGTTTAGGAAAATTGCTCAGCAGAAAGGACTTCGTTTTCGCTATGTGTCTTGTGGTTCACTGGTTAGATCTGATTCACAATTATTAAGCAGAATCCTTCGTAACCTCCTTTCCAACGCGGTTCGTTATACCGAGAGCGGGTCAATTCTATTGGGGTGCCGTAAACGTGGCGCGGGCATTGAAGTCGTAGTCACTGATACAGGGATTGGTATCAGTGATGACCAGCGTAACGAGATATTTAAAGAGTTTAAACGTGGCAAGCAGGCGGTAAGGCATCATGAAAGAGGGCTCGGGCTAGGGCTGGCAATTGTAGAAAAAATTAGCGAGATACTTTCACATCCGTTGCGTTTTCATTCTCAAGAAGGGAAAGGGTCAAGCTTTGGCTTGTTGATCCCGATTGCTGAACCTGACGAATATATCCACCGGACATTGCCGGCAGATCCTTTTGTTGATCAGTCTCTGCAGGGGTTGCGTGTCTGGGTCGTGGATAACGACGAGGCAATTTGCATAGGTATGCGAACGCTGATGGAGGGTTGGGGCTGTGATGTGGTAGTGGCTGATTCTTTAGCGTCTTTACGATCCAAGGTGGACACTTGCTCTGACGACGCGGATGTCTTGCTGATGGATTATCATCTGGATCCAGGAACAGATGACGGTATTACTGTCGCAACCTTTATCAATTCCGGTCGTCAAATTCCATTACCGGTAATATTGGTAACTGCTGATCGCAGTGCAGAGTTGAAACAACGCTGTGTTCAAAATGGATTTACGCAGATTTACAAGCCGCTGAAGCCGCTGAAATTGAAAATGGCATTGAAAAGCTTATCTTGAAGGCTAAAAGGAAAGGAGGCGAGGCCTCCTCCTGATAGAAGAGAGGGCCCTAGGGTCCCGGTCCGTCTTTATACGCCCAATCAAAGGGGCAAGCGGTGCAGCCGTGCATATCCATACTCTGAAAGTTCCCATAACGCAGGTTTGCACCGTCAAGATTGGCATTGCGTAAACTGGAAAGGTTGAGCTTAACCTCTTGAAGGTTGGCATCCTGGAGGTTCGCGCCATTGAGTTTTGCTTTATTAAACCAGGCCATCTCCAGGTTGACGCCTGTCATATTGGCATTGTTCCATTCAGAACGAGTCAGCCGGCCAAACTCCAAATTCGCACCAGTTGCATCCACGTTGTGAAAAATTGCTTTCTGGGCAAACAGGTTCCAGCTTTGTATGGCAAGCAAGCGAGCGCCGGTAAGGTCTGCCATGCGCAGGTTGGTGCTCATTAGGCGCGCCCGGCTCATATTCGCGTTGCGAAGATTGGCTTTTTCTAAATTGACCCCTTTAAGGTTGCTGTGCCGCAAATCAGCGCCTTCAAGGTTGGCGCCTGCAAAGTTAGCACCCGTCAGGTCCAGGCCACTGAGATCTGCACCTTTTAGATCTGCACCAGCACATTCCGTCGCAGGCTTGAGTGAACATCCATTGTGGCTGGGGATGTCCGCGCTAAAGTCATCCGCATAAGTCCCACCGTTAAGGGCCAGAAAAGCGATTAGGGTTATTGCTCGAGGTAGCGTTATATATTTCATTTTATGCTCCTGAAAGAAGTCAGCCCGCAATGCGGGCTGACTTTTTTGTTACTTGCTCGCTAGATCCTTGGCAAATTTGGGCAGTTTAAACACCCAGAAAGAACCGCCTTGAGAGATAGGCTTGGTTAGTTCTGCCATGTCACCGCCCCAGAGAGGTACTGCACCGCCGTACCCGGCTGTTACACCAATGTACTGCTCGCCATCCATTTCCCACGTGATCGGTGGGGAAATGATCCCGGTACCGACCTGGAACTTCCACAGCTCTTCACCCGTTTTCGCGTCAAAGGCTTTGAAGTAGCCATCACCGGTACCGGTGAACACCAGGTTGCCTTTGGTTGCGAGCACGCCAGCCCAGAGAGGCATGGGTTCTTTATGTTCCCAGGCCACTTTACCGGTAGCCGGATCCATAGCACGGAGAATGCCAACGTGGTCGTCGAACAACCGTTTGATGCGGAAACCCATGCCTAAGTAGGCAGAACCAGGCTGATATTCAACCTCTTCAGTCCAGTAATCTTCTTTCCAGTGGTTGGCAGGAACGTAGAACAGGCCCGTGTCCTGGCTATACGCCATAGGGTTCCAGTTCTTGCCGCCAAGGAAGGGAGGAGAGACTTCCGCTGCAGGGGATCGGGTTTCGCCATCCTTGAGACGTGCAGGACGCTGACCATCGACTTCAATGGGGCGGCCGGTATCCAGATCAATACCTTTAGCCCAAGTAATGCCGTCTACGAATGGGAATGCATTGAGAAGTTTACCGTTAGCACGGTCGGTCACATAGAAGAAACCATTGCGGTCAGCGTGAGCGCCGGCTTTATGTTTCTTGCCTTTCTTGTCCTTGTAGTCAAAGAGAACGATTTCGTTATTACCCGAGAAATCCCAGGCATCGTTAGGTGTATGTTGATAGAACCACTTGATTTCACCGGTAGTTGGATCAACACCGACTTGGCCTGATGTGTATAGGCTATCGTAGTCGGCAGGGTCACCGTCTGGTGCAGTACGCGCCCAGCCGTTCCAGGGAGCCGGGTTGCCAGCGCCGATGATGATGGTGTTGGTTGATGCATCAAAGGTAGCGCTTTGCCATGGTGCACCACCACCTTGGCTCCAGGCTTTCACTTTACCTGTTTCTGTATTGGGGTCATCAGGCCAGCTAGGCGCTCTGGGATCACCACTCGGGGTGCTGTCTTCACCGTTAAGGCGGCCAACGTGCCCTTCCACAAAAGGACGCATCCAGACTTCTTCGCCCGTTGCAGGGTCGCGGGCAAACAGTTTCCCGACAACACCAAATTCGTCACCGGAAGAGCCATGAATTAACAAAACCTTACCGGTTTTTTGATCTTTAACAATGGTTGGCGCGCCAGTCATTGTATAACCGACTTTATGATCGCCGAACTTTTTACGCCAAACGACCTTACCCGTGTCTTTGTTCAGAGCCACTACGCTGGCATCAAGAGTGCCAAAGAAAATGTTGTCGCCATAAATGGCGGCACCGCGGTTTACAACATCACAGCAAGGACGAATGTCGTCAGGTAGACGATGTGAATAAGTCCAGATGCGTTTTCCAGTTTTGGCATCAACAGCGAAAATACGGGAGTAGGAACCCGTTACGTAGATCACGCCTTCATGCACAAGGGCTTGAGATTCCTGGCCTCGCTGCTTTTCATCACCGAATGAGTAAGACCAGGCGGGGGTAAGCATAGAGACATTTTCGCTATTAATGTCCGCTAACGTGCTGTATCGCTGGGCGCTGGTGCCCATGCCATACATTAGAACATCTTCAGTGGTTTTATGGTCATTGGCGATATCTTTCCAGGTGACCCCTTCTTCAGCAATAACTGTCCCGCTACTGCATGCGGTCAGCATGGTGGACATCGATATGACACCGATCATGCGGGACAGTCTCCCGCGATGCGGTGGGTTGTGGGTTGTTTTACTCATAACGCAGCCTCTGCTTTGATTTTAATATCTGATCACACTGGCAGAAATGCGATCAGGGTATGGAAAGTTACGGCGTGCCAGTTATCGATAATCCCCAGCAACGCGGTGTATCCATTCAGGCAGAGAGAGGGGGATGCAAGATACCGTCAGTGGAAGTAAATGATCTAACCATTTGGGTCTACGACTAAGGGAGTACGCATGATGGCCCGAAGGGCTAGTGCTGAATCTGTCAGGTGACTGTTAGATTAATTTCCATAATGCAATCCATTGGTTGGAGTGAAGTATGAATGTAATGATGCGCATAGTGGGAAGTGTGGCCTTATTAGGTTGCTCTGTGGTGGTCCATGGCCACGGTAATGTGACTCCACAAGGCGTAGATCTTCGCGGGTTGGAGACTCTTGGTGAGGAGTGGCGCGATACCAACCCTTACCGTGAAGATCATCCGCAGCATGAATTGGCTGTGGATATTGGCAGCTCTGCGTATAACCAGAACTGTGCAGCTTGTCATGGCCTGGAAGCCAAGTCGGGAGGTATAGCGCCTGATCTGCGAGAGCTGGAAAACGGTGATTACGGTGACGAATGGTACAAAGAACGGGTTGTAAATGGAGCTGTGCGCGATGGTCGCGTTCTGATGCCGAAAATGGCCGATTATCTCAGTCAGGAAGCTTTGTGGGCTATCCGAACCTGGCTTGAGACGGTCAGCATGGAAACAATGGGACAGTAAAATGCGATCTGTAATGGTGTTTCCCGGGCTACTGTTCCTTCTACTTATCAGTATAAGTTCAGCGCAAGAGAACAATACTAATCAAGATAAGGATCCTCTTGATTCATTCATGTGGGAGCTATATCAGGATCGTTATCTGTCCAACGCACCAGTACATTTTGACTCGAGAGTGAAAATAACCGCCCCTGATTTTGCCGAAGACTCAGGGCAGGTTCCGGTAGAAATAGATGCCAGTCATCTTAATGGCAAGTTTGAAAAAATGCTGCTTTGGGTTGAGCTCAACCCTATACCTATGGTTTTTGAGTACAACCCCGGTACACAAGGGCTGGCAAAAGTAGGGTTGAATATCCGCCTGGAGCAAGGCTCTCCTGTCAGGGTGGCCTTGTTAAGCCAGGGTGTATGGCATGTTGGAAGCACTTTTATTGACGGCGCAGGGGGTGGTTGTTCAACACCAGGTATCGCTAATTCCGGCAAGAATTGGTCCAAAGATTTTGGTCAGGTTAGAGGGCGCAGGTTTCCTGCCAAGCAGGGTAGTCGGCTTCGTTTTTTGATTATTCATCCGATGGAAAGCGGTCTCCTTCCCAGTGAGATCCCTTTCTATATCGAAGAGCTGAAAATCAGCAGTAAAGGGGAAACGGTTGCGGATATGAAATGGCATGCCTCCATTAGTGAAAATCCAGTTTTAACGATTGAAATGAAAGGCGATGAAAGAACCCCATACAAGATGAAGGCTAGAGATAACAATGCTAATTTACTGGAATCACAAATTTGATTATCGAGTCTTGTTATCGTTAGCTACTTTGTTTCTTGCGGCAATTTCGGCCCCAGTGCATGGAGAAGATCTTAATATTCATCAAGTTGCGGAAAATGTATGGATGGTCCAGGGGGTGCCAGAGGAGCTTAGTGAAGAAAATAGGGGTGACATAAGTAACAGCTCATTCATTGCCACGGGGAATGGGGTAGTGGTAATCGATACGGGGGCAACAGCTGCGTACGGTCGGAGGTTCAGAGAGGCTATTTCAGAATATACCGATGAGCCCGTTCGCTGGGTGATCAATACCCACCATCACCCGGATCATACCTTTGGTAATAGTGCATTTTCAGATGTGCCGATAATGGCGCTTTCTGAAACACGAAATTTGTTAATGAAAAATGGTGATTTTTTTCTCAAAACAGTGCACGAACGTGTGGGAATATCTAGCGAAGACACGGTTGTTATTTTACCTAGTGTTACTGTTGAAGGTGGGGTGAAGAGTTTTTCTGGATACCCACTAAAATTAATCAGGTTTTCTGGTCATAGTGGCAATGATCTCGTTGTATATGACCCTCTGACAAAAATTCTGTTTGCCGGGGACATGCTGTTTTGGAACCGCGCACCAACCACTCCTCACTCTCCTGGAATTGATATCTGGCTGGAAGAAATAGACCGACTAGCAGAGCTAAACCCAGCAGTGATCATTCCCGGCCATGGCCCTCTCGCTCATGATTCGGGGCCGATTGAGCAGACACGTGCATGGCTTGTATGGCTTGACTCCCTGATGAGAGAAGGAGTTGCTGCTGGACGTTCTGCTAATGCGCTTATAGATAGTGATATTCCTGAACTGCTTTCTGATATCCCGATGGCAAAGTTTGAGCTAACCCGAAGTATTAGTCATTTCTATCGAAAATATGAAGATTCATGGTGGGAAAACGCTAACCGTTAAGACCAAATGAGGAGAAGAATTACTCCCTTGGTAGCATGCGTACTTGGGCCTCATCATCCTATTCTGACTATGCAGGCGCTACTTATCAAAGCGCGGACGTCAAGCAATTAGAAGAGGAATCAGGCAATGATTTATGCAAATCCTGGTAGCGAAGGTTCAGTTGTCTCGTTTAAAGAGCGTTACGAAAACTATATTGGGGGTGAGTGGGTTGCACCGGTGAAAGGACAATATTTCGATAATGTTAGTCCGGTAAATGGTAACGTTTTCTGTGAGGTGGCCAGATCAAGTGCGGAAGACGTGGATTTGGCTCTGGATGCCGCTCACCGAGTTGCTGGGGAATGGGGAAAAACCTCAGCGACAGAACGTAGCAACATATTGTTGAAAATCGCGGATCGTATTGAGCAGAACCTCGAGGCTCTGGCGGTCGCAGAAACGTGGGATAACGGTAAAGCTGTACGCGAAACATTGAATGCCGATTTGCCCCTGGCAGTTGACCATTTTCGCTATTTCGCTGGCTGTATTCGTGCCCAAGAAGGGTCTGCTGCAGAGATCGACTCAAATACAGTGGCTTACCACTTCCATGAACCTCTTGGGGTTGTTGGGCAAATCATTCCATGGAACTTTCCAATCTTGATGGCTACATGGAAGTTGGCTCCAGCGCTAGCGGCGGGTAACTGCATTGTTTTGAAGCCTGCCGAGCAAACTCCGGTTTCCATTCTCAAGGTAATGGAGTGTATTGGCGATTTGCTGCCTGCTGGTGTCCTGAATGTGGTGAACGGGTACGGTCAAGAGGCTGGTCAGGCTCTGGCATCCAGCAAGCGTATTGCAAAAATCGCCTTTACCGGTTCAACCCCTGTGGGATCTCACATTCTAAAGTGTGCTGCCGAGAATATTATCCCCTCTACTGTAGAGTTGGGTGGAAAATCTCCAAATGTTTACTTCGCAGATATTATGAACGCAGAAGAGTCGTTTATTGATAAAGCTGTTGAGGGTTTGGTTTTGGCTTATTTTAATCAAGGCGAAGTTTGTACTTGTCCTTCTCGCGCCTTGGTCCAAGAGAGTATGTACGACGACTTTATCGAGCGCGTACTGAAACGAATCAAGACGATCAAGCGTGGTAATCCGCTTGATACTGAAACTCAAGTAGGTGCACAGGCTTCTCGAGAGCAGTATGACAAAATTATGTCGTACATGAGTATTGCTAAAGAAGAAGGTGCAACGGTACTTGCGGGTGGTGGAAGTGAATCTCTTGAAGGGGACTTTGGTAACGGCTTCTATATCCAGCCGACCCTCCTTAAAGGTCACAATAAAATGCGCGTTTTCCAGGAGGAAATTTTTGGTCCAGTTGTAGGTGTGACTACCTTTAAGGACGAAACGGAAGCACTGCAGATCGCCAATGATACTGAATTTGGTCTTGGGGCTGGTGTATGGAGTCGCGATATGAACGTTGCCTTCAGGATGGGACGTGGCATTCAGGCAGGTCGAGTCTGGACTAACTGTTATCACGCTTATCCAGCACATGCGGCCTTTGGTGGATATAAAAAATCAGGCATCGGTCGTGAGACTCACAAGATGATCCTTGACCACTATCAGCAAACAAAGAACTTGCTGGTTAGCTACGATACCAATCCGCTTGGTTTTTTCTGAATGATTTCTCCTGGTCGTCCGTCTTGACGTCTTTTTGCCGCCCTCAGGGCGGCTTTTTTATTGTTGTGAGAATGAAAAATGCTTGAACTTCCTGATAAGCAAGATAACCCGTGGGCAGTTCTCTCGATATCCAATTCCTGGAAGACCCTTCCACCTATGCTGTGGTCAGCCCAGGCGCCAGAATTCTCGCCTGTGGAAGATTTGATTGATATTTCGCCTATGGCGCTACGTTTATTGCAGCTCGATGTTCAGCAGCTCCGGACCCATGTTGAAGGCGTCTCAACGTTGAAAAACCTTCATGCTGGAAACATTCTCTTGCCCGGTATGTCTCCGTTGGCACAAAAGTATGCAGGACATCGCCATGGGATATTCAACGATCGTATTGGTGATGGAAGGTCTTTGCTCTTGGGGGAAGTGGCTACGCCGTTAGGCCGTATGGAAATGTACTTAAAGGGTGGAGGAAGAACCCCTTATGCTCTTAGGGGCGATGGTTATTTGGGGTTGCGTAGTGCGATCAAGGAATATCTTGTCAGTCACGCTCTCTATGGTATCGGGATACCAACCAGTCTTCCGCTAAGTCTTTGTAATCATGAAAGAAAAATTTTCCGTAATCAGTTGGAGAAGTCTGCAACCGTGATCAGCCTTTCTCCATCTCATGCTCGAGTTGGCCATTTCGAATGGCTGGCTGCCAGGGGGAGTGCTGCAGGCATGAAGGCTTTGATTGCCCACCTTGGTGGTTGTTATGGCGAAGGTGGTGATATGAGCGTGGAGCAGTTTTTTAAACATTCTGTGCAACGCACAGCTCATCTTGCTGCTGCGTGGCAGGTCTGGGGGTTTGTTGCTGGCACACTGAATACCGATGATATTTCCGCTCTAGGTGTGACTCTTGATCCCGGCTCAGGAGCTTTTCTGGAATCTTGCCAGGCTTCACTGACAGAAGACTGCGATGCAGTTGACAGTGTATATGCATTTTCTTCTCAGTCAGAATCTATCAGGTTTGGTCTTGAGGTGTTGGGCAGGGCATTACGACTGCTGCTGCACGAAGAGCAAATAAACGCCATATTAGAGAGCTTTGATGATCAGCTTGAAAAAGCGATGCTATGTGGCATGCGCTCTCGCTTGGGGTTGATGATGTCGAGAGATGAAGATTCAGCATTGATTAACCAGTGGCTATCCATCCTGCATCGCAAGGGGGCAGATTACAATTCTTCATTCCGTTATTTAATGGAATGGAAAGATGATGAATCCAGTGACCACTATTTGGCTGATAAGTTAGGTCTTGAGCGTAACGATAGACTTCTGGGTGAGTGGTTAAATGATTATCGTAAACGTCTTGAAAATGAATGTTTTACCTACCGTGAACGCTACCGTTTCATGGCTGGAGTTAATCCGATAACAATGCTTAGAGAGCGCGATATTTGTGACGTTAGTGCTGCTGTGGAGGCCGGCGATTTCATCCCTTTGGCTCGTTTGAGAAAGCGAATTACACAGCCGTACCATAATTTTCTTCAATAAAAAAAGGGTGAGAGCCTTGGCGCTCACCCTTTGATATTTAGGGATTATCAATTACCAGGCTACAGTGGCCCCCACTGCAAGTGTGTCAGTTGTTTCTATTTCGCCTACTACTTCGTCATCCAACTCAACACGACTGAAGTTGGTTACCAGGTTAAGATAATCATTTGCTGCGTAGCTTATAATTACGCCTTTATTTTCGTAATCAATCGCTGTTCCACCAGTAACGCCATCATCTTCGGTCCGGCCATAGGTTCCTGCAACTCGCATTTTTCCGATTTGATAACCCGCTTGCATAAGGTGGCCATTGCTATCAACTTCCTGGAGAGGGAGTTGGCCGGCATTATTTGTGAACAAAGGGTGGATGCCTGTAGCATCAAAACCGGAAGCGGTGAGGGTTAAATTCGCGACTTTAATTTGGGCGCCGTAGCCTACGCCTTCTGAGGTGATATCAGCAACGGTACTATCAGTATTTTCTGAGTTCTGATAAGCGCCATTAACCCACGTATAAACCTCCATTCCCGCAATTTCTGCCTGGTAGCTGATTTCACTTTCTACTCTTGGGGTGTCTTGATATGCCTTCCCTGGAGCACCCACTTCATTGGTGTCGTATGGGTCTAGAATGCCGATCGCAATGTTCAGGCCGCCCATTTCAGGGCTCCGCCAGGTGATCTGCGAGCTGGGGAAGGGGTAGGGGTAGCCGGTGCCGATATTCCCGAAAGATACGCCTCCGCCATCAACGAGGCCCACGACATCGCTGGAATGGCCAAACCCTGTGAGCAATTCGTCTCGGAGGATGTTGGAACGGGCAAAGAGCCCGAAATCTTTACCAATAAGCACCTCGCCGAAGCTGCCACCAATAGTTCCATAAAACTGACGTACATCAATAGCCGTGCCGGTGGCGGCAGTTTCACTGTCATTAATGGTGACCCAGAAGGACGACCTTGCACCCAGTGTAAGATCGCCTATTTCTCGCTTCATATTGAAGCCAATATAGTTTGGCAGGAAACCCATTTTAACTCTGGATTGTCTGCGATCGAATTGATCGCCGGCACGGTCTACATCGTTGTTTACATAAAAGGCATTAATGTAACCGTCAGTGCTGAAGCTGGTTCCGTCATCGTCATACAGTGTTATTTCGGCATTGGCTGGCTGCACTGCGAGGAGGGGTAGAAGGCATAATGCCGACCGGGATAGAGTTGTTACTCTGGTTTTTTTCATCTTACGCTCCCTGAAGTTTCTATCATGTGATAGCAGTGAGTATGGGGAGCGTAAAATGAAGGAAGAATACCGCCTTGGTACTGTATTCAGTGATTGTAATATAGCGTTTGGTCGTGCGACTAAAGGATCAATTTAATAAAAAAATATAATATATTTTTTATCAGGGGAGGGGTGTGTATTTCAGGTAGGGAAGAATGGCTTCCTCCTGATCGGGAAAGAGAGCCTTTGAATCACTGTCAGATAATTTTGGTGAAATAATCGCGTTGTCACCAGGTTGCCAGTCTGCAGGTGTTAATACCGGGTAACGATAAGTGGTTTGTAAGGCATCAATAGCTCGTAGAATCTCATCAAAATTCCGCCCAATGCTGGGTGGGTAATCTATTTTCAGGCGAATGCGCCCACGCGGATCAATGATAAAAACGCTGCGCACTGTTGTTACGTTATTCGAACGTGGATGCAGCATGCCGTAGCGTGTGCTGATATTTAGCGACTGATCCGATATAACAGGAAAGGATGGGCGGACACCCTGGCTTTCTTCAATGTCATCAAGCCATTCTTTGAGGTCACGCAGTGGACTCACTGCCAAAGCGAGTGGGCGTACGTTTCGTTTTTCAAAGGCGCCTTGTAAACGCTCCACTGCAGCGAGCTCGGTAGTGCATACCGGAGTGAAGCTGGCTGGATGAGAAAACAACACGACCCAGTGATCCTTCCTCCAGTGATCGAGGTGCACGGGCCCCATAGTGGTTTCGGCCTCAAAATCCGGCGCTGCATCACCCAGCTGGAGAGCCCGAAGGGGAAGGGAGTATATCAGTAGCGCCACTAACCAATATTTCATGCTTACCACCGCAAAGTTACTCCAGCATACAAGGTTCGACCAGGCGCTGTTTCGAAATAGCCGCGGTCAGCGGGGTCTGGCCTGTCGCTATTGGCATTGATTCGAATGTTGCTGTAATAGTCACGGTCGAAAAGATTGTTAATGCCGGCGTGCAACTCCAGCTCCTGGTGATTGAAATGCCAGCGTTTTCCAAATCGCGCATTAACCACTGCATGGCTTCCTATGCGAGTTTGGTTGGTGTTCTCCGCATACACTTCACTGGCAAAACGAACATCACCAATAACAAAAAAGCCGTTTTGAGGACGCCAGGCGGCTTCGGCAAAAACGATATGCTGTGGCAAGCCAGGCATGTGGTTATCGCTTACATCGACACCTTGTTGTTCATCGAAGAATCGATCGAAGCGGTATTGTGCCCATGTCCATGCGACCGTTGTGGTCAGTGTTTCTGTGGTGAAATGCTCTAACGATAGTTCAATGCCTTCACGACGTGTGCGGGCCGCATTTTCGTAGTAGGTTCGGCCGCCCAGTTCATAAGGGGTTATCTCGTCTTTGACGGCTACGCTAAATAGCGTGAGATCATAGAGTAGATCGTTACTGATGGTGCCGCGGATGCCAAGCTCCTGATTTAATGCCTTTTGTGGTTCAAGGTCTGGATTGAACCCGCCTGCGCCGGACGGATTTGCCAGCTCAGTGAAAGTGGGGGTTTCAAAGGCTGAACTGACAGAGGCATAGAGTGTATGAGCAGGAAGGGCATGCCAGGCAACGCCGGCACTAAAACTACCTTCATTAAACTGCTGTTCGCCGCTGTCGTCACCATCACTCAGGAAATCATCCTCCACCTTAAACTGGATTCGGTCGGCTCTTGCTCCTAAAGAAAGAGTGAGATTGTCGGTTAGAAAGGTATCGGTTTGTACAAAGATGCCACTGCTGGTGGCGATCTGGTCTTCATTGGCGGTGAGCCCGGTAATCACCCCGTTGAAACTAACGCCCTGGCGACCTCGGTCGTCTTGTTGACGTTCTACGTCAACGCCGACCAGATAGCGGTGCCTCAAGCCGAAGAGGTCTAGATTATGACTATACTCTACGCCTGCACCATAAAACGTCCGCTGGTAATCAATCAGGCTGCTACCGGGAAATGGGAGTTGTTGGGTGAAGTCGCGTTGGCTAATGAATGCCCGTGTCTGTAATACGCCTCCTGCCAAGGAGGTATTGCGATAACGGAAGCCTAGGCGTTGTTGATCAACCTCCTGGCCTGCATCCAGTCGATCGGCAAGCATTGTGGCCTGCTTTCTGTCTGTGTGAGCCTGGGAACGGGTTAGTCCGCCAGGATCCTGGGCATAAGGAGTGTCTAATGCCGTCAGGAACAGGTCTATTTCCTGATGGTTGCCGAGCTCCCAACCAATCCGGCTGTTAAGTTGGTATTTCTCCACCGCGCTTTGATCACGGTAGCCGGCGTAATTGAGACCGCTGACGCCAATATAATAATGAGCATTATCTTTCTGGCCGCCGCTCTTTAAGTGGGCTTTGCGAAAGCCATCTGCGCCACTCGATAACCTCAGCTCACCATTTCCCGTTATGTTCCGCCCGGAAAGAGTTTCAATATCGATGACGCCACCGGTGGCATTGCCATAGAGAACGGAGGCTGGACCACGTAATACTGTTGCCTGGTGCATGGAGTCCAAGTCGATATTGTCTACCTGTGATTGTCCATCCGGTAGTGTTTCGGGAAATCCATCTACCCGGACTCGTAAACCGCGAACACCAAAGGGCGCGCGCGCGCCAAAGCCTCGAATGGAAATGCGTTGATTTTGAGCGAAATTGTAGCGATTTTGCAGGTAAAGACCGGGCACCCGGGCGAGGCTTTCATCAAGTTGAATATTCTGTTGCCCCTGTTGGGCAGAGTCTGCATTTACGACGCTAACGGCGGCAGGGGTATCAAGAAGACTGCGCTCCATCCGCGTGCCATCAACCTTTATGACATCCAGCTCTGAGGGCTCGGCCAGGGCGGTTAAGGGAATGTTGATTGTCGCAAGTCCAAAGGCGATTCGCTTCAATGAGAGCATGGGATTTACGGCTTTGTTGTTAGTGTGAGGTTTACGCTATTGGCTTCGGCGCTCCTTCTCAATAGATGCAGTGCGAAAGTAGTAGGCATTTTCTCCGTAAGTCGCAGTTTCGCTGTTGTTATCCGTAACGGAGTCCCATAAAAAAAGGCTGCGAGAAGCAGCCTTTTTTTATGGCAGGAAAAGAAACTCAGTGAGTTTTTTTGCCCTTGCGCTGGCTGGCTTGAGCATGTTGCTCGGTGAGCATGCCATCGGCACCGAACAGTTTTTCGCGCCATTCGTCCAGCAGGGCGTCGGTGTCGTGCTGGGAGGGGTGGAAGTCCCGCTTGAAGAAATCCAGGTACTGGGGCGCCAGTTTGGTGAATAGCCCCTTGCGGCCGAACAGGAATTTCATGCCCTGCCAGTTGTTTTTCAGCTGCAGCAGGCGGCCGTCTGAGGCCAGCATGCGGGCCTGGAACACGGCCAGTACGGCAAAGAAAATCACGGTGGTGGGGATCATGGCTCCCGCACGAATAGCGTAACTACCGCTGACCTTTTCATAGACATCATAGGCGACGGTTTTGTGTTCGTTTTCTTCCAGAGCGTGCCATAGCCACAGTTTTGCGGTGGCTTCATCGAGGATTTTTGCCTGGTGCTCACTTTCGCGCAGCAGTTGTTCGGCAATGATCGCAGTGTAATGCTCGAGACACACGGTGGCGGCCAGCTGGAAGATCTTGGGGGTGCGTTTTTGCACCAGGCCCAGCAGTTTGCCCAATGACTTGTCCAGCTTGTCAGTGGGGTAGCCGAATTTCACGCCCATTTCGTTCCAGGCTTCATGCTCTTTGCTGTGCATGGCCTCCTGACCAATAAAGCCGGCCACTTGCGCTTTCAGCTTGCCGTCGGTGATGTCTTTACGGTAGTGGCGCACGGAGTCCACGAAAAAGGCTTCACCTTCCGGGAACAGGGCCGACAGGCTCAACCAGAATGCGCTCAGGAAAGGGTCATTGTCATAGAAGTAACGCGCCGTGGTCTTGTCATCGAACTGGAAGTCGAGACGACGGGGCGGAATATTGACGGTGGCGCCTAACGGGACTTTCTGGGCCTTTGCCTGGCCGGACGCAATGGTGGTGGATGCTGTTGTTGTCATGGTGTCCTCCTGATCTCTGGCGGCAGGGGCGCCGCTGAATGTCACACTGTGACATTGACTGATGTAACGATGGTCGGGGTTACAGCAGACCAGGTAAATGGCACTTTGGCGCCCCGGGCGGGGCGCTAGTGCCAGTACACAAAATGAGGGATTTTGTGTCCGGTTATGACAGGGAAGGCATTACCCCGGAAGGAACAGGGATTTGGTTTCCAGGAACTCTTCAAAGCCGAAGCGGCCCCATTCCCGGCCAATCCCGGATTGTTTGTAGCCCCCAAAGGCGGCCTGTACATCCGGGCCGGCCCCATTGATATGGACGTTGCCGGTACGCAGGCGTGCGGCCACCTGGCGGGCCTGGGCATCATCCCCGAAGACATAGCCGGACAGGCCATATTCGGAGTCGTTGGCAATTGCGACGGCATTGTCCACGGTGTCGTAGGGGATCATCACCAGCACCGGACCGAAAATTTCTTCCCGGGCGATGGTCATCTGATTGTTCACCTCACTGAATACCGTGGGGCGGGCGAAGTAACCCTTGGTGATACCGTCGGGCTTGCCGGGGCCGCCGGCAACCAGTTTGGCGCCTTCTTTCTGGCCTTTCTCAATCATGGCCTGCACGCGCTGGTATTGGCGGCCATTGGCGATGGGACCCATTACGGTGGCGTTATCTGCGGGGTCGCCGACCACGACCTGGTCGCAGACCTGTGTTGCAATGCGTTCGGCCTCGGCCAGTTGATCCGCCGGCACCAGCATCCGTGACGGGGCATTACAGCTCTGTCCGGTGTTGGTCATCATGGAGCGCACTCCGTGGGTAACAGCTTGCTCCAGATCGCAGCCTGGCAACAGGATATTGGCGGACTTGCCGCCCAGCTCCAGCGACACGCGTTTAATGGTGCTGGCCGCTTCCCGGCTCACCGATTCCCCGGCGCGGGTGGAGCCGGTGAGAGACACCACATCAATGCGTGGATCGCTGGACAGCAAGGGCCCGACGGCTGCGCCATCGCCATACACCATATTGAAGACCCCGGCGGGTACGCCGGCTTCGTCGATAATCCGGGTCAGCAGGTTGGCGGACAGGGGGGCAAATTCACTGGGCTTGAGCACCATGGTGCAACCGGCGGCCATGGCCGGGGCGACTTTGCACATGACCTGGTTCATGGGCCAGTTCCAGGGCGTGATCAGGGCACAGACACCGGCCGCCTCACGGCGGATCAGTGATTGGCCCGCGGTTTCTTCAAACGGGAACTCCCGGGCGATGCCCAGAGCGGTTTTCAAATGGGCAAGGCCCATGGGGGCCTGCACCTTGCTGGCCAGGGAGATGGGGGCTCCCATCTCCTGGCTGATGGCCTCGGCCATTTCCGGCAGGTGGGCCTGATAGGCTTCGAGCATTTTTTCCATATAGCCCAGTCGCTCTTCCAGTGACAGAGCGGACCAGGTGGGGAAGGCCTGGTGGGCGGCGTCGATTGCCGCATCAATATCGGCAGCCTGTGCCAGCGGCAAGGTGGCAATCTGTTCTTCATTGGCGGGGTTGATAACGGCGTGGGTGGTGGCTCCCGGCGCGGGAGAAACCCAGCTGCCGTTGATGTAGAACTGCTGCAGCGTATCCATGGAATCGTCCTTTTATCGGTCTTCCATTGTGTGTGGTGGGTCAACATTACAATAATGGAACGTAATTTTAAAATATTGACCGCCATGGCTGAAGCGTGACATGGTAAATGTTCCTGCCGTGCCCGCGACCCCATTGTGCTTGAGAGAGGGACGTCGGGCCATGGCCGGTTTGAGCCGCGGGCAAGCGGTGTCTTAGGCAGGCGAAACGCTTTTTGTTATATTTGCGAGCCTAATACATAACTATAAATGGAATCGATGTCCGGTTAGCCGGAACAACCGGTTTCAGCCAACCCGAAGCCTGATACAGGAACGAGAAGAATGCGTAGAGCTGTTGCCGATCTCGGCGCCAATGATAAAGACCGTAATTTCGTCACGGCCCTGGCAAGGGGGCTGGATATTCTTCGTTGCTTTGGGCCTTCGGATGAATACCTTGGCAATGCGGAGCTGGCCAAGCGGACCAGCATTCCCCGCCCCACCGTATCGCGGATGACCGCGACCCTGACACAGCTGGGCTACCTGCGTTATGTGCCGCAGCTGGAAAAATACCGGCTGGGGCCGGGCGTACTGGACCTGGGCTACCGCTATCTGGCCAGTGAGGGGGTGCGGGATCTGGCGCGGCCTTACATGCAGGAGCTGGCAGATTCCACCGATTGCATGGTCGCCATTGGCGCGCCGGATGGCGCTCAGGTGACGTATATCCAGGTTTGCCAGGGCAATGGCCCACTGGTGTTGCGGCTGGATATCGGTTCGCGGGTGCCCATGGCCACCTCGGCATTGGGCCGGGCGTTCCTGGCGGCCACGCCGGAAGTCGAGCGGGAAATGTACTACGAGCAGATTCGCCAGCAGGACCCGGCGGCCTGGCCGGCGCTGGAGCGCAGCCTGCAGAGTGCCTATGACGAATATGAACAATACGGCTTCTGTACCTCTGACGGAGAATGGAACCGCGACGTGAGCGGCGTGGCGGTGCCGTTGATTCTGGATGGTGGCGCTCAGGTGGTGCCGTTCAACTGCGGGGGGTCATCACTGCGCTTGAGCCGCAGAACGCTGCTGGAGAATCTGGGGCCACGGCTGAAAGACGTGGTTGGGCAGGTCGCGCAGATGGTACAGGGCCGCGCCTGAACCGCTGAGCAGTGGTACCGGGCCACAGGTAAAACTAAGGAACCTCTGAATAACTCCTTGCGTACTCAGTCTTTCAGGCTGGTTCGCAATCTATACCCCATTCGGGGCACAGAGGGCGCGCTTTTGAAGGTGTCCCCTAACTGGGATCGAGATATGTCCATCCATCAAAAAAGCGCAACAACGAGTGCGGGCCAGCC
>OJAV01000042.1_pt1 | contig 92028 bp, 89 predicted proteins | sample 1590081 | NCBI WGS metagenome assembly OJAV01 (sample SAMN05416852, study PRJEB24817) | seawater metagenome | isolation source: Sea water | place: Canada:Atlantic | collected 2013-07
CGCCTTCCATCTTGGCAAGTTTTGTTGTGGACACCCACATAGAAAAGCACCCTGTGAATATATACAGCAAATCTTACATTGTTACTTGAGATTATCAAGTTGGATCTTGTGATTGTTGCTTTTAGGTTTAACTGTCTTATTATGGGCTTAGAGCAGTATGCAAGGTGATAGAGGGAAAGCATGAGAGTTGGACAGGCGAGGGTACTTACAGACGAAGAGTGGGATGACGTTTACCGTCTCGTTGCTGCAAACAGATACCCCGTGCGAAATAGGGCCATATTAAAAGTACTACAATGTCTCGGTTTGCGGCCACAAGAGGTTTCCCTGCTTCGCATCCGTGAAGTGGCCACCCTCACCAAGTCCGGCTTTGTTCTGCACGAGTTTCTCCCGCTGCCAGCGAACTTCACTAAAGGTGCCGATGCCATGGGGCGTCGCAAAGATAAGAAGAGAGAATACACACCGCAAACCCGACTAAGCTTTTCAGTAAAAGAGTTTACGCAAGTCATTAAACACATTGAGGCTCTCGTGAGAGCAGGGGATGAGATTAATCCAGAAGACTTTTATCCAGAACCCAAAAAACACAAAGGGGTTTCCCGAGTACTCCCTATAATCAATGAAGAGCTCAAAGAGGCACTGACAGACCATATTAATGAACGCCTAATACAAACACCTAATCTCAGTGAAGGTGACCCGCTTTTCATCAGCCAGAAGAATGTTCAGTTCACCCCCAACACACTCCAACGCACAGTCGCAAAAATATTGAGAAAATGGGCGGGGCTGCAACAAGCCAGTTCATACTCAGGGCGTCGTGGCGTGGCCACTGACATTTTACACAAACAAAAGAAATCTGTTCGTGTGGCGCAAAAAATACTGGGGCATAAAAGCCCCAGCACCACGTATATCTATGACGAGCCACCCCCAGAAGAGATTAATCGCGCCATTGGCGAATTAGGAAAACAAAAGCCAACCGGTGAAAAAATATCCTAATCTAGTATAATGCACAAATGGCACTTCAATGAATGGAGTGACTTAAACACTATAGGTGCTATTGTGCTAAAAAAATCTCTTTTAATGGTGGGGGTTATTCTCTCATCATCTGCCATGGCAGACTCGAACTCGTTGACGTTTGATTTTACGCAAAATGATAATTTAACGCGTAATGCTGACAATCATTATGAGATGAGTGTCGACGGCGTAGGATTAACACTCTCGGCATGGTCAACAACATCTTCTGATGGCAGTGGATGTAAGGAAGGCCGTAATGTCTGGGGCGAGAAAAATGACCTTTGCATTGAAGAAGCCAGCATGGGCCTTTCTCAACATGGACTAAGCGTCACTAACCAGGATGAATCCAACTACTACCCTGAAATCTCTATTGATAACAGTGGTGGTGATGTCGATATGGTAATGCTTACCTTCACCGAAGCGGTATCGTTGCAAGGGATATACTCGACGTACAACGAACAGTATTGGCAGGAACGTTATGGTAACTATCAATATTGGTATGACATGCGACGAGGCGGCGAAGCGAATCAAACGGTCATGGTGAATACGGGCAGCGATGTGGACAGCTTCTCTGGCAGCGACACGGTTGAAGACATCATGAATGATGGTTGGAACATGATTGGCGATTACTTACAATCCACCAGCATCGTACCGCTCATCAACTCACACGCCTATTATACTGAGACTGGGGCGAGTCCAGTACTCTATGCTACCCAGTGGTTAATTAGTGCATCATTAGATGCTTGTGGCTGGCATTCTCAGTTGTCTGATCACTTTAAATTGGCTGGCGTTAGTATTACACAGCAAATTACGGACGATTTAGTGGTTGCAGTGGATGCCCCGATAACTGGCTCCTTAATGTTACTTAGCCTGGGCGCGGTGCTCATGCGTAGAAAAATGGCGTAAACACATGAAAATTGCAGCGGATGCATCAACCAAATTGGTAGAAGAAACGGAATTCACTAAGCTTCAGTACACGTTCCCAGTACTTTTTGGGGTAAGTATGCTTATTGCCGCTTACCTGGGGCGCGAAAGCGACCATTCACTGTGGGCATTAAGTGCATGGCTATGTCCGGTTATCTATTTCGTTCACACCTTTTTCGTGAATTTAGATGTTCAGCAAAACATGCGTATTGGTGATCTAACCTTTAGCCACAACACGAACCAGTTCATCTTGGATACGGCAACGCTTCATTGTAATGAACTTCAATTCAACGTGAATGCAATGACAACGTCGGCGTTAGGCCATTACAGTGACAATGAGAAATCCGCCATTTTAAAAGAATTCCGCGAATCAACAAATCATCGTCACCTGCAGGTAACTCTGTTTACGCAACATTACATGTCGAACATGGATTGTATCGACAAAGACTTTTTAAACGCATTCATCAAAGAAACTAATGTTTCACTGACCTATGAGCAACTCATCACATTGCGTGATGAGGGCATCAACATCTAATCAACGGCAGGTGTAAAAACCTGCCTTTTCACTTTACAGCGTTAACGCGCCATACCTGGCTGTACATTTGGTGACAGAGAGGGGGCCTTCGATGGTGCGGAATACACTAATTCATAACGTTCGGCCAGTTGTTCAAACAACGCTGGCTTGCCTTTCACTGCATCCGACCATGATGATGCCACTCTATGAGACAACATCTCACCAGAATACTCACCACTCGACAATCTAAATGCATGCTCAACCAACGCGGCCGCATCTTTGCGTTCCAGGCCGGATAAGCCATGCTGTAGCGTATTGATAGCCACATCACGCGTGGCTTCATCCAGATCCTGCATCCCTTTCATCATGCCTGTCACTTTATCCGCTAGCGACAACAGTTTGTTATCAGGCATTTCATGATGGACACGTTTGGCATGGATAACATTCATCAATTCTGGGGTGAGTACATGCACACAGTCTCTGCGAAAAAACATAAGTGGAGATGTCGGCTTTATCACATCAATAAGGGCTTTAGAGAAGGCACCGTCAATGGCGTACTCACCATCAACGCTGTGATAGCACGCAGAGTGTATGAAGGTATCCAATAAGGCGAGTTCGTTACTCGGATAGCTATTGCTAAAACCCATATTGACGTTAACGTGGTTATTACTGTCGATAAGTTCGTACTTGTCATATAAGCGCATACCGATAAATTCAACGTCGACCGCAAACGCAACACCATCCACTGGATTGGCCTTTAACTTATCAATGGCGTCATCAATACTGTGCATAATCATGGGCGTTGCGCCTAATCCGTCATAGATATCCAGTGACAGATTATCAATTAAGTCCTCTATAACATCACGTTCCTGCTGGCTAAGACCTGGCGCGTTAAGTTGCGCTGCAATCTTCACAACTTCTGCCACGGCCTCAATGACGACTGGCTTGTTAATATTAAGCGCATCGACCACATTTGTTGCGGTCTTTTGTGTGATGTTGAGTAGCTGCTCAGCCGTCAACTTTGGCAGCCCGTCTATCGATGGTGCCGTCATATGGTATTCGACATGAGGAATCTGATTAATGGCATCATTAAACCGCTTGGGATCACCATGAATAAACCCGTCACGCAATGGCGTCATCGCGAGTCCCATATCACCAAGCGTCGTCACCTGACCACCAGCTAACTTACGTTTAAAAGGTGGCGTTACCGTTGAGATAGACTCAGGCATTTCATTATTGGCATAGACGAGGCGTGTCATAAGGGAGTTCCTTTGTTTTAATTACTCTATGTTATCCCATTACATTTTATCATATTGACATTCAAAGGTCTGCAGAGGGAATTACGCGTGATTCTTGCTACTATGTACCTGCATATCATTGTTGATATTTTGACAAAACAGGCCTTTGCGGGGTTTACATCCAAGTGGAAAAAACGTAAAGTCCATGGTCCTAAAAGGATATTATTACTATGACTACACCCGAATATTGGGGCAACCAGAGTGTGCTCTTCTCTAAATCTTGGCAAGACAAACTTTTTTGTCAAATAGAAGGCGTGTCGCCTTCTGAACATGATATCGCGATAAATTACATCGACATCCGCGAACAACAACTTCCTCCTGTACTTGCTAGGTTAGATGGTGCAGAACTCTTTGAAATGCAGCGTAAGGATGTTTTTATCATTCATGGTGAAAACGACAAAATTATTGGTTTTGTCTGCTTGTCATTTCAAGAATTGGATGGCGATGGTGGCGCACGCTCGGTGTATACCGGCATTGACTATCTTCACATACTCCCGGAATATCGCGAACAGTACTCTACGTTGACCATCAGTTGCATGTTGGCGTTCGCATTGGGTAAATACATGAAGCCCTACCTACTGGCGCGCGATCACGACAAGGTGACCTTCAATATCACCTGTGAGTCTGACGGTGACGATGAGAAGGTAGAGGCGGGACGATACTTCTACCGCATCTTCAAAGGCCAATGCAAATCACCGATTTCCGATAACGCTCAACAGCGACGTATTCAGGTGATGCACTACTTTATGTTGGATGGTGAGCTTTCACGCTAAAGCCTCCTCTTCATTACAAAAGAAAAACCGCTATCTAAGCGGTTTTTTCATATCTATCACCCGTGATTTCATTGGTACTGGGTAAAGAAAGCTCAAGTCGAGGCATAAAAAAGGCCAGCTACTGGAGCTGGCCTAGAAACGATTAACTTGTTTTAGGACGATACATATCGCTTAATCAGAGCCACCAGAGTCACCAGAACCTCTAACGGCGGATACTGTTGCAGCCGAAGCTACAGGCGCTACTGTATCGTCAGAGCGATTGCTAGGGGGGCAACAATACCGGCTGTACTGTCTGGCGTAGTGTGGGTAGCACTAACGTTGTCATTATCGCTGGTCGAGCGGATTATGAGGTACGGCCACGATTCGTGATAAATCGACCAAAAAATAGTTTAACCATATGAAATATATTGAATATCTCAACGAACTAACAGCAGACTTTGCGCTATTGATACACTGTTTGTTATATTCGTACTTTCAACTTAGAATTTTACTACCCACTTCAGTACCGACAATACGGTTAAATTATGTATGTAATTGGTCAACTTGCCAAATTGGCAAGCGTAAACGTTGAGACCGTTAGATATTATGAACGGTGCGGCTTAATTGAACAGCCCCAAAAACCCGTTAAAGGTTATCGTCGTTATCCTGAGACGACTTTGAATCGCATTCGGTTTATCAAACGTGCTCAAGAGTTAGGGTTTTCCTTGGATGAGATCGCTAACTTGCTGATGCTGGAAGAGACTTCTTGCCAAGAAGTACAAAGTATAGCAAACCACAAACTTGCCAGTGTTCGTGCAAAAATGGCTGATCTACGCCGCTTAGAAACCAGTCTTAATGATTTACTGAAACAATGTGCAAGCAACACTGAACAGGCACATTGCCCGATTATTACTTCCCTTCTCCCAGAAAACAACTAATAACAATCGCTAAACCCCTTGACTCCGTACTTGGATACGGAGTTTATACTGTTTTCTATCAGAACATTTGAAGTGGAGTAAGCCATGGCAAAAAACGATACCAGTTTACCGCTAGTTGGTGGTATTGCTGCTGCTATTGGTGCTGGGCTTTGTTGTGCTGGGCCCTTAGTCTTGTTACTACTAGGCGTTAGTGGTTCTTGGATTGGCAATCTGACCGTATTGGAGCCATACCGCCCTATTTTTATCTTGCTGGTACTGGTTTTATTTAGTTTTGCCGGTTGGAAAGTTTATCGACCTATAGAAGAGTGTGAGCCTGGAACCGCTTGTGCAATGCCACAAGTACGTAAGCGCCGGCAGATCATTTTCTGGGTAACCGCCTTCATTGCATTAATATTAGTCACTAGCAATTACTGGATTATCTGGTTTGCTTAATTATATCGTTGAGAAATAACCCTTGGAGAAGAAGATGAAAAAAATTGCACTATTATCCCTACTATCAATACTTAGCTTGGGTGCGTTTGCCAAGCAGCAAACAGTCATGCTTGAAGTTCCCACGATGACCTGCGTAACTTGTCCGATTACGGTGGAAAAAGCATTGCAACAGGTTGAGGGAGTTACCAAAGCTGAAGTGACCTTCGAAGATAAGTTAGCCGTGGTCACTTTTGATGATGAAAAAACTACGGTGGAAAAGCTGACCGAGGCCACAAAAAATGCCGGCTATCCATCTGTGGTAAAGCAATAAAGGACGAATACTAATGAAGAACCTGCTGAGTCTTTTTACCCGCATTGGCGACAAAGCCAGCTCATTAGGTGCCGTGGTGTCTGCCATGGGTTGTGCCATGTGCTTTCCGGCCATCGCCAGCTTGGGGGCAGCCATCGGGCAGGGTTCCTCAGTCAGTGGTAGTGGTTCTTTATCAATACACTCTTGCCTATATTGGCTTGGGTTAGCCTAATAGTTAACGGACTTGGCTGGATTGGTCACAAGCAGTGGCATCGTAACCTGCTTGGTATGCTAGGGCCTATTCTGTTGTTGCTATCACTTTATCCGTTCTTTCAATATGCCTGGAGCACTTATGTGACGTACTCAGCCTTGGCACTGATGGTAGCGGTATCAATCTGGGATATTTTTTCGCCAGCGAATAAACGCTGTGACAATGAAAGTTGTGTGCTTCCTGCCGACAACACTCACTCAAATCCATAAGGAGGTCTTTATGCGTAAATTCTCCATCTCTGGAATGACTTGTGAAAGATGCCCTCAGCAGATCGAAGATGCCTTGATCGTCATGCCTGGCGTCAGAAATGCCACCGTTTTTTATACGAAATCCAGTGCAGTCGTCGAAGCAGAATCTGATGTCAATGAACAGACGCTAATCAATACCATCAAAGCTCTTGGCTACACGGCTCAACCTGTCGCGTTAGATGGCTGCGATAGTGAAGATGTGACTGACAAAAAGTCGCTGCATGTCGCTATCATCGGTACTGGCTCGGCTGCTTTTGCTTGTGCTATCAAGGCAGTGGAAAATGGAGCACAAGTCACACTCGTTGAAGCTGGAGATGTGATCGGAGGTTGTTGTGTTAATGTCGGTTGTGTACCTTCGAAAATTCTGCTCCGGGCTGAACAGCTGGCTGAACAGCAGCGTAACAATCCTTTCGACGGTCTAGAAAATCATGAACCTTCTTTGGATCGTAGCTTGTTAGCGAAACAACAAACTGCACGCGTGGAAGAGTTACGTGCCGCCAAATATCAGCATATTCTGGATACCAATCCAGCATTGTCATTGGTACAAGGTTATGCATCTTTTAAAGATACTCATACCTTAACTATTCGCAACAAAGATGGTTACGAGCAAGAGCTGGTTGCAGATCGCTTTTTGATTGCCAGCGGCAGTCAGCCATCTATTCCTCCTATTCCAGGCCTGGTTGATACCCCTTATTGGACTTCGACGGAAGCTTTATTCGAAACTGAGCTACCTGAGCACTTGTTAGTGATAGGCTCTTCAGTTGTGGCTGTCGAACTTGCTCAAGCTTATCGTCGGCTGGGTGCAGAGGTCACTATCTTGGCTCGCAGTACTTTATTGCTCCGTGAAGACCCACTGTTGGGAGAAGGCTTAACCGTAGCTTTTGAACAGGAAGGCATTCGCGTACTGGAACATACCCAAGCCAGTCAGGTGTCTTATGAAGATAATAAGTTTATCCTTGATACCGAGCAAGGAGAAATTCGTGGCGATAAATTGCTGGTCGCCACCGGCCGTGCACCTAATACCGGTAAGCTTAATCTTGCCGCTGCCGGTGTAGAAAAAGAGGCCAATGGAGCGGTCACTGTAGGTGATCAGATGCGCACATCACAGTCACATATTTACGCAGCAGGTGATTGTAGTAACATGCCGCAACTGGTTTATGTCGCGGCAGCGGCAGGCAGTCGTGCAGGGATTAACATGACAGGGGGTGAAGCTCGGTTGAATCTATCCGCGATGCCAGCCGTGATCTTTACCGAACCGCAGGTAGCAACGGTAGGGTTGTCAGAACAAGAAGCTCATGCACAGAATATTGAGACCGAAAGTCGAGTATTGCCACTGGAAAACGTGCCTCGAGCACTGGCTAACTTCGACTCTCAGGGTTTCATCAAACTGGTGGTTGAAGCTGGCTCCCAACGCCTGATCGGAGCCCAAGTATTAGCTCATGATGGCGGCGAGATTATCCAGAGCGCGGCACTGGCGATTCACAACCACATGACAGTGGATGACTTAGCGGATCAATTGTTTCCTTATTTAACTATGGTGGAAGGCCTGAAGCTTTGTGCACAAACTTTCAGTAAAGATATTAAAGAACTGTCTTGCTGTGCTGGGTAAGCTTTATCTTTCGTCAGAAAAGATATTTATGAGTCTGCTTTTGGTTTCCAGTGATACGGTACTACCAATTTACTGCATATTTCTTCGTGGAAAGTTTCTTCAGTAACTGTTTGAGAGCTAGCCTCAAGCAAGATATTTGGCCACAATAGGAGATGTGATCATCTGAATTACTGCAAAGAATGTGGCTGGTATTACTATTTCTGATGGCAACCGGGATGCAGCCACAAAAGCCGCTGCAATGCTAAATTCTTTTTTGCTGACAGTAAATAGGTATGCGATGACTTCCGGTCGGTCTGTCGTTATAAACCGTGAAGCCATTCCAATTAAGTAGCCACAAAGATTTAGACTTAAAGCTGCTCCAGCAATTACAAAAGCATACTATCCATAACCAATGATGGTTTCTGCATTGGAAGCCACTACCGCAAGTAATATTACAAGATAGAAGACTGACCCAATTCCTGCGTAAGTCGAATCATGCTTTGAAATAATCGTCGGAAAGTTGGTGCGTAAGGTTACACCGAGAATTGTAGGCACTAAAACAACTAGAGCTAACTCCAGGATGATGGAAACGAGAGGGACTTCTAGCTGTATCCCTGTCAGCCATAGAAAAAGGAGCGGAACTACGAAAGGAGAAAAGGCTGTATTGACCGCATTGAAAAAGGCGACCAGTCAAGAAGCCTGCAATTGAATCGGGCCATAGACGAGCCCCATTGCCAAAAACTGTCTTGACGGTTTGCGAAAGACTATTCGTACGGCATGTGCATCAAATGTAAGGCTGATCACAAACATCAGAATCACAAGTAAAGGGGCTATTGAGGAGTCGAGGTACTTCCCGGATTCGGGCAATATCAGGCCAACTCCAGCTACAATAATCACAAACCAAACAAGATTTGATTCAACGAAATAAATTAATCGACGCATAGGTCAAGGGTACCAGTTACAGTGCGGCCACAATATAAATTATAGCTGTACACTCCCAATTACAGAGCTTGAGAATCATCGCGACATTGCTCATTTGTCATTTCAAGCTCAATGGTCGTATGCTCTAAATTAAATTTACTCAATCGTTCTGCTATGGACTTTTTTAACTCCAGTTGCTGTTGAGTAGACAGTGCCTCTTGTAGAGCTAGATGAGCAGTAAGTACATGATGCTCTCCATCCAATGACCACAAGTGCAGGTGATGGATACTATCCACTTCTTTGAGTTCTATTAAGGTTTTATAAACTGATTTTGACAGTTCTTTGTCAGGGATTGCCTGTAAAAATAACCTTATAGTGTGCCAAAGGTTTTTAGCAACATTAATTAAAATATAGAGAGTGAAAAGAATTGATAAAGCTGGGTCAAGAATGGGCCAGTCAACAAAAAGAAGTACGATGGAAACGATTAAAACTGCAACCCAACCCAGTACATCTTCCAATAAATGCCAATTGAGTACACGCTCATTAAGAGTTTTGCCTTTACTTAATTTATAAGCCGCAAACCCATTAACTAGCACCCCAAACACGGCTAAGGCGATCATGCCCTCAACTATAGGCATTTCTGGTTGCAGGAGTTTAGGGATAGCTTCTGTCAGAACCCAGACGGAACCAATAATGAGGACTAGACCATTAATAAGTGCACCGAACAATGATAACCGGCGGTAACCATAGGTGAACTCTGAATTTGAACCTTTTTCACTAACTTTACTGAGAAACCAAGCAAATCCGATGGATAAACTGTCGCCAAGATCATGAACGGCGTCGGCCATGATGGCGGTACTATTGGTTAAGATACCTCCTATAAATTCGATAATGGTAAAGGTGACATTCAGAAAAAATGCCCAACCTATACGATTATTTGAACCATGTGAGTGCGAATGATCATGCATTTAAGATTACCTCTTGTGGAGCTCTATTCCTACCTTAGGATTTGATCTTCAATATACGAATACCGCCAACTAAAACAATTAATCCAATGATAAACCCAATGATTAAGTCTGGATATTGTGAGCCCGTCCATGCCACTAATCCTCCGGCAATAATAACGCCTGCGTTAGCGATGACATCGTTAGCAGAAAAAATCCAACTTGCTCTCATGTGAGCGCCGCCATTTCGCTTTTTGGCAATTAAGATTAAGCACCAGACATTTGCTACCAAGGCAATTAAGCCAAACACCATCATAAGGTTTGACTCAGGCTCACTCCCTTGAACCAGTCTCCTCACAACTTCTGTTAATACACCCAGAGCTAATATAATCTGTAACCATCCTGATATATGCGCTGCACGGAGTTTTTTTCGGACGCCATGCCCAACGGCGTATAGTGCCACCCCATACACTGCTGCATCGGCAAACATATCCAATGAATCAGCTATCAATCCGGTCGATTGTGCCCACCAGCCGATAACAAGTTCTGTAATAAACATCACTGCATTAATAGCTAATAGCATTTTAAGTATCCCAGCTTCCTCTGCTTCTTCATTTTGTGCCGTCAACCTTGCTTTATGGATAATCTCGCTGTCCACAGCGTTAGTTGATTCCAATCTAGCCCCAAGCCCAAGAGACGTTATCCGGTCTTCTACCATGTCCCTGAGTTCAAGGTGATGAAGCACTCTAACTATGCGTTTATGTGTATCAAACTCGAGGATTACACTTGGCTCAAGACTGTCCAGTGCCATTCGGATCATGCTTTCCTCTGATGGGCAGTCCATTTTAGGAACGTGGTATTCGCTTACATGTGCCCCTTCAAATAACTTGTCGTCGTTAGTAATATCTTGTGTTTCATCTGTAGCATCTGCTTTGCAGTCACGGTTACATTTCTGGCTCATAGGTATACCTTGCATTTTTTGATATTGGCTTTCCCCCTCCCCGATCACTATAGTCTAAAGCGGAGAGTCCTCGATACGAAAATGGGCGAGCTTTCAGCATTAATGGGGTGTTGGTTCAAACCATCTTGCTATTATAAAGTATTGCCGACTCCAAAATAGAGCCGGCAGATTGCTAGTTAGTGTTTCTCCTTCAACTTACCTTTTGAAAACCAGGCAAACAGAACGGGCAACACAAACAGTGTTAAAAATGTGGCTGTTATCAGCCCGCCTACGATAACACTGGCAAGCGGTTTTTGTATCTCTGCGCCAACGCCATTTGATAGCAACATCGGTATTAAACCTAACGCAGATGTCACTGCTGTCATCAATACCGGTCTAAGCCTGGATACGGCACCATCAAAAGCGGCTTCACTGACAGGTAGGCCATCCTTGATACGCTGATTGATACTTTCAACCATCACTACACCGTTAAGTACCGCGACGCCAAACAGGGTAATAAATCCGACCGAGCTGGGCACTGATAAATACTGCCCTGACAGCCAGAGTGAGAACACCCCACCAATAACGGCTAGAGGTACATTTACCAGGATCAGCATAGCCTGACCAACCGAAGCAAAGGCAAAGTAAAGCAACAAGGCAATAAGCGCCAGCGATAATGGCACGACCAGCGACAGACGCTTTTGTGCTCGCTGTTGATTTTCGAATTGTCCACCTATATCCACGGAGTAACCCGTTGGCAAATCAACTTGTTCAGCAATCGCTGCGCGAATATCTGCTACCACACTGCCCATATCACGCCCTTGCACATTGGCCTGAACGACTACTCTGCGCTGAACATCATCGCGGCGAACCTGCGGCGGGCCGGAAGCAATATTTACAGAGGCTACATCACCAAGGCGAACCCAGGCTCCTGAAGGTGCCTGCAAACGAAGGTCAGCAATAGTTTCGCGATCTTGGCGAAAACGTTCATCCAACCGAACATAGATATCATAACGTTCGTTACCATTGATGATTTGTCCAGCGCTGGCACCGCCAAGCCCATTTCGAACCACTTCCATGACATCCGCTACGTCGAGTCCATAACGAGACAATGCGCGGCGATTGGGCTTTACGACCAATTGAGCTTCACCGACAATTTGCTCCATGGCAACATCACGCGTACCGTCGATCTTTTTGACCACTGCCTCAATTGCCTGCCCTTTTTCAGCCAGCACATCAAGATCTTTACCAAAGAGTTTTATCGCTAGTTGCGCTTTAACCCCCGATAACAGCTCATCCACACGGGTGGCAATTGGTTGTGAAAAATTGAACAGCAATCCGGGATGTTGTTCCAGCTTTTGCTCCATCAGGGATTGAAGTTCATAACGATTATCGGCGCTGGTCCATTCTGGCACTGGCTTAAGACCAATATAGATCTCAATGTTATTCACTGGCTCTGGATCACCGCCAATTTCGGCACGTCCAATGCGTGATAACGCATAGGTGACTTCCGGGAATTCCATCAGCATTGCTTCGAGTTTTGGAGCGACTTCAAGCGCAGTATCCAGGCTGGAGGACGGAGCGAGAGTTACCCGGAGGTTGACCGTTCCTTCTTCGAGTTCAGGCACAAACTCGGTACCCAGACGCGGTATTACTAAAGCTGCCGCAACCACGAGCGTTACAGCAATACCAACGACGACCTTACTGTGGCTCATAGCCCACGACAAACCCTTGCGGTAGAGTTTATCAAGTGGTTTCAAGACGAAACTCTCCCGCGGGCGTATCCCTTTGCGAAACAGGTAGGTGGCTAATGCTGGGACTATGATTAAAGCTACAACCAGCGCGGACAGCATAGACAGCATGATACTGATAGCCATCGGCTGGAACAGTTTGGCTTCGACCCCTTCGAAACTGAATAGCGGCATGAAGACAACTAAAATAATTGCTGTCGCAAAAAATATAGGTCTTGCTACCTCTCTGCCAGCTTCTTGCAAGCGTAAAGCAATCCCATGGCTATCATGAGCTGCATCAACAGGATCTGGATCATCCTGAACCATTGTCTGTCTATCTTTGTCATGGGTGGCATCGGGATGGGTCAAATGTTTGAACATGTTTTCGACCATCACTACAGAGCCATCCACGAGCATGCCAATGGCCACGGCAATACCGCCTAGAGACATTAAGTTTGCCGAAAGACCAAACCACGCCATCACCATCAAAGCAATACCGATGGAAATTGGAATTGAGATCAGTACCAGTAAGGTAGCACGCAAATTCATTAGGAACAGCGCCAAAATGACCACAATGAAGACAAACGCCAGTAACAGAGCATTGACAACGGTATCAACCGCTTGCGTCACCAGATCGGCCTGATCATAGTAAGCCTCGAACTTAACTCCTTCCGGTAACGCCTGATTAATACGCTCGATACGGGCATTAACCCCATCAATGGTGCTTTTGGTATTGGCGCCTAAACGTTTTAATACAATGCCTGAGACGACTTCGCCTAGTGTCTCAACTTTCCCATCCGAAGTTCGGCGTGTCATGGTCACTGCGCCCTGGCGGATTTCGCTACCCAGATTCACTTTGGCTACATCCGATACGGTGATAGTGGTGCCATCCACCGTTTTCAGGGGAACTTGACGGATCTGCTCCAGCCCTTGCTTGCCATGATCGAGCCAGCCGGTACCTCGGATCACCAATTGCTCCTGACCACGGTTCATATACCAGCCGCCAACATTGGTGTTGTTACGCTCCAGAGCCGCCATGATATCGTCCTGGGTCAGATCGTAAGATAACAGCTTTGACGGATTCAGATCGACCTGATACTGACGCACCTCACCGCCGAAAGACAGCACATCAGTCACGCCTTCGGCCGGGATAAGCAACAACTTGACCACCCAGTCATTTAAGCTGCGTAGCTCCATGGCATCGAAACCCGAACCGGGTTCGGCAACCAGTAAATACTGATAGACTTGCCCCAGCCCAGAAGTGTTTGGCCCCATTTCGGGTGTACCAACGCCCTCTGGAATCAGCTCTTTGGCAGCCTGAAGTCGCTCGAATACCAGTTGCCGGGCAAAGTAAATATCAGTGCCTTCCTTAAACACAACAGTAACGCCAGACAAGCCAGTCTTTGAAATAGACCTTACTTCTTCTACATCAGGCAGAGCGTACATGACAGCTTCAATCGGATAGGTTATCAGCTGCTCGACTTCCTCAGCAGCCAAGCCAGGAGCTTCAGTATTGACCGAGACCTGAACGTTGGTAACATCCGGAAATGCATCAAGATTCAGCCTTGGAATAATAAAAAAGGCGCTGACCGTTAGTGTAATGAGCGCAATCGCCACCAGCAAACGGTTAGTGACCGCCCAATCGACAATTCGATTAAACATAGAGTCTCCTTAATGCTTAGTGGTTATGCGGATCAAAACCGCCTTTGGCGATTTGTGAAGCAACAAAAAAGGCACCGTCGGTAACAATACGTGTTCCGGGAACAATGCCGTTAATTTCACGCAACGAACCTAGTGCTCGCTTTAGTTCAACTTCTTGAGAGCGAAACTGCCCTGGACTCTCTTCTACAAAAATTGCCCAGTCTCCATCGGGATTTCGCATCAGTGCTGACTCTGGCACAGCCAATACCGGCTCTTCTGTACGAAAACGGAAGAAGACCTCTGCAAACTGTCCCGGATGCAGCCTATGCTCCAGGTTGTCCACCAATAAGCGCACTGTTCGGGTTCGTGTAACGGGGTTTATGGTATGTGCTTCTTGGGATACCTTGCCTTGAATTCGGATATCACCAGCCACAATGTCAGCCAATGTACCGAGCGGAAGTGATATAGACTGATCTGCTGGAAGGTGTGCTTCGACCCAGAGCTGCTTCTCATTGGCCAGCTTGATCAGAGGAGAACCAGCTTCGACGCGCTGCCCCTGCTCGAAGTCGTCAGATAACACAGAACCATCGGTTTCGGCACGTAGGGTATATTCGCCCAATGCCTTAATATCTTGCGATGCCAGAGACTGCAAATCTGACTCAGCTAACCCATAGGCCTGCAACGTTGCCCGAGCAGCCTCCCAGCTGGTTTTGGCCTGGATATAACGCTGCTCTCCAACGGTTTTGCGACCGAGCTTGCGGACTCTTTCCCATTCAGGCCAAGCGGTGCGATAGTCTGCCTGGGCCTGCGCCACATCCTCACTGAACAGGGTTACCAGTGGCTGACCTTGTTCGACATGAGCGCCCAATGCTACGTGACGACGTAATACAACGGAAGCTACTCGCGGTGACACTATGTAGCTAGTGTATCCATTAGAAAGAACTTCCCCTGGTGCGTAGAACTCATAATCAACGCGCTCGGCAGTGAGAGGAGCAACCTGGATATCAGCAATCGTCATTTGAGTAGCATTTAGTGCCGTAGTGGCAGAAGCTTCTTCTTGATGCCCATGTCCATCTTCTTCAGTATTACTTTCGCTGTGTCCCGCATCATCATGACTTTCATTGTGGGAACTATCGCTAGACCCATGTTTTGTATCACCATGACGCTCATGTTCATCCGTGGCATTTGATGGGTGCTCCTTGTGAGACGCATCATCCTTATGCTCAATAACCTCTTGAGCAGGCTTGCTCTTATCATGTTCGTGCGCCTCACCACTCATCGTTTCTGCAAGCCCTATGCTTGGTGCAGTCATTGCGGCGCTTAGCATCGCTATCAATAATCTATTCATGTTCATTATCCTATCTTTAATTCAGTGGCTTAGTCGCAGTTGGTGCAACAGCTCTGAGCTGGCCGGAGTGCAGCAACACTTCGGTTAACGCAAGTTGTGTGTGCTTTTCGAGTGAGATTCCTGCCAGCAGGCTCTCCGAACGCTGGTTGAGAGCGAGCAGGTAGTCAGTTGTTGATAGGTCGCCGCTTCGCCACTGGCGTTCCAACAAGTCAGCACTATTTTCAACTCTGCCACGAGCTAGCTCGAGCCAGCGTCGGTATTGCTCGTCATAACGTTTCCAGGCAGCTTGTGCAGCCTGCCAGTCAAACCGTAGATTGCGATAAACGGCCAAGAATCGGGCCTCTGCTTCTAGTGCTGCACGATTAGCCACACGAGTTTCGGCACTGTAGTCATTACGTACATTCAAAGGAATCGAGAAGGTCAGGCCGACAGTATTTTCTCCACCGTCGCGACCAGCATTGACTCCAAAGGTCGGCTCTGCTTTGGCTGCGCGGCGGGTTGCTACGGCCTCTTCCTTGATGGACTTCCAGCGAGCCTGAGCGCTGGCAACATAGGGATGTTGTAACAACTCCTGGTCAGTAATGGACACTGGCTCCGAAGGCCAGAAATCTTCGGGAATGCCTCCTTTTTCAGGAGTCCACTGTGGCAAAAGTTCGCGCACTCTGCTTTCTGCTTTTTGCAAAGCGACTTCAAGCTCAGCGACCTGTGCCAGCTGTTTTGATAAAGATAGAAAGGTGAGTTCAGCATCAATAGTGCCTATATCCCCTGCTTTTTGGCGCTTTTCAGCCACTTGCAATAATGCATTAAGCTGCTCTTTTTGTGCCTGAGCAATAATGGCGGCTTCATTACTGGCACGCCACTCAACCAATGCTGATAGAGCCTCAGCAGTCTTACTCATAACCTGTTGCTGATACTGGGCTTTGGCTGCTTGTCGGATAAAAGCCGCTTGCTGCTGTTTAGCACCTCGTCTATCCCACCAGTCAACCGTTTGAGAAACACCTACACGGTAGTTATTTTCTTCACCAACCTGTTCCAGCTCAGAAGATAACTCCGGGTTGTAAAGTGGCTGTTCCGCTGCGTCCGCAGTAGCTTCCGAGCCTTGCAGTTGCTCGCGGGCCGCGATGATGTCTGGGTGCTGCTTTATCTGTGATGCCAGCCAGCGCTCCCAATCAACGGGTTGCGCTTGCGCCGAAGCCGACAGCAAATAAATAACGGCACACATCGCATAAGAAACGGATAGTTTCTTCATGAAATTTCCTCACAATTAAAATCAAAGTACATCAGGTACAGCTGGGTTGGCATTTGCACAACGCTATACCTCAGAATAAAAGTTTATTTGTACTGTATTTAACTGATCGGAGGGGGATTATCAGGGAAGGCTATATGGGAACGGTAATGGGAAGGGTTGCCTAAAATAGCACCCTTTTGATAAAGAGAAGCAGAGATATCTTGGCGACCCAGAAAGAAAGGGTGTGATGAGCCATGACAGTGACAACAATGGTGGCAATCAAGCTGGTAGCTTTTGCTCTTTTCTGATTCTAACCAACGCTTGTCATCATCTGGTATTGGAGAAGAGTGAGCTTTTTGATGCTCGTGATCAAAAGTAAGATGCTCAGAACCGGATTGATGAAACTGATGAACGTCCGCCACAGCAACTACCGATTGCAGGGCAATCAATATGGCTAGAGCGAAAGTTAAAAGTTGACGGTTCACGGTAAAAAAGAGTCTCTACTCGTTCTCATAAATGCAGGGCAGTAGACTAGCAGATTATCAGTTAGTTCACAAAAGATAAGTGGATACTAACCAACTATTACACAGCTTTGTGCTTAAAGGCTAGCTTTTAGACTTGGCTACTTCCTGTTTTTTTGCGAGTTTCTCGGGCGATTTCAATTCCTCAACCTCATGCTCTAGCTGAACAACGGAAGTGTTTAGCTCATTGTTTTCTTTGGTTATAGCATCAAGTTGCGCTAGTAGCTCCTCTCTGTCAGTACTGGCTGACTGCACCTGTTCAGTTAACGCTTTTAATGAGTTTTGAAGTTCGCGCTGTGACTTGGCCAACAACCGCTTTTCGGTGATTAGCTCAGCGTTCTGACGGTTCAACTGCGTGAGTTCTGACTGTTGAGAGGCAATGGTTTGCCCCAGCTTTCGCTGCTCTGCTCGCAATCCCGACACTTCTTCAGCGTGCTTGCGCTCTTGTTGATCACGCTGTTCTTTAGCGGATTCGCGGAAGTGGCTCAAGTTGTCATAACTGTGTTGCAGACTCTTCTCCAGATCGATAATTCGTTCATCTTTTTGTCCACAAACAGCTGTAAGTTCTTTCAAGTCACTTTGAATACCTTGCAACTCAGTGTTCAGTTGCTCACTCTCACGGCTGGCAGTATTGAGCTTCGCCTGTAGTGAGTGAATGTTATCACTTAGAGCTTTATTTTGCTCTGTGGCTTGGCTTAACGACTCCTCAAGTCCTGACTTTTCTTGATTCCAAGACTTACGCTCTTTATCAAAGGCTTGCTCCATGTCTTCAATGGTTTTATTCGCTTCAGCGTTGAGCCTGGCAGCAAGCTGGCTTACCAGGTGCCCAATGGCGTCGGAGACTTTGACCTCGGTGAGTGTACCGTTAGTACGGGTCTTTTTAATGTCTTTGAGGTATTTTGAGATGGTGGTTTTGGAGCCAGTGTTACCCAGCTCAGCTCGTATTGCATCAATTGATGGGTTATTTACACCCTGTGAAGTCAATGATTTATATGCTTTTTCAACGTCAAATTGAGAGATGCCTGTGCGCGCCATTTTTTAAGTCTCTGATTATTTTGCAATGTAATACATAATATGTATATACATATTATTACTGTGTCATCTACGTGTCTATAGCTTTCGAAAATTCATTTTAGATAATAGTAGATTATCTATTGTGATAGACATTTTTGGACGATATGATGAGATAAAGTCGTACATAACACGCATATATGCCCGATTCTAAAAATATTGATTTAGTGAGTTTTTACGTCAACGCAGCCACTCGCGAAAATACGGTACGCAGTTACCGTACCGCCATTGAACACTATGAGCGTCACTGGGGGGGACTCTTACCTGCCACTCCAACTGCGATTGCACAGTATCTCAGTCACTACGCTGATAAGCTGACTTCAAGCACCTTAGCACACCGGTTGGCCGTACTTGCAAAATGGCATCATGAATACGGTTTTCCAGATCCTACGAAAGCACCATTAGTAAAAAAAGTAATGAAAGGTATCCGAGCAACGCATGCATACCAAACCAAGCAGGCTCGGCCTCTCCAATTAGAAGAATTGAAAATCATTATTCAGTGGCTTGAGGAGTCGATAAAGGAGTCAAAGGATTATAGGAAAGGCTTGAGACTCATTCGAAATAAAGCCATTCTGCTACTCGGGTTCTGGCGTGCTTTTCGAGCAGATGAGCTCACTAATATCCATGTTGAGTACGTGACCATGATCCCCAACAAGGGAATGTCACTGTATTTTCCTACTACGAAAGGCGATAGGGATAATAAAGGGGTGACCTATAAAGTTCCAGCTTTGCAAAAACTCTGCCCTGTCACTGCTTATCAGGACTGGGTTACGGCCGCTGAATTAAGCAAAGGACCGCTATTTGTAGGGATCGACCGCTGGGGACATTTTAATCATAAGAGCATGACATCCAATACAATCATTAATATTGTTCGAGAGTGTGCAAGTGGTGCTGGACTATTACACCCTGATGCCTTTAGTAGTCATTCGTTACGACGGGGGTTCGCATCCTGGGCCGACAGTAATGGCTGGAGCCTTAAAGAGCTTATGGAATATGTAGGTTGGAAAGATCCAAAAACGGCGCTTCGTTACATTGGTTCATCGCATAAGATTCAGCAACACTTTATTGAACAGCTAAAATAATGCAGTACAGTGACTGGGCCACTTCATCATGAGTTTTAAGCATGAATTCAGTATAGATTGAACTTGGACACTAAACGTCTTGCGCAAGTTTAATAAACTTCTCAGCACTAAAATTACTTTAGATAAACTGCAAGGTGATTGTGGCTGAGCTAAACAGTCGAACATTTTGTAATGTAACCAAATAATCAGACCTCCTAGCTGGCCTCGAGATCCGTCGCTGGTATTTATATCTCTATGACAACAATCAATGAAACCGCTTACCCGCGCATTAAACCTAACATGAGTCAGTCTGAATTACAGTCTGTATATACACCCACCCCCGAGGATATTGCCTATGTTCGCCAGCAGCGCCGGCGCAAATTGGATCAGCTTGCCCTGTTAGTCCATATTAAATTAACTCAGCGTTTGGGGTATTTTCTCAAGTCTCCTGACATCCCTAACAAGATTATTAGTCATATTTCTGAGCAGATTAAAATGAGGAGCGCTCCGAGAAAGTACTTATCACGGTTCGATAGAGGTGGAAGTCGAACCCGGTTAAAGGCTTTAGTGAGAAGGTATCTAGACATTAAGCTAATTGAAAGCAATGATAAAACAACATTATTGCTTCATAAGCTGTCATCCGAAGCATCTGAGAAAAAGCATGAAATCGCTGATATTATCAATATAGTCATTGAAGGGTTGGTTAAACAGCGCTATGAATTACCCGGCTTCTCAACTCTGGTAAAATACGCTAAATCAGCTAAAAAGCAAGTCAACGATGCCTATTTCAAGCAAACGCATAGAAAGCTGAATCATGAGCTGACAGCTGAGTTGGATAGAATGCTTAATAGCTCTGGAAGTAAAACACGCTGGGACTCGATTAAACGAGAAGTTAAAAAACCCACGAATAAAGAAGTCAAAAGCTACCTTCAACATTTACAATGGTTACAAGGCCTAGTCGAACGCTTACCAAATATGGAGTTCCTACCGTTAACGAAGAAACATCATTTCACTTTAGAGGCTCGTTCATTGGATGCTTTTCACTTAAAAGAAATGAAGCAGGCCAAACGTTACACACTGATGGTGTTGATGATCCAATCAAAATTAAGTCAATCCTTAGACGACGTGGCGGGTATCTTTAAACGAAAATTGAATAAGTTGCACCAATCTGCGGAGACCCGACTGATGGAATACCATCAGGAGCATACACAGCGAACGGAAAAACTTATCAGCCAGTTTCGTAATGTCTTAAAAACTTATGGTGATAATGAAGCTGGCGTACCGCCATCACTGTCGGATATTCGAAACGCCATGAGCGAAGAGCCAGCGATACTATTAGCTGAGTGTGAAGAGCACTTAGCCTATGCTGGAAATAATTATTATCCCTTTATGCTTAAATTGTATAAACCGCAACGTGCCCAGCTTCTGAACTGTTTGGAGCTTTTAGAGTTAGGGTCATCATCTGAAGATAGCTCGATTCTACTGGCGCTAGAAACCATTCTGGAGTATCGAAATACCCACAAGCAGGAACTGGGTCACTATGAGGAGTTTGTCGCGCAGCCCTGGGTGAACGATAAATGGAAGAAGCTGATATTCAACGCAGACACGAAAACGGTCAACCGTAAATACTTTGAGTTGTGTGTTCTGTCTCGGATCAAGAATGAACTCAGCTCAGGTGATTTATTCATTCGTTACAGCCTGGAACATTCAGATTATCGCAAAGAACTAATCAGTTGGGATGAATACGAGCAAGGTTTATCTGAATATACTGACATGCTAGGTTTTTCAAAGGATAGCAAAACCTTTGCAACTGAATTAAAGAAAACTCTCAGCGAATTATCAACTCAGGTGGACGAGCAATTTCAATCCAATGAGTTTCTTGATTTCAATAATGATCAGCTTGTGATTAGAAGACATCAGAATATCCCTGAGCCCCAACAACTCAAGAAGCTTGATGAAGCCTTACGGGACTCTCTTGAGGAAAAGAGCATTGTCGATATTCTGGTAGAATCCGAGCAATGGCTGGACGCCCACAAATTGTTTAAGCCTGTATCTGGATTTGAAAGCAAACTTGATAATCCTCGTAAACGCTTTATATCGACCCTTTTTTGTTATGGCTGCAATCTTGGGCCAACTCAAACAGCTCGCTCAATCAAGACCTTAAGCCGTAAGCAAGTTGCTTGGCTGAATTTAAAGTATGTCACTGAAGAGAAACTTGAAAAAGCTATTGTAAAAACCGTGAATGCTTATAACAAGTTTGAGCTGCCATCCTTCTGGGGATCAGGTAAATCAGCATCAGCTGATGGTACCAAGTGGAACGTGTACGAACAGAACCTATTATCAGAGTATCATATCCGTTATGGGGGGTATGGCGGTATAGGTTATTATCACGTCTCGGACACTTACATAGCTTTATTCAGCCACTTCATTCCGTGTGGCGTTTATGAAGCTATCTACATCCTTGATGGCCTCATTAAGAATGAATCGGACATACAGCCGGATGTGATCCATGGAGACACTCAAGCTCAAAGCACAACCGTTTTTGGCCTGGCTCATTTGCTAGGTATTGACTTGATGCCCCGAATACGAAACATCAAGAAGCTGGTATTTTACAAAGCTGACGGTCGAACCAAGTACAAGCATATAAACCGTTTGTTCCGAGGTAATATCAATTGGTCATTGATTGAACGACACCTGCCCGATATGTTACGTGTGGCACTGTCTATTCAGGCAGGAAAAATATCACCGTCTACAATTTTAAAACGTTTGGGAACTTACAGCCGTAAAAACCGACTGTATTTTGCCTTTCGTGAGTTGGGTAGAGCGATACGAACTATATTCTTACTGAAGTACATTAGCGATGTGGAGCTCAGGCGCACCATTCATTCTGCTACCAATAAAAGTGAAGAGTTCAATAACTTCACCAAGTGGTTGTTCTTTGGGGGTGACGGTATTATTGCGGAAAATGTGCGACATGAACAGCGGAAGGTCATTAAGTATAATCAGCTTGTGGCTAATCTGGTTATTTTGCATAACGTTCAATCCATGACAGAAGTTCTGTCGCAATTGAAACAACGTCAAATGCCAATTTCAGAAGAGGTGTTGAAGTTTCTTTCGCCATATCGAACTGAGCATATTAATCGCTTCGGCGATTACCATCTCGATTTAAGTAAAAAGCGAAAGCCCCTAAACTACAAACTTGACATCATAAAAAGCCAAAGCCCGCAGTAATACGGTTGGACGAGATTTTACATTTTGTTGTATACAGCGTCGGTAAATATATTAAATGGAAAACTTCAAATAGACTTATCTGATAACTTCGCAAAGCAAAATCAACAGTTTGACTTGAATTTTTCTTTTAATTCAAGTGGTTAATTATTTTATTGGTCGATTTGTTACGAATCGTGGCCGTACCTCATTATGCCTTTGACAGCTTTCACTGTAACGTAGATAGAAACGATCACTAAACCAATATAACCAATAACAACAATCATCAACAGTGCACTGACGATAGCGGCCACTAACGAAATTCAGAACACGCTTACCATACTCTTGAATTCTGACTCTGCCTTTGTGCCTTTATAGTTACCACGACCGACATAACCAATCACAACACCTGCAATAGGGGCGAAAGGAATAATCCACCCTACCACAAACGCAATCCATCCCCAGATTGCCAATTTACGGGCACTGTTTTCTAACTTGATATCATTTTCCATGCTTTACTCCAGCTTTATTAAAGGGACGATCCCCTATTACAATTTTATCATTCTAAGTGAAAGTGTCGTCATCGCTGCCGACTGATTATATTTTTACCACCATCCAAAACCAAAACCAAAATCAATCATTATGATAAAAAAGTTTCAGTCAAAAGTGCCCGCGCTTTATATGAAGTTGGAGTGCACCATCGACATGCTGCCACTCAGTGATATTGATACTTACTATATAAAGCATTTTATTATTTTTATAATTTTATTTAAGAAAGGGGTTTACACGGTGCAATTTCAATGTATACTTTGTCGTGTGCTTTAGGCATGGATGAAACTTTTACGATTCAATTAAGACTTTAGAGATTTACGATGAACTATTCAATAAACAGAACGAGCATATTAAGAGACAGCGTTAACTCGCTTTCGTCTTCGCTTGTACGTACGTCAAGTACGTTGAGTTCGACATTATTGAATTAGGCATCATTGTATTGGGTGCCTGATAGGCACCCAAGGAAACGATCAACCCTTGGGATTTCCCAAGGGTTTTTTTTGCATGTAAGTTTTAACGCTGATTTAGCTCAGTTGGTAGAGCGCCTGCCTTGTAAGTAGGATGTCGCAAGTTCGAACCTTGCAATCAGCACCATTTGGAGAGTTGGCAGAGTTTGGTTTATTGCAGCTGATTTGAAATCAGCCTGAGGCGGTGACGTCTCACATGGGTTCAAATCCCATACTCTCCTCCAAACAAAATGATAATTGTTTTAAAGGACGATTAACGGTTTATAGAGGCGTACTCAAGCGGTTAAGAGGTCTCCCTGCTAAGGAGATAGGCGTGTGAAGAGCACGTGCGTGGGTTCTTATCATAGTGTGACTTTTAATGCGCATTATGGTACTCTTAAAAAGGTGCTTCAAAAAATACGGAAAGGTGGGTGAGTGGCTTAAACCAGCACCTTGGAAAGGTGTCAGCATTGTTAGTCGCAATGTTCGGGGGTTCTTATCCCTCCCTCTCCGCCAAATAAAGAACGATGAAAGCCAGGTCACGGTTTATATATTATCCGGCCACTTTCATATTGATAATTTTAGCTCGTGTAGTCAAATTGGTTTGGCACCGGCCTTCTAAGCCGACATGATGTGAGTTCGAATCTCACGGCGAGCGCCATATTACAGGCAGGAGATGTCATGAAACGGAACACGGTCAAACGCGTACGCCATTTCTACTTCGTAAAGCAACGCGAGAAAAAGTAGTTAGGTTCGGTTACAGCGGTAACCACGATTAAGGCCCCTTAGCTCAGTTGGTTATAGAGCGTATCACTCATAATGGTAGGGTCGAAGGTTCGAATCCTTCAGGGGCCACCATTAAAAAAGCCACTCATACCTCGGTATAGAGTGGCTTTTCTATGTTAACGCTCGCGAGAGAGTGCGGGCTTAACGATTATAATTGGGTGTACTCAAGGTCATTAAAGAAATCAATGAGGTCGCTTGAGCGTGTGTGACCGCGCCCTGGCATGTGACGCTGCATTAACTTCACGCGACTTGCCGTTTTACCTTGAAGCATGTGATCCATTGCCCATAAGAAATATGCTGGATACTCATATTTATGCGGGTGCTCTTTTGACTCTACAAGCTGTCTAATCTTAAGTAGCAAACGGTACGCTGGGCAATTAACACCTTGCTCACTTTGTGGCACCAAGTTAACAAAAGTATCGAGTAGTTCACTGGCCATCTTTTCATCGAGAATATCAGCAATAAACCATGCTAAAACAACCGGGCCTGCTGGGAAATTTTTGCTCATCGTTGCAATTTTATGTTTAGACAGCTTCGCCAAGCGTTCCGCAATTTGTGGATTGGCTAAGAAGAAGTCATAAATTTCAATCGGAGTACCACGGCTTCGCACATTCGAGTAGATGCGGAATGACTCAGTATCTACGGGGTTTTCGCTTTCAATGTACGATTTTACCACATACAAACCAGACACCACTGACGACAACAGGTGATTTGAAATGCCTTTGATCGGATCATGACCGTGAATTTTAAGGATGTCAGCCAATGAACGCTTCTTGCCCATATCCATCGCTTGCATATGTTCATCAGGCAAGCCTCGGATAATCAGCATTACAACAGGCTGGCCGTATTCGACAACCGCTAGCAATCGATGTTGGCCATCAATCAACCCCGTGGTGCTGAACTTGATCGCTTCGCCATTATCGCCATACCACAAACCTTTGCGCATCTGTTCTGCGTAAGACGTGACTGTATTACGGTTAACTTTTCGTTGACTGGCATAATTTACAGCAAGCCACAACTTAGCTTGTTCTGGCGTAACCGATTCAAAGCTAATTTCAATTTTAGTTGGCTTCTTATGGTGAGCCGTGTGCGGAACGACAAGTGTAGCGCTTGAGTGTACAGTGTTTTCTGATTGAGTCATGATTATCTCTTTTGCCAAAGTTTACATCCTTATCAACGTAATAACCGGCACCGACTGAGTGCAGTCACGTTGATTTCCTTTCGACAAACATTAACAGAACTTCCTTAAAATCCCTTTTTCTTCGAAAAATAGCGCTTTAATTGAAATTATCATTTCGCAATGATACACTATGTTGGTAAATTCAACTCAAGGGACAACTATGTCAAACAAAGATAATGCACTGAATTCGGCACTCTCGCAAATCGAAAAGCAATTCGGTAAAGGTGCCATTATGAAGCTTGGTGACAATGCCGTCATGAATGTAGAAACGACGTCCACTGGCTCTCTCGCGCTTGATATTGCGCTCGGTGCAGGCGGGTTACCTTATGGCCGTATCTGTGAGATTTATGGCCCTGAAAGTAGCGGTAAGACAACACTGACCCTTGAAGTGATTGCTCATGCGCAAAAGCAGGGTAAAACCTCAACTTCCGATATTTTTACTCATCAGTGCGCCTAGACATCCGTCGTACCGGTGCGGTGAAAGCGGGTGATGAAATCATCGGTAACGAAACACGTATTAAAGTAGTGAAAAATAAAATTGCCGCACCATTTAAACAAGCAGAGACCCAAATCCTGTATGGGGAAGGGTTCAACAAGCTCGGTGAACTGATTGATTTAGGAGTGCAACTTAAATTTATCGACAAAGCGGGGGCATGGTACAGCTATGGTTCAGAGCGCATTGGACAAGGGAAACCTAAAGCATCTGAATATCTAAGAGATAACCCTGAGATTGCTATGGAAATTGAACAACGTATTCGTGATGAGAAACTCGCGAAACCAAAAGCAACCGATGATGTCGTAGCGAATGAAAGTGTTGATGCCTAACCACCATCTATAAACACGTTAAAGGCGCCCTATGGGCGCCTTTTTTGTTGTGGGGGAAACGGAAAAAACAAGCTTGCCTGATATGTTGTTTTTAACACGGAACGTTAATTACACGGGCATTCATGGCTAAGCACACACACCCTACGGCACAAAAACTACGAGGCGGTTATTACACGCCTGAATTTCTCACCGATTATGTTTCACAATGGGTATTACAAAACCAGCCTGCGCATACCGCAGAGCCTAGTTGTGGTGACGGCGCTTTCGTTAAAAGCTTCTTGAAGTATCATGCAGCAGGGCAGTTATCTGCCCATGAATTGTTGGACGAGGAAGCGGATAAAGTGGAAACACTTTTGAGTGATGACAAACATCAGGTATATCGGGGCGACTTTTTAGCCTGTGCCATCCCGCGATTAGAAAAGGGCGAACCTTGCTATGATGCGGTATTAGGTAACCCGCCTTTTATCCGGTACCAATTACTCACCGACGACTTCCAAATAAAGATACAGAAGGTCTTTGCGCTGCTTGAGTTGCCTTTCACTAAACACACCAATGCGTGGGTTCCTTTTGTGTTGGCCTGTATTGCGCTGTTAAAACCTGGCGGCAGGTTGGGGATGGTTATTCCGGCTGAAATCATCCATGTATTGCATGCGTCGCCATTGCGTCAGTATCTTTTAGAGAGTTGCGAACGCGTGATGATTATCGATCCTAAAGAACTATGGTTTGAGAACACTCAGCAAGGGTGCGTCATTCTCTTTGCTATCAAGAAACAATCAACCACGTCAGTAGGAAAAGGCATTTCTATCTTCCATGCACAAGACAACGGTTTTATCACCACCCCGCCTGATGCCCTTTTTAAACATGCGCCAGCCATTCCTTTTAAACGACACGACAAATGGACTTCCGCGTTACTGTCATCCACACAGTTGGGCTTACTCAACGAATTAACCGAACATCAACATGTGCATAAAATGGGTGATATTTCGCGTATTGAAGTGGGCATTGTGACCGGGGCTAACGAGTTCTTTCTCGTGGATGAAGATACCGTCGACAAATACGAATTGCATGCCTACATCCGTCCTATGTTTGGCAAGTCTGAACATTGCAAAGGCGTCATCTTTGATGATGAGCAGCATGTGGATAATGCGCAAGCAGGAAAGCCTGCTTACCTGGTGTATCTTGATAAGCCTTTTGAGTGCTATCCAGAAAGAGTTCAGCAATATATTTTACTGGGTGAGTCCAAAGCTTTCCATGCTCGCTATAAGTGCCGCATCCGAGCACCGTGGTATCAAGTGCCATCCATGCACACGACTAATGTCGCCATGTGGAAACGTACTCATCATGCTCCACGCCTCATACACAATAGCCTTGGCGCTCACACGACAGATACGGCTTATCGTGTCACTATCAACAGCGGCCATTCGCCTCAGCAGATGGTGCATGCATTCAGCAATCCACTCACCGCACTGTCAGCTGAATTGTCAGGACGGTTTTATGGGGGAGGGGTACTTGAAATAACACCCTCTGAAGCGAAAAACTTACTGATCCCATTATCACCCATCGCCACGCCTCATTTAGACGAGCTCAATCGCGATGTACAGGCATTAGATACACAAACGCTCATGAATACTCATGGTGCAACGGTATTGCGTGCCATAGGGCTTACCGAGAAGGAAGTCGCCGCCTTGGTAGACGGCTGGAAGGTATTAAAAGCGAGACGACAGCGAACGGATTAAAGTCGCGGTGGTGGAGCCATACGACTTTTCAATATATCGACAGTAGACTGCAGTTCCCCGGCTTTTTTCAAATCAACAGTGACCCCATCACCATTGCGGTATCGGTCGGCTAGCGCTTCCATTGCGTAAGGGTCGTAGTGTGAGGCCGCTTCAAGGTAAGTGATAATCTCTTGCTCGGTGATCCCTGGTAACCAACGTTTACCGACAATACCACTTAAGAAGACGGCCACGCCCGCATTACCCTTTTGGGCTTGCGCCTTTAAAATCTCAACAGCTTTGTGAGGCTGTTCACTTAAGATAGATGCGGCATAGGCGCGTTTTCCACGCTCATTGCCATTCAAATACGCTTGCTTTATCCAATACTGCTTTTCACGCATTTCACCTTCGAGATGATAGGTAATACGAGGGCTATGCACCAAAGCGAAACAGGCTCGACCATCTCCATTCATGGCTTGCGCTACCACATAAGTTTCTGACAGCTTACGATCATCAGGGTGGCCATAATATAAGGTGCTATAGATAACATCTTCTAATGCCTTACCGCGCGGGGTCTTTTTATCTACAATGGACGTCAATTCTGACAAGGCCGTCGCGGTAGGTGATGACATAGGCTCTGATGACAAAGCCGCAACCGGCAGTGAGAATAGGGCCATAATAAGTAACGGCGAGAGTAATCGCATAACACCTCCTGTTGTTTATGCACGCATACGTGCGACTGTTCATATTTTATCACATAAGCCTTATCACCTTGATAATCACATATTGTTGTCGTATGATAATGATTGGTTATATTGTTAATCTAGTCCTGCTAGCACGCCAGCAGATGATTAATGCATTAACTTTCTCAATGAATTCCTAGAGGGGAAGTCACCAGAGATATTAACGACAACATAATCAATGCTGCCAAGGGATATAAAATCCCCTCTGAGTCGCAATCATTATGATAATTGAATTTACTATAAACATTTTTTAAAGGCATTTTTAAATATGACCAATGGATTGAAGAAGATATATCTTTCCAACTCGGTGTTTAAAGCGAACCTCGTTGAACTAGATTGTTTCGGCCACACAAATGTGTCGGGCAAAAACGCATCGGGTAAAACCACACTATTAAGCTTAATCCCTGTGTTTTATGGGATTGAACCAAATAAAATGGTGACAAGAGCTGGCGATAAAACCAATTTTGAAGGCTATTATCTTCCTAACAAACATTCCATGGTTGTATTCCAATATAGTAAAGGCGGTGAAGACTTCTGCTCTATCCTTTATCGCAATGGCGACAACGTAGCTTATCGTTTTATTACAGGTGCTGCGGACGACACGCTATTTAGAGATGACCTGTTTAAAACGCTAACCCCCGACATTTCAGTTAAAGATTGGTTGCGGGATGTTGTCTCTCAAGAGCATCAGGTCAGTATTCAGTTAACGACCGCCGTTGATTACCGCGCTGTCATTCAGAACGATAAATCGCGCACTCGCGCTAAGCGCAAACAAGGTCACGGCTTAATGGTGGCGGCATCTCGCTATTCATTATGTGACACCAATACTGAGATGAAGCATATTGAAGCGTTGTCTGCGGTGTTAATCAATAAAGACAAGTTGCTTTCAAAGTTCAAATCAATGGTGGTGGACTCGTTCTTAACTGATCAAATCAACATTGGTGATTCGCCTTATCATCGAGATGACCGCGATTACGTAGAAAGTTTACAACTCCTTATTAACCTTCAGGCGCACGAAAAAGATTTCAAAGACGCCATTGAAAGTAATGAAGACCTAAAATCCTCATGGTCGATGCTATTGGCCATATACGCGTCATTAAGCGAACACAGCAAAGAAACCGCGAAGCAGCTCACAGAAGACGGCGCGATAAAGACGCGAACTGAGCAAGCCCTAAAAGAGAAGTCGTTGATAGGAAGAGAGCGCATTGACGAAGCTTCCAAAGCGGTTTACCTTCTGCAAAATAAAGTCGAAAGCCAGACGACTATCATCAACAATATTCAGGATGCCCGTGACACATGGGATAACGTTGAAGATATTGGTCGTAAGATAGCCGAGTATGAATGCTTAAGTGATTTCATCGCGCAAGCCGATAAAGATGTTCAGCATTATGAGCAGCTTATTGAAATGGTTAATCAGGAACGTGCTGACTTTGAGACCAAGCAGTCACAGGCTGAAACGAAGTCACTTAAAGAAATCGGCAAGCTTAAAGAGCGCATTGAAGCGGTACGCGCTGAGATAGAAGATAAACGCCAGCAAGCCATTCAGGAAAATCAAGCTCGCACGCGGGATTATCACAATGAAAAAGACCGTTACACTGAAAGCCGTGAAACTGAATTAGACTTGCTGCGCCACAAACACACTGAGTGCATTGAGCTTAAAGCCTTAGCGGGTTCTTACACGAAAATGGAGGCTGAAAAGCTTCAAGAAACTGAAACTCAGATTAATGCCATTGATGATGAGATAAGCGAGCTGAGGAAAAAGCACGAACAGGCCGTGAAGGAACATGCTGACGCAGAGGGTAAGCGCGACAGTTCTCTTACTCTTCGAGATAAAAAGCAGCAACTACTGGCAAGTAAGCGAGATGAACGTGAACGCTTGTTAGCGCTTCTTTCCCCCCAGGATAATTCTCTACGTGCGTATTTGAACAACAATGTACCTGACTGGCATCAAACCATTGGGAAAATTGTACGGCCAGAAATATTGGCTGCAAAAGGGTTGTCGCCAACATTAGTTGAGAGCAATGAGCTTCTTATGGGTGTTTCTCTTAACCTCGATAACATTGAAACCCCCGAGTACGCGCAAAAGAATGAAGTCCTAGAGCAAAGAAAAGTGGCGATTGAAAAAGACATTGCCAACCTAGAAGCGGACATCAAAACGCTAGACGCCAAGCTCAAGCAGGAAAACAAAGCCGTGAACGACACTCAGCTGTTAGTCATGGAAACCAACAACAAGGTTAAAGCTGCCAATAAAAATAAAGAGCAAGTTCGCCTACGTCGCAGCAATTTTGTGGATGAGTTTAACAAGGCTATCAAAGAGCGCGTGATCGCCGCCGAAGCCCAGCTTAAGAAAGTGAACGAAGATATTGAGGGCTTTAAACGTAAGACCAAAGAAAAGCTAGCGTTCCTGTTAGATAACTTCAAAGAAAGCGAGCTACAAATCAAATCCAACCTCAGTGCTGACGAAGGCATTCTGAATGAGAAGATAGACGCGCTTCAAATTCAAATCGATGATATTGGCACTCAACATGCCAAACGTAAACGAGAACTGGCCGATGCCTTTAAATTAGCCCTGCAACAAAAAGGGGTCGATCCTCGCAAAGAGTCAGAAGCGAAACAGCGTAAAGAGGCTTCACTTGCGAAAGCGGAAGAAGTGAAGCATTACATCATCAAAATAAATGAATTCCGTGCGTGGGATAAGAACCAGTGGCAGACATTGCCCGAGAAAGAAAAAGCGCTCGCAGCCAATGCGCTTCAACTTGATACTGACCGTTCTACTCTCGATGCACTTCAAAAAGAGTTCAAAGAGATGACGGATGGCTTCAACAGGGATATCAAGGCGATTGGGAGTCGGATAGCCACCGCGAAAGAATTGAAAGACCGTATAGATGGTGCGCAAGTTAAAATAAAAGAAGTGGTAGCGCAGATCCCCAGCGGTCACCCCGCCGAAGGCATTGATGAGTCATCCACGATTGATGAGTTGATTGCGATCGGATTGCAAAAAACATCGGAAGTGTCGCTTAAAATCAACAAGATTCGAGACAACGTTAAACGCGTGAGCAATATCCTTTCAGATGCGGGAGGCGGCAATGCCTATAGCGATACATGGACGGAGATTAAGCGTCAGATTGTACAAACCCACCATGTGGACACCAACTCTGATGAATACCTATTGCTGTGCTTAGATGCGCTTAGTGAATTCTTAACTGAAACCTTGCCAAACATGCGCCAGCTTACCATGGAGGTTATACGCTCAGCAGGGGAACGCTATGTGCGTTTCTACCAGAGCCTTGATAGCCTCAACCGTAAAATTAGCGCGGTTTCAAATAAACTTGAACAGTCCATCAACACGGCCAATAAATTTCCGGCGTTGGATGATGTGCGCGTGACGTTAACGTCTAAAATTCACGACTTGGATAACTTCAATGAGTTGAAAGCGTTTAACCACATGTGGGATGAATGGAGCGAAGCCGGTAAACATACGTTGCCGACACAAAGCTTTCATAATGCCTTTAGTGCAGCAGCTGCGGCATTGAAATCAGGTGGGGTTGATAGTTCGCTAGAGTCGTTGGTGGATATCAACATTAACTTGGTTGAAAACAATCGTTCGGTGGTTATTCGATGTGACGCCGATTTAACAAACTCTAGTAGCCAAGGGGTATCCACCCTTGCCGTGTGTGTCGTATTTTGCGGGATGACGCGTTTTCTATGTAAGGACGACAACATCACCATTCACTGGCCATTGGATGAACTGGGCAAGCTCGATGAAAGCAATACCATCTTGTTATTTGAATTTATGGATGCCAACAACATCACCTTATTCTGTGCTCAACCTACACTTAGCCCTATACTCATGCGCTACTTCCCAATTAAGGTCAACGTCGTTCGCGGTGTGGGTATTCAGCGTTGCGCACCACGCAGCAGCAGTAAAGCTAACCCGCTACTCGCCAACAAGGAAGCAATGTAATGGATAACCGTTTCGAAGAGATCATCACGTGCTTGCTGGAACAGAAGGTCATTTGTGAAACCATTTACCCTGAACTGTTTATCTATTTGGAAAACGACAGTCACCGTGAAGAAATTGACAACTATTTGCACAAAATAGGGCGACAGACAGCTCGCACAAGTGACACACGCGGGTTTTACTGCGTGTTCTCTCAGTTAGACACGAAATCCAAGCGAAGCATGGCACAGCGTCAATTTGAGAACGTCACGGTAAACCTTGAAGGGTTAGTAAGCTGGCTACGCCTTATCCGCAATATAGACAGTGACTCCCGACCTATTGAAGCAGGCACCCGACTCAACGAATCTGAGTTGTTAGCGGCGATAGAAGAATCAAGTTCACTGTCTGCACAGCTCGAAAATATCGCGCATAAGTTTAAAAAGAGCGGCAAGTCCGCCGAAGCAAAGTTTAAGCTTCAAAACGTGATGCAATATTTGTGTGACCAGCAGTACTTTACCGCCATCGGCAGTTCAGGGAGCGTTTATATTGCGACGGCAAAGTGGTCGTTGCTTTATGACCAACTCCAATTCATTCGAAGTCATGAAGGCTTTGCAGAAGCGGAGAGCGACGAGGAAGGTGATGCTGGACGCCAGGGGGAAATGTACTAATGGGCAGGAAAGAAGACTCTAAGGCTGCACTGGGAGCGTTAAACAGGCATGTTGAAACGGTAGACTCTGCGTGCTTTGACCAAAAAGGGTTAATCGAAGAAACACCGGAGAATGAAGCGGCGATAAAAGCGCTGAGCAAGAACCGGTTGGCCTATCCTGTTGAAGATGCGTTCGGCTATCAAGTGCACGGGAAGGTTCGACACCTATTTGATCATGTCACCAACCGACACCGGTACCGGCGAAGCCACGGGCGCTTTTCAAGCATACTGGAAGATTTGGACAGCTCGATACACAGCTATCGCCATGCATTAGGCCGTAACAGAAGTGATTACGAATATTTCTTGGGCATTGTTCAAGAGAATGTCATGGATTTGGTGGATACCATTACCGATACCGTGGCCATGTTCCATAACATTGTCTCTGATGAGTTCAGTGTCGTGGCCGACATTGGCGAGCGCATTAAGCAAACAAAGCGATGTTTAGATGAAATAAACACGATCAACAACGTATTTGAAACCCTTGCTGTAAAGAAAATGCAGGAATGGGTAGGGGCTGATTTAGAGATGGAACGTCTCTTAATGAAGAAGCTCAAAAAACATGTTGATGATAGCATGCGTGATCTTGCTTCAAGTAACCGCAAGTTGCGAGAGATGTTAGCGAAGCTGATTAAAGATCAGCAGAGCCAAAAAATCAATGGCTTGATTGACTACTTTTATAATCAGTTTTCCAAATCTCCTAGCTTTAGCCCTTCGGTTATCGATATTGACGATTTGCCGGTATGTGCGAGCCTTGCCGAACCTATCCCCTCCAGTAGTTATGTCGCGCTTGATAGTGCCCATGACATAGATTTTCTTCAACGCGCCTCAGTAACGGCGATGCAGAAGTCTGAACATGTGCCGACACCCAAAAAAGAAGAGGTTGTAGGGGAGGTCACCGATGCCCGTAATCAGGTGGTGGAAGAGCAAGTTCATCCGGCCATAGAACAGGTCGAATTTTTCTTTCAGGCGGTCATGAGCGGAGAGTACGACTCTATCAGCGCAATGGATGTGTACGGCATACTCGAAGTGGAAGAAGCCCCTGAAGACTGGATGATGTTAGTGCTTAACTACTATAACGCGCAAGCTAAAACCATCAGTCAGGTGGCGACGTTAAGCGTTAGCGAAAACGTTCACCAGCCTTATTCCGGTACTCGCTATATCAGTGATATTCGGTTTAACAAAAAGACTAAACAAACCCCAGCGTAATAGGAAGTACCATGGCTAAACAGATGCCTCTGATATTCAATCAAGAAATGGTGAAAGCATTGCAGGTTGCTGCATGAACAAACGCTTAGCAAAGGCTGCATTCAACATTGTGACGCAAGCGAAATCAGAAGTGCCCGATTCTAAAACCAATCAGGTCATCTGCAATATCGCTGGGGTGGGGCACGTGAAAGGGCGTAAAATAGTCCTCACTCAATCATGCCGACTAGCTATAGAGAAGGTGTTTTCACTTGAGCTGGGGCAGCCCCTATTGAGCATTAACTTCGAAGCGAAGACACGCACAGACTCTGCACTTAACCCTGATGAAAAATGGGCTAAAGAAGGGGTGTTCGCCAACCTTATTTGCTTCACATCATTAACCTCGGTGCCGGTAGCGGGAATGGGAAATATACCTGGCGGCATTATTCTTTCCTGTGAACCTGAGCAGTTAGATTTCTCAGGGGTTACTGCGGTTGTGTTGGTGGAAAATGGTGAGGTGTTAAAGGAGTGGAAGCAAACAGCCAAACTACTGCCTCCACCTTATAACAACGCCGTGGCCATATATCGAGGGCACGGGGAAAACATCGTGAAGGTGAAAGCGCTGATAAACCAACTCACGTTACCGGTAGGACTTTATTTTGATTACGATCCTGCTGGGTTTGCCATGGCGGTGCGTGAGAAAACGAAAAGTAACCACGTCATCCTTATTCCAGATGCACCTACTGATGTTTTGCGGAAACTATCAAAGCCAGAGACGTTCGAAACCCAACTCTCTATGGCCAATTCATGGCGCTCTACAGATGAGGTGTTGATGGCACAAATGGACAAGTTGAGAAAACACGAGCTGGCCGTGATGCAAGAAAAGATAGCGGCTGCTTCTATTCCCATTTGCACGTTATAACGGGTTCTTCGCGCTCATCTATAACGCCTAGTCTGTACACAAAGCGCCTAGCATCATCACCTGCATTAATGTGAGTAACAACACATTGCTCCATTGGATGAATCAGGGCCCAATGATGCTATATTTATTGAATCGATAGAGCGCACAAAAAAGACTAATTATCATATTGCAATAATTATACATTGTGCTATATTGTCCATAACAATATGGGATATGGTTAATTATGACCCAAGCATTCTACCGAGTGAAAGAGGGCGAGTTTGTTCGCCAGCTGGAAACGAACACGATCACGAAAGTGATTGCGCAAGAAAGCCAGACTGAGCCACTTAAATTTGTGGTGGTGGCTATTAACGCTCAAACTAAAATTGCCTACGCCATGAGACATGGACGTGTGGATGAACTTAGAACATGGCGGCTGGACAATCTTGCTAAATTTTTAAGTAAGCATAACGTCCCGTCATTCGAAACACAATTGACTTAAAAGGAATATTTGATGTCGAATTTTGGTAATAACCTAACGTGGTTTCTTGATGAGCTCTCTAATGCAGAGGCTGAACAGTTTGAAACAGGAGAATTTGAAATACACGGTGAAAACGCAGAAGGCATGGAGGGCACTTGTGAGGTTGATGTCACTGAACTTGCGGCTGCTGCAAAGGACAGAATTGAAAGCTTGGAGCACGCACTTACTCAAGCACTTGAGCTAGCCAATCGTGACTCAGAGCATTTTGGTAAAGCGCGTAGTGATATTGTTGCTCGCATAAACGAAACCCTTTAAGAAACAATTAAGGTGCAAAGCCATGTCTGAATGGAATTTAATGGTGGCTATGGCGAAAGCCAATAACAATCAAGAGCAAGCGGAAGTGGCCAGACTTATTTTAGAAAACGATTTGACCGATATGAGACAAGTCACCTCAATGGCCATCCGCAGCTTTTTGATAACCGATGATAATGTGAAGCAACACATGGAAAGCGCTAAAAAACTTGCAGCACTCCCGCTGCCGGACGATGCGCTTGATATATTGGTAAGACACGATCTGCTAAAAGAAAAAGTCGAAGCGTTAGATACACAATCGACATAATGCGTACGACAGAGCATTAAAAATACTGACACAGTTCCTAATAGGAACTGTGATTGAATATCAATTAACGAAAAGGTAGTCTCATGGCTGATTTAAAATCGATGACGGTAACCGTTCCTATTTACGGCACCATCGAAGTAGAAGTGGAAGCAAGAAACCATGCGGAAGGAGTAGCAAAGGCGATGGACGATTGCTTTAATATTCGCGTAGATTGTTCAGAAATGGAAGGTGCAGACCACGCCGTTGTTTTGCCTTACGAAAAAATAGTAGAAGGCAATATTCTTCATATCGACAACCCTCAAGTTACCGTGGTAGAGAACGAGGATTAATTGTAGGGAAGAACAGCACCATCCTTAAGGCATGGATGGATAAGTGGTCTCTCAATGTTGCAAGTAGTCAGCACCAGATAATAATTGATTTTAAGTTCACGCATGATAAGTACAATTATCATGCGTGAACTTTATTTATATCAACATGTTATGTTAAATCCCCACCCAGTTCACTTCAAGCGCTCAGCTTATTAGTTTTGAAATTTATGGCCATGTGCCGCATGATAAAGCCATGACAGATTACTTGTGGTGATTAATTGTGGAAAAGAAAACTAACCTCGACGATACGCCTAGCATCATTGAACTCGCTACCCCGTGGGCTGGAAGCGAATCACAGGCACATGAATGGTATCGCACCACTCTTATACCTGCGCTTGGTAATATCACCGCTGAAACCGCAGTGGAAATGGGACACAGCCAGGCTGTTCGTGACTACCTTGAAACAATTGCTTTGGGTGGGCATGCTTAATCTCACTCGCTACAGAGGGGCATTTCACCTCGAAGGCTGGGAAGGTGTAATAACGACTTAAGCAATGAACCACTCGCGGCTAAGGCTGATGAGAAGGCTCCCTGTTGACGGTCAAAGGGCTAAACTTTTCTTTTGCGTTAATTATCGCCTCAGCAGGGTCTGGGCCTGACACTTCATTATCACTTTGAAACAACCTGCAATCCCAGCCATGTTGTTTAGTGGTCACAAATGCAACCAAGTGGACGTCACCCTTACCTTCGCGAATGATGTTCATAGCACGATGATCTCTCATTACTTTTTTAAACCAACTAAACATTTTTTCTTCCCATTAGAATCGAGTCGTAGAATGCGGCGCTAAACATATTCAATGTCAGGCATTATTCAATGTCAGGCATAATAGTTCCAGCAGCAATAACACCAAAAGTCCAACCAAAAACAATTGAAAACATTATAAAACCTGGCGCATCAAAAAATGTATATATCTGCTCTGGTGCTGATGAAAAAGTGCTAATAATCCCCAGAAATGCAGCACAACAAAGTAAGCAATATAATGTGTGTTTTTTCATCATTATCTCCAATAAGTATTTGAATTATTTTATCACGCCAACACTAATATGTAACAGAGCCTTTGAAACAGCCTGCAATCCCAGCCATGTTGTTTAGTGGTCACAAATGCAACCAAGTGGACGTCACCCCGACCTTCGCGAATGATGTTAAAGGCATTTATATTCTGGCTTACTATCATAGCATGCAGGTGAAACCCAGCCTCTTGCTTTGCGTAAGTAGGACGTAAGAAATCGCTCGGTTGGACTGCCAAAATCAACGCTCTTTAATTTGCGCTCAATGTGGGCAACATCAAGCTGGTCTAACGTTGAAATGTAATTCGACTTGTACGTTGAATACGTTTGATGGTCTTTAAAATACCAATAGAAGTGATTGAGCGCCAATAAAAGCATCGCCCCATAGAGCACATAAGGCGATGCACTCTCAACCTCCATGGCGCACAAGCTAATAACGAACACAATACAATAAATGGCCGTACCCTTTGAAGCGTGTGATGAAAGGGGCAATTCATAATCTTCAATATCTTCAATTTTCATACATCTTACTCCACGTTAATTTTTTTAACACCCGACAAAACAGCAGGAACAACATTGTTTTTATGCATCAATACACAATTATTGTTGTACTCGAGCTCTTCGGCAAGACCTATAAATGTACAAACGGAGTCACCAAAGCATCGTTCGTAAGTGACTAAGTCTCCATTTTTGAATATGACCGGCGCCTCTTCCTCAACCGGCGTCTCTTCATTCAGCTTTTGCAGCGCATCACGTACGGCCTGAACGATACGAGTGAGATAAGTATACTCACCATTATCTATCTGCGGTAACGAATGCCACCAGTCTTCGCCTAGCACTTCACAACAAATTTCGTTCGCGCTTTCAGTATGCAGCCAATGCTCTTCGTTACGACAGTGATCTTCGACATCAGTCCAAAGTCTACGAGCGGGCATTCTATCAATTACTTCCTCTTTCCTAAGTTTGACAATGTGACGTTTCAACCAAGTATCTAGGTTGTCATAGTCTGTAATCGTGTCATCAATACCTCGACTAAAGCAATTGACGAGATAAGGGTTATCGCACGACAAATAAAAGTTAGCTACGCCGTTATGGCCACAGCCACCCCAGTACGCAGTCCATGACTTATTAAAGCATTTCAATGTTATTTCGCCGCTACGTTCGCCGATATCCTCTATATACACACTAACAGGATCCAGTCGCTCTAGTTCTGAGAGCGTCAATTTTTGAATTTTAGATGATTCGATTTTCATAGATTACCTATTAATCTGTTTGGGATTGGTGTGCGCTTCAAGGCTGTCTTTTAGCTCAAGTAGAGCGGCATCTCGCTGTCTCTCAACGTTTATAATGGTCTCTTCAAGTTCAGCGACTCGGGCAAATAAGGAGAACATGGCATTGGTTTTGTCATTGTACGAAAATGAAATAGTGCCTCGTTCAGAACGGGTGACTTCGACATCATCAGTTTTCAATAGCGTTTCATATTGCATGACGGATTATTCCTAAGTTTAGACATCTCTGTATTTCTGCGCTTTCTTCTCGAGCTGGACAGCTAGCTTTCGACATTCGTCATCAAAGATAACCTGGTCATCTTCAGGAAGATGATCCATAGCACTAGTTGTTCCATGCTGTCTAATCAGTTCAGCGGCAGCCTCTAAAGCCTCTGCTCTATAATGCCGTCTCTTATCACCTAACGCCATACGGCTCCTTAACTGCCTATCACCAGCCCTAGATATTCTGAATGACAGTTACTACACCTTGCTTCAATGTGCATGTACCATTTTAGCTCACGAACAAAGGAATACCATTGAGGTCTTGAGGCGCTTTATATGCACCGCGCAACGGGAAATAACTGCTCAAAGCGATAAAATTAGTACTTAGCAATGATATGTACAATATTATCATTTTGACACTGTAAAGCAACATTTCCCTCAAGGATTATTATGAGCGACCAAATGACTATCGAGGCTCTAGACCAGCATATTGAAGAGTTAGAAAAAGATAATGCCAGATTAAGCAACATTATCACTCAACTAGAAATGGGTACTTTTGAACTCGGTGATGTGTCCAGTAAAGGTAATGAAGTTAATGCGGAGTTCTCAGGCGGCGCATGCCATTTAATTATTGATGCCTTCACTCAGCACTTCATCCAAACTGGCGCGTCCAACTTTGTATTAATGGGTTTTGATGATCCTGAAACAAAAGAACGCTATGAAGTGACTATCCAGCGTGTCGAGGGCGAATACGTTTCGGACCAGTTACGTCGTTTAACGCGTGAACTTTCTGAGGCCAAGGAAAAATTAAAGACCGCCAATTTGTGATTCATCAACGCAAGGTGACAGCGTTATAAGGTTGCTAATGGATTGCGAAAGTATCGACTTTGGGTTTTAACCAGCTATTTGGGTTTTTACTAGAAAATGCGTGAATTCAGTCATATTGGGGGGTTTGAAGCCCCTCCCCTTAGAAAAGGACCTTTTATGACAATTTAAACCCAAAACAATATCTCCCCCATTGCCTCTGGATTTTGTCTAAATCCTATAACCGTAGTTTTTTTCTCTCGCATTGTCGTTGCCATTATCGCGTTCTATCTTATCCGCAACGTCTGAGACGCTATTTAGCTTATACTTAAGCGCGATATCAACAACACGCTCTAGCGGCACACCTGAATGGTAAATCTCCTTTAACGCTGAGACTTCATCGACAATCAATGAACGGTCAACTTGCTCTGAGAAGTAAGGCATGCTCTCATTGAGCAGCTCTGGGAGCTCAACTGATACTGGCAGCAACATATCTACTTCAAAAGCTGCAATCACGCCAGCCAAACCATAGAACGGTTCATCGCTAACAGAAGACAACACCGAAGGATGTGAACTATACAAGTCGATATCGCCAACGCGTTCCTTCATCGCATCTTTATTAAACCCGGTTAACTCAGGGGCAGCATTGACCTTTTTGAGGTATATATCCACTTCATTTTCTAAAACGCTAGGGTTATCGCAATTCATAATCGACAGGTCAGCAATAGACAGCGAGACCTCATCCATATTGACATCACAATGGTCAAACAAGTAGTTGCCATATTTCGCTGGGTCTTCGACTATTTGGTTCAAACATTCAAGCGCATCCTTGTTCTCAATGCGCTTTCCGGCACGCTCTATCGCTTCAATTTCGCGAAGCGCAATATCGACAACATCATCATCACACAGCGACACCTGCAGAATAGCCATTAACTGGCCGTCATGTTGAGACTCAACCTTAAACAAAGCATTACCATTATGGCCAAGCACGCTAGATAGCGTTTCAAAATCGACACCTCCATTTAGCGCTTCGGTAATACAGCTGAATTGGCTTACGGCTACGGTCGAAAGGCAATGTTTGCCTGGTTGCCAACAAGGAAAATCAACTTCTGGGACATCGGGTCTCATTGATGACCTAAGGTGGGTGTAATCATACTCTACCGTATTAGCTTCAAGCTTTGAAAATAAGGGTATGGGAAGCTTGGACATCTTATTATCAAAGGCATTCATCAACGGACTACCTCGCATCACTACCTCATACATACCATCATTATCATTCATATTCTGAGGGTGCGTGTGAACATATTGGCTTATAACATCCAATTTTCTGTGTATGGTTTCTTGGTACCGCCTTTTACTCGCCACATAATCATGCCGGAAAGCGCTATCAAGCACTGCTTGGCGATCGTCTGCCTTTATTAACCATGCCCACTTACTGACATGTTTAGCGTGCTCAAGCACATCACCATTATGCTCTGCGCGCATCATATCTCGGCCACTTACCGAGAGCTCTTCGACTAACCTCATTTGAGCGTGACGATATTTCACAGGGACATCAGCAAATACACTATCTTCGCCGTAACCGATAATATTGTCATTGATGAAAGCTAGGGCAACAGAGCGCTTAAAGGATTCTAGAGATACGTGAGACATCATGCCTTGGTACATCAATGCTTTTTTAAACTTATTCACACTCGCTGGTGGCAGTTTCAGCATTTTTCGTATCACGACAAGGGGATGCTCTCCTCTATCCACTTTTTCGGTTATCTTTCGCGTCCAATCAGATTCACTCCCATTCGAAGTGCCAGTTAACATGCCAAACAATGCAACAAACTCTGGACTGTCTATAGGAAGCCCACTGTCATCTCGGATAACCCGAGCAAATTGTTGGCGATAGCGAATGGCATCTTCATCAAAACTTGAAAAAAGATAAGGCTGCAGTGCGCGTGGGAAGTCGTTAGATGAGACTCGCATGTGCTCGCAAATCATATTGTTGTTAAGCAAACTCTTACCAAGGCCCTCTAGTACGAGATCGGCATTAAACGTTTTGACTTTATCGATAAGCACACCGGCAAGGTTAGAACATATCTTTAAAATATCTCTAGCAGTCTTACTTTGTAGGAAGCTTTGCAATGTCATGCGACATTCTTTTTCTTTTCCTAATAGAAAGCGGTCAATAACTTCACCACTATCAACAGGGTGGGTTTTCGATTCAAGGGCATCGTTAAAGTACCCTACTATGTCTTTACAGGTATCAATAGGAGAATCAATCAGGTTTTGTAGAGAAAGACCTGGTCGGTAACCTTCCCTGAACTTGTCAGGATCTAGTGTTACACTACTTGGGAGGTTGCTTAGTGAGGGATATACATCTCTATCCTCGTTAAAGTATTGAGGGAACTGACGGCGCACATGGCCATCGTTCTCAGATTTAACAACCATTGATACCCCATCAGGGCGTTGGTTAACGATGACCGGCTTGAAGGTTTCTTGAGTGACTTTAAGCTTACCATTTGCATTGGAAGCTTTAATTACGGGGGTTGATGATAGGATATCTAACCTAAATCCATTTTCATCTTTAAGCGCTTTACTTTTAATACTAGATTCATTCAATAGTACAACAAGCATTTTAGCCGCGCGGGTGGAACTCGCACTACCATCATGTGGCACTAACTGCTGCCAATACTCATCTCTATCTCTAGCTGTAAAATCCCATGATTTCTTCATGGTGAGAACGCCATACCAACCATACACTAATACTAAAGTATATCATATTTGGTTAATATTCACGCTTATTGTTTGTTAAAACAAACGTTACTCCTTGACTCAGGACAAACTCCGCTTAAAAACAAAGCAAAATAATTTTCAAATTCACTTGTTAATATCAGGTATCCAGGCCATCGGTATTTTCACTGTAGGATGCTGCACTTTCTTGTCCATCACAACATAGTGAGACACAAGTGTTCCATCATCCGGGTGGTAATAGCTTATCTTCACCTCATAACCATCGGGTATACAAGTACGGTCGGACTGGCTTTTACCAATATTACGACCGATACCACTACCAACAGCTGCTGCACCGGCAACGGCGAGCGGAACAGCCCCAAAACCAGAAGCTAACGCTGCACCGCTAGCCATGCCGATAAGTGCGCCTGAATCACCATCTACAACAAACTCAGAAGCGCAGGCTTTCGGGAGAGCCGTTACGCTATCAATGCGAGCAGAAACGACATCACCTGAGAAGTAGTGCTTTATAGGTACCGAGTATGACTGTGTCGTATGACATCCAACCAACAAGATAGGTACGGCAATGGCGCTAATTAATTTTATCATTTTGATTTCCTTGTGCGTGTCAAACAATCATATCTTAAAGTCCACTATTCTTCTTCGATGAACAAGAAAGTCCACATTTCTGTTGTGTACTTTTCCGAATTCGCAGATTATGATGACTTATAAAGGAGGCATTCATGAAAACAGTGTCAGAAGTTGAACTTGATAATGGTGATATCATTGTTGAGAATGAGCATGGCTTATCATGGTTGGTCACCAAAGTACCTGGCGACACCAACCTACACCGTGTCATTTTTAATTATGAGAGGCTTGCTTTAAGCACCAAAGAAGACGCAATTGTCATTGCTTGCGCTTTTGCTCATAAGTTTAAGGAAGCAAAGGTTGAAGAGATGCACAATATGTTACTAGAGCAGAATCCCCGCTACGACAGTGCATGACTAGTCTCACGGGGAAAGCGGATCAACCTTGGGGAATTAACCGCCCTTAGCCTTTTTCATGGCATTGAACAGTTCTTTGTTAGTTTTTGACTTACCCATATTATCTATTAAGAATTCAGTCGCATCATCATCTCTCATCGTGACCAGTAAACGTCTAAGTATATGGCTATTAGTCAACGCCGTTTCATCTAGAAGCAACTCTTCTCTCCGAGTAGATGAGCGCTTAACATCGATAGCCGGAAAGATACGTTTTTCTGATAACTTTCTAGATAAATGCATTTCCATGTTGCCGGTGCCTTTGAATTCTTCATAGATGACTTCATCCATTTTAGAACCCGTATCCACTAACGCCGTTGCGACAATGGTTAAGCTCCCTCCCCGCTCAATATTACGTGCAGCACCGAAGAACCTTTTCGGTTTATGTAGACCGTTCGAGTCAATACCACCCGTCAACACCTTACCTGATGATGGCGCAACAGTGTTATACGCTCTCGCTAAACGCGTGATGGAATCCAATAAGATGACCACGTCTTTCTTATGTTCCACTAGACGCTTTGCTTTTTCGATGACCATCTCAGCCACTTGTACATGCCTTGCAGCCGGTTCGTCAAATGTTGAAGCCACTACATCAGCATCAACCATCATCTTCATTTCTGTCACTTCCTCTGGACGCTCATCAATAAGCAGAACAATTAGGTGGACATCTTTATGGTTTTTAGTGATAGCGGTCGCGATGTTCTGTAGCAACATCGTCTTACCTGCCTTCGGAGGTGCGACAATCAAACCGCGCTGTCCCTTTCCAATAGGACACATCAAATCAACGATACGGCCAGTAAGGTCGACTTTTGTACCATCTCCGCGTTCTAGTGGCATAATGGATGTGGCGTGGAAAGGAAGTAAGTTTTCAAACAGCATTTTTGCTTTATTGCCAACCTCAGCTTGATCACCGTTAAGGGTGTCAACTTTCACCAAGGCGAAGTATTTTTCATCTTCTTTCGGCGGTCTTATCTGACCGGATACGGTGTCACCAGTGCGTAATGAAAACCGTTTTATTTGAGCAGGTGAAACGTAGATGTCATCGGAAGCTGGCATGTAAGCACCGTCGTCCACACGCAGAAACCCAAACCCTTCGGATTGTATTTCTAGCACGCCAGAACCGAATATTTTATCGCCACCTTCAGATTGCTTATTTAAAATAAAGCGGATTAAGTCTTGCTGCTTATACGTACTGGGATTTTCGAGCCCCATCATTTCAGCAGCATCAACGAGTTCTTCTATTTCTTGTCTTCTAAGATGAGTGAGATCCATTTTGGGCTTCCGATGTTGTAATCGGAAGCATATTACCACTTTGCAAAGAAAGTGCAAATTTTTGCATTTAAAGGCCAATATTAGCGCCTTTTTAACTTATTCCGACACTTGGAAAACATCTTCGCTAATAGACTCGGTCTCACAAGACAACATGAAGTCTACCAATTCATCTTCCATGTTATGTTTAGCGGCGAATTCAGCGACCTTTTCAACAAACACTTCTTGAGACCAATTCTTCTGGCTTCTCACTTTTTCCAACACATCGATTACGTCATCCATTGTATGTTCCCTAGTATTCTGCTTGTTATTATTATTAATATCAGATCGTTTAACATACCTATCCAGGCTGAGTGAGATTGTTAAAAAAGCCCATTATATGCAATTTTTGAGCAGTGTTGTTTAAAATGATAAAATAATATAACAAACATTTTCACCTTTGCAGTTTGCCCTATAGGCTTGAACAGTCAGCGATGTCAAATTCCCCAGCTGGTTAAATAACACACTAAGGATGTAGTAAATAGATACGCTTCTTCACATTCCGCTTTGACGTTAGTTTTATAAAATCATATATAAGTATACTTAAAGGCACCTTTAATAACTTAAGTCTAATTTACGGGGTTATTAATTGTAGATAATATCCTCCCATAGATTGCAACACGCAGAGCGGACGCTTCCATAGCCCTTATAGGTTTTGGTTTGCTTATCAATAAAGCTATTTGACATCACTGGTCGGCCCTGCAAAAACTTGATGTGCTAAAGAACAATAGTATACTGCCGATAACAAGTCGTAATGACGACAATGCTGATTAAATTAGACTCTTGGCCAGCATATGTAATAAGGCACCTCCCCAAGGTGCCTTATCACCCAGAAGGTCGGTGGGACCACATGCTTTTAATTTATTATTGAACTTTAGTCTATATTCAGTGTATAAGTTGTATTAAAGAATTTGCTGATTAAATTAGACTCTTGGCCAGCAAACACATAAATTAGGCGCCCTTCCCCAAGGCGCCTTTTTTATTGGACACAAAAAAGCCCACTTCGAGGTGGGCTTTCAAGGTTTAAGCTCTAGCCGGTGATAGACTATTCAGCAGCTGGTGGATTAAGGATGTGCTCTGGCAGACCTTCATTAAACTTGTGAGAGCCGTAAGCTTTCTCAAACAGTTCTTTCATGTCAATGTTTAGCGGCATGAATTCAAACTCCATGTCCACTTCGGCCGGAGTCACCATAGTAAACACTTGCTCAGAAAACATCTTTTCAAACTCTTCAACAGGTAAGCTAATAGGTGTACCTTGCTGAGTTGCACCGTAAAATGCATTCAAGTGACTAGAGATATTGTTAGATAGGCGGTAAGCAAAGACTTCATCTTTACTTTTCTCTTGTTCTTCTGGGGTGCGGTTCGCATAAAAATGGTCACGCATCATATTGAAGTATGTAATGCCTTTACCTAATTTCAGTTGAATCATTTTAACGGCCCACGGGTGGTCGAAAGAAGCATCATGTTCACACTCAACCATGAAGCCTGAGTCGTTAAAACCAAAATTGCTAATTGCTAGAAAAAACTTTTTACCTTCGCGTTTAACTACACGTGAATTTAGTAAAATTGGAGCTGCCATTTTATATCCCTTTATTTATCATCTTGAAATTTATTTAATTTATCGACATCCAAAACCTGGGCGTCAGAGATAGTAATTTCATCACTGTACACAAGCGTTTGAATGATACCTTCGCCATCTATTTTTGCGGTAAAGCCAATAAATGAGTCGCTATCTTCATGATTGTCGACTACCAATACCCATTGATCGCGAAAACGATTCACGTACATGGGGAAAACTGAATCAATATCGTACACCATCCGTAAGGCACTAAGCAACAGCCTTGCTTCGGCATTCTCTATCATTACATAATCAGGTTTAATGAAAGATAGCACATCATCAACCTTTTTCGTCTCTTCAGGTAAATTAAAGCTACGGATTACCCCATCTTTCTCATGCACCTGGGAGATAGCAAACGTATCACCGTTGTCTCGCTCGATAAAGGTTTGATAAAAACTCCCCTCCATCACACGACTAACAGAAGAAGATGTGATTGCTTCTACATTAATATCCACGGTTTTCATTGCTGCATCTCTAATATCGGCGACACCAACCTTAGTTTCTACGGCTTCTTTAGGTGTTTCATCTGTCGCTTGATCTGCAAATGCGTAACCATGCAATGCTGCCACCATAGTAATAGCAACCGTTAACACTCGCATGCACTTCTCCTTGAAATTTATATATTTTAAATACTAACAGACAAAAGTGAATTTTCTTCTGATTTCAAAAAGTATTTTGTGTATAATAAGGGACTGTTTGGCAAACAACTATAGGAGTGCCTACATTGAGTCTTTTAGCTGGACTTATCCCCAAGGAGGATTACCTTCTCGGCGAACTTGAAAATTTCTCCCTACCCGAAGTATGCAATCGTGTAAGAGCGCTCATGGATACGGATGAGGCGAGCATGGAGGATATTGCCCAGGTGATTTTCGTGGAGCCAACAATTGTAAGCCGCCTTATTAAATTGTCTAATTCAAGTTTATTTAACTTGCGCCGCCCGATATCAACATTAAGTGATGCGCTTAAAGTACTTGGTATGGACACAACCTACCGACTTCTCGTTACAGATTTCAGCTGCACGCTATTCAAACAGCTTCATCATGACACTATTGACATGCGCAGATTCTGGCAACAATCGTTCGCATCTGCAATTTCATGTTATCAGATTGCGAGAGAGAATTTTGGTTTAAACAAACGTCAGTCTGAATCACTATATGTCGCGGGCTTGCTACATAATATTGGAGAGCTCCTTGTTGCTCAACGCAACCCGCGCTTGGCAGCACTAATTGAACATGCTACAAACAAAGATAAACACCCTTTTGACGCACAGCGTTCTCTTTGTGGCTTTTCTTACCCAGAGCTTTCTTCACTTGCGCTTAAGAATTGGGGTTTTCCAGAGGAAACGACAGCCAATATAGGCAGTTTGAGTTGCCGCGCACTAAAACCAGATGTTTCACTTACTAAGCGTATTCTAACTATCGGCGTTCACTGCGGAATAGTCACTTCAATGGAAGAACGCTACCCCGCAGAATCATTCTTTTCTGATGGAGGAAGCTTCCAAGACATTCCTGAATTGGGAAATATTGATGGAATAAAAAAGACGATACGCGAAGTATCAGATATGAGTGACTCCGCAATCAGAAGTATGGATGAAATTAGAATTAACTCTATTTAAGCAGCGCTTCCATAGCCGCTTCGGTGGTAATATCTTGAATAACACCTTCCACAAGGCCAAGCACACCAGGGATTTCAAGCTCTCGTTGCTTGGCAGCTTTTTTTAAAGGAAGCAGGCTTCTTTTATATCTCATCACCACTTGTTCAAAAGAACTTGTTTTATTTAAAGCTTCGGCCAATTTATCAATACTGTATTTCTCTGCATCCTCAGGAATGCCCGCCTTGGCACTACCTTCTTCGGTAACTACAAATCGATTCGTTTTTTCACCAAACGATAAAAGCCCTTTATCTACTAGCCTGTAACACAGCATTCTAACCTTCATGCTATCGAGAGTAATACCTTCATCCTTTAGCGCTTTTCGAATAGTGCCGAAATTAGCTGGCGAACAGAACGTGCACTCTTTTATTGCGATTATCTCTTGTAGTGACAACATCTTATATCCTTTTAATAACTGTACTTTGTTTTATCATAACGCAGTTTTAACACTTTTCCATGAAGCAAGAAAAAGGCGCTGATATTTAATCAGCGCCTCTTAACTATATAGGTTTCCGACTCTTGGCCACCTAAAGACTTGTGTTCTCCTTGATAACATCCAACTTCGCTTTTGCACACTTCCGTGTTAGTTGGGTCACCGTGCACAATCCTATTGCACACTAATACTTTCTGTATTTCTCGCCATTTGCGTACACACCTTGTCAAATTACGCAATCCTTTACATACGCTCACATCATGTGATCAGGTCTATCCCTTTACAACGCGACACCCACGAGATCCCCATCTCCAAAGCCATCCAGGCTCGACTTAAACTAAAGTATGTTTGTCATATCCTTTTGTCAGCAATCAAATCACGTTCCCTTGTGATGCCTAATGGCGATTGCTCACGCCCTTTCCATTATGCCTGCTCGTCAATCTTTGACGTAATCCTTTTGTGACTTCGTGTCACTAGGCATCTATCGCTTTCACTCTTCTTGAGCTACCCTCTGCCGTTCTTCTTGAACGCTAGCGATTTCCTTTGTTGCATCAAACATCGTGTTTGCCATCCTGCGCGTTCATCCTGAACAATGCACTACCTTTTTTGCTCTTGCATAATTGGCCATCTTGGCTAGGCAGTATTTGATAATATAACATGTAACTTTTGTTTTTCTTCATCGTGAAGAATATTATCATTTTGCACTTCATGTGCTATTGTCATCGTGACAATTCAGAGTCCATTCCACACACTCCGCCTTCTTGGCGTGGTACATTACATACCAATTGCATCTTGCTTTGAATGTGTCTGTGCTTCTTGCACTAAATCTCATCGTGAGATTTGCTTCTTGCTTACACTCCACTTCGTGCAGAGCGATGTAACTATAGCTATTCACTATAATTAAATTCTTCTTGGAAATACTTTATCTGAGAAAGACTAGCTTAACTCAACTTTCGCATCTCACAAGTCCAGAAATGTCGCTATTTACAAAACTTACATTGTTTAGAAAGCGCTATCTCAAACAGTGGAAACGATTATACTCAGCAGTTTACATCTAACAAGGCCAAAAATGTCCACTTTTTGTAAAGTTTACACGGATAACAAGGAAACCCTTGTATGGCGGGGGCTGGAGGGGTGAAAATATTACACGGCGGCGTTTTTTAGAGTAAAAAAGCCGCAAAAAAACTCCATCTTTTGACCATGTGGTAAATTTTACTTACTTGGTTTTCTTCATCTTCTTTAACGCTTCATCACGTTGCTGAATAAACTCTTCGACCTTGTTTTCGAAGCCTTTAGCAAAGCTTTTGTAAACTTCGTCAGCTAAAGTTACGTGATACACATCATCTAATGCGTCTTGGTCTTCGGGTTCTACAAACTGATGTTTCCCCAACCGTTGATTGAAAGTGAATGTCCCCACTGAAGCAGAAGAGATAACACGCGCCTTTGAACCATCTTCTAACTTTTTAGTCTTCTCTGACACCGGGTCACAATATTGACCAAATTTGACCTTAACCTCCCCCTCAATCACCTCAGAGCTTGCAATATAAGTGGTGCAAATTAGCTTTCCCGATTTTAGTACTGGCAAGGCGATGCGTTGTTTATCGATAGTGACTGTGTTGGCATACATAAAAAGGCCTGTCTTAGGGATGCCATCTTGCACATCAGCCGCCATGGCTGATTGAGATAGCACTATTGCTGCTGCAACACTTAATGTTTTAACCTTCATAATAATTCCCTGAATTTGTTTACGTACAAAACGCAGCGTCATACACAGGCTATTAATGCAAGGATGAAAAGGCATTAAGCGCACTGGGAGGGATAGCGTTTTTTAATTTAATACAAAGCAATAGCTCTTGTATTATATTAGCAACATTTGAAAAGTCTTCCACAGGGATAGGCGGAGATGAGAGATCTAGAAAAGAGCATAAATCCCTAAATGCGGAGGGTTCATCTTGAAAATCGAAGTAAGAACAATGGAATTCATCACCTTCACTCTGGTAAAAAGCAGTTGTGGTAGATATTTGACCATTAACTTCCCACACGCCGAGCTGTAACCCCGCCTCACGCGAGCTGTTACGATGAACCATCGGGAATACAACTTGAAAGCCGTCCTCAGTATCCACCACTGATTTTACACAATCTTGATTCTGGATCATTGCCAACAGTGATTCAAACACAATTATCTCCAACTAAAAACTGCGTACCACTTTACTTAATTTTATCATTTTGTCAATTATACTAATGGCTACATTTATCTTCACGCAAAAAAAGGAGTGCTAGTCAAGCACTCCTATATTTAATGGTGGGGTTTATACGACTGTTAGTTTAACAGCGCCACCCATTTTTGCTTTATCACCGTAAATGTTCAATTCACCGCGTGCTACAACTTCATTTTTTGATTCTTTCTCCAACAACTGACACACAGCATTGTCTAGCGCCTCATCGAAGTTCATGCCTGCTTCTTTTGCCATCTTCGCAACGTCAGATTCAAGCATTTCAAAGCAGCGTATAACACTTAATTGGTAATTTTGAGGGTTTTTCTCTAGTCTTTTGTAACTACTGTTTGACAGATTAAAGAATTCAGCAGCGTCATCAATCGACATCTGCAATAAAAGCCGAACAACTTTTAATCTAACACCTGCTTTCTTATTTACTAATTCAATTTCCTCATCAGATAAATCTAATGAATCTACCGTTCCTGATATCGAGTTAATTGGGGTACTCGGGTTGATTATCATCTTCACCACTCTTAATTACTACGTGGATCGTGAATACATCCTGTTTCACCATCAAAAAGGGTCTTTTTATCAGCCAGAAGCTCTCGCGTTTTGGACCCTAGTTCTATCGATTGATTTTTGGCACCGGCAAAATATTCCTGCCGCTGTAATTTTGGTAACTTCGTTCACCATGAACTTATTAGCAACGCCTGCATATTGTTGAATCAGACTATGCATCGTAAGCCAAAATCTCAAGTCAATCTTCTTAACACCAGAGCGTTCCCATCGTGTGTACTGTCTAGAACACACGCCGAACTTCTCCGCCATTTGCAGATTGGTGAATTTGAGCGAATTTCGGATGTAAAAAAGATCTTCTCCTAAAATCTTAGAGAATTCCTCATCTGAATATTGCGCATCTAGTTGCACCGTCATTGTCATAAAATCAATACTGCCTTTAAATTCAATACTGTTTAAATTTCACCCTGCTTTCGCCACAATAATGCATACGATGCCAAAAGGCAACACATTCTTCAAAGCTAATAAACACTGCAGATTCGGACTCTGGGTGTAAGTATGACCTACTAAACTGTATTCAAATAGGGACGCTCAAACGTTTTGATAAAATTAATATTTTCATATTGCAAGACATTTATCATTGTGATAAAGTCGCCCTTGATGATTTGAGGAGGAGAAGAACGATGACTAATTCAACCTAACTAAAGAGATTTTATTATGACTAAGGCAACAAATACAGAGCGTGAAAGAACCGTTTTCATCGATAAACAAATGTTCATCGACTGCGTAGAAAGCTTAGGGTTAACTCGTATCCCTAGTATTGCCGCATTGTTCGGTAAGTCCGAGCAAAGTGTGTATAAATACATGAATATCGATAGCGAAACGCAGATCCCTAACGTTGTTGTTAAGCACCTTATGACGCTTGCGATGATCGAAGATGAAAATAAGCAACGCAAGATTTTAGAAAACAGCATCAATTCGCCTCTACCTGGCGATGTTGAAGGCGTCGAATGCTACGGCGACTTACTTGAAGCACATGGTTATAAAGCCAGCTCGGAAAACATTGCAGAGTTATTTGGAAAGAGTTCTGCAAGCATCTATCGAGCACGGGTTCGTGGTGGAAACCAACATGATCCAGCATTGGCCGCGCACTTGCGCACATTACGTATGCTCTCTAAAGCGGAGCAAAAGAAAATCATTGATGAGTGCTTTAATCCATCAGTTGAAGAAGCGTAATATCACACGTGTTGCTTAATCTATCTCTATTGCTGGCGGCAGGTTATCCTGCCGCTCTGCCAATTCCTGTAAAAATGGACTTCTTCGGCGCTTGCTTTATTGAAGGGCAACCGGAGTACGTCAATTTAGATCGCTATGTATCTTTCACCAATACAGCAAACTGCCGATTACGCTTATCCCCTACAAGAATGAGGACTCCATCCTCCGACCAAGATATCACCCTAGTTGATGCGGAGAAGCATCCATCACCCATGGTAATTACCGTTAAAGTTAACAACCATGAGATTACAGTGGATTGCATGGCGCATCGAGTAACCCCCCATCAAAAAGACTCAATCAGCATTATCAATCAACTCATACGTAACCAATCCATCCCTGCCATTTGCTACTCAGCTGGCGACTAACACTCCAGTACCTTCATCATTTCCGAGGCGATCGCTTGGATAACGTTTACTGAGACTGCATTCCCGCTTTGTTTATACATTTGCACATCCGACACGGCCGATGATACAAAAGCACTTGAAAAACCCTGCAATGATAAGGCTTCTCTCGTGGAGAGCTTTCTCGGGTTCATGTTTAGATGGGATTGGTCTATGAGGATTTCAGCTCCATCTTTGTAATACCGCGCACTGATTGTAACTGTGTATGGCGCATCCGGTTGAAAAACATTACAACCAAAACCATTCCCTTTCTGGGCGTGTTTCTTGCGACGCAATTGGTGGCCTTGCCATAATTTGTCAGAGAGTGTGAGCTTTGCTCTTTCAGCATCTGTAATATCTTCTAGAATGTCAGAAAGCGCCGTTTTTATGCCGGATGGTTGAGGGAACTTAAACTTTTCCCGAGATGCTTCACTCACCTGGTCTTTATCAAAACCGACAATAAACACACGCTCTCTGTGCTGTGGTAAACCATAATCCCGCGATGAAAGCACTTTCATCCGTACGTCGTAATTCAATGGCACACTCAGAGCCGACTTAGTTTCATCGCTCAACACAATATCATCAGGCAATGATGGCGCCTCGCCCTGCAGAATTGATAATATCGTGTTAAGTGTCCGCCCTTTATCATGTCCTTTTAACTGCTTAACATTTTCTAGAAGGAATGCTTTTGGACGCTTTTCAACAAGAACCCTTTGCACCTCGAAGAACAACGTTCCTCGTGTATCATAGAAGCCCTTTTGCAAACCAGCTTGACTAAAAGCTTGGCAGGGAAAGCCTGCAAGCAACACATCATGCTCAGGGATATCTTTCGCTTTAATACTGCGGATATCACCGTGCGCAACTTCACCATAGTTTGCCAAATAGGTTTTCTGTGCGAACTTATCCCATTCACTTGTGAAAACGCACACACCACCTTGCGACTGGAAACCCAGTCTCATCCCGCCAATACCAGCGAACAAGTCAATAAAGGTGAATTTACCTTCAAGAGCCCCCTTTAGCGGTGCATCTCGTTTTATTTTCGCTACGTGATCAATCAACTCACCAGCTTGCCGACGTCTCAACTGGGAGGCTAAAGTCTCATCCTCTTCCCAGAGAGCAAGATCATGCTCACCATTTTTACCTAGGTTAAGTAAGTTGGCCATCGACAATAGGTCGATACCAAGTTCAAGACGCACGTCTTTGAAAATGTTTTCGGGGGTCATCAAAACAAACTCCATTTGCTTCGACTGTTCGCCTCATGCAAACAATCTTTTTTGGATGCACAAAACCTATCACAAGCGCTTATTTCTTCTGACTTTCAGCGCCTGGTTTAATATTGACTCAACCTATTTCGCCCCACACTGTTGAAAAAATCTTCATAATTTTTGTTGCAAGGGGGGCTTCATTTCTTTACTATCTCGATCAGATTGTTGCACGAAGCAACGAGAATATTTCATGATGATAAACTATGAGAAGGACATTCCATGTACTCCCAAGTTGTGACTAGTAGTACCCTCACGCCCTCAAAAAACGACTTTCAAAGCAGCGTAATTTACTTGTTTAACGACAACGCCAGCGCACTGTGGTTTGAAAAATCAATTAAATCTATTGCCAGCAATATTGACTTATCGGTCAATAACGATTGCGTTGTAGCAACCGCTGACACGAGCTTGCTTGACGAGCTATTAGTGAGCGTCAACGCTTTCTTTAATAGTTACAACAACCGCATTATCACTGGCCAGCAGCCTGGCTGGATTGCACACTACAACAGTCACCGTAACTTTGGCTGCTTGGGTATTGAGCGACACGAGAGCATCACTGCCGAATTAATTGGCGCCGCCTGTGAAGACATGTCTTCTAACCATCTCAACAAAGCCACCAATGTTGCTTTCGAGAAAACATTAGATGACACCTTGATCGCCAAGCGGATGAGCGAAGCACTTGCAGAAAGCTCGCATAGTGATAAATTATCACCAGCACTAATCGAAGGGTGGCTGGAAGAAGCAAACAGCAAGATAACACCAAGCTCTCTTATACCGCCGCAATACATCAACGAAAAGTTTATAACCCCGATCTCCATCGCTAACGGCCTAGGTGACACAACATCCCTAAGCAAACATGCGGAACGATTCGTCGCTAGCCAGCAGTATTTACGATATATCTCTACAGATATGCTTATTATGTACTTCGTTGACCAAGTTGAACGCTGCTGCATGACTCAAGAAAGCGCAAGCTATACAATTGGGTTCACACTTGCATCACTATTTGTTGGCCTTAAGACCAAACAACTAAAACAAAAACTCATTCGAAACTTCTGCGAATTGTGTGACACCGGTTCTGTAAATGAAAAAGATATTGAACAAGTACTGATCAAGCATATCAACTTGGTTTAAATCAATTTGATAAATTGATTTGTTCTCTATATTGAATTATATTGCACCCTAACAGTCATTAAATTTAGGGTGCATATGCGCATTAACAGTAAGCAAGACATTGCCGGTCTTGGTAAGCATGCACAAAAACAAATTCTAAAGGCCTTAGAGGCGAACAATAGGCCTCAAACTTCATCTCCGAAAGCCTCTACCCCGTCGTCTTCAAAAGCAAAACCCACCAGCATAAATAAAAAAAAGAACAAACCTTCCAGGATCATGACAGATGAGCAAAGCGGGTTGAAGTTTTGCCCATATCCTTCCACCGATCCTGGCGCATGGCTTCATGCTGCGCTGAATAAGAAGTACGGCTCATACGACAACGGCGGTGACCATGCTCACGAAGTTATAATACCTGGGCATGATGTGCGTTTTCGGTGGGATCATATTATCTATGGCATGGTTTGTATCGAACTAGACGGTTATGGGTACCACTTTGACTTAAAGAGCTTTAAGCGGGATAGAGAGAAGCAGAAGCATGCGCTGGTCAATGGCTTTATCGTGCATCGCGTCACATCTAAGGATATCAAAACGAATTTACAGGGAGTGCTAGCCGACATTGACCTCATGCTAGCCCACCACCCGCGTTACAAGATGAAAATATCCCCTGTTGGAAAAACACAATACACATTCGACGGGCGAGAGCTGATTGATTAACAAAGTAATAGAAAGCGATACCTTAGTATCATTTTGCAACATGACGTTGCGTTGCAATTGGTATACTAAGGGAATAGGTAATTTTATAACATACTAAGGTGAGCCGTCATGTTTTGGACAGCCTACATTCTCTATCTGATTTTCTTTGTTTCATCAGGGGTTGCCGGATGGCAACTGCAGAACATCGCGCTGACCTACGTAATTGTATTCTTGTTTGCTGCGCTAACGTGGCGAGTGATGAGTATGCCTTTCCACCAGGATGAAGAAGCGCTTTCAGAGGCGATAGATGTAGGATATTGGCGCAAAGCCTTAACGTTGTCCATTACTAGCACCGTGGCGGTTCTGTTTAGCGGACTTCTGCTCGCGCACTAAAATCTTTACTGCTTTGGCTCGTCCTTTCGCATTGCCTTCATATTTTCTTCGTTGCGCCTTACACCCTTCAAGGCAATGAACATCGCGGGTATGAAGGCATATAGCACCCACAACGACCAGTCTGTACTATTTTCAGGTGCTACTTCATTACTTGCTACTGAACTCAAAGACACTGCGGTCAACAATGCTGCTATAATCATTTTCATAAGTGTGAACGCCTAATGTTTGGAATGCCAAATATTTTAGCACGCAGACCAATTTCGGACGAAACGATGAAGAAATGAGCAATCACGCTACATTTAAGGGATGATGCTTGATGCAGTACTCTCATTATGATAATTTACGCTTGTGTTAAGATATCTCCATCGATATATAATTTTACTAGGATTTATTATGAAAAAAACGGCGCTACATGAAGCGGTGCTTTCTCTTGGGCATGATGCAGAATATATGTCAGACGAAATGATCAACATCTTCAAGGAATCGATGATAAGCGAAGTTCCACTTATCCAAGATCGTATTGCAACATTAGAAGGTACTTTTGGAGAACGAAATTCAGAAAAGTACTCTGACCCTGTAGATATCGCGCAACAGCAAAGCGACCAAAACGACACGCTTTTCGAAATTTCCAAATGCAGAAAACGAATCACCAGTATCAGTAGCGCCTTGCAGGTTATCAAACTTGGCGATTACGGCTACTGTGCTGACTGTGGTGAAGAGATTGGTATTGGCCGGATGAGTACTGACGCTACACATACGCGTGATGCAGAGTGCGCTTCACGATTGGAAATCAAGAACGCCAACAAATTCAACAAACGTGCTGCCATTAGTATCCGCTAAGCTGAAACCATATTAGTTGGTATCGCCCCCATAAAAAAAGCAACCCTAGAGGTTGCTTTTTTGATGATTGACACTGGCTCATCGTTCGTTGCTATGCTGTTTTCACATTACAGCTCACACTGAGCTTTGTTCTCACGACTTTAGGATTAAGTGTCACCACATTGCCATCTTTCGTTTCCACAAAACCATCAGCGCTTTGATACACCATGTAGCAACGTCCATTCTCACTAACCATGCGCTGGCCTTCCCATAACAAAGAAGACATCTTCTCGCCAGTTTCGACATCTTCTTGGCTTACGTAATTTTTGTAGTGACCTTTTTGGAACAGCACCTCATGTTGGTGCGCATACGTGGTGCCAGTTACACTTAGCAGTGCAGCGATCAACATACTTTTTTTGAAACTAAAAATCTTCACTCTCTTTACCTAATAATAAAATAATGATTAACATCTATTATGGTAGCTTCAAAAGCCTTATTTTCTGGTGGCGCTGTTCTTTTTTTAGCCTATTTAATTTGCGAGTTTTAATTAGTAAAACTAATGCGTTAACGGAGTGTTTTTTGTTGTGAAAATTGGGGGCGAAACTGTAACCGGTGCGAAACAATAGTAACAATTTCACCGCTATTTTTGTGGGCGACTTTAGGTTACAATGCGCGCAACAAATAACCGAGAGAATAGTTTGCATGAAGCACACTGTATATCAGCGCCTGGGCGCCGGTAACATCACTAAAATCCACAAGACTGAATACGATAGCACTACAGGGTTAATACACGACTGTGGGGCTGTCAGCGAAGCTGATGCACAAAGAGAAATTCTGCATGGCACAGAGATTGGCCGTCTCGGCGTGATTAATTTAACCGCGATAAACATGCGGGCATTGGCTGAACCCACACTATTATCTAATATCATAAGTGTAGCCTCGGCGCATTCAGACTTATTGGGGAATAGAGCTATGTTGTCAGCCTTGGCCAGTAGCATTCTTCACCCTGGGCACTATTTCATAGCCATGGATAGCGATCCTAGGCATCATATGGCCACTGGTGAAAATTACGTTGTGAAGCGCTGTGACCATAGTACAGAACTAACGCTGGCGCACGCCAACTACTTAGTAGATCATGACGTGTATGCATGTGAATACCGCCCTTCTAGTATCTTCCTAAATGGGAGGTTCTTAAAGAAAATGGGGCACCATCACCCTGCAGAAGCGGCCGCGTTTATCAATAAGTACTACAGAAATGTGCTAGCAGCATAATGTTGGTTGGGGATTGGTTCGGGTTTCTTGACGTTGCAATGACATTTGGGTAAATCCCCGCCCTCTTAAATGCTATTACAGAGGGCGGAAAGGCGTTATTTTCTGCGGCGGTTACGCAAAAACAGCATACCCAAACCAGATAGCATTAATATACCAGAGGTTGGTGCATCAACACTGGTTGCAGTAGAGGCTTGAGCAATATCCCAACCGATAACATCGAAGGCAAGGACGTCGTATTCGCTGAGTACGCCGCGTTCACCGGGACTAAACGTTGGGTCCATAATACCGGCATTCACATTATCTTCGAAGTGACTTGCTTGTCTACCATCACCTGAATTTACGCCCGTTGAGAAACCAATCAATTCGGTAACCCCTCCATCCAGACTGAAATAACTTTCTACGCCTGGCGTCATATCTATAAGGCCGTCAGCCTCAGAGAAACGGAACAAATCAAGGGTGCTGATGTAGGCGAAATTATCTAGGCCTAAATCTGGGTTCTGATCAACAATATCTACCCCAGAAACGAAGCCGAGTGTGTGCCCTATTTCATGGATAGCAATACCGACAAAGTCAAACATACCACTGGTGATACCGTCACTCGGATCATAATCAAAGTTAAAGTCACTGTTAAAGGTAATGTTACCGTCAACCGTGTCTGGGTCCACTTCAAGACCTAGCGCCTTGGCATTGGCTGTGGTGAGTGACATATAGGCATTATCGTTAGAGTTATCGCTATCAACCCCGCCATCTTCTTTAAATACATTGTCACATAGACCGTATTGGTCAAAATCACACGCAAAACTTTGGTCATTTACGACCATTTGGTCTGCGGTAGACGTGGCATCAGCAAGAATACTATCAACGACACTGTCATAGGTGTAAACCTCACGCGTTGAAGATGCACCACCAAGCACGCCTTCATCGAGTTGCGAAAAGTTGATATCAAGATCAACGACCACATCATCCAGCAACAAGTTTTCCCAAAATGCAGCGGCGGCTAGAAAGGCACCTTGTGCCGACTCACCTTCCTCTCCTACAAATTGGTCGGCATCAAAAGACATACTGATCGTTGCGGCATTCGTCACCCCCGCCGTCAACAAGAGAGCTGCCGCTATTATTGATTTTTTCACTAAAATCTCCATGTCTAAAATAAAAAAGGGACATGAATATTTTATCTTATTGCAACGCTTTCCCCGCTGTATATTTATTCACTTATTCGCACTTAAAGAATAACTCCAATAAATAGCGTGTTTTACGTTTCGTTAAAGTTCATTATCTTTTTGTTAAAAACTGATTTAAGCGATAAGTAACCGCATCAAAAAGACTTTTTTATCAGCATCCTCAACTTGGGGCAGCACTTCTACCGGACTCAAATTACGTTGTTTCAACCATGCGGAAATCCATTCCAATGCCTTTTCGTGTTCAAAATACGTGCCGCTAGGCCACTGTGACATATCACTATACCATCTAGATAAATTGTTAGTAATAAACCTCTCAGTGATTGGGTTTAGCTTGGTAAAGTAAGCGCCATTTTCACAGAAAAAACGAAACAGTGGCTCCATTTGCTCGCCGTTTTTAAGTTCATACTCATAATCTTGGCTGCCTAGGCTGTCATTAATAATCTTGCTATTCCAAATGCCCCAGTTAATAGGCTCGATGGCATTGATACCAGCGATGGCCTTATCGACGACATCGTGCACCGCTTTATCAGAATTATCGATGCGAACATTAACCAACTTAGTGACGGCTTGATGTAGCTTGCCACGGTAAGGCTTATCCACGTTATTAATGAAGTACTCGAGAAAATAGCTATCATGACTTAACGCAGCGCGCATAACACTGTACTTATCAAACATAGCGTACACATCATTGCACGGGTTTTGCTTTATCAACTCTTTAAATGCGTACTTATCTTCTCGCACAATCGCTTTGTACATACGAGTAAGACACTTTACTTCACGGGGGGCAACGGTTGTGCCATCGCTTCTCACCGAACGCGCTTTTCTATATGCCGCAATTTCATCATCTGCATTGTAGGGTGTATTTTGTATTCTGCTTACGATCATCGTACGTAAGTAGTTTCGATACTCAAACATATTCGCTCCTCAATCAATGTCTATATATTATCATTATGAGAGCAAAAAGTCCATCAAAGTGTTTTTTTGAGCACAGTTAACCCCTTTAATAGCAGGGCTTGCAGCGGTTTTGTGATATACTCAAAACTAAATATTCGAGGGACTGTAATGGACATCAATACGATTGAGCACGACCAACTCATCTACGTTTACAGTAGTAATTTATCTGGTGTCAACAGTGTCGGGGCTGCGGGGATTGCCAAGCGTTTTTTTGGCGCGGTTGACGGTATTGGCGAAGGCATGACGGGTGAAAATTGCTACGCGCTTCCCACTAAAGATGAGAGAGTAAGAGCGCGTACATTAGATGAAGTATGTGCCAGCCTCGACACATTCCTGCAGTACGCCAAGGAAAGCCCAAGCAAGCAATTCATGCTGACACGGATCGGGAGCGACTTAACCAACTTTTCCAGCGAAGCGCTTCTTGGACATATCGGCCAATGCGCCATCCCTGGTAATGTTCATCTTCCCGGCTTATGGCTTCAAGCATTAGGGCGTTTGACACATTATCGCGTTATCGTTGCAGGCGGGCGAGAGTTCACTAATGTCGATATGATGGAATATAGGTTAGACAAACTATTCGCTAATCTAGATAAGCAGGTGACCATCATTGATGGCACTGCAAGAGGCGCCGATGCAGCTGGTTACGAATGCGCCCATCGACTAGCAGCTGTCGATAGTATTACCCGTTTTCCCGCTAACTGGAACCGGTTCGACAAACCTGCCGGTTTCTTAAGGAACGCAGCCATGGCATGGCATAGTACACACGCTGTAATCTTCTGGGATGGCATTTCAGGGGGAAGTAAAGATATGATCAAGTCAGCCGAAGCTGACAAGCTGACAGTGCGGGTATGCCGATACTGAGTTTCAGTACGGAAAGACTCGCATGACATTGAGTATCAACAAATAAGATAACGACGTAAAAAACAACCCTGCAAGCAGGCACCGGCGAACCAAATGCTTTGTCTTATGCCGCTTACAACTCTGCTCATAACTCCCAGCCTCAGTGTCCGTACATTTAGCCATCATTTCATCTAAGTATCGATGATGGCAACCATGTATTTTATACAGCCATGTTGATAGCGCGATAGCAACGACACCTAACATGATGTTAATGGGCAGGGGCGTAAATGGAATGACGCCGAGTAGGACGCCGATGGCTCTTGCCACCCACAATGCGCGAGTAGCGAACAAATCCGTGAGAGAAACAACGTAACTTAAGGTCATGCGATGACTCCTTAATACAGCGTGTAAACTCATCCTATCTCAAAGTCAGCATCCATGCTTTTTATCATTTTGCCTAATTCAACATCAGCCCTAGAATGCATTTTTTCTGCGGCTCAGTTTTCATGTAAGGCATCAGTTCCATTGCATCTTCGGATGTCAGATCCTTGACGGACATCACCAAGCCTGGCTTGATTTTTATAATGGCTAGCTTCATGGCTTTGCTCATAGAACCATTGTTCAATGCAGCCGACTTTAACTGGGGCGCAATTTCCTTTAACGTCTCCATCATGCCATTAGTCAGGTGTGCCACAGGATAAAGGGCGCCATTATTTGAAACCCAATCATCGCGAAGTGCCTGACTTCTCGTGAATGCTATCTCACACATATCCGGTGTTTGATTGCTATATTGAACGAACTTAAACACATCAGGGTTGAGGGTGATAGCTTCTATTGCCTCCAGCTCTGTAACGTGAAAAAACTGAATCACTTCGGGGTTAGCTCTAATCATGCGGAGCATAATGTCAGTCAGCCCAATGGACTTGCCCGCTGCGTTAAGTGACAGACATATGCTCGAGTCCAACGTGTTGCATAAATCCACCAGCATGTCAGGATGACGCTCAAGCAAATCGCTATGGCTACGCAATTCAATAAGGCGATGAATAACGCCAGAAGTCCATATATGGCAATCATCGTTACCAAGCTCAATCAACTTTTTAAACGCCTTACCGCTTTCTCTTGCTAAAATACGCTTATGTTCAATTTTACACAGGCGACGGCATAAATAAGTGAATTCTTCTCCGGTGGCATACTTAGCTGACTCTGCAAGCAATGGAACGCCAACATCTAGCTCATCACTTGTAAGGTCTTTAAATTTAAACAACCATTTAGGCTCTTTCTTGATAATTTCAATTCGGTCGGTTTCAGTGAGTCCTTTACCATACTGAGCCCACAGCCCTGGCTCCTGTGGTAAAACAATGTCTCTCATGACATCATCCACCAACTCAGGCGGCACACCTGCTATGCTTTTGGGGCTTTTAACAAGTTCATCGTAAAAGTGTGAGATGTTCACCGCGTTTGCTGGGAGTTGGTAAATCGCATCGGGCACCGCTTTAGCTAGCTTTTCCAAACTCTCACGGCAGAGGTGATCTGATGCATGTTTAGCAATGGTATAGTTCTGCTTTATCAGCGTTATCCAATCGTTAAGGTTCAGGGTTTCTCTACACGACACCATTGAAATCAAAGGTGCAGGCTTTAATAAGGTTAACGTACGTCGCACAGCATCGGGGTAGTCAGGCACTTTACTTTCATCAATCAGCGGTAGTTTTCCAAAGCTATAGTTGAGTGCGTCGAAAAACACATCCTGAAACTGCTCAACTCGTGGTGGCGGAATGATTTCACATGCCAGTGAGAAAACTTTAGTCAGAAAGGTGTCTCGATAACCTTCTTCAAGCAAAGAATATAACGCGTCAGCCACAGCCCACACATCCATTTCTTTATGGTGCAATTTGGCAAGGTACGCCACATCAACGTCAGCAAGGTACTCACCCGCCTCGCTCTTGTAGACGGCATAAATATCGCGAAAATGGCTGATAACATTCTTTGGTGAACTCGCTAAGCAACCAGGGCTAACCTCGGCAATGAATTTTTCCCCTAGCGGAGTTCCATTTTTCCACATGGCGTTTAACAGTGATGTAGGCAAGTCTTCGCGCTTTTTATTATGGATGTACATCCATTTTATAAGATCGTTGGAGGTCGCATGCTTACCCCACACCGCGATAGCCTCTGGACTAAAAGTATCCATGGCTTTCATCACATCTTCATTGAAGAGGCTTTGGTAAGCCATTTTCAAAATGGCATCGTCTGACTGCTTACTTTGGGGCATAAAAAACTCCTGATTCAATACCATTAGATTACAACGCATTTTATCATTTTGCAAGTTTATTAGGCGGAAAGGGATTTTTAAAAAGAGGCTGCTAGTATGTGCATCTAACGGAGAGAGAGAAATAAAATGACTATTTTGAAATGGATATTCTGTACGATGATATCGTGCTTCACCTTGACAGTTAACGCAGCTACCATGTCACAGACAGAGATAGTCAACCACACGTCTACTCATGACGCCCTATCCCCGCTTCCGCTGCTATTGCTAGGGGTTGTAATGTTGGCAATGCGGCTTCATACACGCTACAAAAAGTAACGACAGGGCTAATGTTACAGTCCTGACGAAAACCTCACTAACAAAGTGAACTACCCAGCGACATCGCTTCGCTCTGATCACTGGGTTTTCTCGACGATTTTTGATAAACACTGCTGCGTGACAACTCCCCTATCGTTTTACTTGAGTGCTTAGCCACAGCCCGTGCGTAAATTAAATTCTCCCACGCAAGCATGGGAATTCCGCAAAAATATTTAGTACGAATCATTCATTAATTAACAAACTAATGAAATTGAATGCTAAATAAATATCAAATCATTTGCAATCACTTCCTTCATCGTCGTAGTATAAAAACATCGAAATAATATTTAGTACTTAAAAAACGATGATAGACTTAATTTATCAACACATGCTTCCTTACTACAAAGATAAGATCAGTAAAGTGACTATCTCTGATCCTACAACATGCACATCGTGTGAACGTGACTTTAGTGAGACATGTGAACCAAATCATTGTGTTGAAATGCGTGACGGGTACGGCATAGACCAATACCTATGCTTACCGTGCTCACTGTTATACATAGGAAACGGGGAACTGCTAGGTACAAAAACCAAAGGTAAAGTCAGTGTATTTATCGACAAAGATGATAAATCCACACTTGATAAAATCGTATCTGATGAATCAAAAACACTAAAAGAAAAGCAAGCCTTGGCCAAACGCTCAGTCAAATCATTAACTGAAGCGCAATTTGAAAAACTCATACCAAGTCGTGAAGTTTTTATCAATGTAGGCACCAGTGTCTTTGTAAAGTCATCCTTTGTAAACGCAGCTAAATCTATTGTCGATCCTAAAAACTCGGATAACGTCAAAAAGAAACTAGAAGAAATGGGGGCTTTAATAAGCGAAGCAGAGCATATAAAGGGCTTATCTGAAATGTCACACATGGAGTACTTTATATCTAAAGGTGGCAGTGAAGAACTTCGCCTAGGACTCATGGCAGGGTTAGGCATTTATGCTGACAAAAACAAACTCATCATGTACGGAACAGGTGAGCACTTCCAAAACTTTGCCTCAAGAAAATCATTTCCTTTTGAACTTCGCCCAATTGGCGGAAATCGCATGATCTTTGATGCACTACCTGAATTTAATAGTGCCCCCGCCCTATTCATAAACAACATGGGTAATAGTCAAAAGAACATCATTAAAAACATCCAAGTCAGTGAGTATCTAGATGAATTCAACATCTGTGACTCAAAAGGAACGACATCGATAAACCCGAAGGCATTTACTCTTTTTTACGAGTACTTTTCATCACTGAACAAACCTCTTAGAGAAGATTTTTCAAACGCCATTAACAAAATACTATGTGGGTTTATACCCGTATCAGGAATGCAGGAGTTACTAAGTCCTTTTGAGGGCAGTATCCAATTATTTTCTGAATTACCGAAAGACCCACATGAAATCTTAAAAATTAAAAATATTGTTGCACGCGCATTGCAGGAGTCGTAATGGAGAACATTCAATTTCAGGAAGCATTATTAACCCTTCCGCCTAATCTAAATAGATATGACTATCATCGCATTGTGTCTGATCAGCATAGTCGTGGCGCGCCACCTGCCCCGCGAAATTATATTTATGATATCAGGCCCCTGGGCAAGCAAATAACCGCGTGCACAATGCGCTCACACAACTTACCCTCAATGTTTAACCCTCAAACATTTCACCTTTCAGCTTCCGAAGGTCAAGAAGTGACTGGTTCTGTTGTGCTTACCTTTGTAAAGCGCCGTACAGAAAAGCCCCGCAGTGAAAAACACAAAGGTAAAATAATACTTTCAGATGTTAAAGACCCTGAAACTTTTGTTCATGAACGTATGGCGAACTGCGGGCTAAACATCACATCACTACCACAAGGGGTGTCACTCACAAAAATCCCAGTCAACAAAGGTAAAAACATTATACCTGTCGTATTCGGACGGGTTAACTTCACCGCAAATATAACTGATCTACAAAAGCTAGGCGATACCTACCTCAGTGGCGTAGGACGTTCAAAAACTTTCGGCTTTGGCATGATATATCTGCCTGAACTTGTCAAAGAAGGTGCGGTATGAATTCTGATGCGAGTGCTGATGCCAAGAAAGTGCAAAGCCTAGTCAATAATGCATTCAAAAAGAACGGATACCTTTGCTCAATAGGTTTTCGATTCAGCCAAACGCAATATGATTATGCTGTCGCGCTTGCCGAGTCATTATTCAGTCAAGACAACGTAAATATGTTTGAGGCATCAACAGGCACAGGAAAAACGCTGGCCTACCTTATTGCCTCTACCCTATACAGCGGCGTAACGGGCAAAAAAACAATCATTGCCACGCACACCATTGCGCTGCAAAAGCAAATGATTTCAGGCGACTTGAATATAGCAATGAACTATCTTGACGAGTGTGGCATTACGCGCCCAACTGTCGAGCAACGTATAGGTAAGCAACATTACCTAGACCCCATTCGAACCGCACGAAAGCTGCACTTTATGGATCATGCGAGTCATAAAGAAATAGATGAATTCTTAGCATTTTGCGTAAAATTATGCACGACGGGAACAGGCCTGATTGATGATGTTATTGCAGCCTATGGCGACGTCCCTTTTGACCTCAAAAAATCAGACATTTGCCTAACGAACAGTGCCAATGATGAAAGTAACTTAGCGTACATTGCCGCAAAACAGGACGCGGTAGAGGCGGACATTATTATTACCAGCCACATGATGCTCCTATCATCTGTTGGTACAGCCATGCTAGGGGTTATTGAGCCGGGGCATAACATCATCCTAGATGAAGCAGACCTAATCATTAACTCTGCTGAAAACATCACATCACAACTTATTCAGCCAACATTTATCCTTAACAACCTTCAAAAAGGCCAGGCTTGTCTAACCACAAAAGGCAAAGAGTGCTTAAGCAGACTAGAAGATAAACTGCATATAACAATAGAATGGTTCAACAATAAATATACAGGGACAAAGCTAAAAGGGTTAATAACACAAGAAGACGCGAGTAATGCATCCTCACAGCTAAACGAGATTGTTAATGAAATAGCTAACTTAAAAAAATTCATCAAAAGAAAAGGCAGAGAACTTCCTGAATTCGGGTATCTGGATGATGTCTTTTATACGAATGAGTTAGCCGCTGATAAACTCGATAACTATGGACAACTAATGGGATTACATTACTCCCCTGTTATTCAAAAACCCTCATTCATGGTAAGTACCTCCCTACCCGCATCAATGCTCAAGTATTTTACAAGAAAAGGTGCATCTCTATTTTTCACATCCGCAACCTTCCGTGACCGATATAAGAAAGGTCAAGACGTTACCTTTAATTCCTTTATCCAAGATTTAGGATTGAAAGACGATGATGTGGGAAAAATGCTGTCTTTCGAACCATCCAAATTTGGTTCTGTCGATTATATTCTAGCGGATAAAACGATTGCAAAACCCTTCATACGCAACATTAATCAGCTAAACCCTTCATGGCTACAATATGTGTCTAAAGCTTTAGCCAGCATAGCTCACAAAAGAGAGAAAGCATTAGTGTTGTGCGGCTCATTCAAAGAGGTCATTGAATACGAAAAAATATTGAAAGTGAACAATATTACGTTCCATACCTCGGGGGCGTTAGATGATGCAGTAAGAGAGCACTTAGAAAACGATACTGACTTGCTCGTTACGCCATCAGCTTGGGAAGGATTTTCATTACGGCAAGAAAATAATACGCAACATTTTAAAGCTGTCGTGATTACCAAAATCCCTTTTTCGCCACCGGATGAGATAAACCAGATAAGACTAAGCAAGTATTACAGTGATAAAGGGATTTTAAACAGCCAGCAACGAGTTTCTGCAATACTTAATATTAAGAGCTCACAGTTAGCTATTACCAAGTTAATTCAGGGCGCAGGAAGGCTATTGCGGGGCGCGGATGATTCGGGAAAGGTATGGATACTTGATCCAAGATTCCCTCACGCTGGCGATACTGGACGTCACTCAAATCTATACAACATGATACCTATCAGATTTAAGGATAGATTTAACGAACATCAAGTCTGGAGCCGAGAAGGGAAATTAAATATGTCTTCATCCACAGAACATGCCGATTTAATAGGAGTTATTTGAATGGTCCCATTTCAACTTATCGCACCTTTAAAAACACCAATCATCATGGGTGAACACGGTGTAAGCTTTGTTACGCTTCTTCACTACATCCTGTTTATACACTACGGCGACGAGGACAAAGCGAGCACCGAACTTGATAAGATTTTAACGAAAACAAATAACACTTATCATGGTAGCAATGCTGTATTTGGTATCACTATGACCAGCCCAATGGTGGCTTGCTGGACGAATACCATAAGGCTGATGAGACCTAATTCAGACCTACACCCCGATCTCTTTAAGCCTAATGGCGCTAAAGATAAGTATAAAAAAGTACAGACCGAAGGAGGCCTGGGAGGTAATAGAATTAATAACCATAAGAGTTATATGGCCCCATACATCACCTTCTTTGCCCACGGCAACCAAACTCGCATTACCGAACTTTTTAATTACTATATCCACTCCCTTGGTTATGCCGCCAATTTAGGTTTTGGCTCAATTGGAGAAGCTTGGTCTCAAGAACTTAATGAAGATCATAGCTTCTACACGACTGACCCTCTCACAAAAGAACAAAACCTAATGGTTGGAAGAATACCCACTGATCACCCGATTGCTAAAGAAGGGGATTACAAAGTAAGAAAATTATCACTCACCCCTCCATTCCATCGTGAACAACCACAAATAATGTGTTACTCGCCTGAGCGAATTAACCGCGTTGTCATTGCTTAAATTTAAAAGGAACACTTATGAATAAAGTAGATTTTAACATCAACGGCCGACATACAATTAAACTTAAAGGCACTGTCACTGCTGTTACAGGCATTAATATTTCCAGAAAAGACGATAACTTTGCGGGTGGCGGTTTCAGTAAAGATCTTGGCAGACTACCGAGAGCAGGAGCAAAAACACAACACACACCTGTATTCATTCAAGGCGCTTCATTAAGAGGGGCGTTACGACGATCAGCACTATCACGAATCAGACAACATATTATTGTTGCATTAAATGAAGATAAACCTTTCGACCTGGCTACCCATTATATGCTCTCTCAAGGCGTTGACATTACAGGGAAGGCTAAAGGAGAAAAGTCGATGCAAGTAGTGGGTGCAGAAGATGAGTTACGCAATGAAAATCCACTGCTATCTCTTTTTGGTCGATGGAAAATGGCTGGCCACATGTCGGTGGATTCACTACACCCAAAATTCCAATCTGAAAAGTCCCCCTGCTTCTACATAGAGGGCGCAGGCGCTCGAACAAATGATTTTGTTCGCTCACCTGAGCTAGTTGGCGTATTAAGCGCTGCAGAGCAAGAGGAACTAAAAAAGCTGCTTAGCGATGATGAGATTGCAAGCAAAGATACACAGCCTCTTCGTCAACTCATTGATGAACTAGATGCTCAGCGAAAACAAAGTCAAGATCGTGATGAAAAAGCATCACTTAAACAAGAAGTGGACGAGATACGGCAGCAAATAAAAGACATCGACAAAGAGCAAAAAGGTGGACGAGAAGCTATCCAAAGACCACTGGATGGCTTCGAGTGCATAAAACCGAACACAGAGTTTGATCATCAAATGCTTATTCAGCGTGCGAATGAAGATGAAATCGCTATCACTTTGGAAATGTTATCCGAATTTTCTAGAAACCCGGTAATAGGTGGCCACATTAATCTAGGTTGCGGCACCATTAGCATGGATTATGAAATTTCAACATTTCCCCCACTGTCGGACAAACCTATTATTCTAGGTCAGGTAACGGTTAACACGGATGGCTTTACATTAATTGACTACACAACCGACAAAGTACTTGAAAACGCGAGAGCAAATTTCATCAAGAAACTTGCAGACTCAACCTTTTCCTTTGATAAATTCTTAATAGGAAAAGAGGTTATCTAGTTCGAAAAATTTTGGTGGTTTCTAGTGGTGTAAGTATTACCTCTACTATCAGTATGTTAGATTTAGGGTATGCTCCGCAGGCGCGGAGATGTTCCGTCTCAGCTTGAAGTTGCTTTCGATAATAAAGAGTATGCTCCGCAGGCGCGGAGATGTTCCGTCAGTTGAGTTATTGTGTGGAATTGAGATCGCGTATGCTCCGCAGGCGCGGAGATGTTCCGTCATCAACCTCGACATCTACTAGACACCATGGCGTATGCTCCGCAGGCGCGGAGATGTGCCGTCCAGAGCATCATCAACGAGTATTTCCGAGAAGTATGCTCCGCAGGTGCGGAGATGTTCCGCTCGCTTATAAACCGATTATTAGTAGTTTTCAGGATGCTCCGCAGGTGCGGAGATGTGCCGCACAAAAATGCAGCGGCATTCATGCATTTGCTGTATGCTCCGCAGGCGCGGAGATGTGCCGGGTAAAATTGTTTGGCAGGTTATCAGATGTTGTATGCTCCGCAGGCGCGGAGATGTTCCGCATGTGAGGTGTTGCATACGCAACAAACTCCCGTATGCTCCGCAGGCGCGGAGATGTTCCGGTAGTTACGAAAAGATTAAATTAGATGTCGCCGTATGCTCCGCAGGTGCGGAGATGTTCCGACGGCGCAGGCGAATTAGCCACCAGTAAAATGGTATGCTCCGCAGGCGCGGAGATGTGCCGGTGTATTACTGTGACGCTTGCGGGTGTCATCAGTATGCTCCGCAGGCGCGGAGATGTTCCGTACATCTGGGCCCACAACCGAAAGGTATTCAGGTATGCTCCGCAGGCGCGGAGATGTTCCGGCGTATTCCAGTGCTATTCAATGGTAACGAGCGTATGCTCCGCAGGCGCGGAGATGTTCCGTTAAGACATAACCGTACGCGGGGTGTGACACTGTATGCTCCGCAGGCGCGGAGATGTTCCGGTTTGTCCAACTGTCGGTACGATGGACGAGTACGTATGCTCCGCAGGTGCGGAGATGTGCCGCAGTAAGCAAGATCGATATATTCAAATAATTGCGTATGCTCCGCAGGCGCGGAGATGTTCCGGTAGTTACGAAAAGATTAAATTAGATGTCGCCGTATGCTCCGCAGGCGCGGAGATGTTCCGAGTCGGGTGACTTTCCTCGTCATCCTCTTTGCGTATGCTCCGCAGGCGCGGAGATGTTCCGAGGTATGTTTGTCATGGCCTGCTGCAGGATTAGTATGCTCCGCAGGCGCGGAGATGTTCCGTGTGCAAAGTCATTCACAACAAAGTGCCACATGGTATGCTCCGCAGGCGCGGAGATGTTCCGACTAATATTGTTTACTCTTTGGCTAAAAACTCTGGATGCTCCGCAGGCGCGGAGATGTGCCGCATGATTCGACTGGCGTGTATTTGGGAAAGAAGTATGCTCCGCAGGCGCGGAGATGTGCCGGTGTGCCAGAGGTAGACCTAAAGGTAGATTGAGTATACTCCGTATGCGCGGAGATGTTCCGAGATAGCCAATCTTCACGCCAAACTTAATGTTGTATGCTCCGCAGGCGCGGAGATGTTCCGTTGTTGATGTGCAACTGTCTCACCTTACTGGAGAGTGCTCCGCAGACGCGGAGATGTGCTGTATCACTAGACTAGTGATTACCCTACTAATGTTATGAGAAGGTGGAACCCAAAATGAGATAAAACCTTAATTAATTGCGAACTTAATCAATGGTTGATTATATTTTGGGTGTAGGGATGTTTTTTCTATTCTCTTGCAAACTAACACGCATATCAGGGGTGGCTAGTGCTTGCTCTGGTGGTATTTCCACACCTTCAAATTTCGCAATAATGCCTGGCGTTCGTTCATGATCGGTAACAATCAATCCGCCAATATCTTCCTTAAGTATTTTCATCACATAGTCATCGATGTTACGTGCCATAGCCATCTGCCTGGCAGTAGGCTCCCCTAGCTTAACATCATGCTGTTTTTCACATTCCGCCATTACCGCTCTGGTGGCCTGCTCAAGGCTGTATTTATCAACGATAGGTTTAATACGAGTTAACGTGTCTGCTATCTCGGCTGTCAACGCACGTATTGATTCAGGATACTTATTCACGCGAGCACACTCCACCTCAATAGCATCAACATCGAAAATAACATACGCACCACCGTCTGCAATCGTCGCTTTAGGGAAAACACTATCAGGCACCGTGGCTTTCATTGCTTGATAAAAGGTGTCGTTATAGCTATACATGCCTCTGCCCGTAATTTCAACGGCACAAGTTCGCCATACATGGCAAAGCGACTCCCACAAGTTATCACTACGTTCTATCGCGCCTTGTGCAATACCATCGGGACCACCTTCATCGTAAATAAAACTTAACGGCGCATTGGTGGCCAAGTGCTCCTCTAGTAGCATTTCCCAGTCATCAATATTCTCCGACATTTCCTCGACAACATACTCAAAGTCTTGCGGGGAAAGGCACTACCGAAATGCCCTTTAAGTTCGTCGTGATGCCTCTCAATAAACGCTTCCGCTGTCAGAGACTCTACATCATCAATTACACTTTCAATGAAACGCACAATAGACTCTTCATCGTAGCCCTCTTGCGCATTCCTCATGGCCATAAAGCTTTCTATCACCTCAACCCACTGCTGAGGTAGAATATGGTCAGGGGCAATGCGTTCGCCAGCTCATCGCAATCCAACGACAAACCGAAAACTGACCCTTCGCCTGCAACACCGGCATATTTGTGCGCAAAATCCCATGCTTCATCGCCCTCTACGGCATAGATGCCTGGACCTGCGCCGTCGATCCCATTGTTTACGCGAGCGTCCAAGGGTTTATCATCAACACTGCGATAATCAAAAAGTGCAAATTTAAAATCAAGGGGTTCATCAGGTATGGCAGTAGAGCCGTGAGCAAGTGATATAGGCATAAAATAAACTCCAAATACAATACTCACAGTATATCAAAAAGAGTGCACTTAAATATTATCATTTTGCACCCAGAGCACACTATCCATAGACAAAAAAGCCCCGCACAGTCATCACTGTACGGGGCGGTTACGATTAACGCGAAAGGTTACTCGAGTAAAAATGACATGGCGTATTCTTTTTGCTTGTCATCTTTTAGCAGTGGCATCAAACTCATTGCCAGCTCAGCGTCAGGCACTAACTGATATATAGCGTCAGGAACGCGGCGGATAATATGAGGGACGAAGTGTAGTGGATAATTAACAATCGTCGACGTCTCAAAGTCCTTTGCCATGCTATCAAGTGCAGGCTCCATAGCAGCGGTGTAATGTGCTATGTAACAGCGTTTCTTGTTGAAACCCGATAACACCGACGCATCAGCAAGCACGGCCTGCTCAGCTATCTCTGGCGTTTGATATGCAACCAAACGAGGGTTATTGATCAAGCTTGGATTGTGCTTAATAGCATGGGCTACCACCGCTTCTGTCAAGTACGCCTTGGCCTTATCACTTTTAAAATAGGTTACACTCGTGGGGCAGTCTTCAACTAAATGCATAACGTCTTGCTCGCCCTCGACCTTATACTCAAAGAACTTATTTACCAACTCAGGGGCACCGTGAATAGCGACATACCATAGCTGAAAGTCAATACGCTCAGGTGCCGATTGATAAAGCGGGTGGTTAGTTATTCCTTCTGGATAATCTAAGACAATCGCAGCCCATTGGGCTTCTGTCAGCTCCCAACCGTTCGACGCATTCGAGGTTGATGCACATTCACTGACACCTTCTGGTGAGGCTGCAATGAGCGCATCAAGCACATTGTTGGTCTTCACATAACCATCATCAATGAGAATATCTATCACGGCCAACTTTAACAACCCATCATCTAATAACGACGTCCTATCCGCCCACAAGACTTCAACAAGCACGTCCTCACTGACGTATTTGCTATCTAGATGGCGAATGTTGAGGAAATTGTCATGTAAAATAACACTGATTTCGTCAGAGGATGTTACATTCCCTTTTGACGCCCACCATGACGGGCTTTTCACCACAGATAAGGCGCGTTCATGATCTCGAAGAGAGGTCGCAACATCGGACACACTCGCCTTTGCAAGTACTTTCAGTCTCATTTTAGGGGTGAGACGGTCTTCGTTAAACAACTCTATCGCGAGGGATGGCCTGAATTCAATCAGGTTGTTGATACCCTCTTCGTAACAGGATAAATCTAAATCTCGCAACACCTTTGCCCACGCTGGCTGCTTAAATAATTCGGAATTTTTAGCAAATACGTCATCGGGAGCGCGCAGCACTTCATGGATATACATACGCATAAAATCATGATTATTGACATCCACATTGAGCAAAGGGTTACTTTTCATATTTTTACTAACAAGCTGGAAAAGTTTCTTAGGCGACCCATCTCGAACACAGGCAGGCACACAGCGCCTAGCCAAATCTGAGGGCAATAAGTCTGTTGATTCACGTGCAAGCAGATGATTAACAAGTCTGATAACGTTGTTATGGCTGGAAAAGTACTCCATATCAGAAAGGTGGCTTCTAAAGTCGGATTCTGGCAGAAAGAATATTAACTCTTCCGGCAATCCACTATGATGCGCCAGTTGCAGTTTAACGTCCTCGCTCACTTGAACATTCTCGAGAAAAGAAGACAGTGCCTCATAATCCTTACTGAGCAACAACCATTCCACTACATCGACTTGCGTTAACAAACCTAACTCAATGGACTTTATCGCAGTGCCAACATTCATTCTTGAATTCATACCATTCTCTTTACTCAATCAGTAGGTTCATTTTACAATCGACATTATCATTTTGCAAGATTTAAAAGGGCAGAGCATCCTCATACATTTGCAACGAAACCTTATCGTCAAACAGTTTCTTCTCAAACCACTTAGCTAACTTCTCCCCCACTTCATAATACTCCCCACCATGCTCTTCTTTTTGGGATTCATCAATCCAATGCAACTCACAATCTACGTTATATGCGTATTTTTGCTCATTGCCACTCTTCGTAATCCCGAGAACAGCCAGCACTTCTCCGTTAATAAAACAGCCAGACATGCTTTCTCTTTTAAATGCGGAAAAATCAATGTAACTCAAATTAAATAAGAACGCCCCAAACGATTGCTGCATAAAGTCGAGCTCATTGTGAAATGGCGTTATCGTGACTAAAGGTGCCACACCCGCAAGTTCATCTTGCGAAAACACCCAATGGGCTTGGTTCTTTTTCATAGTCAAGATTAGCGATAATTGTAGCCTCAACGCTTCCTCAAGAAACGCTTCAACATTTGGCGAGTTCAACAACGCCACTCTGGTATTCATATCCAGGCTCATCCAGAGTTGTTTGACCAGCTTCAACTGGCCGCTATCTAAGGCATCCATATAGGATTGCATTCTCACTAAGGCACTCATATCTTCAATTCGACATTCTAGCAGTAGCAAAGGCGTGTGCAATATTTGCCGCACACTATCGGCAAGGCTGAATGTTGCAGGTAACACGGGCGCGTTTACCCATAGGGTAAATAGCGGATTCAAAACCTTGCTATGAACGTTTGGATTACTCTTCATCGACAATATAACGCCACTAGCTTCCCGCTTAATGGTTGCCAACATCCCATCAAAGAAGGCGATTTTATCCATGGCCACTTGCTCACCATTCATCGCCCTCATCGTCAATAAGCACAGGTGATCAATTAACTGCACCATCCAATCTATGCTGCAACGTGTATTGATGTAAAAGCGCATAAAAAAGGCCATGCGACGCGTCACCTCTGACAGATAACGTTTAGGGATAGCCTTTCTAAATACCGCCTCCTCATCGCCATTCTTTGTGAGCAACAAGGTTTCATCAACATAGTCAAAATAATTCTGCATGGCGGGATAGCGTGCCCACTTCTCTTCTGTCTTAGCCGTATGAAGTTGCCCTACCGTGAATTGGCTATAATAATCGCGGGTACTCTCTAAAAGATAGAAGCACATTCTTACCGTCGACAAACGCAACATCAGTGCGTCCTCATCAATCGTGACGTTCATCATGCCTTCTTTCTTTTTTAATAGTCTCACCGCTGTATGGACGGGCGTGCCTACGAAAGATAGGTCTACGACCCCTGTTGCGATAAAATCAGCAAAAGAAGGCGTAAAGACCAATGTGCGTGTATTGATACTGATCCCTACTTGCACCGCATTAAAATCAAAACCACCAACAATAAGCTGGATAACGTCGGCGTCAGAAGCATCCTCATCAAGCGCATTTGGCTCAATAAAAATTGTATTAACATTCTGATTGTAAGCTTCAATACCTACCCCCACAATATTATACAGTTGCTTATGAACAACCCCCCTTACCTGCACGCCGTACGCGTCCTCAACCATGCCAGCGACGTAAGTGTTTGCTCCACGGGAGAGATACGCCCTAGGCTTAAAGGGACGCTCCCCTTTCGCACCGTCGCCATCTACGATATAAAAGACATCAGCATCGTTAAACAACCCTGACCATGGGGTATCTAAGTACTCCATAATGGCACTTGATACCGACTGACCGGCGATTATGCCATCATTCGGCAACTTGCCACATTCACGTTCGATAATAGATAATATGGCCTCAACATGGGCTTTTTGGGACAGGTCAGTTAGGGAAATTTTCACAGTATGGTTCCTCAATCAATAGAACTCAATCATGTCACATCAATTATCATTTTGCAATGTGCATCACTTTCAATCATCACAGCTTTTCGTGTTCATATACCTTATCACAGAGAGGAATACCGCGAACGGCGCGACTTATTGCGGGATAGCGTCAATAGACCAATCTTTACAAGTGTCAATAAAAGGCAATAAAAAATAATCTTATTTTGTTGACTATATTGTTTGCATTATGAAAAAGTAGTGAGTATATTATCAATATGCCACCACGAAGGGGCATGTATTTTTAATAACTCTGGAGTTTTACATGAACAAATCACAATTTATTGAAGCCATCGCAGCAAAAGCAGATATCAGCAAAGCCAGTGCGCAATCGCTGGTAGATGCTTACAATGAAACGGTAACAGAAACATTGGCTTCAGGTGAAGAAGTGGCTCTTGTCGGTTTTGGTACATACTCAGTACGCACACGCGCTGCTCGCCCTGGTCGCAACCCTCAAACCGGTGAAACCATTCAAATCGCAGAAGCTAAAGTTCCTGCATTTAAGCCTAGTAAAGCCTTAAAAGATGCGGTGAACTAAACAACGCACGCGTAACAAAAAGCCCGCCAATGGCGGGCTTTTTTGTGCCTGTTGTTAATGCGAACATTTAAAATAGTAGGCGCCACCCTCAATGGGCAAGAATGGCTCGCCATTTCAAATCATGCCTATAGTGCTTGGCTTTCCAACGTCGCCTTCAAGGCTTCTGCTTCACGTCGCAAGGCAAAGTCATCAAAAGACACAAGTAACGCCCCCACTTCCCTTAACGCTTCTTGTCTGCGGTCTAATGCTGACAATGCGTAAGCAATATGAAAACGCACTTCGGTGCTAGCTGTATCCATTACAAAAGACTGACGCAGAAAGTTTAACCCTTCATTCACCTGACCTTTGTTCACCAACACCCACCCATAAGTATCTAAGATATTAGGATCGATCGGTAAGGTATCATATGCCGCCTTTGCCTTTGGATAGGCCTGCTCATAGTCCTTGGACTTGATGTAAATATTTGCGTAATTGTTCAACACCGCGCCCCTATGGGGATAACCATCTTGTGTTAGCACCGCATCGTAGTACGCCACAGCATCTTGATATTGCCCCGCCTCAAAGTAATAATCACCCAGCATATGCAAGTGAAGCCCACTCCCGTTCGGTGTCGCTGATATCGCTTTAGTCGTCGCAAGGAACGCTTGCTCGCCATACCCCCGCTTGGCTAATTCATATTGCTTAAGCGTGGCCTTTAAGAAACGTGGGGATGCACTCACGGCACGATTATAATAATCTGCAGCAACATCGTACTGACCGCGCTGGGCGGCAACATCACCCAGTAAGGACCACCTATCGGCAGTATTGCTAAAATATGCTGCATTTTCAGACAACACCGCCGACGCAGCATCAAGTTGACCCATCTTCAACAACGCAAACGCCTTATTACGGTAAAGACCTGGCACAGTGTTATTCAACTCAATAGCACGCTCAATACTACGCAACGCCCCTTTCACATCACCTATAGCGAGTTGAAGGTCTGATAACGCTTTTAAATCAACCGGCGAGTCTACCACTACACCAAATAATACCGCGTAATCCTCAGTGGCTCTGTCGATTAATCCCATTTGCACAAGTAAACCTGCACGAAGCGCTAAATAGTCTACCGACAAAAAGTGTTTCTCCACCAGCTCATCGACCACCAACAAGGCGGCATCCAGCTCACCTTGACCACGCAATATTGTGAAGCGCTTCAACTTGGCATCCACATTCGATGCATCAACGGTATTGACGATAGATAAATAATGTAAGGCTTCATCTGTATCACCGATAGCGGCCTTTGCATCGGCCATCATCAGCAAGACATAAGGATCTTTGTCGTTCTCCACATACAACGATTGTGCAACGACAAACGCAGCCTTGTGCTGTTTTTGCGCCAGTAGCAATTTGGCTTTGTTGAATCGTGCAGAAACATGGGCGGGGTTCTTAGATAATATAACATCAAGTACCTTCTCGCCTTTGTCCAATCCCCCCATCTTTAGCAGCACGCTTGCTTGCATGTTGAGTATGTCATTCTCAGTGGGATGGCGAGCCACCAAAGTCTCGATAATCGTGCTAGCGCGTTTAAGGTAACCGGCCTTCATCGCAAACTTCGCTTTATCGACTAGCACACCTGTCACTTCACTAGGTAAGGTATCAATCAGTGTGAAAGCCTCTTGGAAACGCCCTCTCGCAGCAAGCGACTTCGCTGTTATCGCGATATACAATGGCTCTTTTTGATGCGAAGGCCCCATTTTACTAACAAGGAACACACATTTACCTGGCTGCTTGGCGAGGATGTAGAGATCACACAACCTATCCGCTAACGGCAAGTCTGACAACGCGACTTCACGCAGTGGTTCAACAACTTTAGCTGCTTGGACGAACGCCCTTTCCTTCTCATAAATCTCAGCCCTGATAAGCAAGGCATTGCGATCATTGGGGTTCAATTCTAAGTAACGGTCAAGCTTCTGCTTTGCCGCTTCCATATTGCCGACCATGTAATTTGACATTGCCGTCACCAACAGCAGGCCACTTGAATTTTTTAGCGTCGTGTCATCCACTAAACTCAGGTAATTCACCACATCAGCTAATACCTCATCCGCGACATCGTTATTGCCCAGCTCACGGTTCACCCAACTTTTTAAGAACTTAGCCATCGGATCATCAGGCGCACTGGCAAGAATGGTTTCTAAAACCCTATTGGCTTTCGATATATCACCTACTTGCATATACAACGAAGCCGCTTCCCTTAAGAGTAAAGGTTGCTCTGGTGACAGCGCCAATCCTGTTTCAATGTATTTGATGGCAGCGTCAATGTCGCCACTTTGCTTCATTGCGATGGCATAAGAGCGGTAAGCTTCACTGTTATTGCTATTTAAAGCTATCGCCAATTCTGCATAGTGAGCCGCCTTATCCGGTTCGTTTTCATTCAAATGGAATTTAGCCAAAGCATCCATGACAGCACTGTCATTAGGAGCTAACTTAAGGGCATAGTCAAAGGCTGATTTCGCCGCCACCTTCTTATTCATTTCGTAGTGAGCCCGCCCTTTCACTAGCGCCAGTGATGCCTTATTAGAACGACTCAGCCCCGTTTCAGGTAACGCAAGCACGCCATCGTAATCCTTTACAAACAACAGTGAATTAGCAAGGTAGTTCATGACAAGATTTGGATCCGCGCCACGCTCCAACACCTCTTCAAACTCGTAGATAGCATCTTGATAGTAAAATGACAGTGCCAATATTTGCCCCATCAATATCTTCGAGGGCAAATGGTCAGGCTGTTGTGCTAATGCACTTTTTAAATAAATAAAAGCCTCATCAGGACGCTGCTCATTAAAGGCGGTATTGGCTTTTTCAAAATGAATGTTCTCTTGTGCAATCGCAGCACTTGAACACATCAACAGGACACCGATCAGGACTGACTTCATATTATTTCCTTTCTGAAACAACGAAAAATGAGGCCTTAAAAGACCTCATTCAAATTTACACCGATAGGTTATTAAACCATTTTGCGACGTCTGCCGAAGGCAATCAGTGCAAGTAAGCCCGCACCCCAGAATGACATACTACCGCCACCTGAACTGTCTGAACTGCCTGAACCAGTATTTACAGCTGCCGGAGCGACATTTACAACAGTCACATCAACTGAATCTGCGGCTGTTGCAATCACATCATTAGTATCAATGGTGATAGTTAGCATTTCATCGCTTTCGTTCACGGTGTCAGTCAGAGCTTCAATCGTAAATGTAGCCGTATTTTGACCCGCTTCAAATATTACCGTCTGATCAAACGCCACATCGCTAGCAGAACCTTCACCTGTCGTAGTACCAAGCATCAAGGTCACAGATACATCAGTATCGGCTTCATTTTCAAGCGTTAATTCACCCGTAATAGTACCACCTTCGGTAACCGTCAACGCCGTATCAGCAAAACCAACAATCGGAAGGTCATCTGAAATGATGCTGGCTGACACTACAGAGGCATCTTCTTGAATGTTCACACCGTTGCCATACATCGCTGACAATGTGAATGCTGCATCAGCACTTACCACTTCGTTATCTTGCAAGGCAAAGCTAAAGGTTGATACAGGTTCACCAGTATATTGTAACGTGACAATTGGGAAGTCTTTGTAAGACTCAGGGCTGGTATCCATATAGTCAGACATGGCAACCGTTACGTTAGCAATATCACCGACTTCCAAACCTTCCCAAACAACTTCACCTGTTACGGCGCCCGTTTCTGCAAATTCATCAGCGCTTAATGTCAAGCTAACAGAACCTTTTAACGCTGGCGAAATCACACCTCTTTGGTTAGGCGCTTCACCTTCTGCTAGGAAACTGCCATCTAACAGTGAGTAGCGTAAATACTGGGCAGAGTCGGCAACGTCATCTTCACCACAAGCAACACCCGTCTCTTCATCAGCGTGATACTGATCAGAGAAGAATAAATCGTTGTAATCTTTGGTGCCTGCATACATGATGGAATAGTTTCCACCACACTCAGCAGCTAAACCGCCTGGCACATAAGCTGAACTTGTTTTGCCTTGGTGTGCCAAGCCATCATTGTGACCCAATTCATGCGACATAATAAGCGGTGAATGCGCGGTATTGTCATAAGGCGTAATAATACTCATGAAACCACCAGTACTACCCGACATACCCAAGCCAACCCAATCATAATAAAGACCATCACCAGTGCTGTCATCTGGGTTGATAATATCAGTAACGTTATCTTCACCTTCATAACGACGTTGTAGAATGGTCACATAAGAAGCGCTGTGTTCGTCAAGTATTGGCTCTAACAAGGTTTTCGCCGAACTGAAAGCTTGGGAATCTGGCACTTCATCAGCACCTAATGCTTTAAGGAATGCAGGTGAGATTACGTAGTTTAAAGATTCTTTATATGTCTCTTTATCCACGTAGGAATCAGCCACTTGATAAATACCAGCTGCCTGACGCTGAATGCCAATGCCACTGTTACGAAACATAGTGTTATTGTTATTGATACTTTCATCAATTAAGGTGGTCAACACGGTAACGTCATCACCGTAGTATTCCATCAAATCAGGCGTGAAGTAGAACAAGACACCCGTATCATACGAGTTGGCTGGTTCTGGATATTCAAACAAGGTCACACTAGGTGATACTTCCGCTTGAGTTACAGTAGGGTTAATAACTAATGAACTTGCGTTTACAACGTTTGCGACACTAGCAAAACCTAATGCACACGTAATAGCTAATATTGACTTTCGCATCATGCGACCTCTTTTTGTTTAAATATATAATAGCAATTGGATTGTGTTTAATTTATCAAATTGCAAAATAATTGTCAAGCTTTATGTTTTAATTTTCACCACTTTATTCTCAAAGTGATAACTACAATCTAACTTCCTCACCGCCTTTCTCGTGGGGACAGTTGTAATTTATCAAAATGATAAAACAGAGTCAAGCAATATATTTAAAATTCACATCAACTTTTCAAAGTGACAGTTGAAAGTAAGAAGGCTTGCCATCACTTTCGTGTGCCAAGCCCTCTACATTAAAGACTTCTCTTATCGACGTAACGCTTCAACTTCCCGCGTATCGCCTTCTCGCTTATTTTCAGGCCCATCACGTAAATGCGCCAATGACTGCATAAACGACATACCCGTATTCGCAGCTACCTCACGAGTCTGCGTTAATGTTTGACCAAAAGGCGTTGCTTTTATCATATTGTTCAAAAAACTATCAGGCATAAACAACGCATCCATCCCCCCTGGCACAAACTTCTCTATTAACTCGCACGCATAATAAGCGGCATCTGTTTCAAAAGGCACCAACGACAAACTCGACAGTGTTGAGAACTTCGTGGCTGGCGTATTCAATAAATCGTCCAGTTCTTCATTTGACTGGTACCAAAATGACCGCACCATACCCGGATGTGCATTAATCTTGTCAATGTACTGCTCGATGATACCGCAATGTTCATCTGATATCGTCGCATTGTCGTAACCTAGCGCGCTTTCCAGCTCAACCCCTTCACCGCCGTCATGGCGAAGATCAATCGTAGCAATGGTTTCACCACGTTTATCTCGCATCGAGACTATCGCACATTCGCCAGATAAGCACTGGCCAAGGTAAGTATAGACGCAATGGGCCTGATTTTCCCCTTCATTAAGTAATTTGCGACTGGTGTCCAGTGGCACAAAATCAAAATCTTTAAATTCAACCGTCTTTTCCGTCACGCTCTCAAACTTCGTTTCGTTTTTTTCATAACCCCCTAGTGTCTGGGTTATTTTCGAGATGTTTGTATGCAGCCTTCTACTCATCCTTCCTAAGCTGGGTATTGTAGGCGCAGTTTTAAGTAAAGCATCACTCACATCTTCCGTGACCGACATGCTTAAATAATCTTTTTTTAGGTCGCCACTGGCGAAGGCTTCAAATTGATCAAATACAGCATCCGGTTGCACCTCAACAAACAACCCATCAATGAAATCCGCCCGCACACAATCGTTATCGACGTTCGGCAACTCCATCATGGCGCGTAGTACAACCCCCTGCACTAAATCTCTGACGATGCTCAATGAGTCTTGCATTTCACTAGTGTATTTATACTTTTTACTGCACTGTCTAAGGGCTTCATCAGCGCCCACCATATCTTTACGCTGAGAAAGCCACGTCCACTTATTGCCTATTTTGCGTATAGCTTGCTTGTCGTTAGCGGCTTTCGCATGGGAAAGTGCAACGCCGTCGACTCTTGACAGCTCCATGACATGCATACTCAATAAACCGTACAACATTTCATCCAATATATTATCACCATGCAAATCATGAAACCATGCCTCAGGCAGCTCCCTCTCTGCCGCTAATCCCACAAAATTAGCCGATGTGATCGTATCACTCAGTGTTTTCATCGTCATTGCTGGTAGGCCGCTGGTTTCCCTAATGACAGATAAGGGGAATGTACCAGCATCAATGAGCGCCAATGACTTTGCAAATGCATCAGCACCCTCTGAAAAAGAAAGAGCCCGCCCCATTACATTATCTAACTCCCCTGAGGTAATATAGTTACCTCCTCGTTGACACATGCGATAAATGTCTTTAGCAAAAAAGCCCGATTTCGCATCGTGTCCTCATCGCCTCCCGCCAAAATGAAGTTATACATGCTCTTGTGAGCGCCTTGTGCTAGCTCTTCAATAAAGCCATCCACTTTTTCCGACAACGGGGGGATTGACGATAAACCTTGGGTAAGGATGGAAATTAACTGCGCCGAAGCGTCTAACTCATAAGGGGTTAACACATCACCTGAAAAAACATCTTGAACTCCACTTTGTGCCAATTCATAGGAGGTAAATTCCCCCTTCTCCACTAAGCTTGAGGGATCTAACAATTGAGTCATTTTGTTTTGATTATACTTCTTAAACTCGCTGTTAAGTATCGGTCTTTCCAGCTTCAACTGATCTTCAATCATAGAGCGTGAAGAGAGCAAGTTATTTGGGTGGTTATTTTTTAATACCGATGAATGCTTAGCAAGATATTCTTCATCCCAGATATGCAAGGCGACGTCGTTATAGTCTACACCAAGCAGTTTCGCATTTAATGCAATATTTTTATCAGATATATAACTAAGTGAATGACTTCTCACCCAGGCATCGACACCCGTTTTTGTGTTCAGGAATCGAATGGCAACATCGACATTAGAAACGTCAACAACCCCCTCTCCATTTTCGCCCACAGACAGGACAGCCTGGTTAACCCTTGCGACAGGTTTAACCTCAACATAATCCGGCACATTGCTAAAATGCTGCAGGTAATCCGGCTGTTCAATAGTATGTAAACGAAGTGCATCTGCGACAGCTTGTTTGCGCGAGCTTGGTTCAGCAGTAAAAGGAAATGACAGCACAATAGGCTCCGGTAACTTGATGATACTCCATTATATCGCAAGGTTCCCCTGTTAACTTTATCAAATTGAATTAATAAATAGCCTCCGTGAAGGGTAAATTCAGGGATTATGATAAAATCTTAGTTATTAGAAAACCATGAATATCGCCTTTGCAGACTTCTCTCGCATTATTGTGACAAAGCAAAATTAGTCATAAGGCGCATTTATCTGCATAACACACCGTTTTTTTTTTGCGCTAGGCGAACCAAGGTGATGTGATTTTTTTTGAATTTAAAGGACTCTGTAATGAATAAAATACTAAAAGGATCGTTATTGCCCACCACACTCTTGCTGACTATGGCGGGAAGTGCCAATGCAGGTTACATCTCTCTTGATTGGCAAGAGGAAGGTGATGAGCGTGCTTTTTTGGATGAAGACACCGGTATCGAATGGCTGAATCTTACGGAAACCGCTGGTATGTCTATCAATGACGTGCAAGCCGAGTTAGGTGCTGGTGGGCTTTATGAAGGGTGGCGGTTAGCCAGTGCTTTTGAAGTGGAAAGTATTACGGAAGATATTACCGGTTATTCCGAATCAGCTTCATTGAGTAATGTATCGTATGCTGAAACAGCTCATATGCATGAGGATTTTGTAGATTTGTTTGGTTGGACGAATACCGTGATTACAGGTTCTGGATGGAATACGAACGTTCACGAAACAAGTTACGGTCTCTACCTTGATGGTGAGAATGTTGATATGTCGGGGGTGAGGCTTTACGAGGATCCTAAATCCACCACTACCACGCTTTACTTTAGTAACGTTTATTTCGGATTTGAGAATGACTACTCAATAGATTACTCATCGCAATATTTTGCGGTCTATCTAGTCGGGGATGGTGGTGCAACCTTAACCACTCAGCAAGACATGAGTTTAGTAGCAAACAACCCGAATGCGGCCACAGCCGTTCCTGAGCCTACGGGCATAGCCTTAATGGCGGCGGGTCTACTTGGACTTGGCGCGGTAAGACGACGCAAGCAAGCTAAAACAGGTGATGTATGAATAATTTACTAAAGAAATCGTTATTTGCCGCCACGCTCGCGGTGACTATGGCCGGAAGTGCTAACGCTGGCTACATCTCCCTTGACTGGCAAGAGGAAGGTGATGAGCGTGCTTTTTTGGATGAAGACACAGGCATCGAATGGCTGAAGCTTACGGAAACCGCTGGTATGTCTATCAATGACGTGCAAGCCGAGTTAGGTGCTGGTGGGTTGTATGAAGGGTGGCGTTTAGCCAGTGCTTTTGAAGTAGAAAGTATTACGAAAGATCTTACCGGTTATTCCGAATCAGCTTCTTTGAGTAATGTTTCGTATGATAAAACAACTCACATGCATGAGGATTTTGTAGATTTGTTTGATTGGACGAATACTGTGACTACAGGTTCTGGATGGAGTACAGCCGTTAACTACACAAGTTACGGCCTCTACCTTGATGGTGAGGACGTTGATATGGCGGGGACAAGGCTTTACAAGGATGTTAAATTCCCCACTAACTCGCGTTACTTTAGTGATGTTAACATCGGCTTTGAGAATGACTATTCAATGGATTACACATCTCCAAATTATGGGGTCTATCTAGTCGGGGATGGTGGCGCAACCATCACTACACAGCAAGACATGAGTCTAGTGGCAAACAACCCTAACGCTGTAAGTGTTCCTGAACCTACGGGCATAGCCTTAATGGCGGCGGGTCTACTTGGACTTGGCGCGGTAAGACGACGCAAGCAAGCTAAAACAGGTGATGTATGAATAATTTACTAAAGAAATCGTTATTTGCCGCCACGCTCGCGGTGACTATGGCCGGAAGTGCTAACGCTGGCTACATCTCCCTTGACTGGCAAGAGGAAGGTGATGAACTTGCCTTTCTCGATGAAGATGCCGGACTTGAGTGGCTAAAACTCGGGGAGACTGCGGGTTACTCTATTGACTCAGTAATGACTGAATTTGATGAGGGTGGTTTATTCGAGGGGTGGCGGTTGGCCACGCGAGAAGAAGTGAACAATATCTACGCTGATCTTGTTGATTACACGTTAAATGAAGGCACTACGCAATCAAACTGGAATTCTCAGCAAACGCAAATTTACGCGGAGTTCGCTAGCTGGTTTGGTTGGACGCGAACCACGGGTGGCAATTACTACAGTTATGGGTATTACCTAAATGACATGAGTACACCTGGGTTAGATGGTGAAGTGCTTATGAGTGGTGTTAATTATACTGGCCGAACCAGCCTGTATGATGACTTTGAGCACAATACTTACACCACGAGCAAGACTGACTCTTTAGTCGGTATTTACTTGGTGGGTGATGGTGGTGCAACTTTAACGACGCAAGAAGATATGTCTCTTGTGTCCAACAATCCACTATATGCTAACGCCACAGCCGTTCCTGAGCCTACGGGCATAGCATTAATGGCGGCGGGTCTACTTGGACTTGGCGCGGTGAGACGACGCAAGTTGAAATAGGTGAGGCATGAATAAACTACTGAAGAAATCGTTATTAGCCGCCACACTTGCGGTGACTATGGCGGGAAGTGCCAATGCAGGCTATATCTCCCTTGACTGGCAAGAGGAAGGTGACGAACTTGCCTTTCTCGATGAAGATGCCGGACTTGAGTGGCTAATGCTTACGGAGACGGCTGGCATGTCTTTAAATGAGGTCGTAACAGAACTCGATGAAGGGGGAATGTTTGAAGGCTGGCGTTTAGCGTCACGTTCAGAAGTGACCGACTTGTTCATTGACGTCATCGACTATGCTTCATTTAATGAGGGCACGACGACAGCATCTTGGTCGGGCGCGAGAGGCAATATCTATGGTGAATTCACCGGTCTATTTGGCTGGACGTACACCAACAGTTCTGCAAAATACAGCTACGGCCTTTATCTAAATGATATGGAAACGTCAACGCTCACCGATGAAGTCTTAATGGGTGGTGTTAAATACGATGGTAATACATATTTGTATGAGGATTACACCTCCACCAGCTACAGTATGGACTGGTCATCGGGCACAACCGGCATTTACTTAGTGGGTGATGGTGGGGCTACATTAAGCACCCAAGAGGACATGAGCCTAGTGTCTAACAACCCGCTTTATGCCGAAGCCAACGAAGTGCCTGAACCATCAGGAGTGCTATTAATGGCATCTGGACTGTTTGGTCTCGGCGCAATGCGACGCAAACGAAAGAAACGGATTAGATAGCTATACGGACGTTAATACAAAAAATCGCAGTGTCTACTGCGATTTTTCTTTATCAGCCTCATTCAAAAGCTTCGCGCATACCCAAGGCTTTTATATTAGAACTCGTGGCTCGGGTCAGCACCGTTTCGACCGAAAATGACCACGCTTTTTTTATCGTCTCGTAGGCCTTCTTTGACGTAATATGTTCAAGCAACACCTCTCCTTCTAACGCTTCTGCTTTAAACATACGCCTAATCAATCCTGAATAATCCGGCGCGGCAATCGTCAAGGTCTTGGCAACCTTTTTAACATCAAGCGCACCGTCCTTGTTCGCAAAATCTTCCCGTGCCCATGACACGATGTAGGGCCATATTTCGTCATTGTAAACAACGGGCATGGCTTGCCCTTTGAAATCTTTAGGGTTGGCGAAGTTGAGTAAGCCTTTTTCGCGCAATTGGCAAGCCAACTGTACGTTCCCGCGCGTTAATCCTCGCCGTCTAATGCAGCTAATGATTTTATTGCCCACTTCTGGCCCCATCAGATCCATGTTGAAATAAATATCAGGCAGAGTGGTTTTTAAATCCACAGCATTCCAAATTTCATTTGGCACAGCCGAGTTCACGTCTTTCTTTGTAAAGGCTTTAACGCCAGATGAATGTTTTTTGAACTCTTTCGTACAATCTTCAATGACCTTTTCGATAAAAAGGCGATGCTTACTATGACTATGAATGGTTAAGCAAAGCAATTTGGACACTGTGATATAAAACTGAGATATACATGACGTCTTAATTAACGACGCCTTGATTGGCGTGACAACATCAAGATCATAGGTGGCCATCAATATATCGACCAGATGCGCACGGTTGTAATCCGTAGTATACGAAATCATATACTCCAACATGCGCGCATCATTGTTGGCGACATGCTTACTCAAGAGCGCATCGTAAAGATCATAGGGCGCCACCCCCAACTCACCTGCCAACAGCTTCTCTACGGCGCTATCAAGCGCTTTTGAATTACTTCTATCTACGACTATATATAACGAAAGCTTAGCTACTAATTTGCGCTCTTTCTCAACTTGAATCCATTCGCTAATGGACTGCAAGAAGGGGAGGATTTGTGGCGGCTTTATTTTTTGCATTACATATCGCGCTGCGCTCATTTTTCCATGATACAATAAAGTAATCACTAAACACCCCATGCGGGATAGAAAGTTCGCTTGCATTTCGGCGCTTAATTTTTTTGCATACTCTCTTGCGGTCAATACCGTTGTAAATAATAAATCTAAAGGATAAGAGTGCATGCTACCATTATTCTTAAGCATGCAATGAATCCCTGTAATACCGCCTGAGGCTAGGGCGCCGAAATAATATTCCGCACCATCCAGCACCGCCATCATACTTTCATCTGGCGATGTTTTAAACACATCATACAACGGGGAGTTATCCTCAACACCGGTAAGCAATATGAAGTTATCATTCGTTCTGGAATTGAATTCAAATTCAAATCCATCTTGTTCATTATTTCTATTCAAACGCCAACTTAACAGGTCAATACGCCTGGGGGATAGCAACAACTCCAGCATGCTAGGGTATAAACCTTCGCGCTTAAAGTTGACGTAGGACATGCTCCCTCTCGTACACATATAGTGCTTGTACATTTCGCGACTACTCCATCAACATCGGCATCAAGCTTTGTTTAAGTTTATCATTTTTTACCCTATACAGCGCATCCAACGGGCTTAACTCTGTCCCTTTCATCAATTTCTTGAGGACGTTAACACTTTTCAGGTTTTCAAAGAATGTGTCTTCACCCAGCACAGCAATGACACTGCCTATTATCTTTGATGCGCTTTTAGGAAGCTGAACGAGCGTGGCCATGAGCGCTTCGATATTGACCGTTCCTTGCTCAGTATGATCTTCAATCAGACAATACAAGACAAAGTCTAGCGTGTCGGTGGCTATCTTATTGGGGAAGGTAAACCCTCTATCCTGTTTCACTTTAGTAAAATCAAACCACCCACGCTTTCTGAATTGCTTAAGAATAACCACCTGATTGTTCTTTAAGGCAACAGAGCGGAGCCGTTTCTGAGTTTTCAATATTTCCTCATCATCTATCGCGCTCAAGCAATCGAGCAAATTTTCAGACAGTGGCACATCGTTCTCACACACATCAAATACATAGTAATGAAATTCAATACGGTTAGCATACTCGAACTCTGTCTCTGTCCATTCATGAACTGCTTGCGGGTGCAGTCGAAGAGATTTGTCAGATAAACGAGCATGCGCACTAATAACGTCACACAACGCTTCAAATAGCGGGGCGCGGTCTGGCATTTCGATTGCCTTAGATGAAAGTATTTGGTGGGTAAATGCAACATCTAACGCTTTTTGTTCCGCCGTCATAGCAAACTTAAAAGTCAGCACTAACGGCTCGACACGCATTTTTTCAATACGTGAGACTGTTGCACCCGCTGTTAACAAATCTAGGCTTTGCTTCTTTTTCATGGAGCCAAAATGATAACGATTCAGCCTCAACATGCACTCAAGTAAATTCAGACCTGAAATGCCATCCCAACCAAAGCTAACCCGCATCACATCAAAAAATTCATCATCACTTAGCGCCGCGACCAATTCCCTTGTTTTCTTGATACCGGTATTCGTAGATGCGGAAAAGCAAATCAGAAAAGCCAAGGCATTGCGCGAGTAAACAGTATTGGTACTTTCCACCTTTTCCAATAATGCCCGAGCAATATCTTTTCGCGGGAAGTGACGAAAAATAACATCTGGGCGAAGCGCTTTCTTTGGAATGTCGCTAGCGTAATGGGTTAAATGAGGTAGAATATCCTCCAGCGCTTCATCTAAAGTAATGTTCGGGTCGATACTCCACTGTAGAGTGGAAAACCGGAAATCCTGTCTGCGCAACATATTCTGAATATCATTCATTTCACTTAACCTGGCTCGCTAAAAATCAATGCATCAATTTTATCATTTTGACATTAAATAGCAACCTTCAATCTCACAAGTCCTACTATTAAAGGGGTGGCAATAAGATGAGAACTAAGACTTGAGTTTAAATTACTACATTATTTTTTATCACTATGATAACCTTGACTTCCAAAATTAATCCATGAGTTTAATATGAACAAAACACGACTAGCAAAGCTTCTTGTCGCCGCTGCCTCTATAATAGCAATTCTTTCAACTTCGCAAGTTGCAATCCACGCTGACAGGCATGAGTAAACATGAGCAGTTCGGAGAAATAGCGACCCTTTTAGATGTTAATGTTGCAGACGTCATCGAAATGGATAAACGGTTGAACATACCTCTTGCTTTAAATCGCAACGAACGCAACATTCGTTGTTATGACTAAGGTGCAAG